>Ga0213872_10001142_pt1 | contig 18113 bp, 19 predicted proteins | sample VelepicomBERX_R2_FD_160071 | JGI IMG/M metagenome (GOLD analysis project Ga0213872, IMG submission 160071) | Rhizosphere microbial communities from Vellozia epidendroides in rupestrian grasslands, the National Park of Serra do Cipo, Brazil - RX_R2 | ecosystem: Host-associated > Plants > Roots >...
TTGAAGCGCAGCTCGGGCTCCTTGCGGAGCTCGAAGCCGCAGCCTGCGAGCGCGGTTGCGCCAAGCGTCGTGGCGAGGCCGGTGAGGACGGCGCGGCGCTTCATCACACCACCACGTTGACGAGTCGACCGGGCACGATGATGACCTTCTTCGCCGGCTTGCCTTCGGCGAACTTGTGGAACTCCTCGTTCGCGAGCGCGGCGGCCTCGATGGCGGCCTTGTCGGCGCCGGCCGGCACCGTGATCGCGCCGCGCAGCTTGCCGTTGACCTGCAGCATCAGCTCGATCTCGTCCTGCACCAGCGCGGCCTCGTCGACCACCGGCCAGGGCGCGTCGAGCAGCTCACCGAACTCGGCGGCGAAGCCGAGCTCGATCCAAAGCGCATGCGCGATGTGCGGGCAGGCCGGGTAGAGAGCGCGCAGCAGCACGTGGAAGCCCTCGCGCTCGGCGGCGCCGACGGCCTTGCTGCCTTCGAGCGCGTTGAGCAGCTTCATCGCGCCCGAGGCGACGGTGTTGTACTGCATGCGTTCGTAGTCGTGGCTGATCCGCTTGAGCACGAGGTGCACCTCGCGGCGCAGCGCCTTGGCCTCTGCGCCCATCGCGCCGAAGTCCTGGCCCGCGGTCTTGATGGCGGCTTCGTTCTTGGCACCAAAGGCCCAGACGCGGCGCAGGAAGCGGTGCGCGCCCTCGACGGCGGCGTCGTTCCATTCGAGCGTCTGCTCGGGCGGCGCGGCGAACATGACGAACAGGCGCGCGGTGTCGGCGCCGTACTGGTCGATCAGGGCCTGCGGGTCCACGCCGTTGTTCTTGGACTTGGACATGGTCGTCATCTCGTACTCGAGCGGCGTGCCGTCCGACTTGAGCTTGGCGCCCACGGGCGCGCCGTGCTCGTTGCGCGTGACCTCGATCTCGTGTTCCCAGAAGTAGTTCTTGCCGGCGTCGGCCGGCTTGTTGAAGAACGCGCCCTTGAGCACCATGCCCTGCGTGAGCAGGCGCTTGAAGGGTTCGTCGATCTTGACGAGGCCGAGGTCGCGCATGACCTTGGTCCAGAAACGCGCGTAGAGCAGGTGCAGGATCGCGTGCTCGATGCCGCCGATGTACTGGTCCATGCCTCCATCGCGCATCCAGTACTGTGTGCCCGCGCCGACCATCGCCTCGTGGTTCTGGGCATCGCAATAGCGCATGAAGTACCAGGACGAATCGACGAAGGTATCCATCGTGTCCGTCTCGCGCTTGGCGGGCTTGCCGCAGCAGGGGCAGGGGACGTTCAGGAAATCGGCGCGCTTGTTCAGCGGGTTGCCGCTGCCGTCGGGGATGCAGTCCTCGGGCAGGACGACCGGCAGGTCCTTCTCGGGCACGGGCACGACGCCGCAGCTGTCGCAGTGGATGATGGGGATCGGTGTGCCCCAATAGCGCTGGCGGCTGATGCCCCAGTCGCGCAGGCGCCAGGTGGTCTTCTTGGCGCCCAGGCCCTTGGCTTCGACGAAAGCGGCGACCTGGTCGACGGCGGCCTTGTAGCCGAGGCCGTCGAGCATGCCGGAGTCGATGCACACGCCGCGCTGCTTGTCGCCGTACCACTCGGCCCAGGCGTCGAGCGAGAAGCTTTCGCCCGCGACGGCGACGACCTGCTTGATCGCGATGCCGTATTTCTTGGCGAAGGCGAAGTCGCGCTCGTCATGCGCGGGCACGCCCATGACGGCGCCGTCGCCGTAGCTCATCAGCACGTAGTTGCCGACCCAGACCTCGACCTGCGCGCCCGTGACCGGGTGCGTGACGAACAGGCCCGTCGCCTGGCCCTTCTTTTCCTGCGTGGCGAGCTCGGCCTCGGTCATGCCGCCCTGCTTGCATTCTTCGATGAAAGCCGCAAGCGCCGGGTTCGTGGCCGCAGCGTGCGTGGCCAGCGGATGCTCGGGAGCGACGGCACAGAAGGTCACGCCCATGATGGTGTCGGCGCGCGTCGTGAAGACGTAGAGGCGGCCGTCCTGGATCAGCTGACCCTCGGCGTTAGCGATCTGGTGCGGGAAGGCGAAGCGCACGCCTTCGCTCTTGCCGATCCAGTTTTCCTGCATCAGGCGCACGCGCTCGGGCCAGCCGGAGAGGTACTGCGGGCTGGACGGATCGGCCACCGAGGCCAGCAGCTCCTCAGCGTACTGGGTGATGTTGAGGTAGTAGCCGGGAATCTCGCGCTTCTCGACGACGGCGCCGGAGCGCCAGCCGCGGCCGTCGATGACCTGCTCGTTGGCCAGCACGGTCTGGTCGACTGGGTCCCAGTTGACGACCTGCGTGCGGCGCTCGGCGATGCCCTTTTCGAGCATCTTGAGGAACAGCCACTGGTTCCACTTGTAGTACTCGGGGCTGCAGGTGGCGACCTCGCGCGACCAGTCGATCGCCAGGCCCATGGCCTGCATCTGGCCCTTCATGTGGGCGATGTTGGAGTAGGTCCACTGCGCCGGCGGGACCCGGCCCTTCATCGCGGCGTTCTCGGCCGGCAGGCCGAAGGCGTCCCAGCCCATGGGCATGAGGACGTTGTAGCCTTTCATGCGCAGCTGGCGCGCCAGCATGTCGTTGATCGTGTAGTTGCGCACGTGGCCCATGTGCAGCTTGCCGCTGGGGTAGGGCAGCATGGAGCAGGCGTAGAACTTGGGCTTGGCCTCGTCTTCGCGCACGCGGTAGGCGTCGCGTTCGTTCCAGTGGGCGCGGGCAGCGGCTTCGATCTCGCTGGGGGTGTACTTTTCGTTCATGGTGCGGCGGATTGAGCCCGTCGTGGCGCGAGCTCGGCAGTCGAGGCGCGAATTGTAAGGACGCCGCTCAGGGCGACGGCGGTGGCGCCACTTGCGGCGCCTGCGCATCGGCCACGAAGGCGATGCGCGACAGCCCGGCGGCCTGGCACCAGCCGATCAGCTCGGCGACCTGGCCATAGGGCACGCGGCGGTCGGCGCGCAGCTGGACTTCGAGCTCCGGGTTGGCCGTGCCGAGCTCCTTGACGCGGGCCTGGAAGGTCTTGGCATCGACGACGTCGTCGCCGAGATGCAGCTTGCCGTCGGGCGTGATCGCGATGGCGATGAACTTGGGCGTGTCCGAGGGCGTCGCCGCCGAGCTCTTGGGCAGGTCCAGGCGCAGCGAGGTGCTCATCAACGGCGCGGCGATCATGAAGATCACGAGCAGCACGAGCATGACGTCGATCAGCGGCGTCATGTTGATTTCGCCCATCGGTTTCGGGCGCTCGGTGCGTTCGAGTCGACCGAAGGCCATGGTCAGTCCTGGTCGAACATTTCGCGCAGATCGTGCGCGAAGCCTTCGAGGTCGGCTTCGCAGGCACCCACGAACTTGCCGAAGATGTTGTAGGCCAGCACCGCCGGGATGGCGACGGCCAGGCCTGCCGCAGTCATGATGAGTGCCTCACCCACCGGCCCGGCGACCTTCTCGATCGTCAGGCTGCCACCGGCCGACAGGCTCACGAGCGCGTGATAGATGCCCCAGACCGTGCCGAAGAGCCCGACGAAGGGCGCCGTCGCGCCGATCGAGGCAAGCAGCACCTGGCCGAACTGCAGGCGCGCGAGCACGGCGTGCAGCGCGTCGCGCAGGCGGCGCGTCAGGCGCGACTCACGGCGGCCGCTGGCGTCGAGCGTGCTCTCGCGCGTGGGCGCGGTGGCGGCGTCGAGCAGCGGCTGCAGCAGGACTTCGGCGTCGAAGTGGTGCAGCGCGTCGCGGCCGGCTTGGATATCGGGCGCGGCCCAGAAGGCCGGCATGGCGCGACTCAGGCCCCGGCGTGCGCGCGCCAGGGTCCAGCCCTTCCAGAGGATGACCATCCAAGCGCTGACCGACATGACCAGCAGCAGCAGCGCGACAGTGCGCGTGATGCCGTCCGCTTGGGCCCAGAACGGCGCGAAGTCCACCATAGGTGCGTCAGGACTTGAAGCCGAGCACGTCGGCCATGTCGAAGAGCCCGGCGCCACGGCCGGCGAGGAAGCGCGCCGCACGCAGCGCGCCCTGTGCATAGGTCTGGCGGCTGCTCGACTTGTGGCTGATCTCGATGCGTTCGCCGATGCCCGCGAACAGCACGGTGTGGTCGCCGATGATGTCGCCGCCGCGCACGGTGGCGAAGCCGATGGTGGATGGATCGCGCGCGCCGGTCACGCCTTCGCGGCCGTAGACGGCGCATTGCGCCAGGTCGCGGCCAAGCGCCTGGGCGACGACTTCGCCCATCTGCAGCGCCGTGCCGCTCGGCGCGTCGACCTTGTGGCGGTGATGGGCCTCGATGATCTCGATGTCGTAGCCCTCGTTGAACGCGCGGGCGGCCTGATCGAGCAGGCGCATGACGACGTTGACGCCGACGCTCATGTTGGGCGCCATCATGATGCCGATGCGGCGTGCGTGGCCGCCGATCTCGGCCTTCTGCTCGGGCGAGAAGCCGGTCGTGCCGATGACGGCCTGCACGCCCAGTTCAGCGCAGACGGCCAAGTGCGCCATCGTGCCTTCGGGGCGCGTGAAGTCGATCAGCACCTGCGCGTTGCGCAGGCCTTCGCGCAGGTCCGCCGTGATGGCCGCGCCGCTGCGTTGGCCCAGGAAGGCCGCGGCGTCCTGGCCGATCAGCGGACTGCCAGGCTGGTCGAGTGCACCGGCGAGCTGGCAGTCGGCGTTGCCGAGGACGGCTTCGACCAGCATGCGACCCATGCGCCCGGAGGCGCCGGCAATCGCGATGCGCAAGGTCACGAGTTCGACTCCAGCGGCGGATAGCGGCGCAGCGGCGTCTCGTCGGCCACCGGGGCGGGGGCCTCGGGCTTGGGCAGCGGCAGGGCCTTGCGCTCGGCTTCGGTCAGCTCGAGCTTGGGCATCTTGTCGTTGGCGGGCTTGCGCGCAATGGACGCTACGAATTCATTCTCGCTGGGCAGGTTGTCAGGCGCGTCGACGGACTTGAGCGTGTCGCCGTCGAACCAGGCCACGACCCGGCGCTGCTCGAAGGGCTGGCCCTGGCGGCGGATCGAGAAGAAGTAGTCCCAGCGGTCGGCGTGGAAGACGTCGGTCAAAAGCGGCGTGCCCAGGACGCCGCGCACCTGCTCGCGCGTCATGCCGGGCTTGACGGCGGCGATCTGTTCCTTCGTCACGACATTGCCCTGCACGATCTCGACACGGTAGGGCGTGACGATGCCCATGACCTTTTCGCCGGACACGGAGGCCAGCGACTTGAACGAGGGCATGCTGGAGCAGGCGCCGAGCACGAGGCAGGGCAGCAGCAGGGCCAGTCGCAGGGCGGGGGCGGAAAATGTTGCAGGCATGGGCGAAGGCATCCGGGGCTTGGGCCAGCGCCGCAGTGCTGGCTATGATCGGCGCATTCTAGCGGTGCCCTCGAAGGTGCCTGAGCCACCTGCGGGGCCCGCCCAAGGACCAAGATGAACCGCACCGACGAAATCAAGAACAGCGGCCTCAAGGCGACGCTGCCGCGTATCAAGATCCTCGAGATCTTCCAGAAGACGGCGCAGCGTCACATGACCGCCGAGGATGTTTACAAGGCTTTGCTCGCCGAGGGGGCGGACATCGGCCTGGCGACGGTCTACCGCGTGCTGACGCAGTTCGAGCAGGCCGGCCTGCTTTCGCGCAATCACTTCGAGTCGGGCAAGGCCGTGTTCGAGCTCAACGAGGGGCATCACCACGATCACCTCGTCTGCCTGACCTGCGGCAAGGTCGAGGAGTTCTTCGACCCGGCGATCGAGGAGCGCCAGCGCGCCATCGCGTCCGAGCGCGGCTTCGCTCTGCAGGAGCATTCGCTGGCGCTGTACGCCACTTGCGTCAAGAAGAATTGCCCGAACGGCCGCTGAGGCGCGTGCCGGGCCGGCCGGCTTACTCGAGGTCTTCGTCGAGCGAGCCGCTTTCGATGGCGCGCTGGTGGCGCTCGACGAACTCGCGATAGGTATCGATGCCGCGCAGCTGCAGGATGGTGTTGCGCACGGCCGCCTCGACGAGCACGGCCAGGTTGCGGCCGGCGTCCACGGCGATCACGACCTTGCGCACGGGCATGCCGAGCACGTCGTCGTAGAGCGGCTCGTAGGGCAGGCGCTCGAACTCGCGCTCCATCGTCTCCTTGCGCACGAGGTGGACGATGAGCTTGAGCCTCATCTTCCGGCGCACCGCCGTCTCGCCGAAGATGGCCTTGATGTCCAGCAGGCCGATGCCGCGGACTTCGAGCAGGTTCATCAGCAGCTCGGGGCAGCGGCCCTCGATGGCCGTCTGAGAGATGCGGTAGAGGTCGACGGCATCGTCGGCCACGAGGCCGTGGCCGCGCGAGATCAGTTCAAGGCCGAGTTCGCTCTTGCCCAGCCCGGACTCGCCGGTCAGCAGCACGCCCAGGCCCAGGATGTCCATGAACACGCCGTGACGCGTCGTGCGGTTGGCGAAAAGGTGCGCCAGGTAGCCGCGCACGAGGTCGATGACGTGGCCGGCCGAGGCCGTCGTCACGAACAGCGGGATGTCGGCGCGGTCGCACATGGCGACGAGCTTGTCGGGCGGAGGCTGGTCGTCGGCGACGATGATGACCGGCGGCTCCAGCGTCACGATGCGCGCGACACGGCGATCGAGCACGTCGTCGGCGGCGTTGCTGAGGTACGCGACCTCGCGTCCGCCAACGATCTGGACGCGATACGGGTGGATGTAGTTCAGGTAGCCGACGAGGTCGGCTGCGGACTTGGCGTCGCGCACCGCCGTTTCGTCGAAGCGGCGCTCCGGATGGGCGTGGCCGGCAATCCACTCCCAGCGCAGCGCCTCGCGATGCTCCTCGAAGAGGCGGTCAGCGCTGAAGGTGGTGGGTTTCATGAGACCCCTCGGTCCCCGGGTACGGTGACCGGTCCCCCTAGGGGACGGCGATGCATGCCGGATTGACCGGCACGCACATCGCCAGGCAGGCCGGCTCGGGAGCGGCCCAGCGCTCGGCCTGAAATGCCCTGGCGGCCCGACATCAGGCCACTGACTTCAGCGGCTCCCACTGGGAGATCAGCTGATAGGCGACGGCCGGGTCGGCTTCGACCTTGAGGCGTTCGCGCAATTCGCGGTCGGACAGCATCTCGGCGATTTCCGAGAGGATCTCGAGGTGGCGCTGCGTGGCTGCCTCGGGCACCAGCAGGAAGATCAGCAGGCTGACCGGCTCTTCGTCCGGCGCGTCGAAGCCGATCGGCTGGGTCAGGCGCAGCACGGCGGCCTGCGGGTTCTTGAGGCCCTTGATGCGGCCGTGCGGGATGGCGACGCCGTGGCCGAGACCGGTCGACCCCAGGCGCTCGCGCGCAAACAGGTTGTCGGTGACGGTGGCGCGGGCAATCGCGTGGTTGTTCTCGAAAAGCAGGCCGGCTTGTTCGAAGGCGCGCTTCTTGCTGGAGGCGTCCACGTTCACCAGCACATTGCTGGCCGGCAGGATGGCGGCGAGGCGGTTCATGGATTCGCGGTGGCAGTGCCGGTCGGCAAGGTCCTACAAGAGCAGAGCGCGAAGCTTGCTAGCTTCAGCTTCGGATTATAGGAAGCCGGCCCCTGTCGGGGTGCGGGCCTTCCCTCGGCTTCGGTGATATATGGCGCGATTGCTGCGCCGCAGCAACATCAATTGTGATGGGCCGTCAAACAAAACGGCGACCCGGAGGTCGCCGCGTGGCGGATGGGGGCTCGGGCGCCGTCAGGCGGCCGGCACTTCCAGTCGCTTGGCTGACTGGTGGTGATGGTCCTGCACGCGATCCTTGTGGCGGCAGACCTGCCGATCGAGCTTGTCCATCAGTTGATCGATGGCCGCGTAAAGATCCTCGTGACTTTGCTCGACGAAGATGTCGCGGCCCTTGACATGGAGGTTCACCTCAGCGCGCTGCCTACGTTCCTTCTCCTTTTGCTTCTCCACGGTGAGCAGGACGGTGATATCGACGACCTGATCGAAGTGGCGCGTCACGCGGTCCAACTTTGTAAGCACGTACTCTCGCAGAGCTGGTGTGACTTCAAGGTGGTGGCCACTGATGGTGAGGTTCATAAAGCCTCCTTTCACAAAGGTGCTGTGGCAAAAGACGATGCAGAAACTGCGGGGATCAAAGAACGGGGTGTGAGATCTCTCTGGGGGTGACAGCTGAGTAGCGGAGTGGTGAAGAAGCGGGAAACTGCGACCCAGTGTGCTACCGAAGGCGGAATGTGACAAGCGTTTTGCAACTGAGCCGTTCGGACTATCGGGGCAAGCACCTGCACGGGCCTTGTGATGGCGTGAAAGAGTGCACTGGCGGGGCCACCCATGCGCGGCTGCAATGCAACGCTGGACGAGGCGAGGCCCGGCGCCTAACGCAGGCGCCGGGGCCAGGCGGCATAAAAGCGGTCGCAGAGCGCCCCGTCGCCAACGAGGGAGGGAGGAGGAGAGAAGCTTCGGGATTTCGCCCTGAAAGGGCGGCTCCGCAACCGAAGGAAGGATGGGTGGATTCGGGTAAATGCGCAGGGGCAGACCATAGCTGCAGGCTCCGGGCGCACGGCTTGCGATGCGTCAAGGGCTGCCTTGGCCAAGCGCCAGTGGGCAGCTTGCGCTTGCAAAGTTCACGACAAAGGGTTTATACGGTGCGGACTTAGCGCTCGTTTAGAATCGGCGGTTACCACCGAGGATCCGACCATGCAGCCCATGCTTTACCCCGAACTCTTCAAGCAGCTCGAAGCCGTGCGCTGGTCCATGGATACGGACATTCCCTGGGACAAGTTCGACGCCAGCCTGCTCACCGACGACCAGGCACGCACGATCAAGATGAACGCCATCACCGAGTGGTCGGCGCTGCCCGCCACCGAGATGTTCCTGCGCGACAACCGCGACGACAGCGACTTCTCGGCCTTCATGAGCGTGTGGTTCTTCGAAGAGCAGAAGCATTCGCTGGTGTTGATGGAATACCTGCGCCGCTTCCGCCCCGACATGGTCCCGACCGAGGCCGAGCTGCACGAAGTGCGCTTCGAGTTCGATCCGGCGCCGGCGCTCGAGACGTTGATGCTGCACTTCTGCGGCGAGATCCGCCTGAACCACTGGTACCGCCGCGCCGCCGAGTGGCACACCGAGCCGGTCATCAAGGCCATCTACGAAACCCTGTCGCGCGACGAAGCCCGCCATGGCGGCGCCTACCTGCGCTACATGAAGCGCGCGATGGCCAAGTTCGGCGACGAGGCCCGTGCCGCCTTCTCCAAGGTCGGCGTGCTGATGGCCAGCGCACGCCGTACGGCCCAGGCGCTGCACCCGACCAACCTGCACGTCAACGCCAAGCTGTTCCCGCGCGACACGATCCAGAGCCGCCTGCCCGATCCGCAGTGGCTGGAGCACTGGCTCGACAAGCAGATCCAGTTCGACTCGGTCTGGGAAAGCAAGGTCGTCGAGCGCATCCTGCACAACATGAGCCTGCTGATGGAGCGCAGCTTCGCGTCGGTGCAGGAGCTCAACCGCTTCCGCAAGGAAGTCTCGGCGCGCGTGGCCGCCACGGTTGAAGGCGCCGGGCTGAAGCCCGCCTGATCGATCAGGCACCCACGAACAAAGCCCGCTTCGCAGCGGGCTTTGTCGTTTCAGGCGACCGGCTTCGCGTCAGCCGGCGCGCTGGCGGCGCAGGATCAGCAGGTAGAAGCCCAGCGCGGCGATCGCCAGCCCGCTGGCAAGCTGCCACGAAAGCAGCGCGTGCAGTTCGTTGGTGAAGTCGCCGGTCGCCCATTGCCAGGCCGTAGCGCTGTCGACATTCGACATCTGCTCCGGACTCGACGCGATGGCCTCCGGGTTGGCCAGCAGAGCATGCCAGGCGCCGCGCGTCTGATCCCTGAGCCAGTCACGCACGAGAACGATGCCGTAGACCTTGGGCAGAATGGTGCAGGTGATCAGGAGCGCGCCGACCATCGCGGCGACGGACCAGCGCTTGAGCCACGCCGCGGACGCCATCAGCAGCATCACCAGCGGCGCCGCCCAGATCAGTGCCAGGGGCACGCCCACCGCGAGGCGAGCCGCCGCAGGCAAGGCCAGGGCCGTGATCTGGGCCCAGGGAATGGAGGCCAAGCCGGCCAAACCCGCCGACTTCAGCGCGGCCGCCGCGGCCATCACGTAGCCCATGCCGAAGCCGAACACCACGGCGGCCAGGGGGACCAGCAGCACGTGCGCCAGCAGCGTCGCGGCCAGGCTTTCGCCGTGGCTGCTCGGCAGCGAGAGCCAGAACTCGATGGAGCGATCCTGGACATCGCGGCGCGCCAGGCCGGAGAGCTGGAAGCCGACGCTGATTGCGGAGATGGCGAGCATCAGCAGCGTCATGCCGAGCACAACGATCAGGCCTGCCGCGAGTGCGTGGTCCGGCAGCCCGTTGGTATGACTGAAGGGCAGGATCGACAGGATGAAGGCCGGCGGCAGGACCAGCGTCAGCAGCCAGCCGCGCTTGTGCTGCATCCATTCGCGCAGCAGGAGGGTCGGGAAGCGGGAAGACATGAGGGCGCTCCTTTCAGGACTGGCTCGGCGCCAGCGCCGGCTTGCGGGTCAGGGCCATGAACAGGTCGACGAGGTTGGGGCGGATGCGTTCGCCCAGGCCCATGACATGCTCGGGTGGCGTGCCGTCGAAGATCGCCGCGCCGCGCCCGCCGGTCTGGCGATAGCGCAGCAGCGGATGCGCGGCGGCCACGGCGTCGGCCTGCGCCGGATCGTGGCTCAGCGCGACGAAGCGCTGGTCCATGTCCTGCAGCGAGATGTTGAGGACGAGCCGGCCTTCGTCGAGCATCAGCACGTCGGACAGCAGCGTCTCGACCTCCTCGACCTGGTGGGTCGAGATCAGCACCGTGCGCTCGCCGTCGCACCACTCGTCGATGAGCAGCTCGTAAAAGCCCTTGCGGCTCATCACGTCGAGACCCAGCGTCGGCTCGTCGAGGATCATCAGCTTGGCGTCGATCGCCGCGATCAGCGCCAGATGCGCCTGCACGACCATGCCTTTCGACAAGCTCTTGACCTTGTCGTCCAGCCCGACGCTCGTCCGCTTGAGCAATTGGCGCGCCCGATCGGCCGAGAAGCGCGGCTGCAGCCCGCTCATCAGCGTGATCAGCTCGTGCACGCGCGCCCAGCGCGGCAGCACCGCCACGTCGGGGATGTAGCAGAGCTGGCTCAGCAGCTCGGTGCGCTGGCGGCGCGGATCCAGGCCGAGGACGCTGAGCTGCCCGTCGGTCGGCAGCAGGCCGACCAGCGCCTTCATCAGCGAGGTCTTGCCCGCGCCGTTGTGCCCGAGCAGGCCGTAGACGCGCCCCTTCGGGATGCTGAAGCTGACGCGCTCCAGCGCGGTCTTCTTGCCGTAGCGCAGCGTCAGCTCGTTGGCTTCGATGAGGTTCATTGCGTGTCCTTCCAGTCGAGGTCGGCGGAGCTGATACCCAGGCGGCCCAGGCGCGCTCGCAGCGCCGGCCATTCGCGTTCGAGAAAGCGCGTGCGCTCGGTGCGGCGCAGGCGGTCGCGGGCGCCTGCGGTCACGTACATGCCCTGGCCGCGCCGGCTTTCGACCAGGCCCTTGTCGACCAGGGCCTGGAGCGCGCGGCTCACGGTCAGCGGGTTGATCAGGTATTGCCCGGCCAGTTGGCGGACCGAGGGCAGGGCCTCCCCTTCCGGTGGCGCCCCGTCAAGCAGCTGCACGGCCAGGCGGTCGGCCAGCTGCTGGTAGATCGGCGCGCTGTCGTTCCAGCTTTGCATCGCGGGGACCTCGCTGTGTTGGTGATGTAGCACACCATAACAAGCGGGCCCGGGCGGCGGAATCGGGATGCGACGGGCTGCAGATTGGGGCGACGGGCTGCGACTGTCGGTGTCGGTTTGCGCTGAATGTCGGTTTTCACTCAAGACTGAACTATTTGCACTCAACTTTGAACTCCGATAGCCGCCTGTGAAGCGCTAGTTCGCATGAGTCCAACATCTTCATCGCCCGCGTAAACATCACTCTCAGTGATATTTGTTGACACGCCGATCTTTGTGGCGCATGATTCATGCCCAGGGTGAGCGTCATCGCTCACACGTTCTTTAAATCGAAGATTTCTCCAGCAAGAAGAGCTTGGTTTGCAGCTGCCAGGGCATTTCGCCTGGCGCTGGATGCAGCCAACATCCGGCTTTCTTTGGCCAACGGGCAAGGTTGTGCGATCCGATTCCTCCGAATCAACCGCAACGCCGAAACCGCTGGGTCAATGGCACGGGGCCAGCTGTCCTTAGGGCGGCTGAGCCGATTGCGTAGACGGTGGTGGGCTTCCGGGGCATCAGCAACTCCTTTTCCGGCCTTGCTTTCTGGCGGCTGGGCATTTGCCCGGTTTAGGAGATCTATATGTCTTTCGATTTGAAGAAACTCGTCGGGGAACTCGAAAGGGTTCTCGCTGAACGAGGTGGTTCGCTTGATGCCCCCGCTCGGGAAGCATTCCAGGCTCGGATTGACGACCTGAAACAGGCCGTCGAAGAGGCAGATGCCGTTGAGATGCGCCGACTTAGTGTTGACGCTCTCGATTTGGTTGCGGCTCTGCTCAGCGTGGTCACAAATGTGATGACGTTGCTGAGGTGACGAATGTTGCTGAGCAAGAAGCCCAACCTCTTTTTTGGTGGTTGATATGGAAATTGGACATGCCCTCAAGATTTGCCGCTCAGCCAAGAAGTTGTCCTTGGATGAGTTGGCAGAGCGTGCGGGGCTTTCCCAGTCTTATTTGTCGATGATCGAATCGGGCAAGCGAGAGCCGACCCTATCGAGCATCGATAAGGTGGCAAAGGCGCTAGGCGTGCCGACGCCGATCATTCTTTTCCTCGCGTCCGACAAGGGCGAGCTACAAGGCCTTGACGAGGAAACGACTAACCGACTTTCCGCCGTCGTTCTTGAGATCGTGCGCGCCTGAAGACCGATGGATCGCCCGATCTACCCACATTCTCCGATCCAAAGCGTTCAGTCGTTGTGCTGCGCGCTCGGCTTGCCGGAGCCACTGCTGCGCTCAATCGCACGACGGGCTCCCGGTCTGTACATCGGGCCAAAGCCCAAGGCGAAGAAAAATGGCGGCGTTCGCTACGTGTTTGATACTGAGGTACCGCTGAAGCCTTTGCTGAAGAAGATCAACACTGTCTTCTTTCGGCAAGTGAATTTTCCGCGGTATCTAACCGGTTCGCTATCCGGCCGCGATTTCGTCGCCAATGTGGACATTCACAAGGGCAGTCGCACAGCGATCACCGAAGACATCGCTCAGTTCTTTGATTGCATCTCTGCCGAGCATGTGCGGCGAATCTGGCGAGAGTTCTTTCGCTTCGCGGACGATGTGTCGGATCTGCTGACTCAGCTGACGACGAAGGACGGGCATGTTTTTCAAGGTACGCCAACTAGCTCGTACTTAGCAAACCTGGTCTTCTGGGATTGCGAGCCCGACTTGGTTGCGCGCCTGGGCGCCCGCAACATCCGGTACAGCCGATATGTCGATGACATCACTCTGTCGTCGACAGTCGAATTAGTCCAAGACGATCGGCGTTGGGCAATCGCCCAGGTATATGGCATGGTCGGCGGCGCAGGCCTCAAAGTTCAGAGAGCCAAGCATCGCTCCATTTCGGCACGAGGGCCGATCACGATCATGGGGTTGAACGCCAATGGGCGAACGCACCCTACCCTCACGAAACGGGAGCGGTCGATGATTCGAGCGCAGGTCTTCCAGGTTGAACGCCGCTCGGCAACAGGTGAGGTGGGGGCCGACATCAGTAGCGCCCTGAATCAAGCGGCAGGAAAAGTTGGTCGACTCAAACGGCTGCACCCAAAGGAAGCTCTGGCCTTGAAGCTTCGGCTCGACGTTGTGCGCCGGAAGCATGCGGTATTGCCCATGAACGTCGTGACGCCACCGCCTGCATCAATGGACGCATCAGGTAACGATTCCGATAGCGATCCCCCGTTCTGAATACGCAAATTGGCGGATGGGTCCCCTGCCTGCACATTCCGGTCGCATTGACGCCCGTGCCGGCTCAAGTTGACCACGTCAGGGCTGGCCAGATTTGGCTGATCTGCGACAGGCGCGGGCCACGGACTGAAGGGCCGCTGCGGCCGTCACCTGTCGTTCAGTGACCAAGAACCCAATCACCACTGCAGCTTCGAGAGCGGTCTTTCGATCCGATCGACACGGGCGACGAGCCGCCAATGATTGCTCACGAAGGGGCCGAGGTGAGTTCACCGCCTTCCTAATGCTTGTGCGAAGAGAACCCATCAAAAATATCAATGATCTCGTCAAAACAGTTCAACGAATGCCTTTGAACAGCTTTGATGTAAGCAAGCTTCAGGCGGCCAACGTCAATACCAGCTATGCCAGCGAACCTCGCGAGGACCAGCTTTCCAGGCATGTTGACGACCCAATCATCCGAGGTCCCCGTACACGCGGCATCCAGCTTCGCATATGTTTCTCGTACCAGCGCTTCGACTTTCGCAGAATCCAGTGCACCTCCCGCACGAGATGCCTCCTGCAAGGCTCGCTGCGTAAAGAGCGGAATCAATGCATCAAGGCTTTGCCCTTGCAATCCTTTCGGCATCACGCTGACATTTCCGACGTCCCTACGAAGTTCAGCCGATACGACAAGGCCAACGGCGTAAGCGATGCTTTCCTTGGCAAGTTGACGAAGACGATTGCCTACTGCTTGCCTGTCGCGGAGCCAACTGTCATCGGGTTCTAGCTCTTCAAACACGAGCGTTAGAGCTTGCGGGTCCAGGAAGTAATTTTCTAGGTGATATCGGCTCAGGTAGCGAAGCTTTCCAGCCGCCGCGCTTTCTGTCGCCGCCGCCTTAGCGGAGTCAGTGACGTCGCGATCACAGACCATGAAGAAGTCGACGCCCCAAATGGTTTGAGACAGCACACTATCGGTCAATTGTTGAAATGACTCCACAACCTGGCGACCGCCAGAGGGTACGAGCACGAGGCCAGGAAACCGGTTTTTCAAAATGAAACCGTAGGTCTGCTTATCCAGACTGGATACCGCCCCTTCGATAAGAACGATTTTCTTGCCGAGCGAGACGATGCCGATCGATTGACCGAGCAACCTCAAAGCGTTATTTGTCGCATCGCTCTCTGTTACCACCACCGCTTGGTTGGCTTGTGTTCCGTCATCTGAAAGCTGCGCTGGCCGAATGAAGACAACGGTGTTTTCCAAGGAGGCCGTGATGATGTCAGGCGAGTGGGTGCAAAAGACGAACTGATTGTTCGCGCCAAATGTCTTTAGAGTCTGAAGAAGGCGGTAGCTCAGCTCGGGATGAAGGTGAATCTCCGGCTCATCAAAGAAAATGATGCAGTCGGAAGGTGCTCGGAGGATAAAGTCAAAGACGATGTTGACGACTTCCCTTTCGCCTGAACTCATCGAGCTAACGGGAAGTCGCTGCCCAGAGTCGTCGAAGTACAGTTGCTGATCACGTGGATCTAGGTCCAACAGCATCTTCGGTCCCACAAGTTGGGAGAACGCTTCCTTAAACAGGATCAACGGATCCTGAAAGTCCAAGTCCATTGAACTTGCGCCCGACGCCTGAAGTTCCTTCGCGCGCTTTGCGATTTGCTTCTCATGGCTTTGGACTTTTCGAAATAATGAGTGCAACGTATCCTGAAACCGTGCTTTCAGACCGCCGAAGGTCGTGTTCCAGCCTAGAGCCTCACCCCATGGGTCAATCACGTCCCAGTTGAACTGATATGGGTGAATTTGAGCGATCGAGCGATCGCTTTCAAAGTGGATGACGCTGCTTTCCCATTTGGTCCTGCTCTTGTTTGCTTGCAGCGTACCGGCAAGCTTCTGTAGATCGGCCGGAATGGCGGTATCCAGAGCTGACTGACCCCAAGCCACTCGCTCGCGCTCACAGGTCGCCTCGATGAGTAGGCGAACGCCACTTGAGTGCGACTGCAAGTGGGGATTCTGGAATCTGGCTATTAGTCCGTCGACGAGGCGACTCTTTCCGACACCGTTTTGGCCAGCGATGACGAGCACATCGCTGAGGCCATCTACTTCGAAGCGACGCACAGGACGAACGTCTTGCGCTGAAATGCTTTTGATTCGCACGCGGTGCCTCCCCTGGCCTTTATCTCCGGCCATCATATGACGCGGCCGACTTCACGTAGCAATGCCCGCTGTCCACCGGATACCGCGAATACGCTTGCGAGCACCGACCGACTGCAACCGCTGCGGAGCCGCCTTGCGGTCGGTCAGGACCCGCGACGCGGTTAGGGCTGGCAAGCGTGCCGGTCAATTGTGGCCAGCGCCCGCACCTACCTGGCAATCACACTTAGCTCAACTGGCGAGCAGTGTTGGACAAGGTTCTCGAGATCGAAGGCTCTGTAGCCGCGCATGTCTAGCGGAGCGGCGTTGCCATAGAGTCTCCATCTCATCGCATTGATGAACTGGCCATGCCCGAACAGGAGAATCGGGTGCGTCCCTTCAGGCTGCAAGTCGGAAAGCCAGCGCATGGCAACATCCACGCGGCCAATGAAGTCCTCAAAGCTTTCTGCGCCATCGCCGTCTGAATACGTGGCATCGGCTTTCGCCCAGTAGGCTTCGACCCAGGCCCGGCGTTGTTCCCCTGTCGTGCCAGTACATCGAATCGGGCTCAAATACGTGAACTCGTGGATGGGCCATTCCTCGCGGGGCGAGTTCGGAAAGCGCTTTAACGTGGGCGCTGCTGTAGCCCGCGCTCGTTCAGCCGGGGATATCGCGATCAAAGAGGGCTCCTGCTCCCATTGCAAGGCCACTTCTTCAGCTTGGCGTTGGCCAAGCTCCGTCAGCGGTATTGACATTGGATCCAGCGTGGCTGCGCCGGCATTGGCCGCGCTTTGCCCGTGACGACAACAAATCACTCGCATCAACCTACTGCCCTCCAGTGTGTTCGGCTCTTCAAGCCCCACAACGTCATCGGGTCCGGAGAGCGTGCCCATAAATCCTCACCAGTCCAGACAGCATCTGGCGGCCAGGCGGCATGTCTCCCGATACACAGCATGTTCAATCCCCACGCATGACAATGCCTATTGACCTCGGCATGTCGAGCCTCGCGGAGGGCCGCCCCCGAAAAACCAAGTAGGTAGACATCATTCGCGATCAATGGGACGGGATTGAATGCGAAATGGTAGTCCCAGCCGTGCTGCCCCTCCAGCAGGTCGTAGTCGATTGCGCGCTGCTGGCGCACCGTCGATCGGCTTGCCAACAAGGATCGGCGAGTGCGATCGCGCGCCCATAGGAACTCTTCAGCGACCTTGACATAGGTGTCGGGCGGAAAGCCGAAGCAGACGCCAGCCAGGTCCGCCATTGGCACGACCCGCTCTTCGACGAGCTCAGCCAGCGAGCGCGCTATGCCTCCGCGAAGGAAATGGGGGCTGAGCAGCATCATCATGCGCCAGAGCCGATGCCCCCACTGATACGCGGCTTCGCAGCTGCCTTCTGCATGGCAACGGCGCAGCAACAGGAGCTCAGCCGCCAGCGCATCCAGGCTGGCGCGCCGCTCCAACGAGCTGGCGAGATTGCCGTCGATCAGCTTGGTTGATGATCCCGCGCGAACGGGCCACAGCCCGTAACTCCTGATCAGTTCCTGAATCGGAGTGCGCAACTTTCGCAGCAGCTCTTCAATCTGCGATTTCTCCAAAGGGCCTGCCACCAGAGCCGGCCAGACTGGGCTGCGCAGGCAATCGTTGGCGCCGGGGTAAGCATCCTCCACCGCGGCAAGGACCAGCTTCGGCTCGTGCCAGCCCTTCGAATAGCCATGCCACTTGTTGACGCGAAACGGCTCACCGTGGCGATTGCGCCGAAATGCGTCGGGCTCAAAGCGGCGCTCGAGCTCATACGGACCCGAGAGCCGGGACCTAGCACGCAGGTTGTTGAACCAAAGTACGGTCTTGATGGCAGATGTGATGTCCTTCCTATCGTTCCTTCTGCGACGCGAAAACTCTTCCTCGTCTAACGCGAAACGCGCACGCTCTTTGAAGGCTCCGAGAGAAAGTCTCGCTGAATCAAAGGCTTGCATATTAGTTTTTGGCGAGATGCAGGGCCGAATATGCGTGAGCGTCTGGCGACGCCACCTTGACCTGGTCCAGACGCGGAGCTATCTGGCCGCAGCGGTAGATCCGACGAAGGCGACGCACTCCGCGAGGTTGAGCGTAGCCAGCAGAAGGTACTTCTCGGCC
>Ga0213872_10001143_pt1 | contig 18095 bp, 15 predicted proteins | sample VelepicomBERX_R2_FD_160071 | JGI IMG/M metagenome (GOLD analysis project Ga0213872, IMG submission 160071) | Rhizosphere microbial communities from Vellozia epidendroides in rupestrian grasslands, the National Park of Serra do Cipo, Brazil - RX_R2 | ecosystem: Host-associated > Plants > Roots >...
TCGGGCCCTGGCCGGCGAGCACCTGCGCTATGAATACAGCTTCGACTCGCCGGTGAACCGGCAGCATTTCGATTGCGACGTGCGGCTGTCGGCCGTCACCCTGGACGGTGCCCCCCAGCTGATGTGCCTGATCCGCGACCTGACCGAAGAGCGGCGCCAGGGGCGCCAGCAGGAGTACCTGGCCAACCACGACCCCCTGACCGGCCTGCCCAACCGCCACAGCCTGCTGCGCATGCTCGACGAGCGCATCGAGAAGGCGCCCGAAGAGGCCTTCGAGCTGGTCTTCGTCAACCTGGCCCGCTTCAAGGAGGTCAACGAGGCCTTCGGCCACCGTGCCGCCGACATGGTGCTGGAGACCACGGCGCGGCGCATCGAGCGTCAGTTGGGCCTGCATGGCTGGACGCTGGCGCGGGCCGGTGGCACCGATTTCGTGGCGGTGCCGCCGCTCACGCCGACCGACGATCCGCTGTCGATGGAGGCCCTGTGCGAGATCATCATGCGCGTGGCCCGCGAGCCCATCACCATGGGCGAGACCTCGGTCGAGCTGCACGTGAAACTGGGGCTGGCCGACTACCCCGGCGACGCCCTCGACGCGGGCCAGCTGCTGCGCTGTGCCGACATGGCGGCAGCCCGGGCGCGCACCGTGGTGGGGGCCCAGGTGCGTTACAGCAAGAGTTTCGAGAACGCGCCGGGCCACGACCTCAAGATGCGCGCCGAACTGTCGGCCGCCATCCGCGACAACCAGCTGCAACTGGCCTGGCAGCCCAAGCTCTGGCTGGAGAGCCGGGAAATCGAAGGTGTCGAGGCGCTGCTGCGCTGGCACCATCCGCGCCTGGGCTGGGTGTCGCCGGGCGAGTTCATCCCGCTGGCCGAATCGACCGAGCTGATCTATCCGCTCACGCGCTGGGTGCTCGGCGCGGCGCTCGACCAGATGGCCCTGTGGCTGGCCGCCGGCCAGCCCCTGAAGGTGGCGGTGAACATCAGTGCCAACAACCTGCAGGACCCGGATTTCATCGACCATGTGAAAGACCTGCTGCAGCGCAAGCAGGTGCCCGCGCAACTGCTGGAGCTGGAGGTGACGGAGACCGCGCTGGCGGCCAATCCCGAGGTCGTGCTGCGCCGGCTGCAGGACCTGCGGGCCACCGGCGTCTCGTTGGCGCTCGATGATTTCGGCACCGGCTATTCCAGCCTGTCCTATGTCAGCCAGTTCCCCTTCACCACCATCAAGATCGACCGGGGCTTCGTCAGCGCCCTGCTGCGCAGCCCGCGCGACCGCCATGTGGCCGAATCGACCATCGCGCTGGGGCGCAAGCTCGGCCTGCGCACCGTGGCCGAGGGTGTTGAAGATGACGCGACGGCCTCGGCCCTGCTGGCCCTCGAATGCGACATCGGCCAGGGCTATCTGTTCGCCCGGCCCCTGATGGGCCAGGCCTTCGACTACTGGCGCAGCCTCCACGAGACCAAGCTGGCCGAGGCGCGACGCCAGGCCTCGGCCAGCCCGGGGCGCTGAGCCGCAGGGGCGCGGGGGCCTGGCGGGCGGGCATACTGCGGGCTGGCTTTGATTTTCGTATTTGCCCTTCTGCCTCTGCCGCCATGACCGATATCACCGAGACCTCTCCCCCAGCCCCTGCGGATCGCCGTGTCAGCGCCTGGTGGCGTTTGAGCACTGTCTGCCTGTTCATCGTGCTGGCGGTCGGCTGGGCCGCCAGCGCCAGCATGTTCGAGCAGTTCAAGGCCCAGATCGGGCATCTGCAGGCCAAGCTCAAGGAAGTGCCGCAGGTTCATGAGATCTCGGTGCTGCTCGACGGGCAGCAGAAGCCGGCCTTGCTGGTGACCTTCGACCCCACCTCGGCCGCGCTGCAGCTGCAACGCCTCAACCAGGTCAAGGAAGGGCCCAACGACAGCATGCAGCTCTGGGCGATCGACGCCGATGAGCACAAGCCGCCGCGCTCGCTCGGTCTGCTGCTGGGCGACTACAAGACGCTCCAGGTGCCGGCCAAGGCGGCGGACCTGGAGGGCGTCGCCCAACTGGCCATCAGCGTCGAGGACAAGGGCGGCGTGCCGGACGCCCAGGGGCCGCGCCTGCCCTACCTGTTCAAGGGTTGGCTGGTGCGCAAGGCCCTTTGAGAACCTGAGGCCGCGCCCCTGGGTACGGCTTTCAGGCGCGCAGCCTGGGGCGCTCGGCCTGCAGCAGGCGGCTGGCCATGCCGGCACAGCCGAAGGCCTCGAAGCGCGCCACGCAGATGCCGCGCGCGGCCTCGGTGGCCGCCTTCAGAAAGCGCCGTGGATCGAATTCGCCGGGCTGCTGGGCCATGGCGCGGCGCATCGCGCCGGTCATGGCCAGCCGGATGTCGGTGTCGATGTTGATCTTGCGCACCCCATGGCGGATGCCGCGCTGGATCTCCTCGACCGGCACGCCGTAGGTCTGCGGCATCTCGCCGCCGTGCGAGCGCAGGATGGCCAGCCATTCCTGCGGCACGCTGGAGCTGCCATGCATCACCAGGTGGGTGTCGGGCAGGCGGGCGTGGATCTCGGCGATGCGCCCGATGGCCAGGATGTCGCCGGTGGGTGGGCGGCTGAACTTGTAGGCCCCGTGGCTGGTGCCGATGGCGATCGCCAGCGCGTCGACGCCGGTGCGGGCCACGAAATCGGCGGCCTGGTCCGGGTCGGTCAGCAGTTGCTCGCGCGACAGCTGGCCGGCGGCCCCGACGCCGTCCTCCTCGCCGGCCTGTCCGGTCTCCAGCGAGCCCAGGCAGCCCAGTTCGCCTTCGACCGAGACGCCGACCGCATGCGCCATCTCGACCACCTGGCGCGTCACCTGCAGGTTGTGGCCGTAGGGCGCGGGGGTCTTGCCGTCTTCGAGCAGCGAGCCGTCCATCATGACGCTCGAGAAGCCCGAGCGGATCGAGCGCATGCACACCGCCGGGCTGCTGCCGTGATCCTGGTGCAGGACCAGGGGCAGGTGCGGGTACATCTCGACCGCCGCCTCGACCATGCGGCGCAGAAAGGGTTCGCCGGCATAGCTGCGGGCGCCGGCCGAGGCTTGCAGGATCACCGGGCTGTCGGTCTGGTCGGCCGCCTGCATGATGGCCTGGATCTGCTCCAGGTTGTTGATGTTGAAGGCCGGCACGCCGTAGGCGTGCGCGGCGGCGTGGTCGAGCATGTGGCGCAGGGAGACGAGGGGCATGGAAGACTCCTGGGTGGTCGGGATGGGGGCGGTGCCGGCTTCAGGCGTAGGGGCCCTGGGCGCGTTCCTGCAGCACCGCCAGGGCGGGCAGGGACCGGCCTTCGAGCAACTCGAGGAAGGCGCCGCCGCCGGTGGAGATGCAATCGATCTTCGGCGCCAGACCGTATCTGGCGATGGCCGCCAGGGTGTCGCCGCCGCCGGCCATGGTGAAGGCGGGGCTGTCGGCGATGGCCTGCGACAAGGCCTGGGTGCCCGCCGCGAAAGCCTCGAACTCGAACACGCCCACCGGGCCGTTCCAGACGATGGTACCGGCCTGTGCCAGCGCCTCGGCCCACAGGCGCGAGGTGGCGGGCCCGACGTCGAGGATCAGTTCGGTCGGTCCGACCTCGGTGGCGGCCCTCAGGCGGGCCGGCGCATCGGCGGCGAAACGCGTGGCGGTGCGCACGTCCACCGGCAGCGGCAGGGCGGCGCCGCGCTGCGCCAGGGTGGTCATGATGTCCTGCGCCGCCGCCAGCAGATCGGGCTCGACCAGGCTCAGCCCCACCGGCAGGCCACTGGCCCGCAGAAAGGTGTTGGCCATGCCGCCGCCGACGATCAGCAGGTCCACCTGGCGCGCCAGGCTCTGCAGGACGGCCAGCTTGCTCGACACCTTGGCGCCGCCGACCACGGCCACCAGCGGCCGGGCCGGGTCGGCCAGGGCGCGGCCGAGGGCGCCCACCTCGGCCGCCAGCAGGGGGCCGGCGCAGGCCACCGGCGCATGGCGGGCGATGCCGTGGGTGCTGGCCTCGGCGCGGTGGGCGGTGCCGAAGGCATCGTTGACGAAGATGTCGCACAGGGTGGCCATGCGGCGGGCCAGGCCGTCGTCGTCGGCCTTCTCGCCGGGGTGCAGGCGGCAGTTCTCCAGCAGCACGATTTCGCCGGGCTGCACGGCCACGCCGTCGAGCCAGTCGCGCTGCAGCGGCAGCTCGCGGCCCAGCAGCTCGCCGAGGCGTTGCGCCACCGGCGCCAGGCTGTCGCCGGGCCGGGGCTGTCCTTCGCGGGGCCGGCCCAGGTGGCTGGTGACCATGACCGCCGCGCCGGCCTCCAGGGCCAGCCGGATGCAGGGAAGGGAGGCGCGCAGGCGGCTGTCGTCGGCCACCCGACCCTGCTCGTCCAGCGGCACGTTGAGGTCGGCGCGGATGAGCACGCGACGGCCCCGGGCCAGGCCGTGCCGCGCCAGATCGGCAAAGTGCAGCATCTTCAGGGCGGGTCTGTCGGGCGGCCGGCCCAGGCGCGGCGCCGAGGCCCGCGGGCCTCGCCGCGCCACGGACGATGGGTGTGGATGCGTCATTCGGATCTCCTGAGGTGAGGGGGGCGATCGTTGCGTCGGAGGCGGGGCTTCGCGCCAGCCGTTCAGGTGGGGGCCAGGGCCACCGACCGGACCGCCTGCACCACGGCCTCGGCGGTGAGGCCGAAGTGCCGGTACAGCTCGCTGGCCGGGGCCGACTCGCCGAAGCGCGCCAGCCCCAGCACCCGGCCCTGGCGCCCCACGTATTTGCGCCAGAGGTCGGGATGGGCCGCCTCCACCGCCACCGCCGGCAGCCCGGGCGGCAACACCTGGTCCTGGTAGGCCGCCGGCTGGCGGTCGAACAGCGCGGTGCAGGGCATCGAGACCACCCGGGTGGCGATGCCCTGGTCGGCCAACCGGCGATGGGCTTCGAGCGCGAGCGACAGCTCCGAGCCGGTGGCCAGGATCAGCGCCCGTGGGCGCTCGCTGTCCAGCAGCACATAGCCGCCGCGCCGGATCGCCTCGGCCAGGTCGGGGCGCGGCGGCAGCGAAGGCAGGTTCTGGCGCGACAGGGCCAGCACGCTGGGGCCGTCGGTGCGCCCGATGGCCTCGGCCCAGGCCACGGCGGTCTCCAGGCTGTCGGCCGGGCGCCAGACGTCGAGGCCGGGGATCAGGCGCAGCGAGGGCAGGTGCTCGACCGGCTGGTGGGTGGGGCCGTCCTCGCCCAGGCCGATGGAGTCGTGGGTCAGCACATGGATCACGCGGCGCTTCATCAGCGCGGCCATGCGGATGGCGTTGCGGCTGTAGTCGCTGAAGGTCAGGAAGGTGCCGCCATAGGGGATGAAGCCGCCGTGCAGGGCGAGGCCGTTCATGATCGCGGCCATGCCGAATTCGCGCACCCCGTAAGACAGGTGCTGGCCGGGCCGGTCGCGGCCGGCCTTGGCCGCGCCCTTGAAATCCGTCAGGTTCGAGCTGGTGAGGTCGGCGCTGCCGCCGAACAGCTCGGGCAGCACCGGCCCCAGCAGGTCCAGCGCGTTCTGGCTGGCCTTGCGTGTGGCCACCGGGTCCGGGCGGGCCAGCGCCTGTTCGAGCAGGGCCTGCACACGAGGGCCGAATTCCGGCGGCAGCGCGCCGTCCATGCGGCGCTCGAATTCGGCGGCCAGCGCCGGGAATCGGCTGCGGTAGGCTTCGAAGCGCTGACGCCAGTCGCGCTCGCGCCGGGCGCCCCGCTCGCGCGCATCCCAGGCCCGGGCCAGGTCGGCGGGCACGGTGAAGGGCGGTGCGGTCCAGCCCAGGGCGCTGCGCATCGCGGCCACCTCGGCGGCACCCAGGGGCGCGCCATGCACCTCGTGGCTGCCGGCCCGGGTGGGCGCGCCCCGGCCGATCACGGTGCGGCACAGGATCAGGGTGGGCCGGCCCTCGGCGAGGTCGGCCTGCTGCCTGGCCTGCTGCAGCGCCCGGTCGACGGCCTCGGGGTCGTGGCCGTCGACTCCCGCGATCACCTGCCAGCCATAGGCCTCGAAGCGCTGCCGGGTGTCGTCGGTGAACCAGCCGGCCACCGGCCCGTCGATCGAGATGCCGTTGTCGTCGTAGAGGGCGATCAGCTTGGACAGGCGCAGCGTGCCGGCCAGCGAGCAGGCCTCGTGGCTGATGCCCTCCATCAGGCAGCCGTCGCCCAGGAAGACATAGCTGTGGTGGTCGACCACGGTGTGCCGGACGCCTTCGTGTTCGCGGTTGAATTCGGCGGCCAGCAGCTTCTCGGCCAGGGCCATGCCCACCGCATTGGCCAGGCCCTGGCCCAGCGGCCCGGTGGTGGTCTCGACACCCGGGGTCAGGTCCACCTCGGGGTGGCCCGGCGTGCGGCTGTGCAACTGGCGGAAGCGCCGCAGTTCGTCCATGGGCAGCGCATAGCCGCTCAGGTGCAGCAGCGCATACAGCAGCATGGAGGCATGGCCGTTGGAGAGCACGAAGCGGTCGCGGTCGGCCCAGTGGGGGTTGGTCGGGTTGTGGCGCAGGTGGCGGCTCCACAGCACCTCGGCGATGTCGGCCATGCCCAGGGGCGCGCCGGGGTGGCCCGAGCGGGCCTGTTCGACCGCGTCGACCGCGAGGATGCGCAGGGCGTCGGCCATGCGCCTGGGGTGCAGGGGGATGGCGGGCATCTCAGACCCCTCCCAGGGCGCGGCGGCGCCGCTCCGTCATGCGCCAGATGAAGGGCGTGAAGATCAGCTGCATCGCCAGTTCCATCTTGCCGCCGGGCACGCAGATGGTGTTGGCCCGGCTCATCCAGGCGTCGTGGATCATGCTGAGCAGGTACTGGAAGTCGATGCCCTTGGGGTTGGCGAAGCGGATCACCACCATGCTCTCGTCGGCCGAGGGGATGTCGCGGGCGATGAAGGGGTTGGAGGTGTCCACCATGGGCACGCGCTGGAAGTTCACATGGGTGTGGGCGAACTGCGGCACGATGTAGTTCACATAGTCGGGCATGCGGCGCAGGATGGTGTCGGTCACCGCCTCGGTGCTGTAGCCGCGCTGGTGCTTGTCGCGCCAGAGCTTCTGGATCCATTCGAGGTTGATCACCGGCACCACGCCGACACGCAGGTCGGCATGCCGGGCGATGTCGTGCTCGGGCGTGACCACCGCGCCGTGCAGGCCTTCGTAGAACAGCATGTCGGTGTCGGCCGGCAAGTCTTCCCAAGGGGTGAAGGTGCCGGGCGGCTGGCCGTGGGGCGCGGCCTCCTCGGCGTTGTGCAGGTATTTGCGGGCGCGCCCGCCGCCGCTGCGGCCGTAGCTGGCGAACAGGTCCTCGAGTTCGCCGAAGAGGTTGTTGTCGGGGCCGAAGTGGCTGAAGTGCTTGTTGCCGGCCTGCTCGGCCTCGGCGGCGCGGCGCTTCATCTCCTGGCGGTCGAAGCGGTGGAAGCTGTCGCCTTCGACGACCGCGGCGCGCACGCCTTCGCGGCGGAAGATGTTGGCGAAGGTGCGGGTCACCGTCGAGGTGCCCGCACCCGACGAGCCGGTGATGGCGATGATGGGATGGCGCTCTGACACGGGGGTCTCCTGGAGTTGTGATGCGGGGGCTTCAGACGCGGAACAGGCCGCGCTCGCGGAACAGCGGGTTGTCGTCCTGGGCCTGGGCCGGCTCGTGGTGGTAGCGCTCGATGCGTTCGACCTCGTGGCGCGAGCCGAACACCAGGCCGATGCGCTGGTGCAGGGCGTCCGGTTCGGTGTCCAGCACCGGGCCGCGGCCGGTGCTGGCGCGGCCGCCGGCCTGTTCGATGAGCAGGCCGATCGGGTTGGCCTCGTAGAGCAGGCGCAGCCGTCCGGCCCGGGCGGGGTCCTTGCTGTCGCGCGGGTACATGAAGACGCCGCCGCGCATCAGGATGCGGTGCGCCTCGGCCACCATCGAGGCGATCCAGCGCATGTTGAAGTCCTTGCCGCGCGGCCCGGTGCGACCGGCCAGGCATTCGTCGACATAGCGGCGGATCGGGGCTTCCCAGAAGCGGCTGTTGGAGGCGTTGATCGCGAATTCCTGCGTGTCGGCCGGGATGCTCAGGCGCGGATGCGTGAGCAGGAACTCGCCGAGCTGCGGGTCCAGAGTGAAGCCGTGCACGCCGTTGCCCACGCAGAGCACCAGCATGGTCGACGGGCCGTAGAGCGCATAGCCGGCCGCCACCTGGCGGGTGCCGGGCTGCAGGAAGTCCTGCTCGCCGACATCGCGGCCCGAGTCGACCGCGTCCTGCGGTGCCCGCAGCACCGAGAAGATGCTGCCCACCGAGAGGTTGACGTCGGTGTTGCTCGAGCCGTCGAGCGGATCGAAGACCAGCAGGTACTTGCCGCGCGGGTGCGCGGCCGGGATCTGGCGCGGCAGCGCCATCTCTTCCGAGGCCATGCCGGCCAGGTGGCCGGCCCATTCGTTGGCGCGCAGGAACAGCTCGTTGCTGAGCACGTCGAGCTTCTTCTGCGTCTCGCCCTGCACATTGGTGTGGCTGTCGCCCTGGGCGTCGGCATGGTTGCCGAGCACGCCGCCGAGTTCGCCGAGCGCCACGGCGCGGGCGATCGCCTTGCAGGCCAGGGCCACGTCGAGGATGAGGGCGTTGAAGTCGCCGCTGGCGTCGGGAAAGCGGCGGCGTTCCTCGATGAGGAACTGGGTCAGGGTGTGGCGCTGGGTCAGGGGCATGGCGGCTTCCGATCAGAGAGGGGCGGCAGAGGGTTGGCCGGCCCGGAACACACGGCTGGCCAGGATGTCCTGGGCTTCGAGGGTGCAGAGCGCGTCGCGGTCGAGTTCGCGCCCGCGCTCGGCGAACAGGCGGCTGGCCTGGCGCAGCCGCGCCCGGTCCAGCGCATTGCGCACGCTGCGCGCATTGGCGAAATGGGGCTGCTGCAGGCGCCGTTCGAGGTACTGGCGGAAGGCCGCTGCGGCCGCTTCGCTGAAGCGGTAGTTCTGTTGCGTGAGCATCGATTGCGAGATCGCCTGGAGCTCGTCGACCTGGTAGTCGGGGAAGTCCAGGTGGTGGGCGATGCGCGAGGACAGGCCCGGGTTGGACTGGAAGAAGGTCGCCATGCGCTCGTGGTAGCCGGCCAGGATCACCACCAGGTCGGCGCGCTGGTTCTCCATCACCTGCAGCAGGATCTCGATCGCCTCCTGGCCGTAGTCGCGCTCGTTCTCGGGGCGGTAGAGGTAGTAGGCTTCGTCGATGAAGAGCACGCCGCCCATGGCCCGCTTGAGCACCTCGCGGGTCTTGGGCGCGGTGTGGCCGATGTACTGGCCGACCAGGTCGTCGCGCGTCACCGCCACCAGATGGCCCTGGCGCACCTGGCCCAGCCGGTGCAGGATCTGCGCCATGCGCAGGGCCACCGTGGTCTTGCCTGTGCCGGGGTGGCCGGTGAAGCTCATGTGCAGGCTGGGCGCCTGGCTGGCCAGGCCGAGGTTGGCGCGCAGGCGGTCGATCACCAGCAGGGCCGCGATGTCGCGGATGCGTGCCTTGACCGGGCCGAGGCCGACCAGGTCGTGGTCCAGCTCGGCCAGCACCTGTTCGACCTGGGTCTGCGCCAGCACCTGGGCCACGCTGCGGGCGCCGTCGTCGGCGGGGGCGCTGGCCTGAGCGGCGGGGGCGGGCGCTGTGGGGCGCACGCCGGGCATCGAGAAGGCGGGGGCGTCCATGGGGCGTCCGGGTGGTGGCTCAGTCGCCATAGCGCCGGCCCTCGGGCCGCTGGACGGCGTAGCCGCGGGTGGTGTAGCGCAGGCTGCGGCCCTGCAGCTCCTGGCGCTCGAGCATGAAGCCGGGCTCGCGCGCCGGGCGGTTGACGATGAAGCACATGGCGATCGATTCCACGCCGCGCGTGGCGTCGAAGGCCAGCAGTCGGATGTAGTGGTTCGGGAAGGCCTGGCGGCAGGCCTGCAGTTCGAGCATCACGCCGGCGGCGTCGCGCAGGTCGAACATCGGCATGCCGAACATCTCCCAGTAGGTGTTGCGCGGGTGCGGGTCGTCGGTGTATTCGACGCTCCAGGCATGGCCCTGGCGCAGCCCATGGTCGATCTGCAGGCCGATCTCGGCGTCGCTGAGGTCGGGCAGGAAGCTGAACTGGCCCTGGGTCAGGCGGCCGGTGGGGTTGCTCATCATGGTGGGGTCTCCTTTAGACGGCCGCCGACGGGGTGGGGGCGAAGTCGCTGCTGTCGGTGGACTGGTAGTTGAAGCTGATCTCGCCCCAGGTCTCGAGCGCCGCCTGGAGCGGGCCGCAGTGGCGGGCCGCCTGGCGCAGGATGGCCGGCCCCTCGTTGACGATGTCCCGGCCCTCGTTGCGGGCCTTGACCATCGATTCCAGGGCCACGCGGTTGGCCACCGCGCCGGCCTGGATGCCCTGGGGGTGGCCGATGGTGCCGCCGCCGAACTGCAGGATCACGTCGTCGCCGAAGAGGTGCAGCAGCTGGTGCATCTGGCCGGCGTGGATGCCGCCCGAGGCCACCGGCATGACTTTTCGGGTGTCGGCCCAGTCCATGTCGAAGAACAGGCCGCGTGACAGATCGGTGCGGGTGTGGCTGTCGCGGCAGATGTGGTAGTAGCCCTGCACGGTCAGCGGGTCGCCCTCGAGCTTGCCGACGGCGGTGCCGGCGTGCAGGTGGTCGCAGCCGGCCAGGCGCAGCCATTTGGCGATGACGCGGAAACTCACGCCGTGGTTCTTCTGCCGCGTGTAGGTGCCGTGGCCTGCGCGGTGCATGTGCATCAGCATGTCGTTGCGGCGGCACCATTCGGCCATCGACTGGATCGCGGTCCAGCCGACCACCAGGTCGACCATGACCACCACCGAGCCCAGGTCGCGGGCGAACTCGGCGCGCTCGTACATGGCCTCCATGGTGCCGGCCGTGATGTTGAGGTAGGAGCCCTTGATCTCGCCGGTGACGGCCTGGGCCTTGTTCACCCCATCCATCACGTAGAGGAAGCGGTCGCGCCAGTGCATGAAGGGTTGCGAGTTGATGTTCTCGTCGTCCTTCATGAAGTCGAGCCCGCCCTTGAGGCCCTCGTAGATGACCCGCCCGTAGTTGCGGCCCGACAGCCCCAGCTTGGGCTTGGTGGTGGCGCCGAGCAGGGGGCGGCCGAACTTGTCGAGCCGCTCGCGCTCGACCACCAGGCCGGTGGGCGGGCCCTTGAAGGTCTTCACATAGGCCACCGGGATGCGGATGTCCTCGAGCCGGGCCGCCTTGAGCGGCTTGAACGAGAACACATTGCCGATCAGGCTGGCGGTCATGTTGGCGATCGAGCCCTCCTCGAACAGGATCAGGTCGTAGGCCACCCAGGCGAAGTACTGGCCGGGCTGGTGGGGCACCGGCTCCACGCGGTAGGCCTTGGCGCGGTAGCTGTCGCAGGCGGTGAGGCGGTCGGTCCAGACCACGGTCCAGGTGGCGGTGCTGGATTCGCCGGCGACGGCGGCGGCGGCCTCTTCGGGGTCCACGCCGTCCTGCGGCGTGATGCGGAACAGGCACAGGATGTCGGTGTCCCGGGGCTGGTAGTCGGGCATCCAGTAGCCCATCTGCCGGTATTGGAGGACGCCCGCGCTGTAGCGCTTCTTGGCGTCGGTGATCTGGGTGCGGCCGGTCTCGCTCATCGGGGCTCCTGTGGAAGAGGTGGCTGGGATGAGGAAGACTGTAAAAATCAGCTCGACTAAAGTAAATTCACGATTTCTTCTTTTTCGATTAAGCAATACCTGAATGAAGAATGCGACTTTCCGCCAGTTGCGGGTCTTCAGCGAGGTGGCGCGGCACCTGAGCTTTGCGCGGGCGGCCGAGGCCCTGCACCTGACGCCGCCGGCGGTCACCATGCAGATCAAGGAGCTCGAAGCCCATGTGGGCCTGCCCCTGTTCGACCGCCAGGGCCGCACGGTGAGCCTGTCCACCGCGGGCGAGTACATGTTGGTGCATGCGCGCAAGATCCTGGCCACGCTCAAGGACGCCGAGGACACCGCCGCGCGGCTGCAGAAGCTCGAGGTCGGCGTGCTCACCATCGGCATGGTCAGCACCGCCAAATACTTCCTGCCGCACCTGCTGGCCGAGTTCCGGCGCGAACACCAGGGCATCGACATCCGGCTGGCGGTGGGCAACCGCGAGCAACTGGTGCAGATGCTGCAGGCCGGCGAGGTCGACATCGCCATCATGGGACGGCCGCCCAAGGAACTGGCCACCCGCGCCGAGCCCTTCGCGGCCCAGCCGCATGTGTTCGTCGGCCCGGTCGACCACCCGCTGGCCCGTGGCGGCAGGGTCCCGGCCCAGGCTTTGCGCGGCGTCGGCTTCATCGTGCGCGAGCGGGGCTCGGGCACGCGGGCCGCGCTCGAGAAGTTCCTGCAGGGCGCGCACCTGGAGCTGCAGGTGGTGATGGAGATGGCCAGCAACGAGACCATCAAGCAGGCGGTGATGGCCGGCATGGGCATCAGCTTCCTGTCGCTGCACACCCTGGGCCTGGAGCTGGACAACGATCTGCTGGCGTTGATCGAGGTCGAGGGCGCCCCGGTGGTGCGCGGCTGGAACGTGGTGCACACCCTGTCCAAGCTGCTGTCGCCGGCGGCCGAGGCCTTCCGCTATTTCGTGCTGGAGCGCGGCGAGAGCTACCTGGCCCAGCAGTTCGCCCGCCATTGGCGTCTGCGTTGAGCGAGGGGGCCGGCATCCCCTCGGGGCTGAAGGGCGCCAGCACGGGGCGCAGCAGACCCGGCGGCGGCCTTTTAAAATGGGCGGTTGTCCAAGCTACCCATTCCCCCGAGGAAGAAAGGAACCCGGCGATGAGCCAAAACCCCACGCGCTACCCCCAGGACGCTGATGAATTCAAGCGCGTCGTCGCTGAAGTCCAATCCTCCGACCGCTACAAGAACCCGCTGCTGTTCGCGGTGGGCTCGCGCGTCTTCACCGCCAACGGCACGCTGGCCTCGGTGCGCTACCCGGTGGTCAACGGCCCGGGCCAGAACACCGGCAGCGCCGCCATCCTGATCAAGGCCCTGGGCATCGAGCCCAGCGGCGTGCAGAACCTCAGCCTCGACGCACAGCAGCTGGCCGAGGTGCTGCGCTATTTCGCGCCCTTCAAGAACGACGGCAAGCGCCATGCCAATGTCGAGGTGTTGCAGGCGGCGCTGCAACAGGCGGTGGCCGCAGGCGAGCGTTCGCCGGTGGTGGCCACCTTCATCTTCGACGACATCGACCCGCAGGGCGTCGAGGACAGCACCTTGAAGCTCTACGGCCTGAGCCACCGGCTGTTCAAGCCCAACCAGCTCAACCTGACGAAGATCTTCACCAAGCTGCCCAATGTGTCCTGGGTCGGCGACACGCCCATGGACGCCGAGGAGATCGACCAGGCCCTGGTCTCGGCGGCCTTCGGCGGCGGCAGCTATGCGCCGCACATGGTCGACAAGTTCCCGCTGTATGTGCACCGCATCAACGCGGTCAAGATGGGCGTGCGCATCACCGACCAGCACAAGGTCCGCCTGGGCGCCTACCTCGGCGAGGGCACCACGCTGATGCCGGGGGCCAGCTACATCAACTTCAATGCGGGCACGGCCGGCGCCTCGATGGTCGAAGGCCGCATCAGCTCCTCGGTGTTCGTCGGCGCGGGTTCGGACCTGGGTGGCGGCTCGTCGACGCTCGGCGTGCTGTCGGGTGGCAACAACCAGCCGATCTCGGTCGGTCGCAACTGCCTGCTCGAGGTCAACTCGGCCCTGGGCATCCCGGTCGGCGATGCTGTGGTGCTGGCTGCCGAAGTGGCGGTGATGGCGTCCTCGCGCGTCAAGGTCGAGATCGAAGGCCATCCGCTCAACGGCCAATGGGTGAAGGCGGCCGAACTGGTCGGCATCAATGCGGTGACCTTCCGCCGCAACAATGTCAACGGCGGCCTCGAGGTGGTGCGCACCCGCCGCAACATCGAGTTCGCCCGCAAGCTCGAGGATGGTGAGGACATCCTCAACGGCGATCTGCACAAGAACTGATCGCCCGAGACGGTGGCAGACATCGCCACCGCTTCGAGTTCTGCTCAGGGCCCGCTGCGAAAGTCTACACAGCCTGTGGCCCCTCCGCAGGCTGCAGAAGGTTGGCGCCTTGGTGTTGACTACCGGCGGGACTCGATCTGGGCCTGTGCGCCATGCGTCTGGGCGGTCAAGCAGACGATGTCACGGATGCGTTGTTCGAGTCGATTTCATGCGCCGCAGAGGTTTTCCGCATAGGGCTGGAAGACCAGGTTCAAGGTGCCGTCGAAGCCGGGCTTTTGTGCCACGTCTCGGCGGCCCATCGCCGCAGCGAAGACCAAAATACCGTCCCTCACCGTGAGTTCGTCAATTTCGGCTTGGGAAAATGCCTACCAGTGCGATGATGAAGTTCACGACCAGCCCTGGTGGCATGTTGGAGAACGCCTGGGTGGAGCCTGCGGGACTGATCGTGCCCGGGTTGAGGGTCGTTGTGCCTGCAGGTGTGCCATTGAAAAAATACCCGTCTCGCCGGTCGGAGGTGCTGAGCCAGGCGTTGCTGGCATTGGGCGTCAGCGCAGTGGCCGTGGCCTGATTGCTCACGGAAGTGGCCACGTTGAGCGAGTGCGTGTGACTGGGCAGATTGGTGGTGGTGAGCGTCGTGGTCTCGTTTCCAACCATTTCGCCCAGCACATAGCTGCTCAATCCGGCGCCCTGCCCGGCATGCATTGGAAACCGGCTTTGTAGATTGGGGAGCCCAAAAGTGGTGGTGCCATTTCCGCCATAAGTGGTTCCGAGAATCGAAAAGAGTGCAGCGTTCTGCTGGATGGACAAAAGCTGCCCATTGCAGAGCGCCCAACCAGTGGGGGCGAAATTCCCAGCGAACATGTTGATCTGGCCGATAAAGGGGTCTGACATGGGGGCTCCTCGTTGATTCAGGTGATGAGGTAGGTATTGGTCCAGCCGCTGCGGCTTCCGGGCCGTTGGCCAGGGTCATGCAAGGCACGTGGCAGACCGCTGCTGGGGGTGCAGGTGAGCAGCCCCTGGCGATCACTGCGGGTCAGCCACAAACGATGGTCGCCGGTCTTTGCGGCATCTGCCGCAGCTGTGCTTGACCTTGCGAGTGCCAGCAATTGTGGGCGTTGGTGGTGCTGCGGCCAATCCGGGTGTTGCAGCGCGGATGCAATGCGTGCGCCAGCGGCGAGGCCCAATGCGAGCCCTGGAGAATTGCGCTGCAGGAGGTTCGCATCTGCAGGGTGAGGGCTGCCCGACGAAACCCATGTCCAAGGCGCAAGCGCGATCGAAGGCGTCTTGAGATCGGTTCCAAGATCGCCTCCCAGCGCGGGTCCGGCGAATTGGGCTTGTTGCGCAGCATCGCTTTGCCCATAGACCTGGCGGAAACGTTTCGCCTGGCGGCCCGAATAGAATGCCACGACCACATCGGGGCGGGACTGCTTCAGCACGGGCATCAGTCCTTCGAATTCATCCTTGTTTTGGGGCAGTCCGCTGATGTGCTGGCCCAGGACCCGTCCTCCGGCTGCTTCAAAATGACGCTTGAACTCGGCGACAAATCCGTAGCCGGCCTCATGAAACCCTTGGCAAATCACCGCGCGACGACAGCCCGCCTGGGCCACCAACTGCCCGAGCCGGGCACAGGACTGCCAATACCCCAGGGTGTGGTAGGCGATCCAGGGATGGGCATCGTCTGCGTGCGCCCGCTGCGTGCCGAGATCACTGGCCAGGAGGGGGATCCGCGCTTGGGTCAGAGCTGGTCTGAGGTGGCGAGCACCAGGCAAGCCAATCCATCCCACCACAAGATCCAGTCGTGGTTGCTCGCGCAACAGTGAATCCATGGCGCGCACCATCGAGCCCCGCGAGGGGCCCATGGTTTGTACAGACCATTCGGGTTCCGTCTGGTCCGGCGTGGTTGTGGACAAGCCCTGCTGGAGGCCTTTCAGGTAGTCATCGCCAAGCTGTGAGTCGCGCGCGGACTGAGGGACCAGAACGCCGAGTTTGAGGCGGGGCCTCGTCGGCAGGGTGGCCGCCTGGACGGCCCCGGGCGTGACAGACAATCCTGCCAGTCCGCTGCCTGAGAGCGCCATCCATTGGCGGCGTTGAAGACTGGGTTGGGTCATGCGCTGAACTCCTCCGAGGGCTGGGTGGCTGGGCCTGCCTGCGTGCCGCCCAAGCGCCATGCCTCCAATTGGGCGAAATGGGGTTGTATCCAGGTTTCGGCGAGCGCTTGGAGCGTCTCCCCGGCCTGTTCGCGCTTGTGCTGCGCATCGGGAACAAAGTCCTCGGTTGGACGTTTCGCACTGCGCAGGCTCAGGGCCTGTATCGCATCGCGGTCTTCAGCATCGGGGTGCCATCCCAGATGGGGCAGGACCGAGTCCAGCAGCGCATGAGGGAGCGATTCGTAGTTCACCAGCAAGGTTCCCGGGCGGTACTGTTCCACCATGCTCTGGTAGATACGGCCCAGTGTGCGGGCGCAGTATTCCGCCACTGGCATTCTCAATGCGGCCTCCAGTGGCAGACCACTGGGGTTGGCCTCCACGGCGCCGGGAATGAGAAAAACACCCCGTTGCCTCATCTGGGAAGCCAGAACCTCGACCGGGTTGCGGTACACGAAGACCCAGGGTGCATCGGGCCAGGCATGCTGTATCTGCGGGGCTTCAAAAACATGCCAGGCATCCAGCTTGACCCATTGGCGGGTCCGGAGGGGGCCTTGCGCGCGACCGTATGGTTGCCCCATTGCGCTCAGCAGGGCCCGCAAGGCCGAGCGCTGACGTGTGGCGGTCTGTCCCGGCCATGACCGGGCCTGCAGCAAGGTGTCCAGAAGGGGCGGTTCTGACAACACGATGGCGCCACGCAAGGCCGCCAGCGCTTGCGCCACCAGTGTGGAGCCACAGCGCGATACATGGAAAACAAAGCCGCTTGGGGGTAGGCCAGGCGAGGATTGCACCCAGGCAAGCAACTGATCCAGGGTACTCTGCCGACGGAAAGCCTGGTGAAACGGCAGCGCCATGAGTCGATCGATATCTTCCTTGAAGAAAGGCGCACGCAAAACAGCGTCCCCCAGCTTCAACCAGTCCACCGCCAGCCCGTTCTCCTGTGGGTAGATGCGGATCGGGCACCAGCCTTCGAAATTCAGAGAATCCATTGTTCTGTCCAGGCTCGGTGATTCAGGTTCATCGTGGACTGCAGCTCCGCGATGCCAAATCGGTAACCTGCTGCATGTCCGGCTTCAAGAACGGCAGCGCAGAAACCCTGTCGATCGGTCTGTGCCATCAGTGAGGCCTGGATGCCCTCGTCCTGAAAAACCCGTTCGCTGAAATGCTGGAATTGTTCCTGGGGATCGAGCGGGTCGATCCAGGGCTGGCCCGCATCACCATCGTGCAATTGCGCCTGCAACCAGTCGTTGACCTGGCAATCCAACACCAGATGCAGACGTGGCTGGGCACTGCGGTTGACCACCCTGTGCGGCTGCGACACGTCCAGATACCACCACTCTCCCTGGCGCATCGGCACCCTCCGACCCTTCAGGTAGAGATAGACCTGTTCATGGGTCTGTAGCACACAGTGCAGTCGGACCTCGCCGTGCTTCAGCGAAACACCGGCATCGCGGTGCTCGTGGATTTCACCGCCTGGCAGCAGGCGAAGCACCCGCACCGACTTGAGTGCGCAGGGAATTTCGCTGACAAGGGCTTTGAGTCCTGGACATGCGGAGAGCCAAGCTTGATCCTTGTAGAACTCCTGCGCATGCTCGCCGGGCGCGATCGGCACCGAGGACAGAGCGCTGGCGCGCAAGGCCACGCCTTGCCACCCTCCGTTGTGTTTGCCCTGGTTGAAATGGGAGGTCCAGTCAGCGTCTGCGAGTGCCAAGGCCTCGTCGAGTGCCAGGGACCAGGCCTTGGATTGAGCAAATCGGATGCTGTGCAGGGGCTCACGCTTCAGCATGGCAAAACCTCGGCCTCATTGACCGCAGATCGCGTAGGCGGTGCAGGACGGCGATGTGTTGCGGAAGGAATTCAACACCGAGATGTTCCAGCCCTGTCGGCCGGTGCCGCAACTGGTGCCCGTGTCCGGGTAGCTGGATGCCACGAAGGTGCCTCCATGTTCGCTTCCCGGGGTGTTGTTGGTGGGCATGGCATCGCTCTGGTAGCCGCCACCCATCACCTTCTCGCCAGTCTGGCAGCAGGCAGAAACCTGGCA
>Ga0213872_10001144_pt1 | contig 18073 bp, 12 predicted proteins | sample VelepicomBERX_R2_FD_160071 | JGI IMG/M metagenome (GOLD analysis project Ga0213872, IMG submission 160071) | Rhizosphere microbial communities from Vellozia epidendroides in rupestrian grasslands, the National Park of Serra do Cipo, Brazil - RX_R2 | ecosystem: Host-associated > Plants > Roots >...
ATCCATCACTCGGTACGCGCGTCGCGTAAGATTGTGATTCGGCGCGGCCCAGGCGTCGGCGTTGCCGTCGACGATATCGATCTCGACTTGCCCGATGGCACGCCCCTTTTACGGGGCGTTGCCTTCGCTCCAACGCGTGGCGCGGCGATGCTGATCACCGGCCCGACCGGTGCCGGAAAGAGCACGCTGCTGCGTGCAATCGCCGGACTTTGGCCTTTCGGCCAAGGCGAAATCACACTTGGCAAAGGTCGGATTTTATTCGTGCCGCAACGGCCGTATCTACCGCTGGGCACCCTCGCCGGCGCGTTGCTCTACCCACGCGGAGACAACAGCCCCCTCCTGGCGGCCAAGCTCAGCGCTGTGCTCAATGAAGTAGGACTCGGCGCACTTGCGCGCGAATTGGATGTGGTCGAGAACTGGTCTCAGCGCCTGTCGCTCGGCGAACAACAGCGCCTCGCCTTTGCCCGGATTCTTCTGATAAAACCAGCGATACTGTTCCTGGACGAGGCCACATCCGCTCTCGATGAGCTATCCGAGGCACGGCTCTATGGCTTGTTGCGTGCCGCCTCATGGCGGCCCACCGTCGTGAGCGTCGGCCACAGAAACACGCTCCGCAACTTCCACGACTATATCCAGGACATCGCCGCTTTTTGCCCTTGGAGCGAGCGGACACTGGATCTGCGGCATATGTTCCTTGATCCGCAGCCGCCCTTTGTGCTAGCGCCCCGGCCGGCACTCGCCCGTGGTTCGTCTATCCCGGTCGCTTAAGTGCAAAACTGCCGCCGCAGCGGCACGCGCTCCTCACTGACACTGACACTCGCACTGGCACTGCATAGGTCCAATGGGGACAGGTCAATTTTTCGCCGGCCCGCCCTCACTGACACTGACACTGGCACTCTCACATCCACTCTCCCGCGCCTTTTGAGTGATTTTTTTGGCTAGCCTGCTAATCGTTTGTTTGTGGCATCGTCAAACGCCCCAGAGCTAAGGCAGCTATCCGAGGAGCAGTTGTTGCTGGAAGTACAGCGCCGCGCCGTTCGCTTTTTTTGGGAGAAAGCAGATCCGGGTACCGGATTGATTAACGATCGCACCAATAATTTCGGCGACGACAACTACGTCATAGCATCCCACGCTGCCACCGGTTACGGGTTGGCTGCCCTGGCGATCGGCGTGGAAAACGGTTGGTTGAGGCCGGATGAAGCCGCCGTTCGAGCTCGCATCACACTCCGGTTTTTATTGAACACTTCAAACGAGCACGGTTGGGTTGTTCACTTCGTCGATAAGCGTAATGGGATGCGGGTGTGGGGAAGCGAGTATTCCAGCATAGACACCGCTCTCCTCACGGCCGGAGCGATTCTTTGCGGTCAATATTTTGCTCGCGACCGAGCCACCCTTGATGTCTCCGTATTGAGTGATGCACTGTATCGACGAATCGACTGGGGATGGATGCTAACAAACGGCTACACCCAGCCGGACAAAAAAATTCTCTCGCACGGCTGGACGCCCGAGAGAGGTTTTATTACTTACAACTATGGTGCCTACAGTGAAGCAATCTTAATATACCTGCTCGGCCTCGGCGCGCCGGTCAACCCACTGCCGGAAGCGACCTGGGAAGCAATCGAACGGCCCCTGCAAACTTATCACGGCATGGATGCACTCAAGGCGGGTCCCATATTTATCCATCAGATGCCCTCTGGATTTTTCTATTTCGGGAACCAGCGGGACAAGCTTGGCTTCGACTACTGGGTTTCGTCTACGAACGCGATGAAGATGCACCGGCAATTTTGCATAGACCGCGCTGGCGAAGTACAGACGTACGCCCAAGGCTTCTGGGGTCTTAACGCTGGCGATGGCCCGGACGGATATTCCGCCTTTGGCGCAATCGACGGGACCGATAACGGCACCGTGTCACCCACCGGCGCGATTTGTTCGATTACATTTACCCCAGAGCTGGCCTTTTCCGCTGCCCGTGCCCTCTATGACAAGGTCGGGCCTATGCTCTGGGGCAAGTACGGCTTTGCAAACGCGTTCAATATGGACCGAAACTGGTATGCCCGGGATGTCATTGGCATCGACCTGGGCATGGCCCTGGTAGCGATCGAGAACTATCGAACCGGTCTCCTCTGGAGGCTGATGGATAGCTTCTATTCAAGCGCCCCTTCCTTTCGGACGGCGGGATTCAACGGAACGTCAGAAGCCGAACCGCGACCCGTATACTTGCCTCCAGCTGCCTGATTCTTTTCGCGTCTTTACCCGCAGAACCAAATCCGAGGCTAACTTTTCTGGGCTAGCTCCCTCCTGCTCCTGCGTTGACTTCAGCGCCGAAGACGCGATATCAAGGAAGCCTGGAACAAGTGACGGGGCCGGTTTCGGTCCCTAGCGCAGCCCTGGGTCAAGGCGAAAAGAAGGGCTAGCGCCGAAAGCGCGACAGAGGGGTAACCGGTGTGTAAAAGGCTTTCGTTCCGCAGCTTCGTGTGTCAAATATAATCCGCGTTCAAGCGCGCTTTCAACGCTGATTGCCGTATCCTACAGTTCCTAGCACTGCATGCTAGGCTATCGTGACGGCACGCCTTCGGCGTCAAAGTATGGCTCTTAAACGGAAGCAAAACATCTGTTTAAGAGCTTTCTAGCCCCGAAAGCTTCCGCGGCTAGCCCGCAACGAGCTCTTCTCTTCAAAAAACAGCAGAATGGTCCGGCGTAGCCGGAGGATTCTGCTGCACTAGCCTGCATCGCTCACAAATCTCTGAAGATTTGTGAGCGACGCAGGCTAGGCACCTTCGCCTCTATCGTATGTTTACGACCTCCATCTCAGTAGAATCCAAATTAGCAACACTCAAATCGGATTGCTAATATTCGTAAGTTCTTAATTTCTAGGGTCTTAGCGGACGCTTGAACGAACGCCTCTCGGAACACTGAACCGTTCATCCTCGAAATCGCACCAACCTCGTCCTAGAAATGTAAACCCCTTGATCCTATCTTAGATCACACCTCGAAAGCATTAAGTTCATCGCCTGGATAAAGGTGCCGTTTTGGCCTCGATACCCAAGCCACAAGCAGGAATAAACCTTTGTCCTACCCAAAAAACTAAAAGTTTTTTTGCACGATTACAAGAATTGCGTAAGTTTGCCCCACCATTAACAAGCAATTATTAAAGACCAGTGCAACTATCATCTAAGACCTTCGCCCAAGCCGCTCAAATAGCGGAAGAAATCGAATCACTCGAGAAACAGCTCGACAACCTGCTCCGCGGCGGAGAACCGCAAGCGGATACCGAGACTGCTCCGAAAGCGCCTTCGAAACGCGGGGTGGCGTCACATAAAAATGCTGTCCCTGCAGAAACTACAGTCGCCGACCAAGGGAGAGGAACGTTGCGGCCTGCCGTCGTCTCCGTTCTGAAAAAGAGCAAGAACCCCCTGAAGACCGCTGATATCTACGACAGCCTAGTCGCGCAGGGCTATCACTTCACGTTTAAGGAGCCGAAAAAGGTCCTCGGAATTCGCCTATACAAGATGTTAGGAGTTCAGGCGCTCGGCGGCGGCTTGTTTAAGGCCAAGTGAGACGTTCTGATTTCTACAAATTCTAGAGCAGCGATAACTGCCCCGAAACGAAACCCTTGACGAACACGTTCATCGTCGGGGCAGCAGGGTTTTCTCTCTTCAGAGCTCGCACCCCCGTTGCCGCCGCAAGGCCAAGGTGAACAGCTCGACTGAGCTTGCCGAAGTCCTTGGCCCTACCGGATCGGTTGGCCGGGCGGGCGGGGAACTCAGTCGAGCTGTTCACCTTGGCCTTGCGGCGCCCGGTAGGGCCAAGTTTCACCTTGGCCTTATGGCCTCTTCGAATCACGCGCCTCCCTTTTGCTTGCAACTCCACCACTCTAGGAGCGATGCAGGCTCAGGCAGCAGAATCCCGCCGTCGCTTTGCTATGGCGCGGCCTTTCCAGCTTGGCGGGCGCGCCGTACTCGACGAGCGAAGGTGGCCTGGCTACGCCGGGCCATTCTGCTGCTTTTCGAACCCTCTGCGCGTTTGCCGCCGCCGGCAAAACCAATGGCGATCTCCTCACGCAAGTCGCACCGCTCAGCCGCCAACTCGCAGTCGCCTTCGATCTTCCGCCGATGCGGTTTGCTTTAAAATTTGTCAGGCGTCTGCAACAACTTTTGCACTTCGGGGCTCTTATAGTTCTCAGGGGTAATCAATACCGGCGGTAATTCGATCTTCCTCTTCTCTATTGGAACATTCTTACGCGCCTGATCAATATAACCCACTCCCTGATAACCCATCTGGTAGGGATCCTGTGCGATTATGCACTGAATAGTTCCATTCTCAAAAAGCGGCAAGACCTCCGGACTGGGATCAAATGTCACCACCTTTATCTTCTGTTCGAGTCCCTTCGCCTTTATCGCCTGGCAAATACCGACCGCTGTCGGCGCACAAGCAGAAAAAAAACCGCTGATATCCGGGTTTCCATTAAGCAAATCCGAAGCAATATTCATCGAAGTGGCCGCATCGGCATTTGTCCATTGAACCGGCAGCACTTTCATATTAGGAAACTTGGCGATCGCATCGTTAAAAGCTATACTTCTCTTTGAGCTAACGGAGCCGGCTTGAATTCCCAGATTCGCCACCACGCCCTTCTCTCCGAGGATTTTCGCCATCTGCAGGCCTGCCTTATACCCCCCATCATAGTTATCACTCGTAACACTTGCTTTGGGAAGATCACTATCGATGCCAGAATCCACCATAACCACGGGCACACCGCTGCCAATCGCCTCTTCAACCGGCGGAATCAGACCCTTCGAATCAAGCGCCGCGAGCAGAATCCCCGCTGGTTTCGCTTTCGTTATATTCCGTACCAGGTCCACCTGACTGGCGATTTCAGTTTCGACGGCTGGCCCCTGATAATCTATAGTATAACCCAGTTCCTTGGCCCGATCTTTCGCTCCCTTAACGAGGAATAAATAAAAGGTTGCCGATGTCGATTTCGGGATAAATACAATTGTTCCCTCATTCTTTACATCCGCACTCAGGCCAGTTACGCAAATACCTGTAGCCAAGCTTATCGCGATCAGGGGCCAAAGGGCAGAAATTCTCTTTTTCATAAGTAGGCCTTTCTTGTCAATTTGTCTGGTTATGATCAAATCCAACTTCAATTCATGTTTTTGGAAATCGCAGGTACCGATCTGTACTGTGCCCTCTACCGGCTTGAACGTTCACGGGGGGGCGATCGGCTGGGGTGGAACTTCGCCCGTAGGATACGTGCCGTCCCAGCAAGTTCAACACAAAACTCCTCTTCCAAGCTAGCGCACCGTCTCGCAGATAATGGTGACGTCGCAGCAGGTCGGTTGGCTGTTTTTCAAGGCGGTCCGAGCCGGGCTGGCAGTAACGAAGCGCCCATATCTGGACTCATGCGGGTCGAGCGAGCAACGCGGAAAAACTGCCACTTGGCCGCGGCCCGAAGGGTTGCGTTGAAAATGGGCCGGCGGCTGCGTTGCTCGTCGGTTGCGTATCGCTTTAGATATGCGCCCTCTAACGCCAGTCCGGCTCGGACCGCCAGTCCGGCTCGGACCGCCAGTCCGGCTCGGACCGCCAGTCCGGCTCGGACCGCCTTGCCGACGGCCCATTTTGAACGCAACGACGCCACCATTATCTGCGAGACGGTGCACTAGCATCAGCCCGAGCCCGCAAAAATCACGCTCTGGGAAAATCGGCGAGACTTCGACGAGCTCAGTCGAGTCGCTCATTGCGGGCTAGAAAGCTCTTAAACAGACACTGGGCGCCCGCTTAAGAGCCTTTTCTTTAAATTAACGATTCGAAACAACCCGTTTTTAAATTCTTCTTCCCAAAAAGCAGGGGAATTGTCCGGCATAGCCGGAGGATTCTGCTGCCTGAGCCTGCAGCGCTCACAAATCTCTGAAGATTTGTGAGCGCTGCAGGCTAGATCTGTCTCTTTAACTGATCAACTGCGACTGCCGCAATAATCACTGCCCCATTAACCACGTATTGCCAGAAGGCATTAACACCCACAATATTCAAGCCGTTCCTGATTGTCGTTTCAATAATTGCACCGATAAGTGTGGCTATCACGTTGCCTTCCCCCCCAAATAGACTCGTCCCACCAATTACCACGGCGCCGATCGCCAAAAGTTCGTAGCCCGTGCCGCCTGCCGGTTGAATAGTCGCCAGGCGGGCTGCTTCGATGATAGACGCCAGTCCGCACAGCAATCCACAACCGGCGTAAATCCCCAAAATAACCACCTTTATATTAATACCCGATAAAACCGCCGCCTCTGCGTTACTGCCGATCGCGTAGGTAAACCTCCCAAACCTCGTATACCTGGCAATCATAAAAACCACCCCAAACACCACGAGCAAAATGATCGTCGGAATCGGAATCACATTAACGATTTTCCCCTGACCGATCCATAAATAGCGCTGATCCAATCCGAAAATCGGGATGCCTCTCGAAAAAATCAGCGCTAAACCCCTCGCCATGCCCAGCATGCCCAGTGTCGCAATAAACGGGGGCACCCGCAGTCCCGTTATCACGAAGCCGTTTACCAGACCCAACGCCCCGCCAAATAGGACTGTTGCAAAAAGCGCGAAAAACAAATTGCTCGTCCCTTGAAACGCCAGGCCTCCAACCACACCAGCGCAAGCAAACATCGACCCGACGGAAAGATCGATCCCTCCGGAAATGATAATCATCGTTTCGCCGGCCGCAATAATGCCGATCACCGCTGTTTGCAGCGTTATTTCAGAAATGTTGCCGACGGTCAAAAAGTACGGTGACAGCCGCGACAGCACCAACCACATGCCAATCAAAATGACCAGCATGGAAACCGCCTGATTGCTAAATAGCCGGCGAATATCTCTAAACCTCGACCTGCGCGCTTCCCCTGCTTCCATAGCCTTAGCTCACATTCGCCCCTCTTCCCTTCAGTTGCGATCGCTCATCCGGCCCATCGCCAGTTCCATGATGGCCTGTTTATTGGCCTCTCCCGCCTTTAGCTCGGCAACCGCTCTGTAATTGGACATAACCACGATCCGATCCGCAATTTCCAATATCTCATCGATATCGCTGGAAATAAACACCACCCCCCTACCTGCTTTACTGATAAAGCGCTCCACCAGCCCGTAGATGTCCCGCCGCGCCCCTATGTCGATGCCAATTGTAGGCTCGTCGAGAATTAGCACTTTGCAATCAGCCTCCAGCCACTTTCCCAGCACTACTTTTTGTTTATTGCCGCCGCTCAAATACTTGACCTGTTCATCCGCGCTGCCCGCTTTCAGCTTTATAGACTCTATTACTCTCCTGACCATCCGGTTCTCCGCCGTCCGATCCAAAAGCACGCTCCCCAATTTCGCAAACCAGGCTAAGCTGAGGTTTTCTTTCACTCCCAGGTTCAGACACAGGCCCTTACTATCTCTGTCCTCAGGCAGGTAACCGATTCCCAATCTTACCGCATCACGTGGACCCCTTAATCTCACCGCGCGCCCATCCAGATAGATCTCGCCCTCATCGATCCTGTCGGCGCCAAACATGACTCGGGCCAACTCAGTCTTACCGGCGCCAATCAACCCGGTGATGCCGAGAATTTCGTTCTCATGTACTCGGAGCGCCAGCGGCGCACGGAAATGCTCACTCCTGATGTTTTTTAACACCAAAACCAGCCTCTCCTTGACCCTGTCCGTACTCTGCTGATTGCTGGCCAATTCCCTGCCAATCATCAGTTTCACGATATCCTTTAGCTGAGCGTCCCGCACTTTTAACGTCCCCACGTTCTGACCATCGCGAAGAATCGTCACGCGGTCCCCGATCTCTCTTATTTCTTCTAACTTGTGCGAAACATAAATAATACCGATGCCCTTCCTTTTGAGCCGCTCAATCATCCCGAAAAGCGTCGCGGTTTCTTTCCTGCTTAAGGCTGCCGTAGGCTCATCCATAATCATGACCCTGGCATTCTTCGATAGCGCGATGGCGATCTCCAACATTTGTTTTTTTGCAATACTCAAATCTTTCACTTTGGATGTCGGGTCGATCGCAAACTCTATGTTCTCCAGTGCGGCCCGAGCCTCCTTGTTAACCGCTCTCCAGTCCACAAACGCTCCCCGCTCAGTCGTGAACGCTCTCAGGGCCACATTTTCAGCAACACTTAAATGCGGGACCAGGTGAAAGTTCTGGTACATGGTGACTATTCCGAGATCTTCAGCGGTTCTCGGCCGGTAGTTCAGCTGAATCTTGCGCCCGTCAAAAATAATCTCCCCGGAATCGGCCTTATATGCACCCGAAAGAATTTTTATCAACGTCGATTTACCGGCACCGTTTTCACCGAGCAAGGCGTGGACCTCTCCTTTGAAAAGTTCAAACTCTACGTTCTTAAGCACCTGTACCCCAAAGAAAGACTTGCTAATATTCTGTAACCTCAACAGCAATTCCATTTGTTAGTCACCACCTCCCCTTCGCACGAGTGTTTTAATAAAATATCCCGCTATGACAGGCAACCCTAAACTGCGGTTTGGAGCGGGTGCCCGCCGCGTCTGCTCGTACCTGTACTCTCTGTGCAGCCGCTCATGGCCGATTCCACGTCCGCTCAGACCCGCGCGGGCGCCCCGCCACTCAGGGTCACTCCGCGCGGCCTCCAGGAACGCGACTACCGCTTCTCCACAAGTACTCCAGTGGTCCTTCGTGGGACGCGGGGTTTGCGCCGGTAGGGGCGCGCTCCCGCGCGTCCGGCGCGCACATTTGTTAGGGAGGCGTCCTCGCGCGCGACCTGGGCGGTAGGGCGAGGCTCCGCCCGAGCCGTGGCGCGTGACGATCCGAAGGCCAAGACGGTGCCTTCCTCCCACGGCTCGGACGGCCGCCGTCGTTCCGCGGACGCGGAAATATGGCGCCCCTGCGAGCCCGACGTAGCAAGGGGGGAAACGGGGGCGGAGTCGGGAGCCGCCCTACCGAATCCGTTCGCGCGCCGCGGTCACCGGTTCCAGTAAAGACACGCGGCAAAAAAGAATATCGCTCCCGCTAATACGCTGACGGCGCTGCCCGCGACAACACCACTCTTCTCCAAAGCAGACGCCATCACCACCTCTCCCTGCGGTCTATTGATAAATGAAAGTATCCCTAGCAAGAAAAAACCTAGCGCTAGCATTACCAGACTAAGACCGGCTGAAATACGCTTGAGGTTTAACATAGGTTTCCGTTTACTACTTGGGAAGTTGCCCAGCCTCCCAGCCTTGTGAGCTGGGAGGTGATGGATGCATCAGCCTTCGGCTGGTCTCTGTTTTTCGCCCGGCCCTTCGCAGCCTGCATGCCTCACACTTCCCGAGGAATTTGTGAGGCATGCAGGCTCTCAGGATTTTTCATCGATCCAAGCGACTTTATTGGCCTGGCTCAGCCTTATCGCCACCACTTGAAGCTGATCGCCTGGCGAGCGAAGCCCGAACAACAAGATTCGCTCCGCGCGCGGCCTCTCTTTCACAATATCGCCGCCGGATTCGACTTCAGCACAAGCCTCGGAACAAGCCCGAGGCGCCAAATCAAACAAATAGAAATTTATTTTCATATAACACGCAATTAGTACACGACACGCGCGCGTTCACCGCGGCCAGTCGCCTGCTTCAATTGAATAACTCCAAAACACAGAGTTAGGTGTAGATGCGAACCGTAGCTCGATCCATTTGAGGGTATCCGTCAATCCGGCGCGCTATTCGCCGGACAAGCCATCTAGGATGGCCCAGTTACAGATTCCAACCAACGTAGAGGCTATCCGTCATGACGACTTGACTGAGCATAGAGATGTTCCCAGTAATCATTAAACAGTAACCTCCTTTCTTCAAAACAAGTTCTAAAAAAACCTTATACAATTATCGACGCTGGCGAACTAACACCAGAGCATCGTCATTTTCAACCGTAAAAATCAAATATAATCCGATCGGGTGATAAAGAGTGTACCATAGGCTTCCAGCCTGTATTGACGCCGTCTCGCCATAACAACCTTTAATTGAACCCTGGCTCACCGCGAATCGTTAGCGGCAGGACCTCGAAACTTTGGAGGGCTACGCTCCCGACTTCGCCCCTGTTCTCCCCGCTTGCTACGTCGGGCTAGCAGGGGCGCCATAGTTCCGCGTCAGCGGAACGACGGCGGCCGTCGTAGCAGCCACCGCGCAACCGGCGGGAACAGCGGGAAAGCTCTCAAACAGACGCTGCGCGTCTGTTCGACCTAGATTCCGAAGTCCACGGAATCGTGCTCGTGCTCGTCGTCGTGCTCGATCCGTGGAACTTCGGCGCCGAAAAGAGAGCCCGTTCCTTCGGCAATCATTTTGTTCCATCACTTTGATCGCGAGATACGCAGAATTCTCGAGGACGAGCACGAGTTCTCAACTTCTTCACAAAGCAGCACAATGGTCCGCCGCAGCCGGAGGATTCTGCTGCCTGAGTCTGCATCGCCCGCAAATCTCTGAAGATTTGCGGGCGATGCAGGCTAGAAAGAAGCCGCGATAATTTCCAGCGTCTCATCCAGGGTCGGTACTCTAGGGTTGTTCTTGTAGTCCGGAAGCACCATCGACTGCTGCGCGAGAGCCGGGAGTTCTTCCTTTGAAACGCCGAGATCTCTCAAGCCACAGACCACATCCAACTTAGTGAGGAACGCTTGCAGTAAGTCTGGACATCGCTCGGCAGCGTCCCAGGCCGAAACGCCAGCGAGCGCAGGATCAAGCAGGTTCGTCAGTCTGGCAAATGTGGGAACAGCAGACGCCCACGTGAACTTCAGGCAGGCCCTATAGACTGATACCAAAGCCAGGCCGTGAGGAATATCCGCAAACAAGCTGCTTACACCCATCGCCATCCCGTGGGGTAGCGCCTGACCGGAACCCCCAGCCGCAAGCCCGGCCAGAGTATCCGCCCAGGCCAAACTGCTGCGCGCACTCAGGTTGCTGCCCTCCCTGACCGCAATTGGCAAATCCTTGATGACGCGACCCACCGCTTCCCAGCCAAACAACTCGGTCAATGGGTTGCTGCGAGGGTTTAAAATTGACTCAAAAGCCTGGCAAAATACGCCAAATCCTGTCGCCGCGGTAACGCTCCCGGGCACCGAGAGCATCAACTGGGGATCAACAATCGCCGCACGCGGGATTAAGCGGTCGCTACAGAGCACAGACTTGTCCCGTGAGCTCCTGTTAGTGACGGCCGCCAGGGGAGTGACCTGTGATCCGGATCCAGCGGTCGTTCCCACCGCAACCACCGGCAGCGTCCGCGCGGTCGGTCGCTGTTTGAAAAGCACGTAGTCCCAAATTGTTCCTTCGTGGGTAGCTTCCACGGAGATCGCCTTCGCTGCATCGAGGCTGGAACCGCCGCCAATTCCGAGAACTACATCGGCCCGGATTGCTTTCGCAATTTCCGCTCCGGCTGTAATCAGCTCCACTGTCGGGTTCGGAGTTACACCGTCGAAATGCTCCCACGCGACACCCAGGTGCTCTAAGAACTCCCCAATGATCGGATATAGATCGCGAAGGGCGCCCTTCTTCGGTCCACTTACAATCAGGCATCGTCGACCGTACCGACTGACAATCGAGCCCACCTCGCTGATTCTACCATTGCCGAAGATGATCTCGCCGGCGTGTTGATATTCGAACGCTTTCAATGAATTGCCATGGTCAGCCTCTAGCCTCGGTGCATTACAAATCCTTAGAGATTTGCGATCGACGCAGGTTGCGCCATAGAGTTACGCGCGCCTTCTTGATGAGGTCCGCCGCGCCAAAGAGGATCAGCGTCGCAATCAGCACAGCGCCCGTTACTATTTGTTGTTCCTCCGGCGTCACGCTGGCAAGCCCAAGCGCGTTCTGAACGAAAGCCAGCACCAGGAGCGCGATGAGCACGCCGGCCAGCGTGCCGGCTCCTCCAAAGATGTTTACACCCCCAAGAACAACGGCGGTTATCACCGGGAGCTCAAGTCCGACGGCGGTATCCGAACGCGCACTCGCCAGATAGGCGGTTAAAATGATCGCCGCCAACGAAGACATGGCTCCGGATGCGACAAAAACGCCCAGAATCGCTCGCTTTACATTGATCCCAGAGTAGCGGGCTGCTCCCGCGTTATTGCCTATAGCGTACAACGCACGCCCCCAATGAGTCGCGTGCAAAAAAACCGCGAACCCGATAAAGAACAGACAGAAGATGATCGAGCTCCAGGGAATCGGTGTGCCGTCGATCGTTCCGAATCCGATGTTCTGATACCATTCCGGGAAGCCACTAATGCCGCGTTCCTTGAGGATAATCTGCGCAATTCCTCTGTATAAGGCGAGCGTTCCAATCGTGACGACAAGCGAAGGCAGAGCGCCATAGACCACGATCAAACCATTCAACAATCCCGCGAACGTTCCGACAACAACCCCTAACAACATGGCTACTTCCACCGGAAGCCTGTGCTCGAGACAAACAGCCATGAACGCAGCACACAGACCAACAATAGATCCGACGGAGATATCGATTTCGCCGGTCACAATGATCAAAGTCATGGGCAACGCAACGATGGCCGCCGGCGTCATTCCTGCCAGCGCGATCGAAAGGTTCGAAGATGTCAGGAAATATCGAGAAACATGAGCCCCAAAAACAAAGGTCCCGGCCAAGACGAAGAGCAGGAACACCTCCCACCGGGCGAGTGAACCGCGAAGCCTGGTCACCATTTCACCTGGAGCGGTCATGCGCGTCCTCCAGGAAGTAGCCGACTCCGTCGAGACTCGCGCTCGACCCGTTCCGCCCGCCTCGCCAGCCGGCTGTAAAAAACCACGGTGAGCAGAATTGCCGCACCGACAACGGCCTGGAGCCAAAACCGGTTGATCCCCAGCAGCTGAACCCCGTTCTGCAGGACAGCGAAAATCACCGCGCCGAGAGCCGCGCCGTAGACCGATCCGCTGCCTCCGAATATGCTCACTCCTCCCACCACAACGGCGGAAATCGCTTGCAAATGAAGATCGGGCGCGATCACGGCATCAACCGTTCCAAAACGGGCACCCCACAGCACACCGACAAGGCCGCATAACAGTCCGGATAGGATAAACACCAGGGCGAGATGCAGCGGCTCGTTGATACCGGTGAAGCGCGCGCTCTCCTGGTTGCTGCCGAGCGCGTACAGGTTTCGCCCGGTCCGCGAGAAGCGTGCAGCCAACCCAAAACAAATCGTAAGCAGAAGCGCCAGCCAGACGAGCAGCGGCACACCCGCAACGTGAATCCGGGCAATATCTCCATAGCTGTCAGGCAACACTGTCGCTGAGATCTGGCGGCCGCCCGCGAGGACGATCACGCCACCCCGGTACATCGCCAGCGTTCCGAGTGTGGCGACGATTGCCGGAATCCGAAAAATGGCCACCAACAAGGCGTTGATGACGCCAAGCGCGCATCCAACCGCGCATCCCAGGAGGATCACAAGCAGAATCGACCCGTCAGGATGATGCTCCAGCCATTCGGCGGAGATGAACGCGCTTGTTGCCACCATGGCGCCAACCGAAAGATCGATTTGTCGCGCAATTATAACGGCGGCTTCACCCAGGGCGACGATGCACACCAGAGTGGCCGACAGGGCGACCTGTTCAAGGTTCGCCTCCTGCAGAAAGCGGGGCTCGCGCAATGCCACCGCTCCGCAGATAACCAGCAGCGCCACGACCAGACCCAGCTCGCGGACACGCATCAGGCGAGCGATGAATCCGCGCGAAGCGACAGGCGCTACCGCCGATTTGGCAGGTTGGGTCAACGCGTCGCGCGAAGCTTCAGACCTGCCATGGTCTCGTGCTGTATGAGCCGCCGCGAGCAGCAAGGCCTCGCGATCGAACGAAGCGCGGACAGACTCGGCGGCGATGCGCCCCCCGCGAAAGACGATGATCCGATCAGCCATCCCGATAACCTCACGCGCGTCGTCGCTAATAAGAATCACAGCGATTCCCTCAGACGCCAGGTTAGAGATGATGCGATGTATCTCGGCCTTGGCCCCGACATCAATCCCTCGTGTCGGTTCATCGAGGATGAGAATCTTCGGCGACGGGATAAGCCATTTGGCCAGGAGCACCTTCTGCTGGTTTCCGCCAGAGACGGTGTTCGTCAGTTGTTCGATTCCGGTTGCAACGACTCGCATCCGGCCGGCAAAGTCCCGGGCGATTTCAGACTCCCTCGGACGATCGACGACGCCAAATCTGTTGGCAAGCTGCCTGAGCACCGGCAGTGTCTCGTTCGCGCGAATCGAAAATTGCAGCACCAGCCCTTGTTGGTGGCGGTCTTCGGGCAGGAAGGAGATTCCCAGCCGCATCGCGTGCCGGGGAGAATCAGGTTCAACAACGCGACCCTCTACCTGGATTTGGCCCCGGTCGGGCCTGGTGATACCGAAGAGCATATGGGCCACCTCCGAGCGGCCGGCCCCAACCAGACCGAAGAAGCCCATAATTTCGCCCGCGCGCAATTCAAAGCTGACATCCTCGACGAAGCCGGCGCCGGAGAGCCCCCGCACGCTGAGGACCGGGCGGCCAATCTGCAAATCTTCCTTCGGAAAGAAGGCCCCGGGTTCGGTGCCGATCATGTAACGAACAGTTTGTTCCGGAGTGAGATCGGAAGTGGGCAGAGTGGTGATGCGCTTACCCGAACGCAGGATGGTCACTTCATCACCCAAACCGAGGATCTCTTCGATAAAGTGACTGATGAAGAGCACGGCTACGCCTTGCTTCTTCAAGTGCGCAACGATTTCGAACAGCCGGTCCACCTCGCGGCTCGAAATGCTCGAGGTGGGTTCATCCATGACCAGCACACGCGCGTCAATCGACAGAGCTTTAGCTATCTCGACGACCTGACGCTCGGCGATACTCAGCATCTTCACCGGCGCGCCAACGTCGATCTCTACGCGCAGGCTCGATAACAGTTCCCGCGCTCTGCTGTTCATCGCTGTCCAGTCGATCCCATACATCCCCCGCGGCTGGCGCCCGACAAAAATGTTCTCCGCGGTCGAGAGATCCGGAAAAATGGCCGGGTGCTGATGAATAACCGCAATGCCTTTACGCCGCGCATCAGCGGCCCCCAGGATCGACGTGTCGATGCCATCCTTCAGGATCCGGCCGCCGTCCGGTTGATGGATCCCACCTAGAATCTTGACCAGTGTGCTTTTGCCGGCTCCGTTCTCGCCGGCCAGCGAATGCACCCGCCCGGCGCCAAGCGTCAGGTCGACATCGCTCAGAACCTCGACAGGCCCGAAGCGTTTTGTGATCCCGCGAAGTTCAATTACCGGAGCCACGGAGCTCCATTGCGGATCAGGATCGTTCAGGTTCCGCGGCCAGGTGACGTCTCCGTGCTCTCCTGATGGCGCCGGTTTCACGTCGGTATTGACGCGGGGATGCAACTCCCAGGCTGCATCCCCACGCTCTCCCCGAGACGATGGTTAGAAGTTGTAATCTTTGATGTTCTCAGGCGTGAATTGCAGCGGCTGACCGGTGATGATCTGTCCAGTCGAATCGATCTCGTATTTACCCGGCCACTTGCCCTCCGCGATCGTAAACGAATCGCCGGCCTTCCCCTGGATCTTTCCCTCTGCCAAATACTTTGCCGCATAGTAGGTCACATAACCGAGTTTGATGGGATCCCATAGGTAGAATCCCTCGATGGTGCCATCAAGCATGTATTTCCCTGTGATGCTCGGTACGCAATTGCCAGAGACTTTGATCGTGCCTGCCTTGTGCACGGACTCAAGAGCGCGCGCAACTGCGGGGAGACCGGGGCAAGTCGGGGCAAAGATCCCGGTAAGGTCAGGATACTTTGTAGTCAATGCAACGGTCGCGTCGAAAGCCTTCTGTTCGTTGTCGTATCCATAGACTTCGTCCACGATTTCGATGTCCTTGTATTTCTTGAGTTCGTCCCGGAATGCTGCAATCCAGGCATTCTGATTCGCAGCGGTTGGTTGGGCAGATACGATAGCGACCTTACCCTTGGTTCCCATGGCCTCGACCAGCAATTGGGCGCCGTATCTGCCGATCGAATCGCTCGTCGCTTGGTTGACGAAGAACGGACGCCCATCGGGGGCAGAATCCGCGTCGAATGTGACGACCTTAGCGCCGAGCTTTTGTGCGCGTTTCATAGCGGGGACCACTGCGTCCGGATCGCTCGGGGCGACTGCGATCGCGGGTACATGGCGGTCTGCCAAATTGTTGATGATTTCGACCTGCGCTTGCCCGCTCGACTGTGTAGGGCCGTAGTTGTTAGCGGTTCCCCCGATCTCTCCAGCGGCGATCCGCGCACCTGAGAGCGTGGCATTGTAGTAGGGATTGGTGGTTTCCTTGATGACCATGGCCAGTTCGAAATTGTCCGCCCCGGCTGCCTGGGCCGTCATTTTCCATTTCGCGACCACCGGAAGCATCACTAAGATGGTCAACGCTAGTAACTGATACCGTTTAATACCGGTCCGGACTGTCACAGGTACCTTCCTCGTTACTGCGCACGAGGAATTTGAGCCCACTATGCCTATCGACGGCACCGTGAGTACCGAGTTCAGGGGGGAACTCATCTTCATATGGGTCGGTTCTCTCTTTCTGTAGGATTGGTGTGGATAAAATATAAGCACGTCGGACTTCAGCGACCGGGTGAGGAAATGGGTGTGTACTCGGTCGCAGCGCATAGCGTCCTGTCCCCGAAAGAGCTTGTAGGTTCTATCGGGGACAAGTCTTCTTTCGGGGACAGGACACTAGATTCCCGATACTATGAGAAAAGGACCTCTGGCGTAAGCTGCTAATTTACGCCAGAATTATCGCAAAATGCGCGCGAAGCCCCGAAAACGCACGATCCTGCTAGCGCTTACATCTACCCATCACGGGTTCTATCGCGGCGCGGCGCGCTATGCCGCCGAACACGATTGGCACGTCGTTGCCGACATGATCTACGACGCCACCATACCGGTCGGATGGCGAGGCGATGGGATCCTCTCCTTCGTCGGACATTGGGAAGAACTGGCAAAGTATGTAATTTCTGCAGGCGTCCCGGTAGTAGAGATTTCGTCCGTTCGCAAGGACCTGGGCATTCCCTGCGTAATGGAGGACAACCAGGAGATCGGCCGGCTTGGTGCAGAACATCTGTTGGAAAGAAATTTCAAGAATTTTGTCTGGGCACCTTTCTGCGATGACGCCGTCAATGAGGAACGGTTCCAGGGGTTTGCAGCTTTGGTAAGATCCGTCGGGTTCGATTGTGTGCGACTGCTGCCGGTCAACACTCGGAGGAGCGCACGTCTCAGTCGTCACGTGAACTGGACGCTACGCCGGCGCTGGGTGATCCACACGATTCAGTCGCTACGCTATCCGCTTGGTATCTTTTGCTACAACGATTGCGTTGCGGCGGACCTCGTCGACGCCTGCATTGAAGCCGGGATTCAAATACCCGACCAGGTCGCGGTTCTAGGCGTCGACAATGATCCTGTCATTTGCGATTGTGTGCAGGTCCCGTTGTCCAGCGTCCGGCACGATCTCGAAGGTATGGCCTACGAGGCGGCGGCTCTCCTCGACCGGCTGATCAATGGAGAGCGCCCGCCAAAGATGCCTAAGCGGATCCCACCAAAGGGCGTTGTGACTCGCAAGAGCACAGAGGTCCTCGCCGTCGAGGACCCGAAGGTCAGCGCCGCACTCAGATATATCCAAGGAAATTTTTCCGGAGGGAATTTGTCGGTGGACGACGTTGTCGCGCACTGCGGAGTTCCGCGGCGATCCTTGGAACGCGCCTTCCGAAAGGAACTTGAGCGCACCATGCTTCACGAAATCCTCCGGGTGCGCATTAACCATGCACAAAAACTGCTGGAAACAACTCCGCTTTCGGTCACTGATATCGCAGCACAGTCCGGATTCGCGAGTCTGAACCATTTTTTCCGCGTCTTTCACGCCCGGACCGGACTAACCCCGCGAGCCTTCCGGCTCGCTCGGGGCGCTCGCTCGGGGTCAGTCGCTCGGGGTCAGCCGTTTACTTATGACTAATTTCCTCTTTTAAAATTCGAGTTTCGGCCCTGGTGTCCAAAATAGTATCTCGAAAATCATCGCTGTCTGCTCACCACAAATCTTGGACAGATTCTTGCCA
>Ga0213872_10001145_pt1 | contig 18070 bp, 21 predicted proteins | sample VelepicomBERX_R2_FD_160071 | JGI IMG/M metagenome (GOLD analysis project Ga0213872, IMG submission 160071) | Rhizosphere microbial communities from Vellozia epidendroides in rupestrian grasslands, the National Park of Serra do Cipo, Brazil - RX_R2 | ecosystem: Host-associated > Plants > Roots >...
CATAAGCGAGTCTCTAGTAGAAAAAATAGCACACTCGCCCCGCCCGCACACCTGTTTGCACCGGTCCGCACGCAATCTCACGCGCGTCATGCGATATTGTTAGATGGTCACCATCTCAAAGTCTTCCTTGCGCGCGCCGCACTCGGGGCAAGTCCAATTCATCGGCACATCGGCCCAACGCGTACCGGCCGCAATTCCTTCTTCCGGCAATCCGGCAGCCTCATCATAGATCCAGCCGCAGATCAGGCACATCCAGGTTTTGAATTCTTCGTTTGATTCGTTGGTGCTCACGACACTAAGTCCTTCAAGTAAAATGCAAAGTCATATATCTTAATCCACCCGCCGTGCAAAACCAAACTTCCCCGCTGATTTTAACGTTCGGCGTCACTGACCCGGTGGGCGCCGTCGGCATCCAGGCCGACCTGTCATCGTTTGCCGCAATGGGCTGTCACGGCCTTGCCGTTGTGACGGGCATTTTGATCGGCGACACCGCGCGCGTCGAAGATTTGCAAGTGATCGATGCCGACTGGGTCGCGGATCAGGCGCGCGTGGTATTGGAAGACATGCCGGTGGCGGCCTTCAAGATCGGGGCGGTCGGCAGCGTCGAAAACATTTCGGTCATCGCCGAGATCGTCTCCGATTACCCTGATATTCCGCTGATTCTCGACCCTTTCGTTTCCGGCATGCCCGATCAGGAACAGGATCACGAAGATATTCTGGTCGCCACGCGCGAACTGCTGGTACCGCAAACCACGCTGCTGCTGGCTTCGGCGGTGGAACTGGGACGCCTGGCCGAGACCTGGCGCGAACCGTCCAGCGAAGACATGATGAGCGTAGACGCGATCCGCGTTATCGAAATGGGTTGCGAGTACCTGTTCATCACCGGCACGCCTTGCGGTGTGCAGGATGTCGCCAATACCCTGTTCAATGAGTCCGGCGTCATACGGCACGACAACTGGCAACGCCTGTCCGGCTCCTTTGCCGGCGCCGGCACCACCCTCTCGGCCACCATTGCCGCCATGCTGGCCAACGGCCGCGACGTGCCGGAAGCTGTGCTGGAAGCTCAGGAATTCACGATTGCCGCGATTGCCAACGCGCAGCGCCTGGGCATGGGAAAACTGGTGCCTGACCGCTATTTCTGGGCACGCGAGTCCTCGGAGGAAGAACAAGACGCCGAGCGCAATCCCGAACAAGACGGTGAAGCCGCCGGCCAGTGATCGCCCTTCCGAATCTGTTCGTATTTATTTCGCATTTATTTATTTCGCATTTATTCCGATCCCCGCATGACTTCCCAAAACGAAACCCTGTTTGCCCGCGCCCAATTGTCGACCCCCGGCGGCGTCAATTCCCCTGTGCGCGCCTTCCGCTCGGTGGGCGGCACGCCCCGCTTCATCACGCGCGCGCTCGGCCCGCATTTCTGGGACGCCGACGGCAAACGCTACATCGACTACATCGGTTCCTGGGGCCCAGCCATCGTCGGCCATGCGCATCCGCAAGTGATTGCAGCAGTCCAAGAGGCTGCAGCGCGCGGACTCAGTTTCGGCGCACCGACCGAGGCCGAAATCGAGATGGCGGAGGAAATCTGCAAACTGGTGCCGTCTATCGAACAGGTGCGCCTGGTTTCGAGCGGCACCGAAGCCGCCATGAGTGCGTTGCGCCTGGCGCGCGGCGCCACCGGCCGCGACACCATTATCAAATTCGAAGGCTGCTACCACGGCCACGCCGACTCCCTGCTGGTCAAGGCCGGCAGCGGCTTGCTGACCTTCGGCAATCCGACTTCGGGCGGCGTGCCGGAAGATTTCGCCAAGCATACGCTGGTGCTCAACTACAACAATCCGCAGCAGTTGGAAGAAGTCTTCAAGGCCAAAGGCGAGCAGATCGCGTGCGTGATCGTCGAACCGGTGGCCGGCAATATGAATTTGCTGCCGGCAACCAAGGAATTCCTGCAGACCATGCGCCGTCTGTGCTCGCGCCACGGCGCGCTGCTGATCTTCGACGAGGTCATGTGCGGCTTCCGTGTTGCGCTCGGCGGCGCGCAGGCACTGTACGGCGTCAAGCCCGACCTGACGGTTTTGGGAAAAGTCATCGGCGGCGGTCTGCCTGTGGCCGCGTTCGGCGGCCGCGCCGACGTCATGAAGCATCTGGCGCCGCTGGGTGGCGTGTATCAGGCCGGTACGCTATCCGGCAATCCGGTCGCCGTCGCCGCCGGACTCAGCACCTTGAAGCTGGTCCAGGCCCCCGGCTTCTATGAAGCATTGGGCGCGCAGACCGCCAAGCTGGTCAAAGGCCTGAGCGCAGCAGCGCAGGCCGCCGGAGTCGCCTTTTGCGCCGACTCCGTGGGCGGCATGTTCGGGCTGTATTTCGCGCCGCAAATTCCCAAAACCTATGCTGAAATGATGACTTGCGACAAGGCGCAATTCAACGCCTTCTTCCACGCCATGCTGGAGCTCGGCGTCTACCTCGCGCCGTCGGCCTTCGAAGCCGGCTTCGTGTCGGCGCAGCATGACGACTCCGCCATCGAGGAAACCTTGGCCGCAGCGCGTATCGCGTTCAAGAAGGTTTAAGACTGCGCGTTCAGCGCCGACTTAATTATCAACCGCTTTATCGATTGCCTTTTGCTGCAGGCTGTCGGCTGAAGCGGCCGCTTCTGTCGATTTTGGCGGGGCCTTGGGTGCCTCTATGCCCTTGGTGTCGTGCATTTCGACGACCTTGCTGGTGGGGTCGTCCTTGCGGCAATCGACGTTGGAATAAACGACCTGGCCGTTGATCGTGCATTTGCGCACGGCGCCATCGCCGCCCTTGTTGTTTTGCCCTTGCAAGGCGGCGGCAGCGGCTTGTGCGCGGTCGGCCGCCTGCCCCGCTGCGCTATGCTGCAGATAGGCCGTTCCCTCGGCAAGCAGGTTGCGTCCCGACCCCATGGAAAACAGCACCACCATCGCGACAGCGGCGACAATAGCCGCGATCACTGCACACCAGAGCAGGCTCAGCGCACCGCGTTGCCGGTAATTCATGTTGGGACCTTTTGGCATTCAATTGTCGTCATCGGGTAAATCGGCCGCCACCATGCGGCGCATGATCAGTTCGCTGCGCCTGGCCAGATAGGCGGAATTGCGTATCCTGTCATACAGGCGCGGATCCGGCAACATCACCGCGAGCCTTGCCGCCTGTGCCGAATCGAGATTGGCGGCGGAAATACCGTAGTAATGTTCGGAAGCTGCTTCGGCACCAAACACGCCATTGCCCCATTCGACAACATTCAGATAGATTTCGAAAATCCTTTCCTTGTCCATCCAGAATTCGAGCATGTACGTAATCACGAATTCCTGCGCCTTGCGCACATAGCTGCGCTGGCCGGACAGGAACAGGTTTTTGGCGAGCTGCTGGGTGATGGTGGAACCGCCGGCCACCACCTTGCCCTTGCGCGTATTTTTCTTGTAAGCCTTCTGCAGGGCTTCCCAATCGACGCCGTCGTGTTCGGCGAAATTCGAATCTTCAGAGGCGATGATGGCGCGCTTCAAGTTATTGGAGATACGCTCGTAGGGCACCCACTTATGCTGCAACTGCGCGTGCGGGTTCTTTTCGCGCAGTACAGCCAGTTGCTGGCGCATGAAGCTGGTCGATTCGGGATTGTGGTCCACCCACCACCAGATCTGCGTAAAGAAATACAGTTGCAGCAAAAGCAGCAAGGCAATTGGCGTGACGACGACCCACCACAACAGCTTGCGTAAGCGATTCGCTTTTTTCATGCCATGCTCGCGCGTAGTGCAACGAAGACCGGCGCCGTATCGGGACGCACGCCGCGCCACAGGGTAAACGCCTCGGCCGCCTGTTCGACCAGCATGCCGAGGCCGTCGCGCACTGTCGCGCCGTGCTGCGCGGCCCAGCGCATGAAAACGGTCGGCTGGCTGCCGTACATCATGTCGTAGGCCAGCGTGTGTTTGCCGAAAATCGTGGGAGAAGCGGCAGGCAGATCGTCATGCAGGCTGGCAGCGGTGGCATTGATGACGACGTCGAAACCGTCCGGCAAGACGTCGAGTGCGCAGGCCGTAATATTGCCCCACGGCGCCAGTTCGGCTGCCAATTCTGCCGCCTTGGCCGCGGTGCGGTTGGCGATGACCAGGTCAGCCGGCCGCTTCTGCAGCAGCGGCAGGATAGCGCCGCGTGCCGCGCCGCCGGCCCCGAGCAGCAGAATTTTCTTGCCTTGCAGCGTCACGCCGGCGTTGCGTTCGATATCGCTTACCAGGCCGACACCGTCGGTGTTGTCACCCAGCAGCCGCCCTTCCATGATTTTGACGGTATTGACAGCGCCGGCGATGCGCGCGCGTTCGGTCAATTCATCGGCCAGCGCACAAGCTTCCAGTTTGAACGGCAGCGTGACATTGAAGCCCTTGCCGCCTTGCACGGCGAATTCGCGCACGGTGGCGGCAAAACCGTCGAGCGGCGCCAGCAGACGCTCGTAGACCAGGCTCTGCCCGGTCTGGGCAGCGAACATGGCGTGGATGAAGGGCGACTTGCTGTGCGCAATAGGATTGCCGACCACGACGTAGCGGTCAGTTATTATCAAGTCCTGTTTCGTCATCAGGTGCTGCCCCCGCGCAATTCGATTTCCAGGCCTTCTTCATGCGTAAAGCGGAAGGTGGCGATCACTTCCCATACGTCGTCGCGATCGGACGAGCGCATGTTCTTCGGGAAGCGCCCGAATGGCGCAGCCTTTCTGACGATACGCAGCGCAGCCTTGTCCAGATGGCTGTCGCCGGAACTGTGTTCGACATGCGGCCCGCCCTCTTTTTCATAGATGCTGCCGTCCTGAAATACGGGAATCGAAACCAGCAGTTCGCCATACAATTTCTTGCCGTCGTGCTGAGGGAAGCTCAGGGTGCCGACGGTTTCGATGCGGGTCTGCATCGCCTTGTAATACAGGGCATAGCCGACCTCGCGGGTGCTGGGCGTAATCTCGGTTTTGCGCGGACGCTTGTTGTAGTCCTTCACATTCTTCGAAATTTCCGCCTGCAAGCGCGCCAGCGCCTTGCTGCTCTCGGTCACCTCGACGCTATTGGGGCGCGCCTGATCGTGCAGTTTGTCGGTAGGGGGCGGAACCGTCAGCGGCGTCTTTGCCGTGGCTTGCGCCAGCATGCGGTTCTGCATTTCCTCCAATTCGGCGATGCGCCGCTGCGTCGCTTTGACGCTGTCGCCGTCTTCCAGCTTACGCAAGTCGGGCAATGGCGACTCGGACCGCCCGGCGTCGGCGTTGCCGCCGCCGTCGAGATTGGCCTGCGCCAGCGCTTCAGCCTTGAAAGGCTTTTTGTCGTGCTTGGCGTTGACCAGGATCACTTCCAGGCCAGGGTCGGTGGGCTTGAAGCGCAGGGCGTCGGGCGCCACAATGCGAACCGCCAGCAAGGCCCCATGCGCCAGTACGGAAAAGGCTATCGCATACGACAGGGTGAGGTTTTGGCGGGCGATCTTCAACAAATGCGTAGGCAAGCAGGTTTACATGCTGGAATTTTACGGGAAAGCCGGACAATGTCCATCAAACAATGGCTTATGGTGCCGCTTCGGACACAGCATTTGCTTCCGCGGCGGGCGGCAGCCCGGCCACCTCCGCTCCGTCTTCACCTTCCAAAGACACGGCTTCAGCCCCTTCCAGTTCTTCGAGCCCATCGTCCAGCGATTCGTCCAGTTGCTCGTCCAGCGGTTCGATCGCCTTGTCCACTTCAATTTCCAGCAGACGCGCCTCGATGCCAAGGTCGACCTCGTTCCAGCGCAGCAAATCCAGCTTGACCATGGTACCGCGCGCGACTTGCGGCATGCCCGGCAGTCTGATGATCAAGGGGATGTCGACCAGACGCAACACTTCGTCCTTGAGCACCACGGCCTCGACCTGGCGCGCCTTTTCCTGCTCCAGCCAGCGCAGGCACCAGTAACGCTCCATGTTCGATTGAAAGTCGGCATAGGCGCCATAGGCCGCGTCGAAAGCGGACACGATGGCAAACAAGTCGGCGTCACGCGGTTTGAACGGCGCAACCAGCGGTGCGGTGACGCCGTGTTCGACGCATGCCAGAATTTGCCATTGGTTGACCAGGTCGGTGTAGCGGCGCAGCGGTGAGGTACTCCAAGCATATTGGTCGACCCCCAGGCCCTGGTGTGGCGCCGCGTGGGTCAGCATGCGCACCTGCATGCGCGCAGCATAGCCGCCCGGTCCGCGGCCGCCGCCCTGGGCGCGGTAGATGCCGGGCACGCCATGTTCGTGCATCAGCTTGCCCCAGGTGCTGTTGGCGAAAATCATCAGTTCGGCAACGATCTTGTCCAGCGGCGCACCGCGCTTGCGACGCACAATCGACACCTGCCCGTCTTCGACATAGAAATTGAAGTCGACGCGATTCGCCTGCTCGGGTTTCAGACCGAACCCCTCGCGCTTGGCCATACGTGCCTGTTCCAGCGCGCGCGCCCATTGCCACAGCATGGCGATCTCGTCCTTGTGCGTGTACTCGCCGGCGCCAATGGCCAGATTGTCTTCCGTCACCAAGGCATCGAGGTCGTTATGGCGCAAATTGCTGGCAATCGGCACTGCCTCGGCCCGGGTTTCCGTGGTCAGCACCGACCAGTCGGCCGGGTCGAGCGTCGCGTACAGCGAGACGGCCGGACAGGTCTTGCCTTCGGCCAGCGTAAACGTCTCGACCAGCGCGTCCGGCAGCATGGTGATCTTGTCGCCCGGCATATACACGGTCGACATGCGCTGACGCGCAATCGCGTCAAAGGCATCGCCACGCACAATACCCAGGCCAGGCGCCGCAATATGTATACCAACCCTGAGTTTGCCGTCAGCCAGTTTCTGAACCGAAAACGCGTCGTCGATTTCCGTGGTGGTGACGTCGTCAATGGAGAACGCCCGCACGGCGGCAACCGGCAACTCGCGCACTACCGGCACCGGCACGGCCGGGAAACCCGTCCCTTTCGGGAAATATTCGAACAGGAACTTCGACATGTGCAGGGCATGCGGCGACGCCACGCCGCCCACCGCCAGCAACAGGTTTTGCGGCGTGGTCTGCAATTCGCGGCAAGCGGCTTCCAGGGCCTTGTATTCGATGCCGTTCTTGTCGGGCTTGAACAGCAATTGCAGAGCCAGCGGCCGCATCACTTCGGGCAGGCGGTTGGCCTTGAGCTCTTCCACGTACTGCGCCTGGACCAAGGCTTGCTGCTTCTTTTTTTCGATACCGGCCAGCGCCGCCTTCAGGGAAGCTTCCGGCGCTGCCTTGTAGCGGCCGCGGCCTTTCTTGTGGAAATAGATGGGGGCCGCATGCAACCTGAACAGCAAGCCGGCTGCCTCCGCCGGCTTCGGCGCATGGCCGAAGTATTCGGCGCCCAGCTCGGCGAAACCGAATTCCTCCTGTCCTGCCACTTCCCACAGGAAGTCGAGATCGATCTCTTCGGCCGCACCCTGTGCCTCGACCAGCAGAGTGGCCGGGGCGGGGGCCGCAAATTGCAGCAGCACATCCTTGGCCTTGACCTTGGTGCGCTTGCCGCTCGGCAGCTCGACCTGGTAAGCCTCGCCCTGTTGGGAGAGTACGGCGCCGGCCTTGAAATCGCCGGATTCTTCAAAAAACAGATTCATGGATTACTTGGTTTTAACGCCACAAAACGCCAACACTTCGTCGGCATAGTCGGCAAATTCGGCAATGCCGTGGTCGCTGCCCTGGATCACACGCTGGCGCGCGCCGGCGTAATGGGCAGTCATGTCGCGCCAATCGAGGACTTCGTCGCCGGTGGCGGCGATCAGGAAATAACGTTCCGGCCTGGTGACCGCCTCGACCGTATAGGCCTTCAATTCGTCGACGTATTCGCACTTGAATTCGAACACTTCATCGTTGTGGTAATTCGTGCTGACGCCGACGTATTGCTCGAGGTCCAGCGGCGTCTTGACGGCAGGGTTCAACAGCACCGCTGGGCAACCGGTCTGTTCGGCCAGCCAACAGGCGTAAAAGCCGCCGAGCGAAGATCCGATCAAGGTCGTCTGTTCCGGACTATGGGGCCGCATCAAGTCCCGCGCCAAATCGACCGCCAGACGCGGCGATGCCGGCAATTGCGGGCAAAGATATTGCTCGCCGAGTCCCAAGGCTTGCATGCGGTCGCCAAGCAAGCGCGCCTTGGACGATTGCGGGGAAGAACGAAAACCGTGCAGATAGAGAATCATCAGGCTTATGCTCCCTTCAACGCTTCCAGGATTTTCCCATGTACACCCCCAAAGCCGCCATTGCTCATCACCAGCACGTGATCGCCGGGTTGCGCGGCGGCCACTATCGCCTGCACCAATGCCCCCAGGTCGTCAAAAGCGCTGGCCTTGCCGCCCAGCGGTCGCAGGGCTTCTGCGAGATCCCAGCCGAGCGCATCCTTGCCCGATCTCGCTCCGTAACCAAATACCAGATCGGCCTGTTCCAGGCTGCCGGGCAGCGCTTCTTTCATGGTACCGAGCTTCATGGTATTCGATCGCGGTTCGAGCACCGCCAAAATGCGCGCGCCGCCGACTTTCCTGCGCAAACCGTCTATGGTCATGGCAACCGCAGTCGGGTGGTGGGCAAAGTCGTCGTACACCGTCACGCCCTTGACCACACCGAGCACCTCCATGCGGCGCTTGACGTTGCCAAATTTTTGCAAGGCGGCCAGCGCACGTTCCGGCGTCACGCCGACATGGCGCGCCGCGGCGATGGCGGCAACGCCGTTCAGCAGATTATGTTCGCCACTCAGCTCCCAGGCTATGTTGCCCTGATGCTTGCCGTCGAACCAGACTTGCGCATCTCCATTGGCGCCGCTTTTCAAGGACCACTGAGCATCGGCGCCGAACCATTCGATGCCGCTCCAGCAGCCGCGCTCGATCACGCGCTGCAAAGAGGGCTGGCGGTTGACGATCAGCTTGCCGGCGCCGGGCACCGTGCGCACCAGGTGATGAAATTGCGTCTCGATCGCCGCCAGGTCGGGAAAGATGTCGGCATGGTCGTATTCGAGATTGTTGAGGATCGCGGTCTTGGCACGGTAGTGAACGAACTTGCTGCGCTTGTCGAAAAACGCGGTGTCGTATTCGTCGGCCTCAATTACGAAAAAAGCCGAATCGGTCGCGCCCGCCAAGCGTGCAGAAATGCCAAAGTTGAATGGTACGCCGCCGATCAGGAAGCCCGGCTCGTAACCCGCGTCCTGCAGGATCCAGGCCAGCATGGACGAGGTCGTGGTCTTGCCGTGCGTGCCGGCCACGGCCAGTACCCATTTGTCGCGCAGGATGTGCTCGCCCATCCATTGCGGCCCGGACACGTAAGGCAGATTGCGGTTGAGGATTTCCTCCATCAAGGGATTGCCGCGCGAGACGACATTGCCAATGACGAACAAGTCAGGCCGCAAATCGATCTGCGACGGATGAAAGCCTTCGATCAGCTTGATGCCTTGCGCTTCGAGCTGGGTGCTCATCGGCGGATAGACGTTGGCGTCGCAACCGGTGACGGTATGCCCAGCTTCTTTGGCCAGCACCGCAAGGCCACCCATGAAGGTGCCGCAGATACCGAGGATATGGATATGCATTGTACAATTTGAAGATTGAATACCGAGATTCTAACCGACCCACACTGCTTTCCCTCGCATCGGACACCCAGGAATACTCCATGGCAGTTTGTCAATCCAGCGTCGAAACCCTGCGCGCGGAAATCGCGGCGGCCGCGGCGCGCATGATCGCCGAAGACGGCACCGATTACGGCACTGCCAAGCGCAAGGCAGCCAAGCAGATATTGGGCGATGCCAAAGCCGGCAGCGACCTTTTGCCGGACAACGCCCAGATCGAAGATGAGGTGCGCATTTACAATGCCCTGTTCCTGAGCGACAGTCAGCCGGCACGCCTGCTGCACCTGCGAACCGTCGCCTTGAAATTGATGGAACAACTGACGCAATTTTCGCCCTATCTGACCGGGGCGGTATTGAACGGCACGGCCGGCGAGCATTCCGACATTCACCTGCAGCTGTTTGCCGACAGCGCCAAGGACGTGGAAATCTTCCTGCTGAATAAGGGCGTGGACTTCGAGGTATCCGAAACCCCGCATGTGGGTGAGCGCAACAAATATGTCGAAATGCTGAGCTTCCTGTGGCGCAACGAAGGTGTGCATTTGAGTATTTATGAAGTCGGCGATTTGCGTGCACTTCCCAAGTCCACTGGGCGCGCCGGGGGCCCGCCGGAACGCGCCAACCTGGAAGCAGTACAGAAATTAATCCTGGAACAACAATGAAACGAAATTTTCTGCTGATCGCGATCGTTGCTTTTGCCGCAACCGGCTTGGGCCTGTATGTGGCCAACCACCATCTGCATCCCGAAAGCTCGCCAAGCCGACCCGAGCAGGGACTGTTCGGCCTGGTCTTGCCCGATATGAACAACAAGAATCAGGCACTCTCCCAATGGAAAGGGAAAACCCTGGTCGTGAATTTCTGGGCCACGTGGTGTGTGCCCTGCGTGCAGGAAATGCCGGAATTGTCTGCATTACAATCCGGCCACCAGCTGGGCAATGCACAGCTTATCGGGATTGGCATCGATTCTGCAAAAAACATCGCGCAATTCGCGGACAAGTACAAAATCAGTTATCCGCTTTACGTAGCCGGCATGGGTGGCTCCAGCTTGCTACGCCAGATGGGCGACGCGGCCGGCGGGCTGCCATTCACCGTTCTGGTCGGTACCGATGGCCAAATCAAGAAGACTTATCTCAGCCGCCTGGACATGAATGAAATCCAGCGTGACGTCGCGGCGCTCGAGTCGACCGGCAGGGTCGATCCGGCGCATCCCGTGACCAAAACGGCCACCGGCGAAGAATAAGCAGCCTCGGGAAGTGCTGGTTGCTCTTGCCAATCTGCGCCATTTGGCGGCAAAATGCGCGCATCCTCGTTAATTGAGAATGCATCTTCATGGCAAAGAATATTCTGCTGCTGAATGGCCCGAATCTGAACCTGCTCGGCACGCGCGAACCTGGCATTTATGGCGCGCAAACATTGACCGAAATCGAAGAAGCTGCGAAGATGCAGGCCTCGACAGCGGGAGCCAGTTTGAATTGCTTTCAAAGCAACCATGAAGGCGCCCTGATCGATCGCATTCACCAAGCCCGCCAAGAGGCTATAGATGCCATCGTGATCAACCCGGGGGGATTGACCCACACCAGCGTGCCCTTGCGCGATGCCTTGGCGGCGGTCGCCATCCCCTTCATTGAGGTGCATTTGTCGAACGTACATCAACGCGAAGCGTTTCGACACCACTCCTATTTGTCGGCCATTGCGGTGGGGGTCATTTGCGGCCTGGGTGGCGAGGGCTATCGAGCCGCCATCGATTTCTGCTTGAAAAAGCTCTAATTTCTTCCATCTCCGCGCAATTAGCTAATAATTTAGCTTATAATTGCCGACCTAGCTTGTCTGCGGACATGCCACAAAAATACCATTTCTAGGGATTTCACATGGATCTAAGAAAACTCAAGACTCTGATCGACCTGGTTGCAGAGTCGGATATCGCCGAACTCGAAGTGACTGAAGGCGAAAGCAAGGTGCGTATCGTCAAATCCGGTCCGGCACCGCAAAATCAGATGGTCATGATGCATCCCACCGCACAACCGGCGGTCCAATACGCTGCTCCCGCTGCCGGCGGCGCCGCCGCGGTTGCTGCGGCCCCGGCAGCCGCGGAAGCGCCTGCCGCTGCAGAGGGCAACGTTATCAAGTCGCCAATGGTGGGAACTTTTTACCGCGCCTCGTCGCCCGGATCACCGGCGTTCGTGGAAATCGGCTCCAGCGTCAAGGAAGGCGACACGCTGTGCATCATCGAAGCGATGAAATTGCTCAACGAAGTCGATTCCGAAATTTCCGGCACCATCAAGCAAATCCTGGTGGAAAACGGCCAACCGGTCGAATTCGGCCAGCCCTTGTTTATCGTCGGCTGATCGGTATGCAGAACCCGGGCGCCCACTACCATGTCTACTGAAGCGCCCGACAGCGGGCCGGTTCCAACCGCCCGCCCCCTGATAAAGTCGCCAAGCACTCCTATGTTTGAAAAAATCCTCATTGCCAATCGCGGAGAAATTGCGCTGCGCATTCAGCGTGCCTGCCGCGAAATGGGCATCAAGACCGTGGTCGTCCATTCCGAGGCAGACCGCGATGCCAAGTACGTCAAGCTGGCCGACGAGTCGGTCTGCATCGGCCCGGCACCGTCGGCGCTCAGTTATTTGAATATGCCGGCCATCATCAGCGCGGCCGAAGTGACCGATGCACAGGCCATCCATCCCGGCTACGGCTTCTTGTCGGAAAATGCCGACTTCGCCGAGCGCGTCGAGCAATCCGGCTTCGTGTTCATCGGCCCGCGCCCGGAATCGATCCGCATGATGGGCGATAAGGTGTCGGCCAAACAAGCCATGATCAAGGCCGGCGTGCCCTGCGTGCCGGGTTCGGAAGGCGCGCTGCCGGACGACCCCAAGGAAATCGTGCAGATTGCGCGCAAGGTCGGCTATCCGGTCATCATCAAGGCTGCCGGCGGCGGCGGCGGACGCGGCATGCGCGTGGTGCATACCGAGGCGGCGCTAATCAATGCCGTCACCATGACCAAGACCGAAGCCGGTGCTGCATTCGGCAATCCGGAAGTGTATATGGAGAAATTCCTGGAAAATCCGCGTCACGTGGAGATCCAGATCTTGTCCGACGAACACAAGAACGCCGTCTGGCTGGGCGAACGCGACTGCTCGATGCAGCGCCGCCACCAGAAAGTGATCGAGGAAGCGCCGGCTCCCGGCATTGCGCGCAAACTGATCGAGCGCATCGGCGAACGCTGTGCCGAAGCCTGCCGCAAGATGGGTTATCGCGGCGCGGGCACCTTCGAATTCCTGTATGAAGCCGGCGAGTTCTATTTCATCGAGATGAATACCCGCGTCCAGGTCGAACACCCGGTGACGGAAATGATCACCGGCGTCGATATCGTGCAGGAGCAGATCCGTATCGCGGCCGGCGAGAAGCTGTCGTTCCGCCAGCGCGACATCGAGATCAAGGGCCATGCCATCGAATGCCGCATCAACGCCGAGGATCCGTTCAAGTTCGTGCCCTCTCCGGGCCGGATCGCCACCTGGCATGCACCGGGAGGCCCCGGCATTCGCGTCGATTCGCATGCCTACGCCGGCTATTTCGTGCCGCCCAACTACGACTCCATGGTCGGCAAGGTGATCGCCTACGGTCCGACGCGCGAACAGGCGATTCGCCGCATGCAGATCGCCCTGTCGGAAATGGTGGTTGAGGGCATCCTGACCAATATTCCTTTGCATCGCGAGCTGATGGTCGACGCTCGCTTCATCGAAGGCGGCACCAACATCCATTATCTCGAGCAAAAGCTGGCGGAAAAGCCGGACTTGCCGAAAGATCCGCAAAAGACTGTCAAACGATAGCCTAAAATATTGGCATGGCCTGGATTGAAATCGTCATTGATGTCGCGCGCGATCACGCGGAAGCGTTTTCCGATGCCTTGATGGAGGCCGGCGCACTGTCGGTCTCAGTGGAAGACGCCGATTTCGGTACGGATGCGGAACAACCGCTTTTCGGCGAGCCGGGTATGGAGCCACCCGAGGCTGCATGGGAGCGCAGTCGCGTGGTGGCCCTGACCGAGGCCGAAGCCGACCATGCCGCCATCGTCAGCGATGCCATGCAGACTGCCGGCATGCATGGCGCCCAGCCACCCGTGTTTACGCTCAGGCAGGTTGCCGATCAGGACTGGGTGCGTCTGACGCAGTCGCAATTCGAACCTATCCACGTAGGAAAAAACATCTGGGTGGTGCCGAGCTGGCATCAGGCCCCCGACCCGAATGCCCTGATCCTGGAACTCGATCCGGGCCTGGCCTTCGGCACCGGCAGCCACCCGACCACCCGCTTGTGCATGGAGTGGCTGGAAGCCCATGCCCCTGCGAACAGGAGTGTGCTCGACTACGGCTGCGGTTCCGGGATCCTGGCCATGGTGGCAGAAAAGCTTGGGGCACGCGAAGTCGCCGGCGTCGACATCGACCCGCAAGCGATCATCTCGGCGCGCGACAATGCGCTGCGCAACCGCTGCGATATCGCCTATTTCCTGCCCGAGGATTTCGAGGGCCGCAGCCATCCTTACGATGTGGTGGTTGCCAACATCCTGTCCGGCCCCTTGAAATTGATGGCGCCCATGCTGTCGCAATTGGTTGCACCGGGCGGCTCGCTGGTGCTGTCCGGCGTATTGGCCCGCCAGGCCGAAGAAGTTGCTGCTGCCTACGCTCCTTATGCACAACTTGGCGTATGGGCCGAACGCGACGGCTGGGTCGCGCTTTCGGGGCAGCGCCGCTAGCCGGCGCTAACCGCCACCACGTGCTGCCATGAGCCTGGCCACGCAATGTCCGCACTGCAAGACGACGTTTCGTGTCGCCCAGGATCAATTAAAGTTGCGCGCGGGCTTGGTCCGTTGTGGCGCCTGCCGTGAAATTTTTAACGGCATCGAGCACTTGCTGTCGGATGACGAGATAGCTGAGCCGCCGCATCACCCGGCCGCGCCGACAGTCGGCGATGCGGAGACGGGCGGTGCGCAGAACACGTCGACCACTCTCGATTTTGCCTACCCCGACTTCCACTTCGGAGCCACGGCACCACTGGAAACTGCCGCCGATACGGCCGGCGCAGCATCCGACCGGCTGGAAACGATAGAGGCTGTTGATTTCGTCGAGACTCCCAAAACGCACTCGGCATCGAAGCCGGGGGCGGGCGAACCAGTGTCGCTGGAACCCTTGCCGGCGGCGCTTTCTGCGGACGAGACCTACACGATCGAAGCTGTGCCGGCCGAGCCGTTTCTCGCAGAAATCGAACAAATGGAAGCCGAATTGGCAGCCACTGCCGAGGTCCCGCCGGAGGCGGAGACCGAAGCCCCAGAAGTACCTGTGCCGACGCGCAACAAGAAGAAAAAGCGCCGCCCCGATACGCCATCGCCGAATGCATCACCGTCCGAAACCACCGAACCCAGTCACGAGCGGGAAGCCGCACCGGAAGAAGAGCCGGATTTCGTCAAACAGGGGCGGCGCAAGCAGCAGCGCAGCCAGATATTGCGCGTGGCGGCGATCGCGACGGTATTGCTGTTGCTGTTCGGCGCCCTGGGCCAGTGCGTATTCGCTTTCCGCGAACAAATCGCGGTACGCTTGCCCCAATCCAAACACGCACTGATGGCCGCGTGCAGGCTCTTGCATTGCCAAATCGAGTTGCCGATGCAAATCGAAAACATTTCCATCGAATCGCATGCCCTGGAAACGCTGAGTGGCAATAAGGACAGCTCCGAATTGTCGCTGACCCTGCGCAATATCGGCGGCACCGCTCAGGCATGGCCGCACGTCGAGCTGACACTCAACGATAGCGACGGAACTTTGCTGGCGCGGCGAGTATTCGCGCCCCGCGACTATATGGCCGATGCGCATGCCGCTGCACAAGGCCTGCCGGCCAATTCGGAACAGTTCGTCAAGATCTACGTCGGCTTCCAGGATGTCAAACCAGCCGGATACCGCGTCGGCGTGTTCTATCCCTGATCTCCAATACCCATCACCCCAAATACCATGACCTCTCTCATTTGCGGCTCGATCGCCTACGACACCATCATGTCCTTCGGAGGGCGCTTCTCCGAGGCCCTGCTGGCCGATCACTTGCACAAGATCAATGTCGCCTTCCTGGTGCCGGGCATGCGGCGCGAATACGGCGGCTGCGCCGGCAACATCGCCTACAACCTGCATTTGCTCGGCGGCGATCCGCTCATCATGGCCACGGTTGGACAAGACAGCCCCCCCTATCTCGACCGCCTGCGCACCTTGGGTATCAGCGAGCGTTGCATCAAGACCGTCGCGGATGCGTTCACGGCACAAGCTTTCATCACGACCGACGCGGACGGCAATCAGATTACGGCTTTTCATCCGGGGGCGATGACGGCCTCGCATCGCAACCTGGTGGCCGACGCCGGCCCGGTCAAGTTCGCCATCGTCGCTCCCGACGGCCGCGACGGCATGTTGCAGCATGCGCGCGATTGCGCCGACTTGAGCATTCCTTTCATCTTCGATCCGGGCCAGGGCCTGCCTATGTTCGACGGCGCGGAATTGAAACACTTCATCGACCTGGCCAGCTATGTCGCTGTCAATGATTACGAAGCTGAACTGCTGACCGAGCGCACCGGCCTGACGCTGGAACAGATTGCCGCCCAAGTGCAGGCCCTGATCGTCACGCGCGGCGAAGCCGGCTCCGAAATCTACGCCGGCGGCCAACGGCACGACATCCCGGCGGTGCCGGTTGCCCATGCCGTCGACCCGACCGGTTGCGGCGATGCCTTCCGCGCCGGCATCCTGTATGGCTTGAGCAAGGGGCTCGATTGGCCGACCACCGGGCGTCTGGCGAGCCTGATGGGCGCCCTCAAGATCGAGCACCAGGGCGCGCAAAATCACCGCCCCTCACGTGACGAGATCGCGCAACGCTTCCAACAGGCTTTCGGTTACGCCTTTAGTTAAGGCTACGCTGAGTAAGTCCCATGATGCTGCGCGCGTCGGTTCGGGATGGATTGCAAGCGGATGGCCGCCCCGGCTAACCGCAGCCATAGTGGGTGCTATGGCGAGGATTTGCAACGCCGCAAGCCGCCCGAAACGGCGATGCGTGGGACGGCCATCCGGGCGCATGGGACTTGCTCAGTGTAGCCTTAGCAGGGCGGAGCTTACCGCCTCTACCGTCAACCCGGCGCTCGATATTTCGAGCAGCTTGCTGCGGCTCTGATGTCCACGCACGATGGCGATTGCCCGCAGCGGCAGGCCCAGCCGGTCGGCGATAAAGCGCAGCAAGGCTTCGTTGGCCTTGCCTTCGATAGGCTGCGCCTGCAGTTTGATTTTCAAGGCGCCGTCATGCACACCGAGCACTTCGTTCTTCCGCGCATTCGGCGTAATCTGCACTGCCAGCCGCACGCCGCCCGGTAATTGGCTACAGCATGGCTTGTCCACAGTTATATGTCCGGTTGCAGCTCAAAGCTGCAGGATGAACATGTCGATCAGTTTGAGTGCGATCTGCAGCAGGATCAGGGCCACCATGGGCGTCACGTCTATGCTGCCGATCAGGGGAATGAAACGGCGCAAGGGCCGTAACATGGGGTCGGTCAAGGCTTGCACGAAGGGCGCCATCGGCGCATAGGGATTGACCCAGCTGAATACGACGCCGATCAGTATCAGGCCGGTCAAGCCATAGAAAATCCACTGCATCAGACGCAACAGGGACAGCACCAGGATCAGCCTGGGGGAAAAGCTGCCGACCATTGCGACATCGATGGTCATCGAAATGACCACCACGAACACGGCTCCCACCAGACTGGCCCAATCGTAGCCGCCCACACCGGGCAAAACACGGCGCAAGGGCTTGACCAGCCAATCGGTCAACTGGAACGTAAATTGCGCCACCGACATCGGCGGACGTATGCGCACCGCCTGCATCCAGAAACGCAATAGCAGGAGGCCGCCGAGTATGCCGGCCACGGTATCGATGAGCAGGGACAGGATGCTGAATAACACGTGTTCTCCAAAAAAATGCCCGCTGTGCGACCTGGATCACACAACGGGCATTGTGCCCGAACTCAATCAGGCTTCCAAGCTAGCTTGGACCAAACGACTACATTACGGGCGTGTGCCGGTCGGGAACGGCCAGGCAGCGACCGGATTCAAGACCGTCTTCACAGCCGGGGCTGCAGCGGCGGCAGGCTTGGCGGCAGCTTTCTTCGGCGCAGCCTTTTTAGCAGCAGGCTTTTTGGCCGCAGGCTTGGCTTTCGCAGCAGGCTTGGCAGCGGCCTTCTTGGCAGCCGGCTTTTTAGCAGCAGGCTTTTTGGCAGCCGGCTTCTTGGCAGCAGCCTTCTTGGCAGCCGGCTTCTTCGCTACAGCCTTCTTGGCAGCCGGCTTTTTAGCAACGGCTTTCTTGGCTGCCGGCTTCTTGGCAGCTGCAGCTTTCTTGGCTACCGGCTTTTTAGCGACGGCTTTCTTCGCTACCGGCTTTTTGGCGACGGCCTTCTTGGCTACCGGCT
>Ga0213872_10001146_pt1 | contig 18043 bp, 17 predicted proteins | sample VelepicomBERX_R2_FD_160071 | JGI IMG/M metagenome (GOLD analysis project Ga0213872, IMG submission 160071) | Rhizosphere microbial communities from Vellozia epidendroides in rupestrian grasslands, the National Park of Serra do Cipo, Brazil - RX_R2 | ecosystem: Host-associated > Plants > Roots >...
CCCTCGCTGTTTGGCTACAACTACCTCGCGGCCCGCATCAAGAACGTGACGGCCGACATGCAGATCTTCGTCGACGAGTTCATCACCCGCGTCGCCGAAATCTATGGTGCCCGGTAACGCGGCTTCGAGTTAGGAGGCCGCCATGTCCGCCGACATCAAGACCGAGAACCAGCCCTACGACGACATCAACATCACGCCGATGCTGGATCTCGCCTACGTGCTGCTGGTGACCTTCATCATCCTCACGACGGCCTCGGTCCAGGGCGTGAAGGTGCACTCGCCGGTCACGCTGGCCTCGAACAACCTGGCCAAGCCGCAGACGCGCGCCGTGACGATCACGGCCGACGGCGCGGTCTACCTCGATGCCTATCCGGTCGACATGACGCAGCTGCGCACCACGCTCGCGCAGTACAAGGCCGCCAACCCGAACGTGCCCGTCGTGCTCAAGGCCGACGCCGCGGCCCAGTACGACAAGGTCATGGAGGTGCTGGAGACGGTGAAGTCGCTCGACATCACCGAGATCGGCCTCGTCACCAAGCGCGCCGCTGCGGACGGAGCTTGAAGTCATGCAACTCAATACCGACGCCAAGCCCTACGACACGATCAACGTCACGCCGATGCTGGACCTGGCCTACGTGCTGCTCGTCGTCTTCATCCTGATGACGACCGCATCGGTTCAGGGCCTCTCGATCACGCTGCCCAAGCCGAGCAACAAGCCCAGCACCGAGCACCACGAGATCAACATCGTGCAGGTCATGCCCGACGGCGCGCTGCTGCTCAACGGCGCGGCGCTCAGCATGGGCGAGCTCGAATCGCAGCTGCAGGCCGCGCACGGCCGCGACGCGCAGATGACCGTCGCGATCAAGGGCAGTACCAAGGCGCGCTACGACGGCGTCGTCGCCGTGGTGGACCTCTGCAACAAGCTCCAGGTCAACATGGCCCTGGTCACTTCGCGGATCGGCACCTGACATGGCCCCCCTCGTCCAAGGACTACCTTGGCCGGTCCCCCGAGGGGACGGCGATGCTTGCCGGCTCGACCAGCAAGCACATCGCCATGGCGGGCCGGCTCGGGAGCGGCCCAGCGCTCGGCCCGAATACAACTTGCGTCGCGGGTGCCGCGAGTACGGATTGGATGACTGATGGACACGCGCGCCAAGACCTGGCTGCCCAGGATTCTCGTGATCGCCGCGCTGCTCGCCCTGTTCGGCGGCGGCGCCTGGTGGCTGTCCCACCTCAAGGGCGGCAGCGCGCCGCGCCGGCAGGTCGCGAAGATCGCGCTGCTGCCCGACACGCCGCCGCCACCGCCGCCCAAGGAAGAGAAGCCGCCGCCACCGCCCAAGGAAGAGCCCAAGCAGCTCATCCGCGAGGAGCAGATCAAGCAGGCCGAGGCGCCCAAGGCTCCCGAGCCGCTGAAGATGGAGGGTGCGGCCGGCGAGGGCAACAGCGCCTTCGCGGCCGGCGGCGTCAGCAAGGACTACAACGGCGGCCCGGCCGTCAGCGGCGGCACCGGCGGCTCGGGCACGAGCTCGGACCGCGCGCAGGAGCGCTTCTTCGCCAACACCGTGCGCCAACAGCTGCAGGCCGAGATCGAGCGCCGCCTCAAGGGCGAGGACACGCAGCTGATCGCGAGCTTCGCCATCTGGATCGCCAAGGACGGCGCCATCCAGAAGTACGAGCTCGCGCCCTCGGGCAACGAGCACAACGACGCCGCGCTGCGCGCCGCGCTCGACGAAACCATGCACGACTTCAAGCTGCCGCCACCGCCGGCCATCGCCCAGCCGATGCGCTTCCGGCTGAGCGTGCGCCCGCAGGCCTGACGGCCCTCGCACCGAACGATCGAACTCATCTCCCATTTTTCGAACCGCCATGAACAAGACCTTCACGACCCGCTCGAAACGCCTGCCGCTGCGCCTGGGCGCCAGCGCGCTCGCCTGCGCGCTGCTCGCCGGCAATGCTCACGCCGAGGACAGCGAGAAGCAGGAACTCGCGCGCCTGCGCGCCACGACGCAGGCGTTGATCGAGGCGCTCGTCAACCAGGGCCTGCTCACGCGCGAGCGCGCCGACGCGATCCTGTCGCAGGCCAATGCGGCGGGCGCGCAAGCGGCGCAGGCGGCGGCTGAATCTGCTGTACCGGCAGCAGCCGGCGCCGCCGGCGCGACCGCCCAGGCAGCGCAGAAGGTCCTGCGCATCCCCTACGTGCCCGAGACCGTGCGCAAGCAGATGAGCGAGGACATCAAGACCGAGGTGCTCGCCCAGGCGCATGCCGAGCGCTGGGGCGAGCCGGGCGCGCTGCCCGAGTGGCTCAGCCGCCTGACCATCGCCGGTGACCTGCGCGTGCGCGGCGAGGGCGACTACTACGACAGCGCCAACGTGCCGGCTTTCTACTACCGCCAGCAGACGAGCTCGCCGGCCTGGTCGCCCGACCTCACGAACACCACCGCCAACACCAGCCGCATGACGATGCGCGCACGCCTGGGCGTGGCCGCCAAGCTCAGCGACCAGCTCGACGCGACGATCCGCGTCTCGACCGGCAACAGCACCAGCGGCCCGACCTCGACCTCGCAGACCCTGGGCAACGACTTCAACAAGTACAGCGTCGTGCTCGACCGCGCCTGGATCGACTGGCACCCGCTCGACGCGCTCGCGCTGAACCTCGGCCGCATGCCCTCGCCCTTCTTCAACACCGACCTGAGCTGGGCCGACGACCTGTCCTTCGACGGCGTCGCCACCAAGCTCAAGGCGCAGTTGAGCGACGAGAACAAGGTCTTCGCCACGGTCGGCGCCTTCCCGCTCGAATACGGCAGCCTCGGCGCCAGCACCAACAAGTGGCTGTTCGGCGCCCAGCTCGGCGGCGCGCTGCGCGTGGTGTCGGGCGTGCAGGCCAAGCTCGGCGTCGCGCTCTACGACTTCCGCAATATCGAAGGCCATCGCGAGACCGACCCGCCGCCCAGCGGCGCGCTGGCCGGCACCGTGCCCTACTTCGCCAGCCAGTACTCGCCGAACTGGCGCCTGAAGGGCAACACCCTGATCGCGCTGAACGACCCGACGAGCACGGCCGCGCCGGTCTGGGGCCTGGCCTCCAAGTTCCGGCCCTTCGACCTGACGCTGGGCGTGACCGTCGACGCCTTCGCGCCGACGCTCGTCAAGATCAGCGCCGACTTCATCAAGAACACGGCCTTCAATATCGGCAACATCGACCAGCGCGCCGGCGTCACGCTCAGCCAGCTCTACCCGAAGACGCGCGCCGCGCAGTTCCGCGTCGACCTCGGCGCCGACGCCATCCACCAGCGCGGCGACTGGCAGGCCTTCACGGGCTACCGCTACTTCGAGCGCGATGCCTGGGTCGACGGCTTCACCGACACGACCTGGAACCTCGGCGGCACCAACTACAAGGGCTGGACGCTGGGCGCCAACGTCGGCCTCGACCGCGACTTCTGGCTCGGCGCGCGCTGGACCAGCACGCGCAACCTCGACGACGGCGTGCGCTTCACCGACGGCAGCGGTGCAACGGTTGGCACGATGAGCAACGCACCGCTGCGCATCGACGTGTTCCAGCTCGAAATGAACGCCAAGTTCTGAAGGAGCTGACCATGCGAAACAGCACCCGGATCGCCATCGCCGCGCTCGGCGCCAGCCTGCTGTGCGCGCCGCTGTACGCCCAGGACGACGCCAAGGCCTCCAAGGAGCGCGAGGCGCTGCGCCGCGCCCAGAGCGCGCTGCGCGCCATGACCGACGAGCGTGACGCGCTGCAGGCCGACAAGGCCAGGCTCGCGCAGGACAAGACCAAGTCCGACCAGGAGCTCGCCGCGCTGCGCGGCCGCAGTCAGGGCGAGGCCGGCCGCGTCAAGCAGGCCGAGCAGCGCGCCGACACGCTGCAGGCCCAGCTCGACGCCGCCGCCAAGGCGCGCGACGAAGCCGCGGCCGCGAGCCAGCAGCGCGAGCACGAGCTGCAGGAGCAGCTCGCCGGCGCGCGCCGCGAGAGCAACGAGCGCCTGCAGTCCACGCGCGCGCTCGGCACGCTGCTCGAGCACAGCACGCAGGCCCTGGCCGCGGCCGAGGACAAGAACCGCAAGCTCCTCGCCGTCGGCGAGGACCTGCTCAAGCGCTACCAGGAGCGCCCGGCGTACGACCGCGTGACCATCGGCGACCCGCTGCTGGGCTTCACCGACGTCAAGCTCGCGAACGAGGCCGAGACGATCCGCGGCCAGATGGCTCAGCTGCGCGTCGCGCCCTGAAGTTCACGCAGGCGGCCGAAGCGCTCCAGCGTCTTCTGCCGCGCGACCTCGTGCTCGACGATGGGCAGGTGATAGCCGGCCGGCATCGCCAGCGGGCCGAGCTTCCACGGCGTGTGCACGAGCTTGCCATCCAGGCCCGCGAGCATCGGCAGGTAGCGCTTGATGAAGCGGCCCTCGGTGTCGAAGCGCTGGCTCTGCAGCACCGGGTTGAAGATGCGGAAACATGGCTGCGCGTCGCAGCCGGTCGACGCGGCCCATTGCCAGCCGCCGTTGTTGGCGGCGAGGTCGAAGTCCAGCAGATGCCGCGCGAAGTGCGCTTCGCCGCGGCGCCAGTCCAGGCCCAGGTGCTTGACGAGAAAGCTCGCCGTGACCATGCGCAGGCGGTTGTGCATATAGCCGCTGTGCAGCAGCTGCAGCATGGCCGCGTCGACGAGCGGATAGCCGGTCCGGCCTTCGCACCAGGCCTCGAAATGCGCGTCGGCCTTGGGTCCGGTCTCCCAGCGGATCGCGTCGTATTCGGGACGGAAGGCGCTCGCCATCGCGTACGGATGGTGGTGCATGAGCTGGTGATAGAAATCGCGCCAGACCAGCTCCGACAGCCAGGTCTCGGCACCAGCGTCGCCGGCCAGCATGCGCTCGTAGGCGGCGCGCGCGAGGCGGCGGATCGAGATGGTGCCGAAGCGCAGGTGCGCGCTCAGGTAGCTCGGGCCGCGCAGCGCCGGGAAGTCGCGTTGCGCGGCGTAGCGGTCCATGCGCGACTCGAAGTCTTCGAACAGCGCGTCGGCACCGCTGCTGCCGGCCCCTAAGGACGTGGGCAAGCTGACCGGCTCGAAGCCGATGTCGGCCAACGCCGGGACGCCGCGCGCGGTCGCGCTGGGCACCAGCGCACGCGCCAGGCCTTCGCTCGAATGCGCTTCGAAGTCGCCGAAGTCGACCTTGCGCAGCCAGGCGTTCTTGTAGGGCGTGAAGACCGTGTAGGGCTTGCCGGCGCTCGTCAGCAGTTCGCTGCGCTCGAAGACGACGTGGTCCTTGCTTGTGAGCAGCAGGCGGCCATCGGCGGCCAGGCGGCGCGCGACCTCGGCGTCGCGGGCCAGCGCGGCCGGTTCGTCGTCGTGATTGGCGTAGACGGCGGCGGCGCCGAGCTCGGCGGCCAGTTGCGGGATCAGCTCGATGGGCCGGCCGTGCACGACGATGAGGCCCGCGCCCGGCCGCAGCGCGCGCAAGGCCGCATCGATCTCCTGCAGCGCCGCGAGGATGAAGGCGACGCGCCGGTCGGCGCGCGGCAGCGCGTCGAGGATGTCGGTGTCGAGCACGAAGACCGGCTGCACGCGCGCGTGCTCGCGCAGCGCCCGGGCGAGCGCGGCGTGGTCGGCCAGCCGCAGGTCGCGGCGCAGCCAGACGAGCGCGAGGGTGTCAGCCAAGATCGCTGGCGTCGTGGCGCTCGTGCAGCTGCTGGTCTTCCGGGCCCCAGGCGCGGTTGACGCGGCGGCCGCCCTGGACGGCCGGGCGCTGCGCGATCTCGTCGGCCCAGCGGTTCAGGTGCTGGTACTCGTGCGCCGAGAGGAATTCGGCAGCCTCGTAGATCTGGCCCTTGGCCAGCGCGCCGTACCAGGGCCAGACGGCGATGTCGGCGATCGTGTAGGCGTCGCCCGCGAGGTAGCGGCTTTCGGCAAGGCGGCGGTCGAGCACGTCGAGCTGGCGCTTGGCTTCCATGGCGAAGCGGTTGATGGCGTACTCGATCTTGCTCGGCGCGTAGGCGTAGAAGTGGCCGAAGCCGCCGCCGAGGTAGGGCGCGCTGCCCATCTGCCAGAACAGCCACGACAGGCATTCGGCGCGGCCGACGCCCGTGGGCAGCAGGGCGCCGAACTTCTCGGCCAGGTACAGCAGGATGGCGCCCGACTCGAACACGCGCACCGGCTCCGCGCCGCTGCGGTCCAGCAGCGCCGGGATCTTGGAGTTGGGGTTCACGCCCACGAATCCGCTGCCGAACTGGTGGCCCTCGCTGATGCGGATCAGCCAGGCGTCGTACTCGGCGCCGGTGTGGCCGAGCGCGAGCAGCTCCTCCAGCATGACCGTGACCTTGACGCCGTTGGGCGTGGCCAGCGAGTACAGCTGCAGCGGGTGCTTGCCGACGGGCAGCTCCTTGTCATGCGTGGCGCCGGCGATCGGGCGGTTGATGTTGGCGAACTGGCCGCCATTGGCCTGGTCCCAGGTCCAGACGCGCGGGGGGGTGTAGTCGGAGGTGGTGCTCATGCGCGGCAGTGTAGGGAGCTCGCCAAGCCATCGGGCGCGTCAGGGCATCGACGGGGCGGGCGCACGAAAAGACATCTGGCCGTCAGCATTTACCGCGGGATTTCCACATATTGAAACACTGGTTCATGTTTTCATAAGATGCGTTTCAAGGCGCTGACCGCCGGAAAAAGAGCCGAAGTACCCCCCATCGGTCCATAAATTGAAAGAGACACATGAGAATTCAGCGTTCTTCCGGGAAGCCCGCCCTGTCTTGCGGCTTGCTGGCAAGCCTCGTGGCGACGATCTCGCTCGGCGCCTGCGGCGGCGGCGGCAACTCCCCGCCCAATCCGGCAGCGGTCACGGCGGTCGCCACGAGCTCGGCCGAAGCCGGCGCGGCGATGACGGCCTTCGTGCCGGTCACGGCCACCAACGGCACGGAACCCTACGCCTATAGCGTCAGCCCGGCCCTGCCGGCGGGTGTGAGCCTGAACAGCAACACCGGCGCCATCAGCGGCACGCCGTCCGGCGCGCAGGCCTTGTCGAGCTATGCGATCACGGTGTCGGACGCGAGCTCGCTGACCGCCACCAGCACCTTCAGCCTGGCGATCACGCCCGGCGTGGTGGCGACGACGGCGATGGCCTCCGCAACCGCCGTGGCCTACACGGCGACGACGCCGTTCACGCCCGTCACCGCCAGCAGCGGGACGGCGCCCTACACCTTCAGCATCAGCCCGGCCCTGCCGACGGGCCTGACGCTGAACACCGGCACCGGCGCCGTCAGCGGCACGACAACGCTCATCGCGGCGCAAGCGGCCTACACGGTGAAGGTCAAGGACGCCGTAGGCGCCAGCGCGAGCGGCACCTTCAACCTCACCGTCAACGCGCCACAGGCCGCGCCGCTGGTCACCACCGCGGCCGTGGCGTCGAGCACGCTCATCGCCGGCCCGGCGATCACGCCTTTCGCGCCCGTTACCGCGACCGGCGGTTTCGGCTCGCTGGCCTATGCCGTCAGCCCGGCCCTGCCGACAGGCCTGAGCATGGACGCGACGAGCGGCATCGTCAGCGGCTCGCCGACCACGATCTCCGCGCAGGCGACCTATACCGTGACGGTGACCGACGTCCTGGCGTCGAGCCGCAGCGCCTCGTTCGCGCTGACGGTCAACCCCGGCCCGCTGACGGCGACGACCATCGCGCCGACGGAGAGCGTCGCCGCCAACGCGGCGCTCACGCCGGTCGTGCCGGTCGTTGCGGCCGGCGGCGTGGCGCCCTACACCTACACCGTCGCGGCCGGGACCATCACCAACGGCGCCAACACCGGCGCCGCACCCGCGCTCGCCACAAGCGGCCTGAGCTACGACCCGAACACCGGCACGCTGAGCGGCACGGCGTCCGTGACGGTCGGCTCGGCGCCCTATACCGTCACCGTCACCGACTCGAACGGGACGACGAGCAGCAACACCTTCCAGCTCACCAACCTGCCGAACGGCTATGTGCTGACATCCTTCAGCGGACTGGGCGAGAGCCTGACCTGGATGCAGCCAGGCACCGCGACGGTCCTGCACGCCTACGCGCTCGGCACGCTGTGCGTGGCGCCGTGGCGCCTGCCCACCGAAGCGGAACTGCTGGCGCTGTCGTCGGCCGCGGCCGTCGCTTCAGGCACGAACTCGGCGGCCGCTTACCTGAAAGCCCTGGGCTGGACGACCACCAGCGCCTACTACTGGGCCTCGGACGCCGGCACCTCGGGCGGCACCTTCGTGCGCGTCAATCTCAGCACGGGCACCAACAGCTCGCAGGGCGCGACTTCGGCGAACTACGCCACCTGCGTCAAGTAGTCGCGGACGGCGGCCGCTACCTCAGGGCTGGCACAGACTCTGCCAGCTCCCCTCGGCCGGGCTCAGGTGCTCGGCCACCGTGCGATAGCGCGGGTCCAGCCGCGCGGCGTCCCAGTAGAGATTGGCTGCGCCCTTGGGCTGCCACAGGCCGCCGAAGCCGGACAGGCCGGCGTCGGCGCGCGTGCGGTCGAAGGCGACCGTCGTGTGCACGAACTCCTCGTGCGTCTGCGCGCCCAGGGCGAAGGGCTGGAGCCAGTCGAGCGCGCCGGCCAGCGTCGCGCCGTTCGAGGCCTTGAGCGTGAGCCAGTCGGTGCCGTAGGGCCGCGCGGCCAGCGCGGCGGCGGTGAGCGGCTCCAGGTCGTAGACGACGTAGTGCAGGGCGTCGCGCTCGTAGAAGTCGATCACCGAGCCGTCCGGGCGGATGTTGGCGGCGAGCTGGCGCAGGTAGAGCTCGCGCGCGATGGCCATGAGCTCGGCATCGTCCAGCGCCGCCGCCGCCATCGTGAGCACCTTGATGCGATGGCTCTGCCAGTTGTTGGTCCAGGTGCTGGACGTGCGCGCGCGCGCATCCTGCGCACGGCCCTCGATGCGCTCGATGTAGCCGCGCGCGAAGCGGCCGAGCAGGTCGCGGACCTTCTCGCGCGTCTCGGTGCTGAGCGCCGGCGCTGTCAGCGTGTAGGCCTCGATCAGGCCGTCGAGCTTGGTTTCGTCGATCGGATCGAAGCTCGGCACGTAGGTGCTCGACCACGCGGCGAGGTAGGCGTCGACCTGCGCCAGCAGGCGTTTGTCGCCGCTGAGGCGCCAGGCGATGGCGGCGTCGCGCAGGCGCGGGAAGTCGCGCTCGGCCAGCACCGAGGCGTCGTGGATGCCCTGGTGCGGCAGCGTGCCCTGGGTGTGCAGGTGCGCCAGCGCGTGCGGCGGCTCGTCGACCTGCCGAAGCGCGCGGGCGATCAGCTCGGGCGCCGGCGCGCGGGCCGCGCTGGCCGCGTCGACCGGGCACCAGGCGTCGATCGCCGCGGCGCTCGCGGTGGCCGTGGCGCACAGCGCCAGCGCGGGCAGAAGAAGGCGATGGCGCGCAGCGGCGCGCCGGGTCCGGATCGTCATGGGAAGGCCTCCGCGGCACGCGCGCGGCGGCCGCCGGTCAGAGTGGGAAGCGGGTGCAGCCCAGGCGCGTGGAGATCTCGCGGCTGGCATCTTTCAGCAGGGCCACGACCTCGGGCGCCTTGGCCTCGTCGTAGCGAAAGGTCGGGAAGGACACGCTCATGCCGGCCACCGGCTGGTTGAGCCGGTCGAAGATCGGCACGCCGAGGCAGCGGATGTGGTCGTCGAATTCCTCGCGGTCCTCGCCGAAGCCCTGCGTGCGCACGCGCTCGAGCTCGGCCAGGTAGGCATCGCGCTCGACGATGGTCTTGTCGCGGAAGCGCTCGAACACCGCGCCGGCCAGGATGAGGTCGCGGCGCTCCGGGTGTTCCCAGGCCATCAGCACCTTGCCGATCGCCGTGCAGTGCAGCGGCGCGCGCCGGCCGACGCGCGAGTACATGCCCAGCATGTGGCGCGAGTCGACCTTGTGGACGTAGATGATCTCGCTGTCGATCAGCGTGCCCAGGTGCACCGTCTCGCCGGTGCGGTCGGCCAGCATCTGCATGTAGTGCTTGGCGATGTCGATCAGGTCCGGGTAGGGCAGGGCCTTGGTGCCGAGCTCGTAGACCTTCATCGTCAGGCCGTAGCGCTCGCTGTCGGACTCCTGGCGCACGAAGCCCAGCGTCTTCATGGTCTGCAGGAAGCGGTAGACCGTGGCCTTGGGCATGGCCAGACGCATCGAGAGATCGGAGATGCCGGTCTCGCTGCGCTCGGACAGCGCCTGCAGGATCGCAAACACCTTGAGGACCGCCGCCACCGATTCGGGCTGCGATTTGCCTTCGTTGAGATCGTCGTCCATGCGTTTCGATTTGTTTGGCAAGGCGTTTCAGTTGCCCGGGATTGTCCACGCTCCGGGCCGTCGCTGCTTGCTGCTCGATGTCAAGGGCTGGCAAAGCTCGGCCCCGCGACGAGCGCGGCTTCGTCGATCAGGTCGGCCATGGCGGCGCGCTCGATCAGGGCACCGGGATGAGCGATCACACGCGCCGCGAGGCGGTTGCCGAAGCGCGCCGCGTCCTCCGCGCTGGCGCCGAACAGGCGCTGGCACAGATAGCCCGCCGCGAAGGAATCGCCCGCCGCCGTGGTGTCGACGACGACCGGCACGGCGCGGGTCGCGACCGCCCACCAGCCGGGCTCGGCGGCGCTGCGCAGCAGCGTCGGCTCGGCGCCGCGCTTGACGACGATCTCCGGCGTGGCCAGCGCCTCGACATGGCGCAGCAGGGCCGCCTCGTCGCCCGGCGCGAACAGCGCGGCATGGTCATCGGCCGTGACGAGGGCGAGGCTGGCCAGCTCGAAGGCGCGCGTGAAGCAGGCGCGCGCCGTCTCGGCGTCGGGCCACAGGCGCGGCCGGTAGTTGTTGTCGAACACGACGAGCGCGCCGCGCTCGCGCAGCGCGCGCATCAGCGCGAACAGGCGCTCGCGGCCGGCCGGCGCCAGGATGGCGAGGCTGATGCCGCTGAGGTAGAGCGCGTGCCAGCGCGCGGCCTGCGCTTCGAGCGGCGTCGCGTCGGTCTCGAAATAGGCCTTGGCCGCGCTGGTGTCGCGCCAGTAGCTGAAGCTGCGCTCGCCGTTCGCGTCGACGGCGATCTGATAGAGGCCGGGCATGCGGCCGTCGATCTCGCGCACGAGGCCGGTGTCGATGCCTTCGGCGGCCCAGCGCCGCTGCAGCTCGCGGCTCAGCGCGTCGGTGCCGAGCGCCGTCGCGTAGTGCACGTTCAGGCCGCGCGCCGCGCCGCAGCGCGCCAGGTAGACGGCGGTGTTGAGCGTGTCGCCGCCGAAGCCCTGCTGCAGCGCGCCGAAGGCCTCGCCGCGCAGCTCGACCATGCATTCGCCGACGAGCGCGACCTCAATCCTGGACATGTTTTCTCGCGTTGCGGGCCGAGCGCTGGGCCGCTCCCGAGCCGGCCCGCGTTGGCGATGCATGCGGCTCCATGCCGCATGCATCGGCGCCCCCTCGGGGGGCCGACCAGGCACGCCCGCGTTCAGCGCGGCGGGACTGGGCGAGGGGCATCATCTAGCGAGCCAGCCGCCGTCCACCGCCACCGTGTAGCCGTTCACGTAGTCCGATGCGCGCGAGGCGAGGAACACGACCGGCCCGGCCAGGTCTTCCGGGATGCCCCAGCGACCCGCCGGGATGCGCTCCAGGATCGAGGCGTTGCGCCCTTCGTCGGCGCGCAGCGCGGCTGTGTTGTTGGTGGCCATATAGCCCGGCGCGATGGCGTTGACGTTGATGCGGTGGCCCGCCCACTCGTTGGCCATCGCCCGCGTGATCCCGACCACGCCGCTCTTGGAAGCGGTGTACGAGGGCACGCGCACGCCGCCCTGGTAGGACAGCATCGACGCGACGTTGATGATCTTGCCGCCGCGGCCCTGGGCGATGAACTGGCGCGCCACGGCCTGGGAGAAGAAGAACACTGTCTTGAGGTTGAGGTCGACGACCTCGTCCCAGTCCTTCTCGGTGAACTTGATGGCGTCCTCGCGGCGGATGATGCCGGCGTTGTTGACGAGGATGTCGACGCGGCCGGTCAGGCTCTTGGCCTGCTCGATCAGGCCGGGCAGGCTGCCGATGTCGGCGAGGTTGGCGCGCAGGTCGAGGAAGCGCCGGCCCTCGGCCTCGACATGTTCGCGCGTCTCGTCGGGCGCGGAGACGTTGACGCCGACGATGTCGGCGCCGGCCTGCGCCAGCGCCAGCGCCATGCCCTGGCCCAGGCCGGTATTGCAGCCGGTCACGATGGCGACCTGGCCGTTCAGCTGAAAGCTGTCCAGAATCATCTCGAACTCCCTAACTTTGTGTCTCAGCGCAGCGTCGTCATGGGCACGTGGTCCATGTCCTTGAAGACCTGGTTCTCGCCGACCATGCCCCAGATGAAGGTGTAGGCCCGCGTGCCCACGCCGGAGTGGATCGACCAGCTCGGGCTGATCACGGCCTGCTCGTTGCGCACGACGATGTGGCGCGTCTGCGTCGGCTCGCCGAGCATGTGGAAGACCACGGCGTCCGCGCTCATGTCGAAGTAGAAGTACACCTCCATGCGCCGGTCGTGCGTGTGGCAGGGCATGGTGTTCCACAGGCTGCCGGGCTCGAGCTGGGTCATGCCCATGAGGAGCTGGCAGGTCGGCAGCACGTCGGGCACGAGGAACTTGTAGATCGTGCGGCGGTTGCTCGTCTCCGGCGCGCCCAGGGTCTCGGGCGAGGCCTCGGCCAGCGTGACCTTGCGCGTCGGGTAGCTGGTGTGCGCCGGCGCGCAGTTGAAGTAGAGCCGGGCCGGCTGGGCCGGGTCGACCGAGGCGAAGCTCAGGTCCCTGGCACCCATGCCGACGTACAACGCCTCGCGGGCGCCGACCTCGTAATCCGTGCCGTCGACCGTCACGCGGGCGGCGCCGCCGATATTGATCAGGCCCAGCTCGCGGCGCTGCAGGAAGAAGTCGGTGCCGGTATGGCGGCCCAGCTCGGGCGAGAAACGCACGACTTCGCGGACCGGCAGGATGCCGCCGACGATGATGCGGTCGATCTGGCTGTAGGTCAGCGTGGCGGTTTCGGGCTGGAAGAGGTCTTCGACCAGGAACTGCTCGCGCAGGCCTTCGGTGTCCAGGGTGCGGGCGTGCTCGCTGTGGATCGGTTGGCGGATTTGCATGATGGGCCGTCCTTCTCGGGGACTCGGGGGCGTGGAATGGGGGGCCGGCGGGCACGGGAACTCGCTCGGCGGCCGCAAGGCTAACGGATTTTGCAAATCCGGTGGAATCATGGTTTTCAATTAGTGAACCATTGTTCCATTTTTTTAGCTGGCCGCTATAGTAGCGCCATTCCGACCAGCGCGCACGCCTTGCCGCGACCCCGCGGCGGCCACCCGCGCCAGGAGCCCGAGATGAATTTCTTCTTTGATGACAGCGAGCCGTGGACCGATCTCGGCGACGGCATCCGCCGCAAGATCGTCGGCCACACGCCCGAGCTGATGTCCGTGCTCGTGCAGTTCGACAAGGGCGCCATCGGCACCCCGCACGCCCACGACGCGCATGACCAGATCGCTTTCTGCCTCTCCGGAAGCTTCGAGTGCGAGGTGGCGGGCGTGAAGGGCATCGTCCGCGCCGGCCAGGCCTTCATCGCGCCGCGCCACCACATGCACGGCGTGGTCGCGCTGGAGCAGGACAGCACCCTGCTCGACCAGTTCTCGCCCCGCCGCGACGACTACCTCTGAAGCCGGGGCCCACGCCCCGCAGCAAGACGGGCACAGACCCGCAGCAGGACAACGGAGACAAGATGCAGCACCCGATCAAGAAGACGCTTGGCGCATTGGCCGCCGCCAGCCTTTCGCTGGCGCTGGCCGCTGGCCCCGTCCAGGCCCGCACCTTCCGCTCGGCCGACTTCCACGCCAAGGACTTCCCGACCAACCAGGCCGTGATCTACATGGGCGAGCAGCTCGCCCAGGCCACCGGCGGAAAAGACTCGATCAAGGTCTTCTCGAACGGGTCGCTCGGCACCGAGAAGGACACCATCGAGCAGGTCAAGATCGGCGCACTGGACATGGCGCGCGTGAGCTCGGCGGTCTTCCACGGCATCGTGCCGGAGTCGCAGATCCCCTCGCTGCCCTTCCTGTTCCGCGACGTGGCGCATTTCCGCAAGACCATGTACGGCCCGCAGGGCGACAAGATCCTCGCCGCGTTCGAGAAGGCCGGCTTCGTCGCGCTGTGCTTCTACGAGAGCGGCGCGCGCTCGATCTACGCCAAGAAGCCGATCCGCAGCGTGGCGGACCTACGCGGCCTCAAGGTGCGCGTGCCCGAGTCGGACCTCTGGGTGGCGACGATCACCGCGCTCGGCGCCTCGCCGACGCCGATGCCCATCGCCGAGGTCTACACCGGCATCAAGACGGGCCTGCTCGACGCCGCCGAGAACAACCTGCCCTCCTACCAGGAGACCAAGCACTACGAGTCGGCGCCGGTCTTCTCCGAGACCGAGCACGTCATGCTGCCCGAGGTGCTGGTCTTCTCCAAGCGCAACTGGGACCTGCTCACGCCGGCCGAGCAGCAGGCGCTGCGCGCCGCGGCCAAGGCTTCGATTCCCTATTACGTGAAGCTCTGGGAAGCGCGCGAGGCCGCCGCCCGCGCGACGCTGGCCAAGGCCGGCGTGACCTTCGTGCCGCCGGCGCAGATCCAGCACCAGGGCTTTGTCGACGCCGAGAAGCCGGTGTGGGCGCGCGTCGCCAACACGCCCCAGCTCAAGGCGCTGGTCCAGGACATCGCCGACGCGAAGTGAGGACGGCCGTGAAACTGCTTTCCTCCCTGAGCGCGCTGCTGGCGCGCGCCGCGCTGATCGCGGCCGGCGCCTCGCTCGCCGGCCTCGGCCTCGTCGTGATCTACGGCGTCGTGATGCGCTACGTCTTCAACGACGCGCCGCCCTTCGTCGAGCAGGTCGCGCTGCTGCTGGTCATCTGCGTGGCGATGTTCGGCGCGTCCGTCGGCGTGCGCGAGACCGGCCATATCGGCCTCGATTCGCTCGTCAAGCTGCTGCCGCCGGCAGGCCAGCGCGCCTGCGCCGTGCTCGGCGACGTGCTGGTGCTGGGCTTCGCCGTCGTGCTGGTCTGGGGCAGCGTCGAGATGTTCGAGGCCACCTGGCCCAACAGCATCCCGACGCTGGGCATCTCCGAGGCCTATCGCTACGTGCCGCCGCTCGTCGCCGGCGTGCTGGTGAGCCTGTTCTCCGCCGAGCGCCTGCTCGCGGCCCTCACGAACCGGATGGAGCACTGACGTGGAGTTGCTGGTCCTGTGCCTGAGCTTCGTGCTCCTGCTGGTGCTCGGCGTGCCGGTCGCTTTCGCGATCGGCCTGAGCTGCCTGGCGACTTTCGCCGTCGAGAGCGTGCCGCTGCCGACGGCCGTGCAGATGATGGTGTCGGGCATGAACGTGTTCTCGTTCCTCGCCATCCCCTTCTTCATCTTCTCGGGCGAGCTGATGCTGCACGGCGGCATCGCCGACCGCATCCTCGGCTTCGCGCGCAGCCTCGTCGGCCACTGGCGCGGCGGCCTGGGCCTGGCCAACGTGGTGGCGAGCACGCTGTTCGGCGGCGTCTCGGGCTCGCCCGTGGCCGACACCTCGGCCATGGGCGGCGTGATGATCCCGCTGCTGCGCCGCGAGGGCTACGGCACCGACTACGCCGTCAACGTCACCACGCACGCCTCGCTGACCGGCGCGCTGATGCCGACCTCGCACAACATGATCATCTACGCCTTCGCCGCGCAGATGGCCAGCGGCATGATCGACGGCCACGCCATCAGCGGCGTGTCGATCGGCGACCTGATGTTCGCCGGCCTCGTGCCGGTGTTCTGGATCATGGTGTGCATGCTCGTCGCGGCCTACTGGCAGGCCCGGCGCAACGGCTACCCCAAGCGCGAGGACGGCAGCTCGCTGATCCGCGGCTTCCCCGGCTGGGGCGTGGTGGCGCGCAGCTTCGTCGCGGCGCTGCCGGGCCTGGCGGTGGTTGGCATCATCCTCGTGTGCGTGATGCGCGGCGTCGCGACGGCGACCGAAGCCGCCGCCATCGCCGTGGCCTACTCGCTGCTGCTCACGAGCGTGGTCTACCGCTCGATCAACCGCAGCATCCTGCTCAAGTCGCTGGGCAAGGCGGCGCGCACGACGGGCGTGATCCTGCTGCTGATCGGCGTGTCCAACATGCTGCGCTGGCAGATGGCCTACCTGGAGATCCCCGACGCCATCGAAGGCGCGCTGATGCACGCCACCAGCAAGCCCTGGCTGATGCTCCTGTACATCAACATCATCCAGATCTTCCTGGGCATCTTCCTGGACATGGCGGCGCACATCCTGATCACCGCGCCGCTGTTCCTGCCGCTGGCGATCCAGATGGGCGTCGGCCCGGTGCAGTTCGGCATGATGCTGCTGCTCAACTGCGCGCTGGGCCTGGTGCATCCGCCCGTGGGCACCGTGCAGTTCGTCGGCTGCGCCATCGGCAACATCTCGATCGGCGAGGCCACGCGCACCGCCTGGCCCTACTACCTGGCCATCTTCGTCGCCATCAATCTCGTGACCTACGTGCCGGCCTTCTCGACCTGGCTGCCGGGCTTGATCACGGGGCATCCGGTGTTCTGAGGCCGCTGCGGCCCTTCGATTCGTGTTCCGCTGCTTGCGCGTGCCCACGCGCGCTGGAGAGAGTGCATGTCGTTCCTGAAATCCGGTTCGAGCGCCTTGTTCGCTGCCGTGCTGATCGGCACCGGCGGCCTGGCGAGCGCTGCCGCCCCGGCGCCCAAGCCGGCCACGGCGATGAACCAGCTCGTCGAGACGCGGCTCGCGCCGCAGCTCGAATACCTCGTCGACCATCTCGCGGCCGAGCGCGGCGAGATGCGGCTCGACGGCATCCGCGTCTTCGACGCCGGCGACAAGTTCCTGCCCGGCAAGATCGCGCTGGGCATCGGCGACCTCATCGAGATCCACCGGCGCACCGCCCCTGATCGCGTCGCCCGTGACCTCGCCACCTTCCGCGCCCTCGCCGATCTCACCGTCGGCATGGACAACCACACCTGGGGCATCTATTACTACCTGCTGGCGCTGCACAAGCTCGAGCGGGCCGGCCTGCTCGACAAGGCCGTCGACGCGCCGACGCTGGACCGGCTGCGCACGCAGCTCGACTGGCGCAACTTCGTGCGACCCGACCTCACGCTGATCGACCTGCCGACCAACTACTACGGCGTCGCCTTCGGCGTGGCGCGGCTGCGCTTCCTGCTCGGCTGGGAGGACGAATCCGGCAGCCAGCGCCTGCTCGACCACCTGCTGGCGCACTACCGCCAGTACTCCGGCGCCTTCGGCTTCTCGGACGAGACCGACGGCGAAGGCCGCTTCGACCGCTACAGCATCCTGCTCGTCGCCGAGCTCTGCGAGCGCCTGACGGAGACCGGCCTGCCGGTGCCGGCCGAGCTCAAGCCGCTGCTGCGCCGCTCGGCCGACATCGCGCTCGACGTGGCCAACGCGCGCGGCGAGGGCTTCGCCTTCGGCCGCAGCCTCGGCCCCTACGGCGACACGGCGCCGCTGGAGATCCTCACCGCCGCGGCCACGGCGGACGTGCTCACGCCCGACGAGCGCGCCCACGCCTACGCCTATGCCGGCCGCATCACGGCGCGCTACGCCGACTTCTGGTTCGACCCGGCCATGCATTCGGTCGACCTGTGGGAGCACGGCCGCGGCACCGACACCTACCGCGCCAAGCACCGCATCCTCGGCGAGAACCTCTCGCTGCTGCACCAGTTCTTCGCCGCCAACGCGCGCTGGAACGAGAGCGGCTGGCAGGACCGCGAGCCGCCCGCCGACCTCGACGCCTGGGTCCGCGGCACGCGGCCCGGCTTCGCGCTGGTCTGGTTCGCCAAGGGCGAGTACGACCGCGCGCTGGCCCTCGTGCGCGACGGCACGCAGCTGTGGAGCCTGCTGCTCGTCAACGGCGGCAACGGCCAGCACGCCAACAGCCCCTACTACCCGCTGCCCTTCGCGCAGGGCCTGATCGCCGGCACGCCCGACAGTGGCTCGGCGCGCGCGCAGCTGCTGCCGCGCTTCGAGCTCGACGACGGCAGCGTGCTGCTGCCGACCGCCTTTATCAAGCACATCGAGAGCCACGA
>Ga0213872_10001147_pt1 | contig 18016 bp, 14 predicted proteins | sample VelepicomBERX_R2_FD_160071 | JGI IMG/M metagenome (GOLD analysis project Ga0213872, IMG submission 160071) | Rhizosphere microbial communities from Vellozia epidendroides in rupestrian grasslands, the National Park of Serra do Cipo, Brazil - RX_R2 | ecosystem: Host-associated > Plants > Roots >...
TTGACTTTGCTATTGGCTGCGTTCGGACTAGCTCCGGAGGCCGCCGCTTGGTCGGGCACTTCCGGTTTGGCGGTGGCAGTCCCGCCCTGTTGATGCTGCACAAAATCCTGAAGTTTCTTCAACTCACCGGAGATGGCGGCAAGCTGAACAGAAGTCTGCCGTAAACTCTCCATTTCTCGAGTCAGCACCGCTCCAAGAGTCTTGGCACGCGGCGTCCCGTTTTGGTCATCCATGGCAAAGCCTGGCTCAACCACGTAAACCCCACCCTGCTTCAGCTCGGGCTCAAGCATGTAGACCGGAGTCGTAAACGTAAATCGCTGGCCGTCAGGAAGCGTAAAAGGCCCATGTACCATTGGTTGACCTTTCAATTCCGCTAATTCCCAACCGTTCGGCAACGGTGAACTAACCCGGGCGGGAAACGGCTCGGCATAACGAACCGGAGTGGCTTTGGTGTCAGCGCCGGTCGCAGGGTCGGCGCACAGGCCCAACAAAGCAGAGGCAAAAATTGTGCAAGTAGTAAATATGAGTGACTTCATTTTTTCTGTTCTGGTTGAACGACAACTTCGCTCTGAGGGATTTTGGTGATAACCGAAGAAGCCGGCGCCGCGGCCGGCCCCGATGGAATCGAGAAACTATTCGGGGTAAGCACGTCTACCGGGATACTTGACCGCAGCAGTTGCTGGTAACGTTCGACGAGTTGCGCGGCGGCAGTCCGCAACTCTTCGGACTGTTGCGTCAATTTATCGATTTGCTTTTGCAGGTCGGCGAGCTCATTCAACCTCTCAGGTGTCAGGTACACGCTCCCCGCGTGGAAATAAACCGGCACCTGCACAGCGACGGTTTGCGCGGAGCCGTTACCACTCTGAAATTGGAACGTGCGCGTGACAGTCAGGTTGGTGGCCTCGAAGTCATGCATCGGTTTTTCACCAAGGGAACCTTCACCCGAGGGTTTAGGCTGTTGTGTAAGTTCGGCACCCTGCTGAGCGAACGCAGCGTTGGATGCCGGAATTGATACTGCCGGGTCCGCGGCGCGAGCCGTTAAACTGGCGGCCAACAGCAACGCGAAGAGCGGGAGCGTTTTTTCTCTATTCATGAGCATTAATTCCTGGAACCAGGTTTTCTTTGTTGTGTGATCGGCTCTTTTTCGATGGCGTTCGCCGGTTGTAAGAGCACTTCTAAAGAGGGGAAAGAGGGTTCGGACAGCCGGTCGGCGCGCAGAATTCGCGGGTCTGCTCCCTGTAATGGCTCATTGGAGCCGGGTAGCGTGTTGTCCGTGTGATCAACCGCCTGGCTTGCCGGAGAGGGTGCCGCGTCTGACGCAGCCGGCGCTTTCGCATTTGCGGCGGTCAAGAACTCGAGGATCTCATTCGGGTCTTCGTGCTGCGGACTGTTCGTCACATCGCCGCGTTGCCAGGCCACGCGTAATTGCAAAGGGCGGCCAGGCGCCACATTCGCATAAAACGCACCTCCCTCGCGAAGGCGGACTTCGCGCCCGAAAATCCGAAATTGGCCCCCCGACTTCGCGGTGATCGCCAAGTGCACAAATCCTCGTTCGTCGAGGCCGGTCATGATCTGGAGCGGCGCGCCGGAAGCCAATGCGAGCGTTTGATTGCCGCTCGCGCTCACGGGTAAAGATTGGTCGCCCTGTTCGAAGTAGAGGGCACCTGAGCGGATATGAAAAGCTGGGAGATCCTGCGACCAGGCGAAACTAGTGCCCAGCAAGTTAATCGCACCGAACAGAATCCATCGGAATGCATTGCCATTCATCATTGAGTTCTATGGTAATTGCGGTTATTCAATAAACCAAATAAATTTCTGTTGACTATTGGGAAAGCTCGGTTTGAGGCGAGGGACGCAAAGAGCGAGAGCGACCTATAGGACATATAGGACCCATACGACCTATAGGACTTATGGAGAAAGCGCTGGAAGACTAGCCTTCGTGGATCCAGCGAACTTCCAATCGAGCTAGGTATTCTTCGGACAGGAGATCGAGCTCCACTGGACTGTAACCTGCGGCCGTCGCTAAGCTGGCTATTTCAGAACGGCGTCTTTCCCGTTCGACTTTGACCTCTTCCGGGTCTTCGAGGGATGAAACCCCTTCAATGATTTTCGTCCATGAAAGATCGCTTCCCGGGCTTTGCCTCAGGGTTAGAGCAAGGTTGTACCGCCTTTCGAACTCCTGATAGATCTGGTCTAAAGAGAGATCGTTCGCAAAGCCGTATTTGATCTGGAAAGCACGTTTTACCAATTCTGGAGATAAAAGATTCATCCGGATTAGCTGTTCATAGACGCAAAATCCTGCGTTTACAAAAAAAAGAGAGGAACTGGTTAAAAACAGGCAAAAACTCGAGGTTTACGTCCGAAAGCTGCGTTTGGATGGTAAGAGAGGTAAAATTCCTGTATGTATGGTAAATATTGAAATTATAGAACTCTCCGAACTGGACATCATTTGGTCTGGCCGCTAGCCCGTAACCGCCAGCCACTCGCTCACCATTCTCTTTTTCGTCAATAATTCTAAATATTGCAGTGAAATTCTTGGAGATCTCGTCTGCCGCGACCATAACCCGTCTGAATGTGTTTCCAGACTCTCGCATCTCTCGCTTTGTTCGCGGTCGTGTGTACCGGCGTCAGTTCTGGCCAAACGATTCTCGGCTGCGCCGGCGATGGTGAATCCGTAGCGCCGAAATTCGTGCTGGCCTGGAAAGTTGAGCCGGCGCGCATCCAGGCCTTTCATTCAAATGATGCGAGCCTGGAGCCATTGCAACGAGTTTTCTCCTACGCACCGTCCGATCATAGCCTCGAAGAATCGCAGCCGGCGACCGCGCAGTCATTTGTCCGTTCCAACCAGCCGCTGCGCCCCGCCTGGGCCTCGTGGCATCGCCACATCACCACCACAGTTTTTTGGGTCGGAGAATCGACCGCCACCGCCGGACCGGTCGATAACCGGTGTAGCGCATGGGATCATCGATGGGCCGCGAACTACGGCGGAACTGATGATCCGAATCCGATCAGACGAGTGGATTATCGTCCGGTCAGTTTTTTCCCAAAACTTAACCCGTTCTATTGTGCTCTGCCGTACAACGACATCCAGAATGGTCAGACGAAAACAACGGCGGCGGCAGTTGTACCCTGGTTTCGCGCGCAATTTCAACAATCGGGCGTTTCCGTTCTCAGAGGCAAGTGGGTCGCAATTCGTAAGGATGAACGAATCGCCTACGCCCGATGGGAGGATGTGGGTCCATTTGAAACGGACGACTGGCCCTATGTGTTTGGCGGAAACCGGCCGGCCACCAATGGCAACCGTGGCGCCGGTCTGGATGTGTCTCCCGCGGTGCGTGATTACCTCGGAATCAGTGGACTTGATGCAACCGACTGGTGCTTTGTCGAGACGCGAGAAGTGCCCGCGGGACCCTGGTGGGAATATGAGGCCGAGATCGTTTCCCGAGCGTGCCAGACACCCCACACCGTTTTGCCGGCATACGCCCAGAAGACGAAGGATCATACGGTGACATTTGCAGAGCTGCAGTAATGCCGTGGAAGGGGGCGTAGATTCGCGAAACCAGCAAATTTCCTCCAGTTATTACAGATATTATTAAATTTCTAGGCAACGCGGTCGAAGAATATCTCCAATGACGCCTTATTCCGCTTGCCACCCCACTCAGGCCTCCCAGAAGCGTGCACCGTCCGCGTCGGTTTCGCTCACTCGCCACTCTACAAAGGTCCCCCAGCACATTCGCGCGGTTCCGCAAATCGTTAGTGATGAGGCTTACCGTTTTTACTTCGCGATCGGATTGACGCGCGCGTTCGCTGAATTCCTCCGGATGCCAGCCGGAAAAGTTACCTTGACGGACTTCATGCGTTTACATGCGCTGATGTTCTCGGCCGTAGCGCCGTGGGCGGGAAAGTTGCGCAGCAAGCATACCGAGGTGGTCGTTTTTCGCCGGCCGGCTGCCGCGAGTTTTGACATTCGTAGTGAGATGCGGCTCGCCTCATTGCAGTTTGAAGCTTTGACCCGGAACACAAAAGATTCTCTGGATCTGATCGTGGCGATCGCTTTCATCCACGCTCGTATCATTTATATACAGCCGGCTGCGGACGGCAATGAGTGTGCGGCCCAAGTGCTGACCGATTTGCAGCTTCGGCGGATTTTCAGTCCGGTCCAATTGGCGGCCTGGCCTACGGACGACTCTTATCGGACAGCGTTAATCGCAGCCGGGGGCGGAGACTTAACCCCTCTCGTTCATTTGATCAACGCCAGGCTACAAGAACGCAAATCCCTACTCTCGGCTGGTCGCATCATTCAAAGCCCCTTCGAAGTCTTAAGTAGGAATTGGACGTCGCTGGATCGAAACCTGCCAGACTCTCAATTGCTGAGCCTGCATCGCTTACAAATCTCTGAAGATTTGTAAGCGATGCAGGCTAACTAGTTTCTCTGTCCAGCCGTAAAACTCTGCTGGACCTGTGACCTCGTCGGGTTTTTCTTCCTAAGGTCATGACTGGAGCAATCCTTAACGACGAGCGCAGGCATAAAGAATTCAGGAAGTCTTTGGCATCGTGATCGACATCCCCCATGAAGTCGTTCAGGAGCTGTATGCGCTAAGCCAGCAAATCCGCGAACACGAGGAAGCAATCGAGACATTAAGAGCGAAGCAAGTCGCTGTCCTGGCGCAACTCAAAGTTAACCCGAAAGATCTCCCGGTTGTCGCCGGTGTTTCCCCGGGCAGTCGTTCGTTAAGACGAGCTGCGGCCAAGCATTTGGCGCAGCCGACCCTGAACAACGCTATCGTTGAGATTTTCCGCAAGAACGGAAATCAGCCCTTGCATGTCCGCCAGATCCTGGAGCAGTTGATCCAGTCTGGATTTGCCTTCCACGGACAGGATCCTGCAAAGACGCTTACCATCCGGATTTATCAATGCCGGGATGTGGAGCGCCTGGGCGATGGCCAATTCCGAGCGGAGCCGTCCGCACTGTCCGAAGCGGAACAGCCAAGCGAACACGTGACGTTAGAAATTCCGAAAAAGCGTAGCAAAGGCGTTACTTAGCAGAAATTGCTAGAATTTCAAAAACGCGCTTTGGTACTCTGCCCCATGGCCAGAGGCGCAAGAACAAAATGGATAAGGAGCTGCGAGTGCCGCTGACCGCTGGTTGGCCTCGGGTGCAACCGAGCCTATTCATTCGGCGGAGGCTAACCCGCAAAAATCACGCGCAGGGAGGATCGACGAGCTCATTGCGGGCTAGAAAGCTCTTGAACAGACGCTGCGCGTCTGTTCAAGAGCCTGTTTTACAATTAAGGATTCGAAACAACTTGTTTTTAAACTCTCCTCTTCAAAAAGCAGCAGAATGGTCCGGCGTAGCCGGAGGCCACCTTCGCTCTACGAGCTACGGCGCGCCCGCAAAGCTGGAAAGGCCGCGCCATAGCGAAGCGACGGCGGGATTCTGCTGCCTGAGACTGCATCGCTCACAAATCTCTGAAGATTTGTGAGCGATGCAGGCTAACCGAGACGAATTCGCCGGCGAACTTATGGGCGGGCGGACATGAAACTCAGCACTGAAGCAAAAATTTACGGTTTTTTCTTTGCTGCATTTGCTGGCGTGGTGATCCTCGGCCTGGTCACTTACAAGAGCACTCGGGACCTCATGGCTACCGACCAGTCGGTCGCTCACGCGCTTCAGGTGCGCGACTCCCTTGCTGAGTTGTTGAGCGCGGTGCTCGGCGCTGAGAGCGGCAGGCGTGGCTATCTGCTCACCGGAGATTTCCGATTTCAGCTGGAATTTGAGGCGGGCGTCGCACAGATCCGGCCGGCCATGAAGAAAATAGAGTTACAGACCGTAGATGAGCCCGATCTGCAAAAGGGGGTCTCCATCCTGAGCGGCGCCACAGAAAAAGCCATTTCGATCTGGGAGCAGGTGTCTGCTCACCTGCAAAAGGGGAAGGGTGACGCGGCGGCGCAAATCGAGCTCACGAACAAAGGCGCGGATGTCACGGCTGCGATAACCGCGCTGATCGGCGTGATGACCAGATCCGAAGACAATTTACTCCGGATAAAGGCATCCGCCGCTAGCCGCAATGGGGACTGGACGATTGCAGCGGTCGCGTTGGGCAGTGGTTTTTCCGCCGTGATCGTTTTTCTCGCGATCGGCCTCATTCACCGTGACCTGAGCGAGCGCAGGCAAGGCGAGGAAAGGTTAGCCAAGGAACGCGCTTTTTTGGACTTAGCAATAGCGAGCCTCCCCGGGACGTTCTGGCTGTTCGATCGGAATCGGAAGCTTCTCCGGTGGAATTCCAATCTGGAGACTGTTTCGGGGTATTCACCCGAGGAAATAGCAGAAATGACGCCGTCGGATTTTTTTGTGGAGAAAGCCAGACCGTCTGTTGAGGAGTCTATCGAACGCGTTTTCAAAGAGGGCGCCTCCAACATCCAGGGGGAAATGCTGTCCAAGCACGGAAGCAAGCGGCATTATTTTTTTAGTGCCAGACGGATCCTCGTGGATGGGAAACCCTGCGTAATCGGTGCAGGAATCGACATAACAGAGCGCGAATTGGCAGAAAAGAAAATTCATGAGCAAGCGAACCTGCTCGAATTGGCTCGGGACGCGATCTTTGTCCGCAGCCTGGACGAAAAGATTCAATATTGGAACAAAGGCGCTGAAGGGCTATACGGTTGGACCGCGGATGAGGCCATCGGGAGCGATTACTCGAAAGTGGCCTATCACGATCGCGAATCGTTTGAAGAGGCAAAACAAATCCTACTGGAAAAAGGAGAGTGGTCAGGGGAGGTGCGGAAGCTGACCAAGGCACGCAGAGAAGTTATCGTCGCCAGCCGCTGGACACTGCTGCGGGACAAGGAAGGAAAGGCGAGGTCAATTCTTGTCATCGACACCGATATTACCGAAAAGAAGCAGCTGGAGGCGCAATTCCTGCGCACGCAGCGCCTGGAAAGCATCGGGCAACTAGCGGGCGGCATTTCTCATGATCTCAACAACATTCTCACGCCCATTCTGATGTGCGCCCAGACGCTGCACGAAGAAGTTAAGAGCCCGGAGGGCCTCTACATGCTGGGCACCATCGAGTCCGCGGCTCGGCGCGGTGCTGAAATTGTGCGGCAGATCGTCACCTTTGCCAAAGGAGTCGGAGGAAGGCGAGTTCTCCTGCAACCGCAGTATCTGTTTGCCGAAACGGTCAGGATCGTTCGAGAAACCTTCCCGAAATCCGTTATTTTAAAGACCAATCTGGAAGAGAATCTCTGGACGGTTTTTGGCGATGCGACGCAGCTTCATCAGGTCCTGCTGAATCTGGCAGTAAACGCTCGTGATGCGATGCCTCTAGGCGGCACCTTAACTCTGGCGGCCGAGGACCTGTATTTAGACGAGGCCGGTGCCAGATTGATGCCTGGCCTGCAGCCAGGGCCACACGTGCTGTTCAGAATCTCAGACACCGGTACCGGGATTCCCCCGGAAATCGCCGATAAAATATTCGATCCTTTTTTTACCACCAAAAGCCCGGACGGAGGGACCGGTCTAGGACTGTCGACCGTGATGGGGATAGTGAAAAGCCACCGGGGTTATATTGAGTTCGAGAGTAAAGTGGGACACGGCACAGAATTTAGGATTTACTTACCCGCAGATATGACGCGGCTGGCCACCGGCGCCAAAGGGATTTCAGGAACGCCGCCGCAGGGAAAGGGCGAATTGGTCCTGATCGTGGATGATGAGGAGGCGGTCAGTTCGGTGACGAAGCGCATCCTGGAAGCAAACCGATATCGGACGCTGGTGGCCAACAATGGAGCCGAAGCGGTCTCGCTGTACGCCAGCGAGGCGCATAAGATCAACCTGGTCCTGACTGATTTGAATATGCCCTCGATGTCTGGTCCGGATACGATCGCCATGCTCCGGAGGATAAATCCGAACGTCAGGATTATCGTGGCCACAGGTGCTGACTCTGCGCACGGCGCAACCTCCGCGGCCGAACTCGGTGTCCAGGCTCTAATGAAAAAGCCGTTCGACGTGTTTTTGTTGCTGGATACCCTTCGGACCGTCCTCCAGACGCCCCTCTCATAAGAAGGGCTTGGTGTCTGTCGGATTTTACCGCGAAGCGGTTTAACAGAACAGCCCAGACCTTCAGGCCTGGGAAAGCTCCATCGAAATTCGCCCTGAAGGGGTGGCCGACGGGAAGGGGTGGAAATGAATACCTTGCGATCCATAAGAAAGACCATCGCATTCGGACGCCCTTTCAGGGCGAGTTCCTCGTGGCGAAAACCCAGGCCTAGAAGGCCTGGGCTTCTATGGTCTCTAACCGCTTCGCGGTAGGCAGCTTCGCTGGTGATATGGACTTGTGTGTGTAGAGAACAGGCTGAAGCCCTGGGCCAAGGCCTGTAACCGCTGCGCGGCAAACCAACTGCATCCTAAACCTGCATCGCTCACAAATCCTGAGAGATTTTTGGCCGATGCAGACTAAGAAACTATAACTATTGTATTCTTTATAAAAAAAATAACTAGCGAAAGATGTCTAAATGGATAATAAAGCAGTGCCCAAATGATGGACTACCGAAGATTGAGTCGAATTGTGCAGATTTTCCTGTTCTGCTCCTGCTTGCCGGTGATGGCGCAAGAGCGGAACGGCTGGCAATTTGACTCGCTCGGCGCAAATTCAAGCGCCACCAAGTCCGATGCTCAGCAGGTCTATGAGGTCTTGCTCAAGATGCTCGATCGCTGGAATGCCCACGACATCGAGGGACATCTAGAGGTGTACTGGAAGTCACCCGAATTGTTGGTGGTCGTTGATTCCGAACAGTTCAACGGCTGGCAGCAATTGCATGATTCGTACATGAACGGTTATCCTAACCGCGACGCCATGGGCTTTATCAATCCGGCACGTATTCAGGTCAAGTTGCTGAAGCCGGATCTGGCCCTGGCCCTCACCTGGTGGTCTGTCACTTTTCCGAATTCCAAGCAGAAGGTCGTCGGCAATACGACCATGAACCTCCAAAAGTTTGATGACGGTTGGAAGATCGTCGCCTCTCACACCAGCACAGCTGAAATGTAGGTAGCCTGCAGCGCTCACAAATCTTCAGAGATTTGTGAGCGCTGCAGGCTCAGGCAGCAGAATCCTCCGGTTATGCCGGATGATCCTGCTGTTTCTTGTAGAAAGTGGGAGGAAGACGTGGTCATGGCCTTCGGGTAGTCACGCGCCACGGCTCGGGCGGAGCCTGGTCCTACCGGTGGGAGCAAAGCGTCGTCCCAGGACGCGACGAAGCGCGTCCCTACCGAACGATCCGGTAGGGCCAAGGACTTCGGCGAGCTCAGTCGAGCTGTTCACCTTGGCCTTATGGCGACCCTACTCTTCTCGACGCACAGTCTTCAGCCACCAGCGCAAGCCAACGAACAGGAAACGCCAATCCTTGAGAAACTCCGGCGGCTTACCTTCGAAAGCGTGCCCGATGAACTGGAATAGCCAGCCGGCAAAAAATAATCCCGCGGGAATCCTCCAGAATCCCCGGACGAGCGGCGCAATAAAAAAGAGCGGAATCGACACGGCAATCATCGGTATTCCGACCAGATGAAATACTCGATTCACCGGGTCTGTGTGACTTCCTTCATATTGAGCAGTCCAATCGCCCAGGGAACGATCGCCGAAAATCGGGTGAGATTGCAGCAAATTGTTTGGTGAGGTCATATGGTTGGGGAGTGGAGAGGCGGGAACCTGCATTTCGATTTCCTGAATTGGCTATAATTTCCACCTTTCTTCGGGTTCATCGAGAAATTAGTATGAGCCTCATCAAGCTTGTCTGCTAGTCGCAACGCCTATCCGCTGATAGACCACTTAATGTGAAGTGGTGTCGCGAGCTAGCATTTTGCGTATCAGTTCTCGGTTTCGCTTACATTCAGACCGCAATGGCTGGAGATTTGAACAATTCTCAGTATTGCGCGCTGCCGACAAAATCTCTGGCCGACAATAAAACGAGCACCCAAATAATCTACGAGGTGCTCCTCAAGATGGTGGATCGTTGGAATGCCCATGACATCGAAGGTCTGATGTCCTTGTATTGGAATTCCCCAGGCCTTCTTGCGGTCATAGACACGGCCCAGTACGATGGGTGGCAAGACCTATACAGCTCGTATAAGAACCAGTATCGAGACCTGCAGGATATGGGGATTGTGAGCCCAACCCGGGTTCAAGTTGAACTGCTTAAGCCCGATCTAGCGTTCGGCATCCTCTCCTGGACGCTCAAGTATCCCAGCAACCCACACGCGTCCGAAGTCGTCGGAACGAGTACGTTGGATCTTCAAAAATTTGATGACGGCTGGAAGATCGTCGTTTTGCATACCTCGTTCACGGAGATGTGAAGAGGTGTCGGCGTATCGGCGTATCGGCGTGTAGGAGTGTCGGCGAACGCAGAGATGTAGACCAAGACGCCCTAAAGTGGACGGTAGAGCTGCCGATTTGATCAGTTTAGAACCTATAGGGAACAAAGGCCGACCCAATTCGGTCTAGAGCAGGATCGGCTGAAATATGACACAGCGTTCACTGGAAACAGTGAACGCTGTTGTGGCTGGATAGGTTTGGAGTTTGGAGTTTGAGGTTCGGAGTTCAGGCACAGGAGGCCCCATAACCCAGATTCCGAAGTTCGGGGAATCATGCTCGTGCTCGTCCTCGATCTGTTGGCCCCCGCGCCGACAAGACGACCCGACCTTCCCGCGACCGTTCCATTCCGGTCCGCGTGGCAGCGAAGCGGCCCTTTCTCGAGCACGAGCACGAGCACGATTCCTAATTTTCGGGATTTGGGCTTACCGATATCTCGAATCGAGCGACCGGCAGGCCGCGGAGGAGCTCGGGAATCCAGCGCTTCATGCCGCGTTCAGCGGTCGGGTGAAGCCAGGCGCAAGGTGTCCCGAGTCGGGTAAGCCGTCGGAGCATGTGCCGCAATCGAGTCAATGTCTCGTTAGGTTTTTCTCCCGGGGCCGGACTAGCCAAGCCGTCTGAAAGAATCACCACCCGGTCTTTAGGAGAGCTTCCATTTCGCAGTCTCGCGCGATGCAAACGAGCAACCGTTTCGACGATAAGGCTCTTTCCACTGGCTTCCCGGAGTTGCACCAACGCGTTCAGAAAAGCTTTGGGGCTCGCATTTCGCGCCATCCATCGGATCTCTCCGGCCACTAGTACAATAAGATGAAAGCGCCCGGCCTTTCTGTGGGACGACACTCCGGCAAGTACGTCTCGTGCCGCGTTGAGGAACCGATTCATGCCAGTGGAGCGGCTGGCATCAAGGAAAAACCAGAAGTTTTCCTTCGTGGAGGGGCGTCGATGTCGCAGGCGCATCGCGCCGGCGTTATCCAGCCAGCCGTTTTTAGCCGAAACTATGAGCGTCTCCAGCCAGGCAATTGGACCTTGTGGTTGCACAGGAGGGCCGCCGCTCCTCAGCTCAACCGGTGAAGGCGCAAAACTTGCCGAATGACCACTGATCCAATTCAAAAACGGAATCTGCAAACGTGGTCGGGTGGGCCCGAGGACTTTCGCGTCGGGCCGCGAACCCAGGGGAGCACTTGATGTTTCGGTTGGCCTATTTCCGAAAAAAGTTGGGCGCGCGGCCGGCGGCGATGAAACTGATTTCGAAGCGCCGGATTGATCGGTGGATCGGTGACCCAGGCAAAGGCGCCACGCTTCCTGAAGATCGTTTTCTTCGACAGAACGGCGGTTATCCAGAGCGGCCGCACACCGTGCAGTTCGCACAACGGCCAACTCTGCACGGAGGCCCTCGAGTTTAAGCTCCCTCCCCTGCAAAGCCACCGCCATCCGTTGATCGTCCGAAACAAAGACTTCTGTTATGCGTCTGCGCGCGAGTGCAATACTGTTCGTCAATTCGGACATCGACCGTGCAAATCCTGCAATGAACTTCTCGGGATCGTCATCAAACGTGATTCGGCGTTTCACGATCTCGATCCGTTGCTCGTGACTGAAATCATCCCGGATCCGGACACCGTGCGCAAACCGGTCAGAGAGCTGGGGACGGAGGTCCCCTTCGTCCGGGTTCATTGTCCCGACCAAAATATATCGGCTTTCGACCGAGCGCGCGATCCCGTCGCGTTCCATCCGATAACGGCCGGCAGCTGCCGAATCGAGGATATAGTCGGCGAGGTGGTCAGGCAGCAGATTAATCTCGTCAATATAGAGGACGCCGCCGTGTGCCTCTTCAATCAAACCGGTTCGCCCCGACCACTTCCTCTTTTCAATCAGTGCCTCGGCATCGACCGAACCCAGCAGCCGATCCTCGGTTGTCCCCAAAGGGACTTCGACAAAGGGCGCGGTCTCGTTCGAGACGGACCGGAGAATCTCGGCGAATGATCGGACCAACGTGCTTTTCGCGCAGCCGCGGTGACCGAGAAACAGTGTGCCTCCGATACGTGGATCGATCGCATGGTAGATGAGGGACTTCTTGGCGTCCTCCAATCCGACGATGGCTGTGAACGGGAACTGAATCATTCAAGCTGGCCTTTTAACTCGAGCAAATTTGTTTCGAGCGCGGCAACCGTATCTTTATCCGGACGTTGCCATAAACCGCGTTCCGCTGCTTCCAGCAACCGTTCGGTAGCCTCCTCCATTGCGGCCGGGTTGTAACGCCGAAAGAATTCGTTCTGCACCGGGTCGAGCAATAGCGCTTGCGCGACCTCCTGGTAATGGAGATCCTTGACCAGATTAGTGGTCGCCCCGTAACCGAAGAGGTAATCCACGGTTGCGGCCATTTCGAAAGCGCCCTTGTACCCATGCCGCCGCATCGCTTCGATCCAACGCGGATTAAGGACGCGACTATGAATAACGCGGATGATCTCTTCCTCCAAGGTGCGCACGCGAGGTTGATCGGGGCGACTGGAATCCCCATGATAAACCGCGGGAGCTCTCCCGCGGAGCTGTTCGACAGCGGCACGCAGCCCGCCCTGAAATTGGAAATAATCGTCCGAATCAAGAACGTCGTGCTCGCGATTGTCCTGGTTCTGATGCACAACTTCTATTTCCGAAAGACGGGTACGGAACAAGCCTGTCTGTTCTTCTGCCGATCCATCGCTGTCAAAGGCGAAGCCGCCCCATCGGCAAAAGACATCTGCCAGATCACGCTTTGACTCCCAATTGCCTGCATCGATGAGCGGGAGCAGTCCGGTTCCGTACGCGCCGGGCTCCGAACTGAAGACGCGGAGGGCCGCGACCCGAGCCGCTTCCTGGGGAGAGATTCCCCGTTCGACCGCAATCTGGCGATCCCGGAACCATGATTCCCGGATTGGATTGAGCTCGAAAGGCTCATCCTGTTGCGCCAATCTTTTTGGTACGGTGGCGAGCAACCGCATCGTCTCACCAAAAGCGTCGCGAAACATTCCCGACACGCGCAACAAGAGATCCACTCGCGGCCGCCCGAGCAGTTCCAACGGCAGGATACGGAAATCCACCACGCGCCCCGACGCTTCTTCCCATACCGGCTCGCATCCCCATAGGAACAACGCCTGTGCGATGTCGTCCCCGCCGGTACGCATATTGGAGGTGCCCCAGACCACCAAGGCGAGCTTCCGTGGATACTCACCATGTTCCTGCCGATGCCGTTCCAGGAGTTGATGCGCCAGGGCTTTGCCACAGGGCCAGGCTGTTTGAGTGGGAACAACGCGGGGATCTATTCCGAAAAAATTCCGACCGGTTGGCAGAACATCGATTCGACCGCGAGTTGGCGCCCCGGCCGGGCCCGGAGGAACGAACTGCCCGTTCAGACCGGCGAGCAGATTCTCCAACTCGTTTTCGCACCTGGACAGTCTCGGGATTACTTGGTGGAGCACGAATCTGCGCAATTGCTCAAGGTCTGGAGAAGTTGCCACGACGGGAGCAGAAATGGTGCGTAACCAGCTGCGAGCTTCGGCTTCTAACGCGTCGCGCTCGGCTGAGGTGAGATCGTCGAGAATAGGCTTGGTGGGCCGGTGCTCGCACCGCTCGCGGGCGGAGCAATCCGCGTCCCGCAGATACAACGCTTCCAGCAATCCTGGGCGATCCCCACTGGGCACGCGAACCAGACTCAGCAGAAAATCGATCTCTCGCTCGCCGGTGGGTCTTTGCCCGAGAACGTGCAAAGCCGATCGGATCTGACTTTCTTTTATTTCACAGAGAAAGTTGCCAATGGCTTCAATCGAGGTGGCACCTGCCGGCAGGTCGCCGCTCCAACTCGAACTCTTCAACGTTTGTTGAATCTCTTCGGCAAGCTCAGCTGCGCGGCTTGGATAAAGGCTTAGACAGTGGGCGTACTCTTCAAGCAAGCGCTCCATCTTTTCGAGGTCACCGTACAAGCCGGCTCTGGCCAACGGTGGCGTCAGATGGTCAACAATGACCGCAGCGGTTCGCCGTTTGGCTTGCGAGCCTTCTCCCGGGTTATTGACGATGAAGGGATAAAAGTGAGGCAAGCACCCGAGACAAAGCCACGGATAGTCATCTTCACCGAGAGCAACGCTTCGGCCTGGTAACCACTCGAGATTTCCATGCTTGCCGAAATGCACGACCGCATGCGCATTGAATGTTTCGCGAATCCAGAGATAAAAAGCGAGGTATTCAGGCGGCGGCGGCAAAGTAGGACTATGATAGATCGCCTGCGGCTGGAGAGAATAACCCCGTGGCGGCTGGATCCCTACAAAAACGTTTCCAAGGGTTATACCGGCCACGGGTATATCTTGTGAAAGAGGGCACTGCCAGTCCCGGCGAAGCTCGTCACGTCGCTTGGCGGGTGATGAGTCGAGAAAAGCTTCGAATTTTTCTCGGTTCATCTCCTGGTAACAAGGCTTACCATAGGATCGCTCCGAATCGTTGGTCACTCCCGATTGCAACCAACCCATCAACTCTTCGCCGTCTCGCGGGGAAGGTTTGACCAGGTATCCTGCTGCACTCAAGCGGGACAACAGTTTCACCACGCTGGCGGGCGTATCGAGTCCGACACCATTCCCGATACGACCATCCCGATTCGGATAATTCGATAGGACTATCGCAAGTCTCTTGTCCGGATTCGGCACCTGACGCAGCAACGCCCAATTCCTCACCCAATCAGCCACATGCCTCATCTGCGTCTGATCGGGCGTCAGGCGCTTCAGTGTGAACTCGACTTCAGCGAGCCGGGTTTCTTCTTCTTTAAAACCGATGACGGTGCCGAACAAACGGCCGTCGATCTCGGGCAGGGCAACGTTCATGGCGATTTCTGCCGGGGCCAAACCACCGAGACTGCCTAGCCAGGCTTCCCGGGAGCAAAGCGCGACGGGCACCTGCAGGATCGGGCAATCCAGTTCTTCGAGAAGCGACACGCGCTCGTCGTCGTTTAAACAGATTGAAAAACTCTGCATCATCACGACGACATCCGGGCGAAGATCTTGCGCTTCAGCCAGGAGGTTAATCTGCGCTGCTGGACTCCTGAGTGACACCGAGTAAAAGCAGTGCACCCGCAACCCCTTCTCCTCCAACGCGGAGAACAAGGCGTCGACCACATCGAGATCGCCGGCCTGAAGCCAGGCCCGATAAAAGCAAAGCCAGACAGTGCCGGTTCCCGATCCGGAAGATGTTTTATAAGTTCCAAACTCGGGCATCGGCACCGGTTCGGAGAGCACGTGATGATTCGCGAGCAACTGGTCAACACCCTCAGCAGCACGTCGCATGTTCTCCGTGCCACCCTGTTTGAAGAACTCGGACATTCGACTGCAGACGGCGGGTGGAAAATCGCTTAATGCAGCCAACTCTTCCTCGTCTGAACCGGGCAAAATCAGGCATTTGGGGAGGGCAGCCTCCTCCTTCAAGTCTAACAACCCCTGGATGAAGTGCGCAAAATAGGCTCTTCCACCCAACAGGCGTGCGATGATCAGCTTGGACTTGCGTACGACGGTCTCAATGTAGTGATCGGCCGCGACCGGTTGCCGAAGTGAGAACGCGTGTGCGATCCGTAAGCGGTTGCCGAAACGCGGCCCCCAGACTGAGGAGACGCAGGAAAGATCGGTGTCAGCAGCGCTGAGGAAAACAATCTCACCCGGAGTTTGATCAATCAGGATCAACTCCCGCTCAGCGTCCAGGCAACCAGGTTGTGCAGCCGTCCAATGCATATTCTTCAGAAAGCCCGCGAAACACGCTAAAAGACGCGAAAAATAAAACCGCAGATTACGCAGAACTCGCAGATTTAATCAGAAAGGACACACGGTCTCTGTCATCTATATTTTTGCTCCACGTGAATTCTTGTAGCGTCAGCGACGACCTCCTTTGGCCCCAATCATCTGTGGAATCGGTGTAATCTGCGGTTGCCTCTTATCTTCGGTTTTTGGGTTTTAATTTTTCGCGTCTTTTAGCGTGTTTCGCGGGCCTTGAGGGATTCGTTAGCCCTACCTCCATTCAGTGTTAGTTAACTCGTTCATCAATTTTGTAATTTGATCGCGGCGAGGATGGTAGCCGATCACCACCAGGCTTGAATGCAACTCGTGGGAAGGCGTTTGCTCGTAGTAGGTTTGCACCCGGTTACGCACCGCTTGAACGACTAGCCGGTGACTTTTGCCTTCGATCGAGGCGAACCCCTTGGCCCGTAGAATCGGCTGCTGAAGAGTCATTTCCCGAACCGCGGCCTTCAGTTTTTCCGCGTCTTGTAAGTCGTGGCTCTCGAGCACGAAGGACTGCCAGCCGGTATCATGCTCATGAAAATGCTGATGGGTACGTTCGCCGTGTTCGTGCGCGCCGAGTCCGGTATGGGCATGGCCATCAAACTGTCCTTGGTCCTCGAGAGGCCGGTCCAGTTCCATCGGCATCCGTTGGATGGGGCCGTGATGATGTTCGTGCGGGGTGTCCAGAGACTCCTCTGCCAGGTCGTCGTGCATGTTCAATCCCATACACAAGCGCGTATCGAGCTCAGCGTGGTGAGCCAATTCGAGGAACCGAACTTTTGAGGCTTTCTGGCGGACCAACTCTTCTGCCTTCATGAGCGAGTCGTCGGTCAGATCGTCGATCTTATTGAGGACCACCACGTCGGCGTTTTCCAACTGTTGATTTAAGATCATGTCTACAGAAGCGGCATGTTGCGGGGCTGCGGCATCAACGCCGGGAATTGGTTTTCCGCTTTCGAGATTACCAACCAGGAGCTGGGGCGTATCAACAACGGTCAGGACAGCATCAAGCTGAAAGTCGTTCCGGATTTCAGGCCAGGCCAACGCTCGCATCACTGGCGTTGGCAACGCCAATCCGGAAGTCTCGATGAGGACATGGTCGACTTCGTCCTTCCGGCGTTGAAGTTGTTTCATGACCGGCAAAAAATCATCCTTGATCGTGCAGCAAATGCAGCCATTCGGGAGATCATGGATTTCGACTCCTTGCTCCTCTCCGGCTGCGCGCAACAGCGTGCCGTCGACCGAGACCTCGCCAAACTCGTTAACGAGCACAGCCAAACGACGATCTGGAATCTTTTTCAGTAGACCGCAGATGAGCGTGGTTTTGCCTGAACCGAGGAATCCGGTGACAATCGTAACTGGGATTTTCATGGTGTGTCGTTTCTAAGTAAATTAGGCCGAGGCCAAGGTATAGTCCCCCGGCTCGGGCGGAGCCTCGCCCTACCGGTAGGGCGAGGCTCCGTCCGAGCCGAGGGACGAGGACGAAAATGAGCCGGAAGACAGCAACCGCTTGAGTTGGTCAACCACGGAATCGAAATCATAAGCAACGATGGGATAGTCGACTTGAGGTCGTTCCACCACAATCAGTCTGATTCCGAGCGAACGAGCCGCCTCCGCCTTCGCGAGGAAACCGCCCACTTCGCCGGACTCCTTGGTCACAACGCAATCAATTCGCCAACTTTTCCAGAGCAATTCGTCGAACTCCTTCGAGAACGGGCCCTGCATCGCGCAAATGTTCGCCCGTGGAACCCCAAGGTCTAGGGCGCGTCGCAAGGAATCAGGCTCGGGGGTTAGTCTCACATACCACTCGCAGCGAGATGCTCCTTTGTGCTTCAGGAAAATGGGCAGGTCCTTCGCGCCCGACGCCAAAAA
>Ga0213872_10001148_pt1 | contig 18001 bp, 17 predicted proteins | sample VelepicomBERX_R2_FD_160071 | JGI IMG/M metagenome (GOLD analysis project Ga0213872, IMG submission 160071) | Rhizosphere microbial communities from Vellozia epidendroides in rupestrian grasslands, the National Park of Serra do Cipo, Brazil - RX_R2 | ecosystem: Host-associated > Plants > Roots >...
AATCGGTAATCAGGCCCAGATCCTGTGCCGGATCCTGCGCGAATTCGCTTGCGTCCATTGGGGCGCCTTCAGTGGCCTCTTGCCCGGCTTCAGGCGCTGCGGCCAACTCGGACGGTTCGAAGGTGTGTTGATGCTCACTGTCATGGTGGGCGAGTTCAGCCGCAACAGCGTCATCTTGTGATTGATACAGGGCGGCTTCGTCGGCGCTGATTTCATCGCCTTCTTCTTCGTCTTCGTCCAGCTCGTCATGCGGGCGGTCGGCCATCGGTATGCGGAAGTAATCAGGATGAATTTCCGAGAAGGGCAGGAACCCATGGCGGTTGCCGCCATATTCGACAAAGGCCGCCTGCAGTGACGGCTCAATGCGGATCACTTTGGCTAAGTATATGTTGCCTTTGAGTTCTTTTTTGCTGGCACGCTCAAAGTCAAAGTCATTGAGCCAGTTGCCTTCAACAATTGCCACACGCGTTTCTTCGGGATGCGTGGCGTCCACAAGCATTCGCTTCGTCATATTATATATCTCCTGCCAACACGTCGCCCTGAAGGATGAATACTGTTCCCTGAGGCGCCTGCATCGGCAAATTCGTTTACAATCAACCCTGTGGCCATCATGAACCAAACAGGTACCAACCTAAGCGGCAGGCTATATAATGTTAAGATCATATAGCTGACGTCGCCCGCGTCGCTCATGCAGAGCTTGGTGCTGGCCTAACAGCCCTTCGCCTGACAGACCGCGAGGTCCTTGGGCGGCACACGTAACGCGGTGGCCATCATAAACCGAAACCGCGCGATTTGACAATGATGTTATTAACCGTTCGATTTCCGTGGAAACCCAATGGTTAACGGGCTAGAACCGTGGCGTGCCTTGAATCCGGACTGAAAAGTTAACAATACCCATGCGCTTTATCATCTCCTTGTTCTCATTCGGTCTCTTGCTGGCGGGGCTGGCGGCCGTGGCTGTCGTTGGGCTGTTCGACCATTATGGACGTGACCTGCCGGACTATACCTATCTTAAGGACTACCAGCCGCCGACCTTGACGCGCATTTATGCCGACGATGGTCGCATGATGGCCACCATTGCCGAAGAACAACGCATCTTTGTACCGATCAAAGCTATACCGTCGCGGGTGAAGGCGGCGTTTCTGTCGGCGGAAGACGAAGATTTTTATAATCACAACGGGGTTGATTATTTCGGCATTACCCGTGCCGTTCTTATCAACCTGCGCAATCTGGGGCATGAACGGCACCCGATGGGGGCGTCCACCATCACGCAGCAGGTCGCCAAAAACATGCTGCTGACCAATGAAGTGTCGATTGAGCGTAAGGTGAAAGAGGCGATCCTCGCCACGCGCCTTGAAAAAGTGCTGAGCAAGGACCGTATTCTGGAAATCTATTTGAACGAGATTTTCCTGGGTAACCATTCCTATGGCGTAGCGGCGGCGGCGCTGAATTATTTCAACAAATCGCTGGACGAACTTTCCTACGCAGAAGCGGCGTATCTGGCGGCGTTGCCCAAGGCGCCGAACAGCTACAATCCCGTGCGCGACCATGATGCAGCCGTTGCGCGCCGCAACTGGGTTCTGGAACGCATGCAGTTGAATGGTTATATCAATGATGACCAGCGTATTGCTTCGCAGGCTGAACCGCTTGAGATGCATAAGCGTGGTGAAGCGGAAACTGTATCCGCTGATTATTTCTCCGAAGAGGTGCGGCGGCAGTTGGTTGCGCAATTCGGTGAGGATGACGTGCTGGAAGGCGGGTTAGCGGTAAAAACCAGTCTTGACTCCCGACTGCAGGGCATTGCCGAAAAAGCATTGCGTGATGGTTTGGTGTCGTTTGACCGGCGCGAACGTGGTTGGCGCGGCCCTGTGGCGCGGTTGACGGGGTTCTCTGACTGGCAGCGTCAGATGAAGAAAATCGCCGTGCCACCGGGTGGCGAAGAATGGATGATGGCGGTTGTTATGGCCATCAAGGACAGCGAGGCGCAGATCGCCTTTGCTGATAATCAGCGCGGCGTTATTCCATGGAATGAATTGAAGTGGGCGCGTCGTGAAATGCCGAATGATGAATTTGGACCTGCGATACACAGACCCGCTGACGTCCTGAATGTCGGTGACATTATTCTGGTTGAGCCGGTCAAGGCAGGCGAAGACGGCAAGCCGTATCCGGAACATACCTACACGTTGCGTCAGGTGCCTGTTATTCAAGGTGCCATCGTAGCGCTTGACCCGAATACGGGGCGTGTTTTTGCGATGAATGGCGGGTTCAGCGCAAAAATCAGCCAGTTCAATCGCGTGACGCAGGCGGCGCGTCAACCCGGTTCGTCGTTCAAACCGTTTGTGTATATGGCGGCGCTGGATAAAGGATTTACGCCGTCCAGCCTTATCCTCGATGCGCCATTTGAATATTTCCAGGGGCCGGGCTTGCCGCTCTGGCATCCCGAAAACTATTCGCAGGAATTTTATGGTCCGACGCCGCTGCGCGTAGGTATCGAAAAGTCACGAAACGTCATGACTGTGCGTTTGGCCAACGCGATTGGCATGCCAACGGTGGTGGAGTACGCCAAGAAATTCGGCATCGCTGACGAAATGCCTGAACTGCTTTCATTCGCGCTGGGGGCCAAGGAAGCAACGCCACTGCGCATGGCGACCGCCTATGGGATGATCGTCAATGGTGGGCGCAAAATTACACCGAGCCTGATCGATCGCGTGCAGGACCGTGACGGTAAAACCATCTGGCGTGCCGACCATCGTGATTGCAACGATTGTCAGGTGCTCGCATGGTCGCCGGAAATGACCCCACCTGATGTGCCGGATACCCGCGAGCAGGTGGAGGATCCGCGTACCGCATATCAAATGGTTTCCATCATGCAGGGGGTCGTGCAGCGTGGCACGGCTGCCAAACTGCGGGACACTGGCATTCCTTTGGCGGGCAAAACAGGCACGACAAATGAAAGCAAGGATGCATGGTTCATTGGCTTCACGCCTGACCTTGTTTGTGCCGTTTATGTCGGCTTTGATGATCCGAAACCGCTGGGTTCGCACGAAACCGGAGCCAGCGTAGCAGTGCCGATTTTCAAGCAGTTCATCACTGAAACAATGAAGGGCAAGCCCTTGACCCCATTCCGCGTGCCGCCGGGCCTGCGCATGGTGCGCATCAATCCCGAAACGGGCGCGCTGGCCTCCATGGGTGATAAAGAGTCTATTTGGGAAGCCTATATTCCGGGCACAGAGCCACAGGAAGGGCAGCAACGTCCCATTCTGGATGGCAGCGTGACGGGCGCGGCTAGTGAGGGGGCCGCGGCAGCCATGACCAAACCGGCCACGATATCCGCAACGCCGGCGCAATCAACAACAGCACCAGCTCCTGCAGTACCGTCGCAAGCCGGTATCCCGGCACAAGCTGTAGCACCATCACCAGCTCCCGCTGCCGTCGTGCCGCCGCCTATCGTCAATAAACAGGCGGCGCCTGCCGCCAATTCAACCGTCGGAACAGGCGGATTGTATTAAGGTTGTGGCTGTCGGTTGACTTTGGCCCGTGAATATGCATTTTCATGCGCCGTTACATTTTGGTTTTAGGACACGAACATGCGCGCCGAAATCGCATCAACCTTAGCAGACATCGAGAAATCGCTGGGCCTGCTGAGGAGGCATCTTTGACCTCGAGAAAGCACTTGCCCGCCTCGATGAGCTCAATTCATTAGCCGAAGACCCCAATCTCTGGAACGACAGTAACAAGGCGCAAACCATTATGCGTGAACGTACGCAGTTGGATCAGGCCGTGCGCGGCTATCGCGAAATTGAGAACGGCGTCAAAGAAAATCTTGAATTGATCGAAATGGCCGAAGTCGAAGGCGATCAATCCATGGTGACAGAGGCGGAGAACGCCCTGTTTACGCTCCGCAAGGTCGCAGCTGAACGCGAACTGGAAAGCCTGCTGTCCGGTGAAGCCGACCACAATGATTGTTATCTGGAAGTCAACGCCGGTGCTGGCGGTACCGAGGCGCAGGACTGGGCGCAAATGCTTTTGCGCATGTATATTCGCTGGGCCGAAAAGCGCGGTTACAAGGTTGAATGGATCGAAGAATCCGCAGGTGAAGAAGCGGGCCTGAAATCAGCGACAGTGCAGATCAAAGGTGCCAACGCCTATGGTTGGCTCAAGACGGAATCCGGCGTGCATCGTCTGGTGCGCATCAGCCCGTACGACTCTAACGCGCGCCGCCACACCAGTTTTTCCAGTATCGCGGTGACGCCGGTGGTCGATGATTCAATTCCCATCGACATTAATGAAAAAGATCTGAAGATTGACACCTATCGTTCGTCCGGGGCAGGCGGTCAGCACGTCAACAAGACAGAAAGCGCCATCCGCATCACCCACATGCCGACGGGTGTCGTTGCGGCCTGCCAACAGGAACGTTCACAGCATAAGAACCGCGCCAAGGCGATGGAAATGCTGCGCGCAAAGCTGTACGAGCTTGAGCTGAAAAAGCGCGAAGCGGCTGCGGCGGCGATCGAGGCGCAGAAGACCGACATCGGCTGGGGGCATCAAATTCGTTCTTACGTGCTACAGCCGTACCAGATGGTCAAGGATGTACGCACCGAAGTTGAAACCAGTCAGACGCAGGCCGTCCTTGACGGTGATATCGATATGTTCCTGCAAGCGTCACTCGCGCAACGTATTCAGGGCCACGTCGAATAAGACCGGCCGCCTATTTCGACGACGATTTGTTGGTATCCATCTTATCGACCACATAACCGGCGGCCGTACCCACGGCACCGCCGATGGCAGCACCACAGGCAACACATCCGCCTGTCATAACGGTGCCAACAGCACCCACTGCGGCACCTGTCGCACCGCCTGAAACCATGCGCTGCTGCTGGCTGTTCATATCAGAACATCCGGCAAGCGCGATTAAGGAAACGGCAGCCATTGTTTTGATGACTTGATGACGAAGTATGGTCATGACATCCCTCCCTTTGGTAGCAGCTTCTGCTTCAAGTATGGGGGCAAATCGGGTTAATTTTGTGTTTACAAGTAGGTTTTAAAAATGAATGTCATCATATTGAGAAATATCAGCAATCAGCCTTCTGCGCGCCTCTTCATGAACGCCAGCGTCATTTTCTTCGGTTGAAACGATAGCATCCAGCAGGCCAGCCATGGCCCGTTTGATTATGGAGGCAATACCACTGCTTTTGCCGTTTGCAGTTTTCTTTGCCAGTGAGAGTAGTTGGGTATCAGAAAGGCCAGCATACGGAGATGGGCCTTCGTCATCTGCGGCATTAGTGCCCATATCCGTCCTCAATATTTTAAAATACAGGGGCAGATTAGGCGGCGGTGACGTAAGTAAAAAGACAATTCGTTGCTGCATCGCACCCGCAGCCCTTTGCGGGCCACGGGCACAGCGTAGAACGTCTTATTCGTCTTTGGCTTTCGGCTTTTTCTTCCCGAAATTGATGGCAACAAAACGCAGATCATCCTGACGGCTGACCAGCAGGAGTAACGGTTTGCCGTCCTTCTTGGCTTGCATCGTAATGTCTTTCAGCGCCTTGGCGGTTTTGACTTCTTGCTGTGACGCTTCGGTAATCACGTCACCAGGTTGTATACCCTGATCAGCGGCAACACCATCCGGCGAAACTGTCGTGACAACCAGACCGGATACGCCTTTCTTGATGTCATAGCGTTGACGGAGCGTATCATTCAGAACCGATACGCTGAGACCAAGGTCGCTGATCTTCTCCGCATTCGGTGCGGCGGGTTGCTCATCCTTCTGGTCATCATCGTCGTTCGCGCTGTCATCCTTGGCTTTCAGCTCGCCGACTTTGACCTTCAGTTGTATTTCCTGACCTTTACGGAAAACATTCAGGCCAACGGTTTTATCAACATCTGTTTCGGCGACCATCAAAGGCAGGCGGTGCATGTCCGGCACGTCTTTGCCATCAAAGCTGGTAATGACGTCGCCTTGCTGCACGCCGGCCTTGGCGGCGGGGCCGTCCGGCGTGACATCAGACACCAGAGCGCCATGGGCGTGATCCATGCCCAGACCTTTAGCGATATCGGGCGTGACAGTTTGAATGTGCACGCCCAACCAGCCACGGCGGATGTGGCCGTTGCTCTTTAGCTGCTCGATGATGTTTTTCGCCAGCGAGGACGGAATGGCAAAACCGATGCCGATGGATCCGCCTGAGGGAGAGAATATTGCGGTATTGATGCCGATAACCTCGCCCTCCATGTTGAACATCGGTCCGCCGGAATTGCCGCGGTTAATCGGCGCATCGGTTTGTAGATATTCATCATAGGGACCAGAATTAATATCACGCGACCGCGCGGAAATGATCCCGGCTGTTACGGTGCCGCCAAGGCCGTACGGATCGCCGATGGCGATGATCCAGTCGCCAACGCGCGCTTTGTCACTATCGCCCCAAGTGACGGCGGTCAGCGGTTTCTTGCTGTCGATTTTCAGAAGCGCAAGGTCGGTTTTCTTGTCACGACCAACTACCGTAGCAGGCAGATTGGTGTCGTCTTGCAGGATGACGGTGATTTCATCCGCGTCTTCGATAACGTGGTTATTTGTGACGACATAGCCGGTGGGGTCAATAATAAAGCCGGAGCCGAGCGCTGTTGCCTTGTGTTTGCGCGGGGCGTTTTTCTGCTTGTCCATAAAGTCGTGGAAGAATTGTTCGAAAGGTGAGCCCGGTGGTAATTGCAGGTCTGGCATGTCTTCCATGCTGCCATGCGTTTTCACGGTTTGGGTGGTCGAGATGTTGACAACGGCGGGTAAAAGCTTCTCTGCCAAATCTGCAAAGCCTGCGGGGCCGCTATGCGCGCTGGCCTGTGGCGGTACCGCAAAAACTGGCAGCAACATGATAAGGGAGAGGGCGATTCGTTTGAGTGCTTTCTGCATCATCATAACCTTTAGCCTGACAGGGTTGGCGCATTAACGGACGTAGGAATTGCAGATTGGCCTTTCAAGGGGCAGGGTGCAGACCCTGTACCTTGTGGCTTTGATTGTGAAGGGCATTTTGGCTGTTTTATGGCGGGTTTTCCACAAAATAGAAGCAGGGCAGATTATCACTGGTCTTTTATGGCTTTGTCATCTATAAAGTCATTCCAGCCCGAAATTAAATCTGTCAACAGCGCCGCGCTTTGTGATCGTCGGCGTCGCAGGCAGTTTTTTTGATAACCGGAGAGGTTAAAGGAGTTTTTATGTCAAATGTTCTACTGATCCTGCAATTGCTGATCGCCGTAGCCCTGATTGTCGTTATCCTTCTGCAAAAAAGTGCGCAGGACGGCGGTGGTTTGATGGGCGGCGGGGCCACCATGGGCGGCCTGTTTACGGCGCGCGGTTCGGCGAACATTCTGACACGCATTACGGCCATTCTGGCGACCGTGTTTATTCTGAACAGTCTGGTTCTGGGTTATATCGCCAGCGCGCAGCATAAGCAGAAAAGTATTCTGGATCAGGTAGCACCCGTTACCAACACGTCAACAACAAACGAACCGGCCAAAACGGATGCGCCGCCCGCAGCGCCTACCGTGCCGATGGCCAAGTAAGGGGCCGGGCGTAGTCGTTAGGGTTTAATTTTAAGAGGTTGTCATGACGCGTTTCATCTTTATTACCGGCGGCGTCGTTTCTTCGCTTGGCAAGGGGATCGCATCATCGGCGTTGGGGGCCCTGTTACAGGCCCGTGGATACAAGGTGCGCCTGCGCAAACTCGACCCCTATCTGAATGTTGACCCCGGCACCATGAGTCCGACGCAACACGGTGAGGTTTATGTTACCGATGATGGCGCTGAAACCGACCTGGATCTGGGGCATTACGAACGCTTCACCGGCGTCGCGTCGCGTCAAAGCGACAATGTGACAACGGGGCGCATTTATTCCAATGTCATCGCGCGTGAACGCCGTGGTGATTATCTGGGAGCCACGGTGCAGGTCATTCCGCACGTGACCGATGCCATCAAGGAATTTATTCGTGCCGATCTGACGGACGAAGATTTCTGCCTCTGTGAAATTGGCGGCACGGTCGGCGACATTGAAAGCTTGCCGTTCTTGGAAGCCATTCGTCAGCTCAGCAACGAATTGGGCGACGAACATAGCCTGTTCGTCCATGTGACGTTGTTGCCCTATATCCGCTCAGCCGGTGAATTGAAAACGAAGCCGACACAGCATTCCGTGAAAGAACTGCTAAGCGTCGGTATTCAGCCCGAAATTTTACTATGCCGCGCCGAGCAACCCATTCCGGATGGTGAACGCCGCAAGATCGCGTTGTTCTGTAACATCAAGCCGGAATGCGTCATCGCCGCGCTGGATGTCGATACGATTTATCAGGTCCCCATCAGCTATCACGAACAGGGGTTTGATGAACAGGTGCTGCGCTATTTCGGTCTGCCGACAGAACGTGCGCCGGACCTTTCGCCGTGGCGCGGGATTGTGGGACGCATGCGTGCCCCCGAACACGAAGTCAACATCGCGGTCGTCGGTAAATACACGACCTTGCTGGACAGCTATAAGTCGCTGAGCGAAGCGCTCATCCACGGCGGTATCGCCAACAATGCGCGCGTAAAGCTGAACTGGCTGGACTCGCAGGTATTTGAACAGCCGGATACAATCGAGAAGCTCGCGGGTGTACATGGCATTCTTGTGCCGGGCGGCTTTGGCGAGCGCGGCACAGAAGGCAAAATCCGCGCGGCGCAATTCGCGCGCGAACATAAAGTGCCCTATTTCGGTATCTGCTTTGGCATGCAAATGGCGGTTATCGAAACAGCGCGTCATCTGGGTACAATGCCGCGTGCGACCTCCAGCGAATTTGGCACCAGCGATCAGGCCATTGTCGGCCTGATGACCGAATGGGTGCGCGGCAACCAACTGGAAACACGTCAGGCAGAAGGCGACCTGGGCGGCACCATGCGCCTTGGCGCCTATGCCTGCGACCTGGCGAAAGACAGCAAGGTGCGCGCCATCTACGGCAGTGAACGTATTTATGAGCGCCACCGCCACCGCTATGAAGTCAACATGGCGCAACGTGACATGCTGGAAAAGGCGGGCCTTTATATGTGCGGTATTTCGCCGGACGGCCAACTGCCGGAAATCGTTGAACGTCGCGACCATCCGTGGTTCATCGGCGTGCAGTTCCATCCGGAGCTGAAATCAAAGCCGCTTGCGCCGCATCCGCTGTTTGCATCGTTTATCGAAGCGGCCCTGCATCAAAGCCGGTTGGTTTGATCAGCAGGCGTAGTGCTCGCCGGCCAACAGTTTGACGAACGCGTTTATTGTTCCCTGATACCCGGTTTTGGCGGCATAAGCCTGCGCAAGTTTCCGCAGGCCTTCGGCCAGTTCCTGAGCGGTGTCTTGACGCAGGGTGCCCTCACCGGGAAGAGCCTCAACTTCGATTTCTATCATCGGTGCGTTTAGCGCATTCGGTGGGTAGGGCGCCCAGACAGCGCATGTATCTTCGGCGGTCAGTTCCCATGTTGCTGCGATAAGGGCAGCGCAATCCTGCGACAACTTGTCGTCAGGTTTTACAAAATTGGCGTGCCTAATATAGACGTTTGGCATCTGTGTCCCATGCATCTGCGTTCTAAGTGTTTAAGCGCACGATAGCCGCGCACGCAATAGTTGCATGGGTTGACCTATCCCACATGTCCCATGCGGTCGCGTTTGGTTGATATATATTTGCGGTTATGCGGATTTGTGGCGGTCCACAGGGGGACTTGCGCCACAACTTCTATACCTGTTTCCTGCAACGCTTTGACCTTGTCCTTATTGTTAGTCATCAGGCGCACAGATTTCAGGTCGAAATGGCGTAAAATGGCCAATGCGGTTGAATACTCGCGTTGGTCGGAGGTAAAGCCGAGCTCCAGATTGGCGTCAACCGTATCGACGCCCTCGTCCTGCAACATATAGGCCTTTATTTTGTTGGCGAGGCCTATGCCTCGGCCTTCGTGATTGCGGATATAGATCACGACGCCTTCGCCCGCTTCCTCGATCATCGTCAACGACTGTTCCAACTGGTCACGGCAATCGCAGCGCAGCGACCCCATAATATCACCGGTCGCGCATTCGGAATGAAGCCTGACCAGACAGCCGTCGCTCGGCGCACCTGCGACCATGGCCATATGTTCGGCACCAGCGTCATCATGGAAAACCAGAATCCAGAACGCGCCATAACGTGTCGGCAATTGGGCGGCAGCTTTCATGATCACGCTCATGCGGCGGTCTCCTGCGGCAGGACATAGTCCCAGCAAAAATCTTCCCCGTTAAAGGACGGATTGGCATTGCGATTGAAGCTGACCTTGATGTTATCCGCAAGGGGTTCGTTATGTGCCGTAATTTGTACCCATTCCATCCATAGATTGGACGCACGTACGGCCTCTGTCAGGGTGGGGCCTGCTTCAATCAAAATCTCGGTAATGCCTTGATGGGACAGAAAACCAACGGCTTCGTGTAAATCATTTGCTGTCGTGACAACAAGGTTGCGCGTGCGTGCTTCGTCAATATAAGCGGGCGGTACCCGTCCACGCCTGTCCATAATCACAAGATGACGTTGCTTGCCCGGATAGTCCGTAACGTGCCGCACGGTGAACAGGGGGTAATCGCTTAGCACGGTGCCGCTGCCAGTGATGAGCGCGTCAGCGCGTTTGCGCAACAGATGCGCAAGCCTCAGACTCTCAGGGGATGTAAAAGTTTTCTGCCCGCTGGGCGGTAGCATTGTGCCGTCTCTGTTGATAGCCTGCTTGACCGTTATCCATGGCCTGCCCGTGATGGCTTTGTGCCGAAAAGCGCGAATGAGCTGTTGGCATTCTTCCGCGACAATATTTTCGATAATTTCCACCCCGGCAGCGCGCAGACGTTCAATGCCGCCGCCCTGTACATGCGGGTTCGGGTCGCGGCACCCGACGGCTACGCGGCGAATGCCGTTTGCGATAATCGCATCACAGCAGGGCGGTGTGCGGCCATGATGGTTGCAGGGCTCCAGCGTTACACACAGCGTATGAATGTTTTCGATCATGCCACGCTCACGACACTGCTGTAGAAGCAGGGCTTCGGCATGAGCTTCCCCGGCACGGTGATGGGCGGCGACGGCGATGATGTTGCCGCCGGCATCCAGTGCGGCCGCGCCAACGGGCGGGTTGGGTGCAACGGAACCCAGCCACAACCGGGCTTCGGCGGCGGCTTTTCGCATGGCAGTTTCTAAAGGCGCGGGCTTTTCCACGGTTAGCTTATCCTTTGGCAAGCAGCGAGTTTGTGCTATATCACCTCCACAATAAAACATCACGTCCTGTCTTTTCATCATTTAGCCTAAACCAAAGGTGTCCCATGTCGTTCATTGCTCAAATCCGTGGCCGCGAAATTCTGGACAGCCGTGGTAACCCGACGGTTGAAGTGGATGTTCTGTTGGAAAGCGGCGCGTTTGGCCGCGCGGCGGTGCCGTCTGGCGCGTCAACGGGTGCGCACGAAGCAGTTGAGCTGCGCGATGGTGATGTGAAGCGTTACAACGGTAAGGGTGTCCTGCGCGCGGTCGAAGCGGTGAATGAAGAAATCGCCGAAGCCGTTGTTGGCATGGACGCGGACTCGCAACTGGAAGTCGATGGCGCGATGATCGAGTTGGACGGCACGGCGAATAAGTCCCGCCTGGGTGCCAATGCCATTTTGGGTGTCAGTCTCGCGGTCGCGAAGGCGGCGGCGGAAGAAGCGGGTCTGCCGCTCTATCGTTACGTCGGTGGGGCATCGGCTAGCCTGCTGCCCGTGCCGATGATGAACATCATCAATGGCGGCGCACATGCCGATAACCCCATCGATATTCAGGAATTCATGGTCATGCCTGTCGGTGCCGAAAGCATCGTTGACGCTGTGCGCATGGGCTCGGAAATTTTCCACGCGTTGAAGAAGCTTCTGAAAGACGTCAATCACAACACGTCGGTGGGTGACGAAGGCGGTTTCGCGCCTAACCTCGCTTCGACGGACGAAGCCATCGGCTTTATCCTGCGTGCCTGTGAAAAGGCCGGTTACCTGCCGGGCGAAGACGTCATGCTGGCACTTGACTGCGCCTCAACCGAATTCTTTAAGGACGGGCGTTATAACCTTGCCGGTGAACGCAAGATGCTGAACGCCGAACAGATGGTCCGCTACTACGCTGACCTTTGTACACGTTATCCGATTGTGTCGATCGAAGACGGTATGGCCGAAGATGATTTCGAAGGCTGGGAAATGTTGACCGAAGCGCTGGGCGACCGCGTGCAGTTGGTGGGTGATGATCTGTTCGTGACGAACACGGCGCGTCTGTCGTCGGGTATTGATCGCGGTCTGGCCAATGCCTTGCTTGTGAAGGTGAACCAGATCGGCACGCTCAGCGAAACGCTGGAAGCCGTCGAAATGGCGCACAAGGCCGGGTATCGCGCCGTGATGTCGCATCGCTCGGGCGAAACCGAAGATTCAACGATTGCCGACCTGGCCGTCGCGACCAATTGCGGCCAGATTAAAACCGGTTCGCTCGCCCGCTCTGACCGGTTGGCCAAATACAACCAGTTGATCCGTATCGAAGAACAATTGGGACGCGCGGCGCGCTTTGCCGGTAATTCTGTGATATACAGATAGGCATGAAAAAGCTTCGTGGCATTCTGCAGATTCTCGTGTCGATTGTCGGCACGGCCATTGTCGGTTCATTCCTCTATCACACCATAGAAGGGGAACGCGGCTGGGTCGCCATGGTTCGCCTCAAGAACAAGGTGGTGGAGGCTGAACAAAAGCTTGAGGGACTCAAGAAGGAACACAAGGACCTCGACCACCGTGTTAACCTTTTGCGGTCGAACAATCTTGATCCTGATCTACTGGATGAAGAAGCTCGCAAAACCCTTAACTATTCTAAACAAAATGAGACGGTTATCCTGACCCCGCAGCAGGATAAACATTAGAAACCCACCCTAACATATTGCAGTGCAAAAACTATTTTTATTGCCAAAAGTAAATTGGCAATGAAGAGTGCGCCCGGATGTGTTAACATGGGTTAAACCATGAAGCGCAGTACGCGCGTTTTTGATCAACGTGCCTGCTAATGGACACGCCCAAACTAGATGAATAACAACCGGCAGGCAGTCTTGTTAACGCTTGACGTTATAGAGGGTCATTATGAAGCAATCACAAAAGTCTGGGGCCGCCACAGTCGCGGGTGGTGTCAATGAACCTGCGGAAGGGTCTCACGCAATGTTAATGCGTTATTTTAGGGATATGCTTTTGATCCGCCGCTTCGAAGAAAAGGCCGGTCAGCTTTACGGCATGGGCCTGATCGGTGGTTTTTGCCATCTGTATATTGGTCAGGAAGCCGTGGTCGTCGGTATTCAGGCTGCACAAAAAGCGAGCGATAGCGTCATCACCTCTTACCGCGATCATGGCCATATGCTGGCCGCCGGTATGGAAGCCCGTGGCGTCATGGCCGAATTGACCGGTCGCATCGGCGGCTATTCCAAGGGTAAGGGCGGCTCGATGCATATGTTCAGCCGCGAAAAGAAATTTTACGGCGGTCACGGTATTGTCGGCGCGCAGGTGCCGATTGGCGCCGGTCTGGCGTTTGCCCATCAATATCTGAATGACGGCGGTGTATGTCTGACCTATTTCGGCGATGGCGCCGTTAATCAGGGGCAGGTGTACGAAAGCTTTAACATGGCGGCGTTGTGGAAACTGCCTGTCGTGTTCGTTATCGAAAACAATAAATACAGCATGGGCACATCGCAGGCACGCCACGCGGCTGGTGAGTTGTACAGGCGCGGCGAACCCTACGGGATTACCGGCAAGAAGGTTGACGGCATGGACGTACAGAAAGTGTACGAAGCGGCCATGGAAGCCATCGAGCATGCGCGTTCCGGCAAAGGACCCGTTGTGCTGGAAATGGAAACCTACCGTTATCGCGGTCATTCCATGTCTGATCCCGCAAAGTACCGCACGAAGGATGAAGTCGAGGAATGGCGCAGCAAGCACGATCCGATCGAAACGCTGCGTTTGCGCATCCTGAAAGATGGCATCGCGACCGAAGAAGGTCTGAAGGTTGTGGAGCGTGAGATTAAGGATATCGTCAATGATGCGGCCGAATTTGCGCGCACCAGCCCCGAGCCGGATGCGTCCGAACTTTGGACGGATGTTCTCGTAGAAGCCTGAGACTCAAGCCATGATGCAAATCATTAAGGCCCCGCTGGTCGAGGCTGCGCCCGTTTTGACTGGAAAAAGGTGGGAAATCGCGTATGGCGATGCCGCCGAAGGTCTGGGGCAGGTTATCGAGTACGGTCAGAACCATCTGACGGAATCCCGTGACCAGGACGTTGCCTGCCTGCACAGCTGTTTGGTTGAAGAGGGGGATAATGTCGGCCCCGGCCAGACGGTTGTCGAACTATGGACGCAGAGTGGCGTTTATCCCGTTCAGTCAGTCAGTTACGGCACGGTGTCCGGTCTGGTACCGATGGATGAAAACGAAGTTATTCATGCCGGTGATTATCTGGCTTTTGTTATGACGCGTGAAGATCGCTCTTCGCGCAAAACCGGGTTGAATCCCAAACCATCTCTGGCTATGCGTATGAAGCGCTTTGGCTAACGATATTGATCAGGAGAAAGCGATGACCATCGAAATTCTTATGCCGGCCCTGTCGCCCACAATGACAGAAGGCAAGCTGGCCCGTTGGCTGAAGAAAGAAGGCGACACGGTAAAGTCCGGTCAGGTTCTGGCCGAAATTGAAACCGACAAGGCGACGATGGAAGTCGAAGCGGTGGATGAAGGCACCCTTGGTAAAATTCTGGTCGCAGCCGGCACCGAAAATGTTCAGGTGAACGCGCCGATCGCCATCCTTCTGGAAGAAGGTGAAGGGGCCGATGCCTTGAATGCCGTTAAAACGACAGCGGTTGCAGCGCCTGCGCCTGCCGCCGCGTCTGATGCAGCGCGTCCGGCTTTGTCTGTTGTGGCACCTGTCGCCGCCAGCGTGGAAGAAAAGCAGTACAGCAGCTTTAAGACGCTGACAGTACGCGAGGCGTTGCGCGAAGCCATGGCGGAAGAAATGCGGAACGATCCGAACGTGTTCCTGCTGGGCGAAGAAGTCGCGCAGTATCAGGGCGCTTACAAAGTCAGCCAGGGCTTGCTGGATGAATTCGGCGCGAAGCGCGTGATCGACAGTCCCATCACGGAAATGGGTTTTGCGGGTCTGGGCGTTGGTGCGGCGTTCGGGGGTTTGCGTCCGATCATCGAATTCATGACCATGAACTTCGCGATGCAGGCGATTGACCAGATCATCAACTCTGCCGCCAAGACATTGTACATGTCCGGCGGTCAGATGGGTTGCCCCATTGTATTCCGTGGCCCGAACGGCGCCGCGGCCCGTGTTGGCGCGCAGCATTCGCAATGCTACGCCAGCTGGTATGCACATGTGCCGGGCCTCAAGGTCATCGCGCCTTATGACTCGGCCGATGCCAAGGGCTTGATGAAGGCCGCCATTCGTGACCAGAATCCGGTCATCTGCCTTGAAAACGAAATGATGTACGGCCAAAGCTTTGACGTGCCGGACGATGCCGATTTTGTGCTGCCGATCGGCAAGGCAAAGGTTATGCGCGCCGGTACGGATGTGACCATCACCGCGTTTTCGCGCATGGTCGGCTTTGCGATGGAAGCAGCGGAAAAGCTGGCTGCCGAAGGCATCAGCGCCGAAGTCATCAACCTGCGCTCCATTCGCCCGCTGGATACGGCCACGATCGTCGAAAGCGTCAAGAAGACGAACCGTCTGGTATCGGCCGAAGAAAGCTGGCCTTTCGCTGGCATCGGCTCCGAACTTGCCGCGCAAATGATGGAACACGCTTTCGACTATCTGGATGCGCCGGTTGTGCGTGTATGCGGCGCGGATGTTCCGCTGCCCTATGCCGCCAATCTGGAAAAGCTGGCGCTTCCCAATGTCGATGATATTGTGAAGGCCGTTCGCCAAGTCTGCTTCCGCCAAGCTGCATAAGGATAAAGTCATGCCGATTGAAATTTTGATGCCGGCCCTTTCGCCAACCATGACCGAGGGCAACCTGGCGCGTTGGTTGAAAAAGGAAGGCGACGTTGTGAAATCCGGTCAGGTTCTGGCCGAGATTGAAACCGACAAGGCGACGATGGAAGTCGAAGCGGTCGATGAAGGCAAGATTGTCAAAATCCTGATCCCCGGCGGGGCGCAGGGTGTCAAAGTGAATACGCCCATCGCCATTTTGGCCGAAGAAGGCGAAGAGGTTTCCGCCGATGCTATCAGCGCGCTGACCAAGGGAGCTGCGAATGCTCCGGCTGCCGCGCCTACTGCCGCTACATCGGCACCTGTTGCCGTCGCGCCGCAAGCTCTGACACAGGCTCCTGCTTCGGCTCCGGTACATGCAGGTAACCGTGTGTTTGCCAGCCCGCTGGCGCGTCGCGTTGCTGAACAATCAGGCGTTGATCTAAAACTGGTACGCGGCACAGGCCCGAATGGCCGTATCGTAAAGGCGGACGTGGAAACGGCTGCCAAGAATCCGGCCGCCGCCAGGAGTGCCGCGCCGCAACGCGCAGCCGCTCCGCAATCGCAGGGTCTCGATGTGCGCGACTATGCCGATAAGCTGGGTATGGCCTATGATGCTCTGTCGAACAGCAGCGTGCGCAAGGTCATTGCGCGTCGTTTGCTGGAATCCAAACAACAGGTTCCGCATTTCTACCTGTCGGTCGATTGTGAACTGGATGAATTGCTGACGCTGCGTAAGCAGTTGAACGAAGTCTCGGCCACCAAAATCTCGGTCAACGACTTTATCGTTCGCGCCGTTGGCGTTGCATTGAAGAAAATACCGGCGGCCAATGCGTCATGGACGGACGAAGCCATTTTGCAATACAAGGATGCGGATGTCTCCGTCGCGGTCGCGACACCCAACGGATTGATTACGCCGATTGTGAAAAAGGCGGACACCAAGTCGCTGGCGCAAATCTCGTCCGAAATGAAGGATCTGGCCGCGCGTGCGCGTGATGGCAAGCTGAAGCCGGAAGAATTCCAGGGCGGCGGTTTCTCCATCTCCAACCTCGGCATGTACGGTGTGCGCGAATTCGCGGCCATCATCAACCCGCCGCAGTCATGCATACTGGCGGTCGGTGCAGGCGAACAGCGCGCCGTTGTCAAAAACGGTCAGTTGGCCGTCGCGACGGTAATGACGGTGACCCTGTCGGTTGACCATCGCTCGGTTGACGGCGCTGTCGGTGCGGAATTCCTGCAAGCTTTCAAGCCTCTGATTGAAAAGCCGTACAGCCTGGTCGTCTAATGTCTGACATCGACAACAGATTATCCGCTATCGAGCTGCGCAACGCGCGGGTCGAAGGGGATAAGGCTTGGGAAACAAGCTGGGTGCGTCGGGGCAGTATCGCCTTGACCACCTATATCTGCGCTGTCGTGTTGTTATCGGCGCTTGGCGGCAACGGTGCATGGCTCAACGCCTTAGTACCGGTTGTCGGCTATGTGTTGTCGACGCTGTCCCTGCCGGTGTTGAAATCTGTCTGGCTACAAAACTGCTGGAAGGGTCGAGGGCAATCATGATGGCTTGTATTGTACGCGCCCTCAGTGACGGCGATCTTGTTCAGGCCTCACAGATCAGGCTGGAGGCGTTGCGCGACCATCCTTCGGTCTTTCTATCCAAGTACGAAAACGAAGTGAAACGTGGGCCGGATGAATGGCGTAGTGTGCTTTTCGGCGAAGACCGCTGTTTCTTTGGGTTAATGGATAACGGCGTAATTGTCGGACTGATTGGCATAATTACCTGGAAAGATGATCCCTCTGGCGAATACCCCGGTGCGGTTGTCGCGCATTACATTAAACCTGACTATAGGGGACGCGGCCTGTCGGTTCCGATGTATCAGGCTTGCATTCATTGGGCTCTCGGTCATCGGGCATGGAAACGCGTTATTGTAACGCACCGTGCCGGGAACGAGGGGTCACGTAAGGCCATACTTGCGGCTGGTTTTCAATTCACGCATAACGAACCGATGAT
>Ga0213872_10001149_pt1 | contig 17988 bp, 18 predicted proteins | sample VelepicomBERX_R2_FD_160071 | JGI IMG/M metagenome (GOLD analysis project Ga0213872, IMG submission 160071) | Rhizosphere microbial communities from Vellozia epidendroides in rupestrian grasslands, the National Park of Serra do Cipo, Brazil - RX_R2 | ecosystem: Host-associated > Plants > Roots >...
CGCCGCGCTCACAACGCCGATTGGCCTAGCGAGTAATCAGCACGCGCAGTCGACGCAAACGGCCGAGCCGGTTACGACCATTCCGCTCGTCAGCGCGCAACATGCACAAACCGCCAGCGCGGCGACGATTCAGAGCGTACCAACCTGGGCGGCCAACCAGCACGCGCAAGCGACCAGCACCGCCGCGCTCACCACGAGTAAAGCGCTCAGTAATGCACAGCGCGTACAAGCGACCAACAGCGCAACGCTTGATACGGCCGTCCAGTTTGCAAGCACACAACATGCGACGGCCACCCAGCAAGCGCGCGTGTCAGAAGTTGCATTGCTCTACACCAATCAACATGCGTGTAGCGCCATTACAGCGCCGCTTGATACGGCCGTACCGCTAACAGCTCATCAGCAAGCAGCCTCAGCGCAACACGGCGCGGCGCATACGGCTATCCCGCTGACGTCCGGCGCCAAAGCTTGCGCTACGCAAGTATCGCCGCTGCAAGTACCTGGTGTACTCAATGTATCGATGTACGCCAGCAGCACCAGCAGCGCAACGCTTGATACGACGATCCCGCTTGCGGCGCATCAGCACAGTGTGGCCACCCAGGCGCCGACGTATTTGCGCGTACCAGTATTGCTGGCCAGCGCACAACACGCTACTGCGACAAGTCACGCAACGTTGACCACGGCCGTCCCTTTGGTCAGCGTCGAGCACGCCAAAGCGACGCAAGCCGGCGATACTGTGACAGCCATCACTTTGGGGGCAGCGCAACGTGCCCGGGCTACACAAACTGTCGAGGCGATGACGCAAGAACAGTTGCAAAGCGTTCAGTTCAGCCGCTCGACACAAACCGCATCGTTAGTCACCGGTATCGCTCTGGCTGCTGGACTGGACGCCCAAGCGACCGCACACAGCGCGTTGGTAACCACCATTCCGTTTGCTACCAGTGAACATGTGCAAGCTTCCATTGTGGCCGAGCTGTACGCCGCTGAAGTGTTGTGCGCGTTTATGCAGTCGGTGGTCACGCAAACCGCTTCTCTCACCGTTACGTCCTTCAGTGGCGCCCCGCCAAGCCGACGTTTGCGGATTGCGCAAGATATAAGAGCGCTTTATATCCAACAGGATAACCGCACGCTAAAAGCTTGATTTTGACGTAATGCCCCGTCCCGATTATTATTCTCCTAAATAATCCAAGGGGCTTCCCGTGAGCTTCCAGTACGATGCGCTAGGCGCGTACATCTACAAGTCGCCAACCGCCGATCTAGATTACTCAGTCGATTGGTCCGCGCTCGGCTGGCTGCAAACTGGCGAAACGATCACCGCGAGTAGCTGGCTAGTAACCGGCCCGGACACTTCGCTTGTTGCGTCCGACGCCGGGAGCGCATCTGGCGTCGCTACGTGCTGGTTGATCAACGGCACGATGCCGCAAACCTACTTGGTAACCAACACCATTACCACCAGTGCGGGGCGTACGGATTCGCGCTCGTTCCGTGTGATGATCCGAAACGTTTAGCGAGGTACGTACCATGTCGGTAGCAGACAAACTCAACCGGTATTTCCAGATCACCAAGCGTGACGATGAGCAACGCATGGTCTACGGCTATTGCTCGACCGAAAGTGTCGACAGCCAAGGTGAAACTGTGACCAAAGACGCAATGGCCGCAGCCTGGGACGACTACATGCAATTCGCCAATGTGCGTGAGATGCATGGCAACAGTGCGGCCGGCATCGTCAAGGAATACGACTTCGACGACAACGGCGTATTCATCGGCGTGAAGGTGGTAGACAACAACGCTTGGAACAAAGTGGTCGAAGGCGTGTACAAGGGCTTTAGCATCGGCGGAAAGAAGTTGAAAGACGGGTATGACGCCATCACCAAGACCATCACTGGCCTGAAGCTGACTGAAATCAGCTTGGTCGACCGCCCGAGCAACCCGGACGCGTTGATCACGGTTTGGAAAGCCGACGATGCCACACCGGAGGTTGACCCAGTCAATGAGCTGGCCGATATGCTGCGTAAGGGCGAGATTGACGCCGCACGCCTGCTGGAGTTGGCCAAGGCCGACAAAAAGGATGACGGCAAAGAGCACAAGTACGGCAACGTTGAGTACGCCGACACCAAGAACGACAAGTACCCAATCGACACCGAAAAGCACATTCGTGCTGCCTGGTCGTACATCAACATGCCCAAGAACCAAAAGGGCTATACGGATAAAGAAGTCGAGTCGATCAAGGCTAATATCGTGGCGGCTTGGAAAGATAAGATCGACAAAGACGGGCCGCCGTCCGCCGACGATGAGAACGCCGAGAAGTTCGCACACTCCGAAATCCGCAAAGGGCTGCATTTGATCTTTACGCCGGCCAGTGATGACGTCACGAAACGCGCCGACGACGTGAAGAAAGGTATGTACGCGGTTGCTAACCTGGCTTCGCTGCTGACCTCCCTGCAATGTATTCAGCAAGATTGCGCTTGGGAAGCCGGTATCGAAGGTGACGACAGCAACCTGCCGAAGCAGCTGGCTGATCTGTGCCAACAGATGGCTGAATGCCTCGTGGCTATGGCGCAAGAAGAATCCGACGAACTGGTGCAAGCGTTGAAGCTGGGCGACGGCACGCCTGCTGTCGAAATCATCGACACTGCGATTGCACAAAGCGCTTACGCCACCGACCTGCGCAAGTTCCAAGATGTGCTCGACGTGCTCAAAGCCGGTCAGCGCAACAGTGCTGCCGATCAAGACCGCTTGCAGCAAGCGCACGACCTCCTTAGCGAGCTGGGCGCAAAATGTGACGACGGCGAGGACGGTAAAGGCGCTGGTGGCGACGATGCGCAAAAGGTCGCCAAGGCGCATAACCACGACCACGGTGACATTGCCAAGATGCAAGGCGCGTTCGAGAAGATGGCCGGCGAAGTGGCTACGCTGCGCAAAGCGTTTGATGCCGAGAAGCTTGACCACGCCACCCTACGCAAGGCGCATGACGAGCTGGTGGTCAAATTCAACGCGCAGCCCGCGCCACCCAAAGGTGCTGTAAGCCACACGGTTATCGCCAAGGGCGAAGAGATTGACGACGCCGACCTGGCGCTCGGCACGGTAGCCGTTGAACCGGTACGTAAAGCGGATGGCACCGTCGACGAGGTGGCCACGCAGATTAAACAGATTCAGCAGGGCGGCGGTATCCCGTTCCATCGGTAAACGCTGTTTTTTAACTAGAAGGGAAAGACACCATGAATCCGACTCAGGATACTTTGGCCCTGATGAAAGCCAGCCTTGGCGGCGATCAGGACATCACCAAGACCATTACCACGGCTAACGGCCTAGTCGCGTACGATCTGCAAGTACCGGCTAAGAACCTGTACCCGGTATTCACGCCGCTGCGCAACCGCATTCCGCGCGTCGGAGGCGGTACCGGCGTCGCTACCAACTGGCGCGTTGTTAACTCCATTGTGGGCTCCGGCTTCGACAACCAAGCCTGGATTCCGGAAGGTCAGCGCTCCGGTCGTATGAGCTACGGCACTGCACCGAAGGCGGCCAACTACGTGACCATTGGTGAAGAAGACTCGGTAACCTTCGAGGCTGAAAGCGCCGGCCGCACCTTTGAAGACGTGCGCGCCACTATGGCCACCCGTCTGCTGCAAAAGTTGATGCTGAAAGAAGAAAACGCAATCTTGGGTGGTAACGCGTCGTTGCAGTTGGGCGTACCGACTGCGCCGACCCTGTCGCAAAGCGGAACCACCGGCACGCTGCCGGCCGCCACCTACTCGGTGATCGTGGTTGCGCTGACCCAAGAAGGCTATTACAACAGCTCGCTGTCCAATGGCGTTGCCACCTCCAAGACCGTGACCGGCGCGGACGGTGCGACCTACACCATTAACGGTGGTTCGTCCAACAAGTCCAGTAACACCACGCAAGCTATCACCCTCGGTCAGATTCTGAACGCGACCGTACCGCTGGTAACTGGCGCCGTGGCTTACGCTTGGTACGTCGGTACTGCGGGTAGCGAAACGCTGCAAGCCATCACCACGGTAAACAGTGCTTCCTTTGCCACTCCGCTGGCTACCAGCCGCCAAGCCGCAACCGCGATCACCGCTGACTGCTCGGCCAACCCCGGTCTGGCGTTTGATGGCTTGCTGACCACTGCGCTAAATCCGGCCAATCAAGCTTACGTCAACGTGCTAGCCACTGGTAATAGCGGTCTGACCTCCAGCAATCGCGGTTCGTGCGTTGAAATCGACAGCATGCTGCAAACCATGTGGGACAAGTACCAGCTGTCCCCGACCGTGATCTACTGCAACTCGCAGGAAATCAAGAACATCACCAACAAAGTGATGGCTTCTGCTACTGGTACGCTGCTGCGCTACAACGGTGACGGCCAGAAGAACCAACCGTACGCCATCGTTGCGGGCGGCGTGGTGGACAGCTACTACAACCCGTTCATGCCGGACGGCGGCCAGATCATCCCGGTGAAGATTCACCCGAAAGTACCGCCTGGTACCCTGATTGGCTGGTGCGAGCAACTGCCGATGTACTACCAGAACAACGAAGTACAGAACGTAGCAGAAATGAAGCTGCGCCGTGATTACTACTCGATTGACTGGCCGGTTCGCACCCGTCAGTACGAGAGTGGCGTTTATGCCGAGGGCGTCTTGGCCGTGTACGCGACCTTCGCCATTGGCATCATCAGCAATATCGCCAACGCCTAAGTAGCGCAATCGGGCCGGGGGACTCGGCCCGATTCTGGAGGTAGCGCACATGAATACCGTAAAACTCAAAGCGCCCGAAGGTGCAACCTCGATCAACCACCCCGGCGGTGAGATTACCGTGGAAGCGGACGGCAGCGTGATGGTTCCCGCGCACGTAGCCGAACACCTAACCGCGCACGGTTACGTGCCGTGGGAAGAAGCCGAGGTCATCCGCAAGCGCCGCGCCCGCAACTCGGCTACTGCCGAAGGTGGCGAGGAGCAAGCGTAATGACCACGCCGCTGGCCACGCTTGCCGACCTGAAAACGTTCATGGGGCTCACGAGCAACAACAGCGATGCTGTGCTGCAAACGATCCTCGACTCGTCTGAGTTGGCCATCGGCAACTATTGCAACCGTAATTTCACCAGTCACTCAATGACGGAGTGGCGCGACGGTAACGGTAACGCGCGGATGCAGTTGGCCACATACCCGCTAACAGCCGTGCAATGTGTGACCATCGACAACCAAGTGGTCCCGCCGTACGGCACGAACGGCCCGTTTGGCTACCAGTGGGCGCTAGGTGGTCGTGCGTTGTGGTTGGCTGGCTGCAACTACCGTTTTACGCGCGGCATGCGTAACGTGCAGGTTGTTTGCACGGGGGGCTACGGCGACGCCAGTGGCCCGGGCGGTACGGACGTGATGCCATGGCCGTCTGACCTAAAGCTGGCGCTGTTGGAGTACGCCACGACGCGTTTTAAAGAGCGTGATCGCCTGGGCGTCGGCAGCAAGACTTTGGCCGGCGAGTCGATCACGTTTGATTCTGGTAGCGGCACCAGCGCCAGTAGCATGGGTATCCCAGCCGCAGCGCGCGTGATCCTAGACAACTACCTGAACACCATACCGGAGACAGGGCAATGAAAGTCACGGGCGAGGTCAAAAGCACGGCGGTATCGGCGGCAATTCGGCGCCGTTCGCTTAACGTATTCGACTACGTCGGTCGCGCCATCGAGGCGTCGGCTATCGATCTGGTCGCATACGTTAAGCGAAATAAGCTTTCCGACCAAGTGCTGCACGTACGTACCGGCCGCCTACGTCGGTCGATTACGTACCGCCTGACCAAGGAAGGTGACGTAGTGACGGCGTATGTCGGCACGAACGTGAAGTACGCGCGAGCACATGAATACGGCTTTCAAGGCGAGGTCAGCGTACCAGCACATACGGTTAAGGCGCACCAACGCCACATGTCCGTCGCTTTCGGCAAGCTGATGAAAAATCCGCGCATGGTTGACGTACGTGAGTACGTGATGCGGGCACACTCGATGAAAATGAATCTGCCGGAGCGTTCGTTCCTGCGCTCGTCGGTGGAAGAGAACGCCAGCAAGTACACCGACTGGATTAAAGATGCGATGGTCAAGGGGATGCAGTCATGATGACGATCCCCGACCGCGAAACGGCCTACCTGGCGTTGTTCAATTGGCTACAAGTGAGCCAATACACGAGCGGTATCAAGACGTTCACCCGGAAGCTGAAGCATTGGAACGATGTGGCCAACGAAGATCAGCCGGCGTTGTACATGTCGCAAACCGGGGAAATGGCCAAGCCAATTCTCGGGCTGCCGCCGGCCATCGTGCTGGAGTGCGATCTGTACTTGTACGTGCAGACTAATGGCGAAGAGGTTGGCCCGATTATCAACCCGATTCTGGACGCCATCGGGAACGCGCTGACGCCACCGCAGGGCGCAGACAATAAACAAACCCTCGGCGGCCTGGTGCATCACTGCTGGATCGAGGGGCAGACCCAAATTTTCGAGGGCAACTTGGGGGATGAGGCGGTGGCCACAATTCCGGTCAAGATGCTAGTCACCTAAAGGAGCACCAATCATGCAATTTGCTTTCGGTTCCGGCGTGTTCTGGGGCACCCCCCTAACTGACGCCAGCGGTAACGCCATCACCAACCCGACGCCGGTACAGTTGGGCGTACTGCAAAACGTGTCGGTCGATATTTCGTTCGACGTGAAAGAACTGTACGGTCAAAACCAGTTCGCCGTGGCCGTGGGTCGCGGTAAGGGTAAACTGACAGGGAAGGCCGCCTCAGCCCAGCTCAGCGCAGCGGCGATCAACTCCTTGGTGTTCGGTCAGACGCTGACGCCGGGGTTGACCAACGACTACTATGACGTACTGGGCCAAAGCATCCCGGCCAGTCCGTCTACCGTCACCATTGTCGCGCCGGGCGCTGGTACCTTCGCGTACGACCTAGGCGTCCGCAACGCTAACGGCGTACCAATGACCCGTGTGAGCGGTACGCCGACTACCGGTCAATACTCGCTGGCTACGGGTGGCGTGTACACGTTCGCTACGGCAGATGCGGGTAACACGGTGTTCATCAGCTACCAGTACACGGCCACGTCCACGGTTGCCCAGCATTCCACGGTTAAGAACGTCCTGATGGGGCAAGCGCCGATGTTCAAAGCAGACATTTACGTGCCGTACGGCGGTAAGTCCCTGGTGCTGACGTTGCCGCAGGCGATGAGTACCAAATTCACCCTAGCGACCAAGCTGGACGACTTCATGATCCCGGACTTTGATTTCTCCGGCTTCAGTGACCCATCCGGGAACGTGCTAATCTGGGGTACGTCCGAATAAATGTAGTGCGGCCAAGCAGAGCGTTGGCCGCCCTTCGGGGCGGCCCTTTTTCAAGTGAGGCGAAAAATGATCCTAGGTAAAAAAATTATACTCGGTAATGAAGAATACACGCTGCCACCGCTGCCGCTGGTACACATGCACCTGATCGGCAAGCTGCAAAACGGCGGCGACCCATCCAGCGACCCAGCTTACGCGGAAGGCTTGGTTGAAGTCATCCACAAGTCGCTGCTGCGCAATTACCCAGACCTGGAGCGCGCTACCGTATCCGACAACCTCGACATGCTCAACTATCGTGAGCTGATGGAATCGTTTATGGCGGTCAACGGCTTTACTACCGCCAAGGTACAGCAGTCGGGGGAAGCCGTAGCGGCGAGCTGACCGACTGGGATGAAGTTATCGCCCATGTGGCCATCAGTACCGGGTGGACGCTGGATTACGTGGGCGATAACGTAGACCTCCCTCGGCTCGCCACGCTCAATAAGTATTGGCGGAAGCACCCGCCGATACACGTTCTGTTTGCCGCGTACGTCGGCTATAAAGAGCCTGGCGCAACGCAGGCTGACGCAGTAAAGCTAGACGACGAAACCGCCGATATCGCCAGTTTCCTAGGCAATATCGGACAAATGCAATCCATCCCTAAACCCGTGGCGTACTCTCATGGCGACTGATCAAGACCTAGAAGTCTACCTAAAAGCAGACTCTTCCGGCCTCAAAACTGGCATGGAAGAGGGCGCCAAGGCCGTGGACGACAGCACAAAAGGTATCGAAGCTGCCATCAAGGAGCTGACGAGCACCATCACGGCCATGAACGAACAGATGGTTGGGTCGTTCAGCGGCGTGTCCTCCAAAGTTCGCGCAGAGGGCGCCAAGGTCGAAGCGGAAACGCTCAACCTGGCCGAGTCGTTCAGCGGTGCGCTGAAAGGTGCGCTTACCGGGTTGCAAGCACCCGGCTCGCAACTGGGCGAAATGTTCGAATTCATCGCCGGTAACCTGAAGATGATCGGCGGCGTGGTCGCGGGCGGTGTGGCGTTCAAGGAAGCGATCAGCGAAACCAACAGCTGGAATGCGGAAGCGATGAAGCTCTCCAAACAGCTGGGCGTTACGACCGCCGACGCCACCGGGCTGATGGTGGCCACGCATAAGTTTGGCATTGACGCCGATACGCTGGTGCAGGCAACTCAGAAAATCTCGATGCAGCTGATGAAGGGCGGCCATGGCTTCGAGGAAATGGGTATCCACGTCAAAGAGGCGTCTGGAGAGTTTAAGCCCGCTATCGACATCATCGAGGAAACCAACGAGAAGATTAAGGCGATCAACGACCCAATCTTGCGTAACCAGGCGGGGATGTCCGCCTACGGCAAGAGCTGGGCGGAAATGCAGCCACTGCTTAAGCTCACGTCCGAGCAGTTCGAGGAGGCCAAGCAGAAGGCGCAAGAGCTTGGCATTGTGGTCAGCCCAGAACAAGCAGCCAACACGCGCCAGTACAAAGAGGCGATGAACGAATTCAAGTTGGCGCTTGAAGCCATCTCGATCAACATCGGGGAAGCGGTGTTGCCATTGTTCACCAAGCTGATCAGCACGTTTGCGGATGTGGCTGCTTTCGTGGTGTCAGCCCTCAAACCGGCGTTCGAGCTGCTCGGATTTGTCGCACAAACGGCCTGGGATGTGCTGGCCGCGTTCGGCGCGTTCTGCAAAGACGTGTTCCTGACCGTCATCATGGCGCTGGCGCAAGTATCCAATGACGTGTTTGGCAACTCGATGCCGAGTGACATCAATTACGTCGCAGGTATCCTCAATGCCTTCAAAACGTTTTTCGCTGGCTTTGGCACGGGCGTCAAAGAGATTCTAGAAGTCGTCAGCCTGGCGGTACACCTCGTAGCAGATTACTTTGTTGAGTTCGCCCGTATCGTTAACGCCGCGCTCCACTTGGATTGGGGTGGTATTCAAGCCGCCGTATCTGCCGGCACAACTGCCATCGCAAACGACTTGGAAAGCTCCATGAATCGCATGGTCAAGATCGCCCAGGACGGTAATCAGCAGATCGTGGATATTTGGATGGGCACCAAGAAGAAATTGGGCGCCGAAGCAGCCGAACGCCCACCAAGCCCGCAGTATGACTTCACCAAAGGTCAAAAGGACAAGAAGCCCAAGTCCGAAATGGGCCAATTCGAGGCTGAGCTTGCAGAGAAGAAAGCTGCATACCAGGAAGAGCAACGCCTTGAAGGTTCGTTCCGCGAGTTCTCCAAAGAGCAGGAACTGGCTTTCTGGGAAGAAAAGCTCGGCGTGGTGTCCAAGGGTTCGGACGATGAAAAAGCTATCCGCATCAAGGTGGCCAACGATAAGCTATCCATCGACAAGGCCGCGTTTGAGGCGGAAATGGCGCAGCTATCCGCTCGTGAAGCCGCCTACAAGAACAACTTCACCGCCAAGCTGACCATCGCGCAGCAAGAAGCGGACGCCATGAAGAAGGCGTACGGCGAAGACTCCAAGCAGTACCAAGACGCGCAAAAGCACATTGTCGAAATCAAGCGGCAGGCTGCCGCCCAAGACCTAGCTGTTGAAGAGCAACGCCAGAAGCAAGTGGAGTCGATGCGTAGCGCCGAGATTGACGCCGAGGAGGCGCGCAGCAATCTGCTGACCTCCTTGCACATGCAGTCCACGCAGCAAGAGCTTGCCAACGAACAAGACTTCGAGAACCAGCGTTACGCCATCAAAGAAGAAGCCTTACGCAAGACTTTAGCGCTGGCCGAGAAGGACTTTGACAAGAACCCGGTTAAAGTAGCCGAACTGAACGCTCAGCTTGAAGCGCTCGAAACACAACATCAGCAAAAGCTACAATCGATTCGTGACAAGGCTACGGTTGACCAGCTCAAAGGCTTTACCGATGTGTTCAACGCGCTGCAAAGCGGCATCCAGAAGAACATCACGGCAGTCCTAGAAGGTACGGAAACGATGGGTCAAGCGTTGCGTTCGATCATGACCGACGTTGTTAGTGGCATCATCAGCTCTTTCGCGCAAATGCTGGCGCAGTGGGTGACTACGCAAGTCTCCATGCTGGTGCTCGGCAAGACGACGGCACTATCCAACGTGATGAGCAACGCGGCCACAGCGGGTGCGGCAGCCACAGCGTCGGCGGCCGCCATCCCGTTGGTTGGCTGGATGCTGGCCCCCGGGGCCGGCGCTGAAGCCTTTGCCGCAGCGTCGTCTTATGCCACGGTGGCGTCGGCGGCTGGCGGCTTCGACATCCCGCAGGGGGTCAACCCGCTGACCCAACTGCACGAAAACGAAATGGTGCTGCCGTCTAAGCATGCGGACACGATCCGCAACCTGGGAGACCAAGGTGGTGCGCAGCAAGCGCCGACCAACATCACGATCCAGGCGTTGGACGCACCGAGCGTCAAAAAGCTGTTTATGGACAACGGCAGCGCGCTTGTGACAGCATTGCAGAAACAAAACCGTTACGGGTCACTTAAGCCAGCATGAGCAACCTAACGTTCCCGACGTTCGCCGGGCTGTCTTGGCCGGTTGGCAAGCAGCCGCAGTGGAGCACGCGCATTCAGAAAGCCGTGTCCGGTAAAGAGGTGCGTGCCGCGAACATGGCCTATCCGCTGTACAACTTCACGCTGGTATTCGAGTACTTGAGCCTAGCAGACGTGCAAAATATGTTGGCGTTCGTGATGAGCGTAAAGGGAGCTTGGGATAACTGGCTGTTTGTAGACCAATCCGACAACACCGTATTGCCAACACAGATCGGTATCGGCAACGGCGGCAACACGACTTTCCAATTGGGGCGCCTCAACGGTACGACTTGGGAGCAGATTCAGAACCCGACAGGTACGCCAGTAATCATGGCGAACGGCCTCATCGTATCGTCCAGCACCTACACGATCAGTCCCACTGGGCAAGTTGTGTTCAACACGCCCCCGGCCAGCGGCGTCGTCATCTCGTGGTCCGGCAACTTCGCGTACCGTTGCCGTTTTGACGTAGATACCACGGACTTGTCGCAATTCATGAACCAAATGTTCGAGCTGAAAACGTTGAAGTTTATCGGCTCCCCGGTGAATAAAGTATGAAACCCGCTTCCGGCGCAATGATCTCGCTACTCACCACCAACGGGCCGTTTTTCATGGCCGATCTGTACACAATCAAAGACGCGTACGGCGGCGTAAGTACGTGGACGGACTTCGACAACGATTTGAGCGTAGGCGGCACCCTGTATAGCGCGGAAACATTGGTGCTCACGCGGACCAAGACCAAATTAAGTACGGGTCTTGACACCGATACGATGACCGTAACCCTGGCCGCACCGCCGAGCGCCACGATCCAAACGATGAGCCCGTATTACGGCATGCCGTGGTTGATGGCCATTCAAAAAGGTTACCTCGACGGTGCGCGCATCAACGTAGATCGGATGGTGACAAACGACTGGGGTAACACTAGTTTCGGCAGCATCCCCATGTTTTACGGGCGCGTGTCAGACGTAGACGTGTCACGCGGCGTGGCCACGATCAAAGTCAACACCGACCTCGACTTACTCAATTTACAGTTACCCAAGAACCTGTTCCAGGCCGGCTGTTTAAACACGCTTTACGACGGTGGCTGTTTGGCTAACCGTTCTGCGTTTACCTTCAGCGGCACGGTAGGGGGTGGCAGTACTAGCACCTCTATTGTACTCAGCGGCGTTACCACGCAACCGGACGGTTACTTTGCGCTCGGCACGATGAAGTTCACCAGCGGCACCAACATCAACGGCGTGGCCGGCGTGCGCGACTTCGCTAGTGGCGTGGCCACGCTGACTTATCCGCTGGTGAACGCGCCGAGCGTGGGGGACGCCTTCACGATCACTGCGGGATGCGACAAGCAATTGACCACCTGTACCAACAAGTTCAGCAACCAGGCGCACTTCCGAGGTTTCCCGTACGTGCCACCACCGGAGACCGTGACATGAGTGCAGAAGAACGGCAGCGCGTGGTGGAAGTGGCTCAATCTTGGTTGCGGACGCCGTATCATCACCGTGGTGCGGTAAAAGGTGCGGGCACCGACTGCGGTATGGTCCTGATCAAGGTATTTTCCGAGGCCGGCTTGATTGACGACTTCGACCCGGGGGAATATCCGGCCGACTGGATGTTGCATCAAGACGGTGAGCGCTACCTAGGCATCGTGGAGCGCTTTGCGAAACGCGTGCGCCAATGCGGCCCCGGCGATGTTGTGCTATTCAAGTTCGGCCGTTGCATCAGCCATGGCGCCATTGTGGTCAACTGGCCGACGATCATTCACGCCTATCATGGCCACGGTGTGATTTTGGACGACGTAGCGCAGAACCACCGCCTACGTGATAGGCTGGTGGGTTTTTGGTCCGTATGGGATGAGGCAACAGCATGAGCGGGATGTTTGGTGGCGCAAGTAAACCGGTAACATCTAACACCCCCGTGGTGTCTGGGCTGCGCGTCAGCACGACCGTGTACGGCAAGCCCATCCCGTTGGTGTACGGTCGCGGTCGTGTTTCCGGTAACCTGATTTGGGCCGGCGACTTCAAAACCACCGCGCACACTTCCAGCACCTCGGCGGGCGGCAAAGGTGGCCACAGTGGCAGCGCTACTTCTACGTCGTATAGCTACAGCGCGTCAATGGCAATCGCCTTTTGCGAGGGCTTCGTTACGCCATCAGGCCTAGACTGGTCGATGTGGCTGAGCAAGCTGAATCAAAATTCGTCCGTCTTCGGCTTCGCCACGTTCGTAGGTGACAACGCACAAAACCCGTGGGGCTACCTCAGCACCAACTATCCAGCGCAGGCGTTGAGCTATCGCGGCACGGCGTATGCGGCGATTGCCAACTACGACTTGGGTAACTCGGCGGCGTTCCCAAATATCAGCGCGGAAGTCATGGGGCGTTTGGCTGGCGCGGGCACCGGCACAAGTTGGCCGTACAGTGACGTGAATCCCTCATACGTGCTGTACGACATCCTACAAAGTCCGGAAAGCGGCATCGGGCTGGACACGTCGTTAATTGGTGACCTGACGGCAATGCAGACGTATTGCCAAGCACAAGGTTTGTTCGTCAGCCCGGTCTACGACACGCAGACGGCGGCGCGCGACATGCTGACGAATCTCTGCACTGTGGCCAACACCGCGCCGTTCTTCAGCGCTGGCAAGCTAAAACTCGTACCGCAAGCAGACTTTCCAGTGACGGGCAACGGCGTGACGTACACGCCGAACATGACGCCGCAGTATTATCTTGGCGATGACGATTATATCGTTACGAGTCCGGATGAAGACCCGATTAAATGCACGCGCAAGTCAGTCAGTGACTTGTATAACGACGTACAAGTTAACTACCTCGACCGCCAGAACGCGTACAACTCGGCCACAGCGGAAGCGCAGGACCAGCGGGCGATTGAAGCATATGGCGACCGCATCGCCCCCGTGGCGGACCTGAAAGAAATTTGCGACGGCGGCATTGCACGTACCGTAGCGCAATTGATGCTGCAACGTTACCAGTTCGTACGCAACACCTACGAGTTCCGCCTGGGGTGGCGGTACGCCCTACTGGAGCCAATGGATATCGTTGCGCTGACGGACAGCGGCCTAGGACTCAACAACGCGCCGGTACGCATTATCACCATCGAAGAAGATGAACTCGGAACGCTGACGATCACGGCGGAAGAGTTGCCAATCGGTAGCCTAAACCCAAGTCCACACGCGCAGCAAGGTAACAGCGGCTACGTCATTTCCGGCAGCGTTGACCCGGGCAATACGTCCACGCCAGTTATCTTTGAGCCGCCGGTATCGTTGACCGGAGGTACGCCAGAAGTGTGGATAAGCGCCGCAGGTGGCCCGAACTGGGCCAAGGCCAACGTGTGGGTCTCCACGGACAATCAGAGCTACAAGATGGTTGGTCAAATCCTGGCGCCTGCACGCTACGGTACGCTGACGGCTGCACTGCCCAGCGGAAGTTCGCCCGATACGACCAACACCCTGGCGGTTGACCTGACCGTATCCAACGGCACGTTGACCAGCGGGACGCAGCAGAACGCCACGGACTTGCTGACGCTGTGCTATTGCGATGGGGAGCTGCTGGCGTATGAAACGGCCACACTGACCGCGACCAGCAAGTACAACCTGACGTATCTGGTGCGCGGAGCGTACGGTACTGCAATCGGTTCGCACGCCAGTGGCGCGCAGTTTGCACGCCTAGATGAAGCACCGTTCCAGTTCGCCTATGATCCATCTTGGGTTGGCCGCACGATTTACATCAAGCTGCAATCGGTCAACGCGTTCGGGCAATCCGGCGCGAGTCAAGCGCTGTCCAATCTGACGCCAGTTACGTACAACATCGTAGGCGCACCGTCTGAGCCCGTTACCGGGTTCCAACTGGCGCAACCGTGGGTTGGTGGCGCGGTCAAACTTGTGTGGGCCAAGGTATACCAGGCCATCGGTTACCAACTGAAAATTTTCCACGGCAGCACCCTGTTGCGTACCGTCAACCTCGGCGCTGTCACCGCTTACCAATATTCGTGGGATGACGGTTTGGCTGATGGCGGCCCGTACCGCTCGTTGACGTTCCAGTTGTGGGCTGTCACGCAAAACGGCATCAGCAACACGTACAGCGCATTGACGGTGAGCAACCCGCAGCTTGGCGCGCTGTCCGGGATCTCATTGCAGGCCGGTATCAGCTCCATTTTCTTTAGCTGCACGACGCCAACGGCTGCGGATTATGCGGGCATTCAAATTTTCGCCAGCACGTCCAGCAGCTTTACGCCAGGACCCGGTAACATTGTTTACGACGGCCCCCAAACCAGCGTGGGCATCTCACAGCTCAACGGTGGCGTTCCGATAGCCGGTGGAACGACCTACTACATTATCGCTGGAGCGTACGACGTATTCGGCAAAGACGGGATGTCCTTTAGCGGCCCACTGGCCGTGACGCCCATCACTGTGGCCGGTGGCTTAACGCCTGGGTCGATCACCGACATCATGATCGCGTCAATGTCTGCCAGCAAACTGGCCGGTCAGATCACCACGACGCAGATCACCGACAACGCCATTAGCACGCCGAAGCTGCAAGCGGGTTCCGTGACAGGCACGAACATTACCGGTTACACCATTACCGGATACAACATCCAAGGTCTGACGATTACCGGCGATAAAGTGGCGGCCAACACGATCACTGGTACCAACATCGCGGCCAACACGATTACGGCAAGCAACTTGTACGTCAACCAGTTGTCTGCCATCACCGCTAACATGGGTACTCTGACTGCCGGCCGCGTACAGAACAGCGCTAACACCAACTTTATCGACTTCAACGCTAGCGGAAGCACGACCGCGTTTCAGTTCGGCTCGGCCCTGACCATTACGGCAGCAGGCACGGCCACATTTGCCGGCAACATCAATACCAGCGGGCAAGTGTACGCTAGCGGCTCAACCGTTCCGCCGGGGCCAGGTATCGGCCACGCTGCTATTGTCGGCGTCAGCCCTTCGTCCGGAACCGCCGGTACGTACGGCGAAACCAGCAACGGCGGCGTGGGCGTTGTGGGCTTCACGTATACCAGCGCGGCCGGCACGGGTGTGGGTGGTTACGCCCAAGGTACGAGCAGCAGTGTGGGCGTCGTAGGGTCTGGCACCAACGGTGCAGTAGGCGTTCAGGCGACCTCTGATACGGGAGACGCACTGCAAGTTAACGGCAAGCTCAACTTGAGCAACGCTAAGTTTGGCACCACGGCGGCCACAGCGCTGATGTTGGCGACCGGTACCGTCGGTACGGCCGGATCGCTTGTTGGCTACATCACAGTTTCAACAGTAGGTGGTACGACCTACAAAGTTCCGTACTATTCCTAACGTAAAAGGAGGCTTTACCCATGCAACGCACTACTCAAAACGCTTTCCTGCAACTCTCTCTGTTGCCGTCCCAGCCCGGGCTCGTACCGTTGATGATGGTACAAAACGTATCGCTGAAAGATGACAGCGGGAACATTCTGGCATCGCAGCAGACTACCCTACCAATGGTCGCATCGGATTTCACTCCAGATTTGTTGGCATCGATTAATACACAACTGGCATTAGTTGGGCTTAAAATGGTGGAAGCGACCTCTTAAGCTATAGTAATCAATGACATATGCATATCTTAGGGGCTCGCTATGGAAGATGAATTTATGCCGACTGAACAACAAGAAAGTGCCGGTATGACTATGCAAGCCATCAGCGAGCTTCGAACGGAAATGCGGCACATCGGGGAAAAAATCGATGAGTTGAAAGGCGTTGTGGAAAACGTCATTGCCATCGATAAAACTGTAGCGCAGATCGGCCAATCGGTTGAACAACTACAAAAGAACGACGATGCCTTGTGGAAACGGCGCGACGAGGACGCTAAACGCCTCGGGGAATTGGAAACCGAAATGGTGCGTACGTCGCAGGCCACGCAGAACAGCATCAGCCAAGTCGACAACAAGCTGACGGCAGCGACGAATCGGGCGCGCGGTGCGGCGTACGTAATTGGTACGCTATCGGCGTCAGTGCTGGCGGCAATTGGCGCAGCCACGGTCTGGGTACTCTCGCATACCGACAACAACAGTACGCAACTGCAAGTGCAGGCATTTCGTATCGATCAGTTGGAACATCGAATCAACAAGTAAGCTTGCGGCCGGCTAGCGTATAGTCGGCGCCTCCCCGGCTGCTGGCCGGCTCTTTTTATAGGGACGCATCATGCGGAATCGAACCCGAATGTTGGAATGGCTGGCGCTTGCGCTGGTCGCGTACGCTACCGCCGCCGTACTGGCCCCTGCGGGTCTTAACGATCCGATGTGGGCGAAGCTGTCTGATATGGCTTTTAAAGTTGGCCATGCCACAATGGCAGCGTTCGTCGGTTACTGGATTGACCGGCATACGCTGGGGCGCGTCACCGAGCGCGCGACCCAAGGTAGGTTGCTGGCCCGCGCCGTGATTATCGGGTCTTGCATGCTATGCGTATCGGCTGGCTTGTAACGCTCGCGCTGCTGTCGGCGGCCACATTGGCGCAAGAAGCCGTGCCGGCCAACGCCAAACGCTTCCGACCGCTGCTAACGCGCCAGGTGCATGCCCTGCTCGGGCCGCTTGCACCAGTGCCGATGTTTGCGGGCCAGATCATGCAGGAAAGCCGTTGGCGTCCGAATGTTACCGCCTGGGACAACGGACGTGGCCTAGCGCAATTCATGGACGGCACGGCAACGATGGTCGCCCGCCAATTCCCGCAGCTCGGGCATCCGATGCCGTACGATCCGCAATGGGCGATACCGGCGTTGATCCGGTACGATATGTGGCTACGGCAGCGGGTTAAGGGCGATACGGATTGCGACCGCTGGAGTGCCGCACTCAAGAGCTACAACGCGGGCTTGGGTTTCGTGCAACGGGCGCAACGCAAGTCGCCGCAGCCCGGCGAGTGGTACGATGCGACCGAGTGGGTCAAGAGCGGGCAGAGCGCCAAGAATTTCGAATACTCGCGCATGTATCCACGCTGGATCATGTTTAAGCACCAACCGAGTTACGCAAGCTGGGGACCAACACTATGCAACAAACCTTAATCGCTGCCATCGTGGCCGCGCTGCTGGGCGGAACGGTCGCTTGGAAGTGGCAAGCGCACAAGTACGACGCGCAAATTAATGCCGAGCACTTGGCGCAGCAAAAATCCATCACTGATAACGT
>Ga0213872_10001150_pt1 | contig 17982 bp, 10 predicted proteins | sample VelepicomBERX_R2_FD_160071 | JGI IMG/M metagenome (GOLD analysis project Ga0213872, IMG submission 160071) | Rhizosphere microbial communities from Vellozia epidendroides in rupestrian grasslands, the National Park of Serra do Cipo, Brazil - RX_R2 | ecosystem: Host-associated > Plants > Roots >...
GTCACCCTCACCCATAATCAGAACAGATTCTCTGTGGGATTCTCCGCGTTAAGTTACCTCAATCCGGCCGCAAATCGCTACCGCTATATGCTCGAACCGCTGGATAAGCGATGGATCCGAGTCGGGAGCGACGAACGGATTGCCAGCTACACTACGCTTCCGGCAGGCACTTACACGTTTGAAGTCCAGGGCGCAACGAGCCGCGGTCCCTGGACCGAGCCCGGTGTGCGGCTGCGCATCGAGATCTTGCCGGCGTGGTATCAAACGCTCTGGTTTCGTAGCATTTGCGTGATCACATTCGTTGCTCTATTGTGGTCAATCTATCTGTTACGTCTCCAAGAACTGGAGCGCCAATTTAATACGGCTCTCGAGGCCCGAGTGGGCGAGCGCACACGCATCGCGCGGGAATTGCACGACACGATGCTGCAGAGTTTTCAGGGCTTGATGATGAAGCTCTACAGCCTAACCTTCATCCTGGATCGGCCAGCCGAAGCCCGCGAGCGGCTGCAGGGCATCCTGGAGCAGGGCCAGGAGGCCATCGAGGAGGGTCGTAGTGCGGTGGGGGGGATGCGCTCATCGACGGTCATCCAAAACGACCTCGCCTGTGCCCTCGCCACGGTCGGAGAACGACTCGCGGGCGAGCAAAATGCTCAGAGCCCCGTTGACTTTCACGTGGTGGTGGAAGGAGAATCGCGAGATTTGCACCCGATCCTGAGGGACGAAGTGTACCGCATCGCCAGCGAGGCCACATGCAATGCCTTCCGGCACTCCGGCGCGGGGCGGATTACAATCGAGATCTGCTACGACAAAAAACAGCTTCGATTGCGCGTCCAGGACAACGGAAAAGGCATCGACTCGAAGGTTCTGGATGGCAGCGGATGTAAAGGACACTATGGTTTGCCCGGCATGCAGGAGCGCGCCAAACTTGCGGGGGGCAAATTGACTATCCGGAGTAGACTTGATTTGGGTACGGAGGTCGAACTAACTATTCCCGCCTCGATTGCATACGCCAAATTGTCCGCTCCCCGTCAATCGGTATCTTGAGAAGGAGGAAGGCACCATGGGCGAGAGTGGCCGCTCTGACGTGCGTGTGCTTTGACGATGAGTGAGCGTGAGCGAATCAGACGCCCGAATCGACCTGCGGAGCGGTGAGTCTGCGCCGGGCGAGCACTGGCTCATTGAAGAGCAGTAAATCAGTCAGAGCAACCGGCGGAACATAAGGAGTATCGGCAACCCGATCCGGGTAGAATGCCGTCACGCCATTACCGGAGCCAACGATCATCTCACCGTTCAGGCTCTGGCCGCTGCCGCCGGGTCCATACGGGTTCAGTAAATTGCCGGCCAGGTATCTTCCCCGATCTCGGCTGCTTCCCCAAGATTTCCAGCGCGCCGGCAACCATCCAGAGGCTACTGGAGCGGATCTGTTGGATGACCGGATCGGGCAATTCTATCTGGCTGAACCGCCGAACAGTATACCGCTAGCAGCCTGAGCACTGAAGACAGATGTGATTTTGCGAAACGAACTTTCCTCTCGAGTAAGAAGAGGTATGAAGCCGGGGACAGTCACGAAGTTCGCAGATTCATTTCGCCCGGTGGGCTAAAGACTTACGGGCTGGGCCGCGCAGAAGGCCGTACACAATTACCTCCGTTACAGTTGTAGTCAGGGAAAGAATGACGGACAAAAGAGTACGCGCCTGGAAGCGCAATCGTACAGCGGTTGGGGCGATCATGGCGCTCATTGCCGGGCTCGATTCGGCCACATACGGAAGCGTCCGTTCGGAGCGGTTATCCACAGAGTGGCGCGATCACCAATTCCACGTTAATGTGGCAGGCGTCGTGAGCCGCTCAGATATCGTGCTCGAAAGGCCGAACACCCGTCCTGAAGAAGCGATGCCGTTAGGAAACGGCCGGCTTGGAATCGCGGTGTGGTCGGCTAGCGGCTTAACGATCCAACTCAATCGCGCCGACACACTTCCTGGCCGCCTTTCCCCGGGTCAGGTGGTAATTCCGGGCCTGAAGCCACTCGTTGATGCGGCGGACTACGCAGGGAGACTCGATCTTTATAACGGAGAGTTTACCGAGCGCGGCGGCGGTCTGACCGCCAGAGTCTTTGTGCAACCCGACCCTGACGTCGTCGTCATCGAAGTGGCGGGTGTGAATCCCAATTCTCAGCAGACGGCAACCCTTTCCCTTTGGCAGCCACGACGTCCGAATGTGGTTTGTCAGGAGAGAGCTGGTGTACTCTCGGAGATCTGGAAAGACTCGGGGGAAGCCGGCGCGACAGGACAAATCTTCGGATCACTCGCCGCCGCCACCGCAGACGCCAGAGACGTGAGGAGCAAATCCGATGGGCCGCTCGGCGTGACGATCTCGTTCCGGCCGAAAGCAGACGGTTCCTTCCGTCTTTTGATCGCAGCGCCGGAATGGAAAGGCGGCGATGCGGTCAAACGGGCGGCTGCGCTGCTTTCGGCCGGGATGAACAGTTCGGCGAGTCAACACCGTGCCTGGTGGAACGACTTCTGGAAGCGAGCGGGGTTGATGAAAGTGAGTTCGGCGGACGGGTCCGGGGAGTATTTTGAGAACCTTCGATGCATAGACCTCTTTACCGCAGCGGCGGAGAGCCTGGGACGCTTACCCGGCTCGCAAGCCGGGATCGGCGACCTTTTCTCGTCCGTCCGCGACCAGCACAAATGGGACCCTTCAGCCTATTGGCACTGGAACCTGCGTATGCAGGTAGCGGCAAATCTTGGCGCCGGCCTGTACCAACTGAATGATTCCTACTTCAACCTTTACCGGGACCATCTTCCGAATATCGAAGCGTGGACGAAGGCCCAAATGGCGGGGCGTTCGGGCGCTTGCGTGCCGGAGACGATGCGCTTCAACGGCCAAGGCTACGAGAATGAAACATGGCTCAAGGCTCCTGGATTGAACTGCAGCAGCGGATCGAAGCCCTATTACAACGCGCGCACCCTTTCGACGGGAGCGGAAGTTTCTCTGTGGGTATGGCAGCAGTACCTGGCCACGGAGGATCGTGAGTTTCTGGCCGCCAACTACCCGGTGATGGCCGCTTCTGCACGCTTTCTGCTTGCATATGCGACACGAGGCTCAGACGGCATGCTGCAAACTTATCCCTCCAATGCCCACGAAACACAATGGGACGTACACAATCCCACGACCGATATCGCCGCGATGAAATCGCTATTTCCCGCGGTTGTGGAAGCGGCGCACATTCTGCATGCTGATCCCGAACTGGCCCGCGAGCTACAGGCTGCGATTCCTCGCATCCGTCCTTTTGCGCGAACAGACGCGGCCACGCTCACCAAGCTGCTTACGCCATCGAGTGACGAAGCCGGCGCGGACGTGATCGCGCAGTCCTACGACCAGAGTGCAGAAACCCACAATACGGAGAATATTGGCCTTGAACCCGTATGGCCTTACTCGCTGATCGGTGATAGCGGACCGATGCATGAACTGGCGGTCCGGACCTATGTACACCGTCCGAATAAGTTCGAAAACGATTGGAGTTATGACCCTGTTCAGGCTGCGCGCCTTGGGCTCACCGCGGAAACAGAATTGGCACTGAGAAAGCTGACCGAGAAATATCAAGAGTATCCCTCGGGGTTGGCCAACTTCGTGGGATCTGAGTTCTATGTTGAGCAGATCGGCGTGGTCACAACGGCCCTGCAGGAAGCTCTCGTTCAGGACTATGACGGGCTCTTGCGGATTGCGCCCGCATGGCCGAAGCAATGGGACGTTGACGGAACGGTTTACATTCAGCACAAGAGCAAGGTTGATGTGCAGATACGCGGCGGTGCGCTTGTCACGGTTGCCATTGAGGCGGGCGCGACCGGTCACCTTCGCGTGCGCAATCCCTGGCCAGGGGAGGACGTCGAGGTGTGTCGGACAACGGCGAAAGGCGCACAGCGGAAGGATCAAATCCGATATTCGACATCGCGGCCCAGAGCGGGCGATCTTACTTTATCCAGCCTTCGAGCGAGACGAACGCGAAGCTCAGCTTTCCGGCTGTTGACGGCGCTCCTGCAAGCCATCCTAAATCGCTCGGTACCCGTCACATCGGACTGACAGCCGCCCAATAGTTCACGGGCTGGTGAAAGCTAGCTAAGCTAGCGGGCTGCATCGGGACAGTCCGAGCGAGGGGTGTTGTTTTCCCGGAAAATACTCGATAGAACTTTCTTGACGCTCTCGTCCTCGCTGCCCTGCTTCTGCGCCGAACGGAGCCTCTGATGCAGCGCCAGTTCCTGTTCCGCAAGTTCTTTCTGTCCGGTTTGCAGGTACGCCTGACCAAGCCGGTAGTGAGCTTCAACCAACTCGGGATCGACTTCAATTGCCTTGCGGTATTCGGGAACCGCACGTGTGTATTGCCCACCCTCCGCATAGAATGATGCGAGCTTCAAGTGGCCTTCTGCGAAAGCCGGATCTATGGTTATAGCTCGTCTCAGCAGATTTTCTACCTCCGCAGACTGAACCTCCTCGAAGGAAGCTCCTTTGGCCTTCCACAGGCTGCAGGCATACGCAAAGTTTGCCTGGGGGTTGTCAGGCGCAACTTTTACCAAACCGTTCAACTTCTCTTCCACTAGAGATAATTCGTCGCTACTTGAGATGTCCACGATTCTCGCGATGAAGATGTATGGAGTCGAGGAAGACGGTTCGGCCTCGGCGGCCTCAAGGAACTCCTTTAGTGCTTCAGAAGAGCGGCCCAGGGTGAAAAGCGCTGCGCCCATCCCAATTTTCAGATCTGTGGAGCGAGGGTATTGGACTGTCCCAAGCCTGAAGACTTCAGCAGCACGATCCGCACGTCCGGCCAAGAACAATGCCGTGCCCCATGCCAGTGAATCCCGTTCGCCCGGTAGGAATTGAACTGCCAGCCGAAATTGTTCTGCAGCACTGTCAAATTTTCCAAGCGCTTCCGCCGCGATCCCCGCGAGATCCTGCAACTCGGCGCTGCCAACTCTCTGAAGCATCTCAACCTGCAGGTCGAGAACATTCGTCAGCCTCCCTGTCTGGAGATCAGCAATTGCAAGCAACCTCGCGGTTTCGACATCGCTGGGGTTCAAGCGGTGCGCGTTTTCCAGGTAGGGTGCTGCTTTCATTGCATCTGCACGCAGCAGGTAATACGCTCCCGCTTGATAGTTCGCAGAGGCATCTTCCGGATTGGCCGGCGGTGGAAGGCGGCAGGGGTGCACGGCCTTCACCTCATAGACAGTTCTCAGAGCTTTGAGCTGAAGCCGGAGCAGGTCGCCTATCAAAACGGATTGCGTCCGCGCGGCGCTGGGAGCCGAATAGCCGCCCGAATCAATGGATCCCCGAACCCCGGCGGTGTGTAGTGCGGGGCTAGTCTTATCAGGACTCAAGTCACCCGAGTTGTCCATTGCCGGCTTTGAGGGAGGGCTTTGCGCGCTGGCCGGTCCGGGCGCCTGCCAGCTCGTAGTTGAAGGAGAAGTTGCAACCGCTATCGCGGAGGCAACAAGACCGACCACCAACAGCGGCAAACGGAATGTCATCGACATCTCACCGAGCCAGTTGCTCGAAGGCTTTCTTCACTTCGACGTTGTCCGGATGGCGGGCAAGAAAGCCCTGTAGCGTATCGGCAGCCTTTTGGTTTTGTCCGGATTGCTGATAGACCAGGGCAATATTTAAATAGGGTCGATCATAGTCCGGCGCCATTTGAGTACAACGCTCGAAGTCATCAAGGGCTTGAGCCTGGCGCCCCAGTCGCAGATACACAACTCCTAGGTTATTCAAGGCAATTGTGTCGCCGGGGCGAAGTTCCATCGTGCGCTCGAGTTCGTTGCGTGCATCCTCGAACTTCTCTTGTGCCGCCAGCAACATCCCTAAGGCGAAGTGAAACTCCGCATCACCCGGTTCGGCCGCAATCGCATTTTGGAGGGCGTGCTCGGCCAGATCCAGCCGGCCCTGCCATCGATACAGCATCACAAGATTCTGGAGCGCGAGAAGATGAGTTGGATTTGCGCGAAGCGCTCGCTGGAAACATTGGAATGCTTGATCGTAATTCTTCTGCTGGCCGGCGACCGCGCCCAGATTCGTCCATGCGTCGGCGTCGTTCGGATCGAGAATAACCGCGCGCTCAAGATTCGTTTTCGCGGCAGCAACCATCTGCTTGTTGAGATAGATCGTGCCTAAGTTGTAGTAGGCAGCGGCATTGTTAGGATTTGCCGCAATTGCGTTTTGAAAACACGTAACCGCCGCATCGAGATACTCGTTCTGGACGTATGCGATGCCGTAGGTAAAGTAATTCCGTCGGGGCACAGCCCCGTAATAGAGTCCGCTGAAGGGCAGCGCGGCGTGCAGCCTTTCTTCGTTACTTTGCGGACCTGTAGTACAGTCCTTAAGAACGTGGAGAGGATCCACGGCGCCCAGGTGGACCTTGACGATGGCGCCATGCGCGTCGATAAGAAGCGTCAGTGGTGTCTCTAGATCGCGCCTCCGATCAAACAGATATCTATATAGAATGTTGTAAACGCCGGCAGCAGTCTCGTCGGCGAAAAACACCGGAAAGGGAACGCCGGCCGCGCGGAGAATGAGGCGAGTCTGCTCGGTGGGTGCGTCGAGGCTGAGTGCCGCAAGGCCAATCGATTGCGCACCAAACACCTTGAACTGCCTGCTGAATCTGGTTAGTTGATCGCGGCTTCGTTCGCAGGCGCTGCTGACGATCAGCAGAACGAGCGGCTTTCCCAAGAATACGCTCAGACTACGCGTCTCGCCATGCGAATCGGGCAGTGTGAAGGCTGGCGCGCGCAGCGGCTCAATCAACCATGCTTCGGAGCTGGAAGGCAGTGAGTTGGGTGCAGCAGCCTGGTCCTGGTGGTTCCTGACGGGCTGTCGCGAGCGGAACGGCTCGGCTTGAAACCCCTCCACACCTTCGTTTATGGCGATTCGATGATTGATCGGGATTTTCTCGACAGACTGAAACAACCCATTCGGCCAACGAATGGTGGCGCGAACCGTTCCTTCCTGGGATCCTATACCGAAGGTCAGCTCCTTCGTGTGCTGCGATAGAAAGCCCGACCCCGCCTGTACGAACTTGACCTGCTGCGTCGAGGATGATTCGAGTGTAACCACCGCGCCAATTGCATCGCGGTTGCTTTTGCGGCCCCGCAGGCAAAAAAATACGGCATTGCCGATGGGATGCAACTCATTGTGAAGGATGCGAAGTTGAGGAGCATTCCGGTTTTTGAGAATAACTTCGAGGCGCCCGTCATGATCGAAATCTGCCAATGCAAAGGCACGGCTGTCATCTTCAAAGTCCAGCCCAGTAGGGCCGGAAACTTCCGAAAAGGAGCCGTCGTGGTTATTCAGGAAGAAGACGTTGCGTTCGTAGCCGTTCCAGGTACAGTCAGACCGGATTAGTTCGTTAATGGCGTTCCAAGCAAGCTGGTAATCGACGGAGGAACTGCCCGTATCTAAAGACCGCGCTACAATTTGCCGCCAAAAAAAACTAGACAAGTCGCGGCGGTCCGCACCGGAAATGAAACCATTCGTTACATAGAGATCACTGTAGCCGTCATGATCGAAGTCCCAGGCATCCGCCGACCAAGACCACCTGCCCATAGCGACCCTGGCTGTTCCGGTAGCATCGAGCAGCGGGCGGTTGCCGCCTTCATTATGAAAGAGCGAATTGCCGCTCGCGTGTTTACGATAGGTCTCCCGAATGCCGTAATCTACACCCGGCAGGAAACAATCCTGTGTCGTGACGCGCTTGCCCGCCGCAGACCACATGTTCGCGACATACACATCCTGGCGGCCGTCATTATCGTAATCGAGCCACGAGACGCTCATGCCCGCGCCGTGATCTTCCACGCCAACCTCATGTGCGATGTCGGTGAAAGTGCCGTTGCCATTGTTGCGATAAAAATTCTTTCGGCCAAAATCGTTGGCGACGTACAGATCAGGCCACCCGTCATTGTCGTAGTCGCACCAGGCGCATGCGAAGGTAAAGCGATTGTTGTTCTGGTTCATGCCAGAGGATTCGGTGACGTCTTCAAAGGTGCCGCCGCCGCGATTGCGAAGCAGGAAGTTCGGGGGCCCGTTCTCCGCATCGTAATAAGGCCGCGGGTGTGTGTACTGGCTCAGGCCCTGGTAATAGGCATAGAGACAAAAGTAAATATCGAGCAGTCCGTCACGGTCGTAGTCAGCCGCGGCGACTCCGGTGAACGTTCCGGCGGGAGGCTTTGCAAATTGAAACGCGTCCGGCTTCAGCTCGAATCTGCCAGCGCCGCGATTCAGAAAAAGAAGAGGTCCGCTGGTTCGAACCACGAGCAGATCCTGCGTTCCGCTGTTGGTAAAGTCAGCGAATAAAGCGGATGCTGTACCATCGAGTACTCCAACACCCGAAGCTTCAGTAACATCTTCAAACGTGCCGTCGCCACGGTTGCGATACAACCGATTGGGCAGGCCGGAAGGCTGGCATACGTAGAAATCGTCAAAACCATTGCCGTCAAAATCGCCAACCGCAATGCCGTTGTTGCCATAGACGTCGATGCCTGAGGCAGCGTCAATCATCGTACGCCAATAGTCGACGCCGCGCAGCATTTGCTCTTCGTAGGAAGCGTTCCCCCGAAGACAATCGGCCGTGATCTCGACAAAGCCAGGACCGGATATGCTGCTGCGCGTCTCGGCCGTTGCCTGCCAGCGGTGAATCTCGCAGCCGCCGGAAGGATCCCAACGCCATTCGAGAGTCCACTCGCCGGTACGCTCCTCGCGCGGCCCGCTGGTTCTGTTTCCCACGATATCGTATCGGATATCGGTTTCCACTATCGCCGGAGACTCACGCCGGATTCGAAGGCCGGTGATCTGGAATTCCGCGCAGGCGATGCGAGTAAAGCCCGAGATATAAGTTTTCCAGCCGTCTAAGAAGGTGCTGCGTCCACGGAGTTCGTGCAGATTGAATTGAATCTTCTCTACACGTATAGGACCTGTTTCACGCAGCGGGAGCACCTTCGCGTCATTCAAGGAAGAGAAAATCAGATCAGCAGAAACAAGTCTCGCGAGGACAGCCGTTTCTGACGGAGACGCACATAAGGCGGTACTTAGCTCTCGAAGATAGCTGTCGATATCAGATGCATACTTTTCGCAGAGGAACTCATCGGTTCCCGGTGGCACTTTGGAGATGAATTTGGCGAGTGTGGGAGAGAACGGAGAGCGAGCTTTGAACTGGCAGGCTGCAAGAAGCGGCGGGGAAGCCCGCAAAGCCCAAGGGCGATTGCAAAGGAAAGTGCCAGAGAAGGCAGCCCGAGCCAGAAACGAACGGCGCGAGAATGGCTGGTGAGCACTAAGCCAGAGATTTTCACTCATGGTTCTTCTCCGTGATCTCCAGGTAATAGCGGGCGTCCGGATAGGTTGGTTGTACTTCGAGAGTCGACCGGAATTCCTGAACAGCTCCTTCCCGGTCCCCTTTCTGTCTGAGGGCAAGCCCCAGTCCGAAATGCACGCCCGGATTGTTAGGCCGCAGCATCAGCAGTTTGTAGAATTCGAGTGCCGAATTGCCCGGATCGCCTTTCTGCAGATACGCGACCGCCAGATCGTAGCGAGCATCAAAGTAATCCGGTTGGATAGCCAGGGCCCGCAAAAACTCTCCGATGGATCCCAGCGTGTCGCCTTTGGCATTCAACGCGCGGCCGGCGTCCGTGTGGCGCTCGGGCGTGTCTGCCGGGAAATTCCAGCGCGCATTTTGTTGAGGGCCGGCACCAGGAAGGCGCGCCAACAGAGCTTGCAATTCAGCGCACGCCGATTGGTTGGAGGGCTGCAAACTGACGGCCTCCCCAAGTTGTTGTATCGCACCGGCATCGTCGCCTTTCTTTTCCAGCATGCGCGCCAAATTGAAATGGCTTCCCGGAACAAACGGGCTCAGCGAAATCGCCTTTTCAAGCTCTGCTATGGCCTCGTCCAGGTTGCCGGTATCCGCCAGGATCAACCCGAGATTGTAGTGCGCCAGCGGATAATCCGGCTTATCGGCGACAGCCATCCGCAGAGCTTTTAGGGCACCAGTCATGTCGCCCAGCCTAGCTGCGTCGAGACCGGCGTTGCTCAGATGCGTTGCCTGATTGGCCAGTGCAGCGCGATTATTCAACTGTTCCACCTGAGCGAATTCCACTTTGGCGGAGCGGTCGTCTTTTGCTGCCATGAAGAGACGGGCGAGTGTATAGTGGGCGTCCCGAAGATCAGGATTGATGCGAAGCGCCGCCTCCAGTTCGATGCGGGATTCCGTATTCTTGTGCTCACGAAGAAGACATTTACCCAGCCGGGCATGGGCCTCGGCATACTCGGGGCGCGACTCCAAAGCGTGGCGATATTCTGCGATCGCAGCTCCCATCTGTAATTCCGCCTCGAGAGCCATGCCCAGGTTTAGATGGGCCTCCGGATAATCCGGTCGAAATTGAATGGCCTGCTCGAACAACGGTGCAGCCTGGCCGGCGTGATTCAGGCTAACCAATGCAACACCGAGCAGATTCAGTGCTTCCGGATAGTCCGGCCGGTACTTGAGCGCCGCTTTGCATTCGGCGGCGGCTTCGGGCCAATTGAGTTTGTCCAAGGGATGCGCGATCGAGGTTAGTGCCAGATGGTAATACGCCTCAGCGTAGTTCGGCTTAACCCGAATCGCATGTCGGAATTCCTGCTCGGCTGCCTGCATGTCACCTGCTTGTCCCCAAAGCAGGCCAAGCTGGTAATGTGCCTCGGCACTCTCGGGGTTTTGAATGAGGGCGGTCTGCAGTATTGAGATAGCGCGGCCCATCTGTCCTTGCTCTATGACGGTTGCGGCAGTCCGGGGATCGCTGCCCAGCAATTGCGATGGAACTGGCCCGGCTAACAGACCGAAGATGAAGAAGGCGAGCATGCTGGCGCGAACAAAAAGCCCACCTGCAGGTAATTGCTTACCCATGCTGGCTACAACGATATTATCTGCGGATCAGAACGACAACTTAAGAGCGAACTGTATCAGCCGCGGATTGCTTCCTGTGGCAATCGCGGTGATCACCCCATAACCGGGATTGCCAAGCGTAGAGCCTGGATTAGCAAAGTTCGTGTGGTTAAAGATGTTGAAGAACTCGCTCCTGAATTGGAGCCTCCATCTTTCGAGGAAATCGAAGTTTCGAAAAACAGAAAAGTCAAAATTCCAGAAGGTCGGTCCGCGAAGACTATCGCGCCCCGCATCTCCGTAGTTATATGGCGGGGCGATTGCAAGGGCGCTCGTATTGAAATATTCAGCCAGGGTCGGGTTGGCCAGGTGTACATTTCCTATTACATTGGGCCGTTGCGTGCCGCCGCCGACGTTCGCGTTATCGAAGTTGATGGTGGGTGTGTAGACGATTCCGCTCCTGGTCGAAAAAATACCGTTCAGTTGCCAATCGCCCAAAAGCCATGCGGCAGGACCAGTGTTCAAGTGCGGTTTGCCTTTGCCGAATGGCAACTCATAACCCGGACTGAATGTAAAAACCAAGGGCACGTCGAGGGGCGAGCTTGCCCTTTCGGCATTCAGATCGTATGGATTCTGAATGCTGCAGGCCTCCCAGAAATCAGCGCAGCCGATGTCGATCGTCTTCGACCAGGTGAACGAGGTAATGAAAAAGAGCCCGTCGCTGAACCGCTGGTCAAATTTGGCTTGGAGGGCATTATAGTTTGAGCGACCGATGCTTTGAATCATCGAGAAGGTACTGACGGCAGTCGGGCTCGTCATGTCCTGATAAGGTTGGCGCGGCTGAATAGGCCCGGGGGCAGGATAGACCGCCAGATTAAATGGAACCTGTATGGGAACGCGGCTGGTGCTTGAGCCTACGTATGCCAGCGAGAAGGTCGATGCTCTGGTGACTTGCTCCTGAACCTCGAAGTTCCATTGAGAGGAGTAGGAGTTTTTCCAACCCTCGTCCAGAAAGCCCGACCCGGCGCTGGGGAAGGGTGTTGGCGGGATTGCCGTCGAGAGCCCGACAAACGGATTCTGCGCGGTGACGCCCGGCGTCACGCCCGCGACATTCAAATTTGAGACGCTTTGCGAAGCCCCTGAAGGCCAGGCGCCGCGCGCGTTCTGGGCGGATTGCAGGCCCCCCGACCAGTTGTCGAAAAAGATGCCGAACCCGGCGCGAACAACCGTTTTGGGCGTGGCTTGATAGGCCATGCCGAGCCGCGGCGAGAAATTGTGGTAGTTCCTCACGGTAATCGAGTTTCGATTCAGGAAGACAACCCCCGGCGGAAGAGTAGCCGGCGCATCCACATCACCCTTCACGAGGAGCCATTGTGCCGTCCCGAGATCAAAGGTGGCAAGGCGATTCTCCTTCTCCGTTACAGGTGATGTGTAGTCCCAGCGCAAACCATAATTGATGGTCAACTTCGGCTTCACATGCCAGGAATCCTGACCAAAGATCCCGAACGTGTTCATGTGCAGCGAGACGCCCGAGTTACCCAACTGTCGGCTCGCATTGTTGGGCAAACCTATGAGCATGCTTGCAAAGCCGTCACCACCCGATTTGGAAGCGGGATCCCAGGTTGCCTGTTGGTTGTAACCCTCATTGTCCTGGGCCCAGTTGGTGTACGTCCAGGTCTGGTAGTAGGAAGCGCCGAACTTGAGGTTGTGGTCGCCCGCCACTTTCGAGATCGTTCCTGAATACTGTGATAAGTACTGCGGACCGACTGGCCCCCAGCCAGTAGGAACCGAGAAATATCCGACAACCGAAATTCCGGGTGCGGAAGGTGCTTTGATGTCTCCCGGGGTGAGGGTGAAACCTTCCCCCAAGCCGGCATTCTGGAATGCTTCGGTTGGATTCGGTTGGACGTTTTGTTGTGCGTGGTCGAGCGAGTTGTATCCGAGTGTGAGTTGGGTTACCAGCGTGGGGCTTACGCTGTGAATCCAATTGATGCCGGCATTCTTGCCGTCGAAGGTGGTCACGAACGGTGTTCCGGGCAGGGAACTTGCTGTGGAGTTGGTCGCATTGCTCATCATGAAGTGCCCGTTAACCGTGTCACGTGAGCCGATGGCATAGTCAACACGGATTCCGCCCTGGTCCTGATTCACCAGATTGGATTCCGTATTAAGGAAATTGAAGGGCGATCCCGGGACGAAGTAATTAGGCAAGGGAACAAACGACTTTGTGTACGCGAGCATGCCCGAGTTGAAGTATTGAGAAGGGATTTGGTTCCCAGGAAAGGGCTGCACCGTGTTTGTCGCCGGATTGTACGTGTAAGGGTTATAAATGACGGTGCTTAGTGCGCTGAAGTTTCCGTTCAGCTCCGCCTGGGTCGGCACTTCGGTGAAGTTATTGGCAGCCTGGGTGTAGCGGTAACCGTCGTAAAAGGTGTAGAAGAACAGTTTATTGCGAAGGATGGGTCCACCGAATGTCGCTCCAAACTGGTTTTGCCGGTAGACGCCTCGGGTCGGAGCGAAGAAGTTGCGCGCATCTAGAACATCGTTTCTGAAGAACTCGTATAGCGTTCCGTTGAAGCTGTTTGTACCGGATTTGGACGCAACGTTAATCGTTCCTCCGATCGCCTGGCCGAATTCAGCCAGATCCGTATGAGTCTGCTCCTTGAATTCCTGCAGAGCGTCAATGGAAGGACTTATCGAGAATGTGCTGAAAAACGGATCGGTGGCGTAAACACCATCGATGAAAAACAAGTTGCTTCGGTTAGTTCCGCCGTTTATGGCGGGTGTCGTAGACCCGGAGCCGATAGGCGGCGTAGCGCTTTGAGAAACGCTGATAGGAACGGTGCCGGGCGCGAGTTGCAGAAGCTGAACAAACTGGCGGCCGTTCAAGGGCAGGTCGGCGGTCTCCTTTTCACCGATCACAGTGCCCAAGCCGGCGGTGCTGGTTTCGACTAAGGGCACGTCGCCCGTGACCGTTACGGTTTGGGCCGTCGCGCCCAATTCCAGAGACACGTTCAGAGTTGCTATCTGGTCAATAACAATATTCACGCCGGTGTTTTTAACCGTGCGGAATCCGTTTTTTGATATCGTTACGTCGTACTTTCCGGGCTGGAGCAGCGGCACGGAAAAAGCGCCGTCGGAGTTCGTTTCCACCTCGCGGCGCACTCCATTTGCAACGCTTTCGGCGACGACCGTAGCGGCTTGGACGGGGGCGCCCGACGGATCGGTTACCGTGCCGGCGATTGTCGCGGTGTTGATTTGGGCAACAGAAATGGCCGGCAGCAATGCCAGAAAGAGCGCGGCGCCGACCACGAAGATCAGAGAGAAAGGCTTGCGTCTCTCTCGAACCAAAAAGAAGGGACGAATTGGGGCAGCTGGCGAGGCATGAGTCATGACAATCCCTCCTGCGTTGCAAGAGCCCTGAAGGCAATCAGCCGCTGTCAGTGTAGGGAGGGAGCGACTATTTGTCAAGGATTAACGAATCAATTGTTAAATCAAACAAACTAATCATGTTAGGGCCGAATATATGGGATTTCTGACTCCGGCGGCCGCTAGCTCGGTTATTCTCGCTACTCGAAAAAGACGGCCTAGGAGATTCCCTCGCGGCTTTCGGCATGAGGAGAGAAGGACGGGCCAACCAAGGTATACATCCGCGCATAAGTAAAGGGACATAATGTTTAACAAAAAGGAACGAGATAAGACCGGATCAATTGCGGGTGGGATTGCATTTCCCCAAACACGCGAGTCAGGGTTGCGAGTAGTGCATCCACGCCGCTGAAGAAGCGGTTATGGGTGCCGCTCTTGCGGGTGTGCTGCCATAGCCATTCGGCCGGGTTCAACTCGGGCGAGTAGGGTGGCAATTGATGAACTTCCAACCAATGCCGGTTGGATTTGAACCAGGCCCAGACATCACTGTGCTTGTGGTACGAGGCGTTGTCCTGAATCAGAATGGCCCCTTGCCGGCGGTATCGCCGCGCCAGTTGTTCGAGGAAACCGAGGTAGGTAGCGGCATTGAAGACCGCATCCTGGCGATAATCAAAACGCGTACGCCACAATTCGATGGCGCCGAAAATCTTGACGTTCTTGCGCTCGCCGGTGACGGCAATTTCTGGTGCCCGCCCTACGCGACTCCAGGTGGCGTGGAGCGTCGAGTCTTGCCGGAAGCTGGCTTCGTCGGTGAAGATGAGCGCCCAGTTTCGTGCGCGGGCTTTTTTTTAAGTGCTGGATAAATACGGCGATGCCAACGGTCTTGCGCAACCGCATCGGCGCGCGCCAATACCCGGCGGGGCCGCTGCACCGAGAATCCCAACTCACGCAGCAATTTGCGCACATGGCCTGGATGGTACCGAACACCGAACTCCTCCTCAATCACCCAGGCAATCATGGGCGACGTCCAAATGCCGCTATCCAGCCCGTACGCTACAGGACCACTGTCCAAGAGGTCTCCCAAATGTTGCCGCTGCAGTTCCGTCAATTCCGAAGGACGGCCCGATCGGTAGCCTTCCAGCAACCCCTCCACTCCCTGGCTTTGATAACGCTGCAGCCATTCGGAAACCTTGGATCGCGGCGAGTCCAGGATCTTCGCCAGTTCCCCACTGGTATGTCCTTCCGAATTCAGCACCACCGCCCGCAACCGCTTCGCCACGCGGTATGCTCCATCTCTTTCCGCTTCCTTGCCTAAACGAATCAACCGCTGGCGCGTCCCTGCAGGGAGCTGCAATAGCCTTGGCAGCATAGGCCCTCTAGGAATCAGTATGCCAGATTATCTCCCCTTATTTATGCGCGGCTGTATAGCGTGAATAAGATGACCGGATTCCGCTGTGCCTTACAGCAATTAAAGGTTTTGCGTCACAACGTGGTGGGTATTGGCAACGCCGAGAATGATCTCGCTTTTGTCGAACGCTCCTCGCTAAACAGACGTGCCCTGAAAACCCCCGGCATTCTTGCCCGACTCCGCCGAAAGCCGAGTTGATTTTCGCGAAGCACAGCAGAAACCAGGCGACGGGAACACACACTGGTCCTGCGGCAAACTGTCGCTTGAACTGGGCGTGAGCAAGTCTACCGTGCAGAGCATCCTGGTCCCGGCTAAATTGCAGCCGCACCGGTTGGAGCGTTACACAGCAGCAACCATCCGGAGTTCGAGCCAAGGACGCCGGCCCGAAGTTGTACTACTCAGGTTCCAGGACCTGAACCAGAATGACAGACAAAGCAGTTTGTCACAGGCGCCCTGGCACATTTCGGCGGGTATCAAATTTTTCTTTGACTCGTCTAACAGTGTGGGTCGTATGACCCGAGGCATTTCAAATGGGAACATCAACAACACACGTTACGGTGGTTGCTGTCTTCAGCAACGTTTCTAATGCGAAAGCTGCAGCGCGAGATCTCGCTGCGAATGGCTTCGTGACGGGCGATATTTCGTTATACTCTCCGGAAGCTGCTGCCGCAAGTCAAGGTGGATATGACGAACAGCATTTCACGCAGCATGAAGAAGGGATAAGAGGATGGCTTAAATCGCTGTTTAGAAGCGAAGAGCATACCGAGGCGCAACGGGATTATGAGAACGCGTTCAGGAGTGGCAACACTATAGTTGCCCTTAATACAGCGGAACAAAACGCAGAGCGAGCAGCCGATATCTTAAACCGCTATTCGCCTAACAACATCCATGAAGAGGCTGGTGATGCCTCGTTAGCTACCGCTGCCGGCACCTCGGTAGCCACCCGAGGCGGGATAGGTACACCTCCGTCACGTCGGAACTGATGCGCCGGAGGATAAAACGCGCTCCATTCCGGCGGTGGAAGATCAATTGAAGGTAGGACAACGTGTTGTCGCCCGCGGTGGTGCACGGGTTTATTCGCGCCTGGTGGAGGAGCCTGTGGAAGACACGGTCCGAATTGACGAAGCAGTGCAAGCTCACGATGAAATTACGGAGCAAAAGCCTCGACGACGATAGAAGTTAATCGACGAGAACGGACAGGATGGTCAATGGTCCACAACCGATTCGCCGTATCGGAAAAGCGATCGTTGTGCGAGTCATTTCTGAGGTGCTTCGCGTTGAGAAACAATGAGTGTCACAGAAGAATCGATATTACCCAAATCGACGAGCGAACAACTATGCAGCAAAGTCTCAAAATAAGGCAACAACAGATGCATGTGGAGCGCCTTGATTAATGCCTTGACACGCAGGGGATGCAGTCCCCAATTCAAGACAAAAAAAGCCAGCCGCCAGGCTGGCCGCTGTTCTTTTCTTTTGCGTGAGGGATCGTTACCGGAATGGTCGGGACTACAGGCCCGGCGAACCCAGTGAGTAGAGCCCGGCCGGCAAAGTCGGACACGGGCCACAGAACGAAACGCCATCCCTGCGCGGTGTTCTGGGCAAAACGTCCGCCCCGCGCGGGGCAGGGGACGGGCTCCGCGATGTCAGAACCGGAAGAATGAAAGCGGGTAAGGCGCAATTTGCTTATGAGCTATGGCGATGAAAGAAGCCATAGCCGGGAAGCGATGGGCCGATGATGTGGGCCTGCGGGGGCATCCATCAGCACCAAGCCGCCGATTTGTTCGCGCTGCCGGCTCTGCACGGCCTTGTAAGGCTCACAAGCATTGAGCGCTTTAGTCTCAAAGGAGCGCCGCTCCGTTGGACCCGCGCAAATCGGATTCGCAGTCGCGCAGGCCACGCCACAATAAACGAGCGTTCCTCCGGTGAGCAGCCGCTGGGCCAGAAGCCCACCTCCGGGCCCACCATCGCGAACCAAGAGAAAAACCGTTGCACACTCGTACCGCTCTCAGCATTGGAGTTCCGCAACCGAATCGAAACTAGCCACGTCTGTAAATCGCGATGGGTAAACAAATTCTTCAGCAGTAGCATGGCAATGTTGCAGAATCGGCCCGACGCAAACGAACAGATTCTGCTTTTGATCGATTATCCGAGGGCTTTTTCTTTGGACCGTGCTACCCAGTCTTCAACTCAAACGCTGTCTTGGACAAGAGTGCATTCGGTTGAGGTCCAGATTGAGGAACGGGAATCGAATGACGAATCGTGATCGTGTTGCCGCTGACGCGTACAGTCTTACAAACGGCGGCACAAAACCGTCGAA
>Ga0213872_10001151_pt1 | contig 17979 bp, 11 predicted proteins | sample VelepicomBERX_R2_FD_160071 | JGI IMG/M metagenome (GOLD analysis project Ga0213872, IMG submission 160071) | Rhizosphere microbial communities from Vellozia epidendroides in rupestrian grasslands, the National Park of Serra do Cipo, Brazil - RX_R2 | ecosystem: Host-associated > Plants > Roots >...
AAACAGGGCAAGCTATTGACCGCCTACACCAATTTTAAATATATTGGAGCGATTGTTCTATCCCTTGGCGACATCGGCGGAGGCCTAATATGCTGTTACAGAACAATAAATTAGGCAATCTATCGCTGAAATACAAAATAACCGTATCAGTCGGCGTTTTATTGATACCGGTTATTCTTTTGGCTTACTTCCTGTTTATCTCAAAAAACGAGATTATTAAATTCACACGACAAGAAATTACTGGTCTTGATTATATCACGCAAGCTTATGAGGCTCTTGGTCCCGTGACATCTGACATACTGGTCCCTGTCGACCTTTCACGGGCGGCGACCAAATTGTCGGGTCAGTATAAGGCCCGGAGGGACGTGTTTGGGCTGGGCAAGCAGGCTCAAGAGCTGGCCGATAAAATCGCCAGCGTCGCCAAGGATCAGGACAGGCTGGATGTGCTGGATCTGGCCAGTGCCTACATCACCGGTCTTTCTGATAAATCGAACATTACACTGGATCCTGATGCCGATACCTATTTTGTCGGCGACATGATCGTGAATAATGATTTTGGCTTGCTGCAAAAGGCGCTGGCATTGCGCACGGCGCAACTGACCAGTGTCAGCGATGCGGATAAAATCGCGCAGACAGTCAGTATCACCGAAGCGCGTGACCGCATGGCTGATTTTTCAGGCAATCTGGATGCCGATTTGACCAAGGCAGTCGCCGCGACGGCGGATCGGACAATGTTCGAACGCGCAGCGCAGGATGAAAAGACGGCAGCCGCCAATGTCGCTGCACTGACCGACAGTTCCAAAGCAAATAGCGCAGCGGATGTGCAAAGTGGTTACGTCGTTTTGCAAAAGACGGTGACAGAGCAGGCGCCGCTGCAAATCAAATTGATGCGGGACTTGCTTAAGGCGCGCATCAACCACGCCTATGGTGTTTTGACGTTGTATCTGCTGATCGGGTTCGTGGCGCTGGTTGTTGCTATCGGTTTTGCGCGCAACGTCATGATCGCACTTGAGGCAATGTTTGAGCATGAACAAAGCCGCGCCGCGCGCCTGGAGCAAAACAGCAACGCCCTCAGGGCCTATGTGCAGGCGGCACTGAAGGATATTCGTGATACGACGGGGCGTCTGGCGGGCGTGGCGGAAGAAGCTGCCAATAACGCCAATGACACGCGCAAGGAAATATCACGCATCGCCACCTCGACGGCAGAGGTCTCCAGCACTATCTGCCAGGTCGCCGCGTCGATGGAGGAGGTTTCCGTTACCATCAACAGCGTGTCACAGGAAATCGGCCGGTCGAATACTTTGACGCAGGCAACCGCAGGCGAATTGGGGCGCACGCAGGATAAAATCGGCACCATGCGGGAAACGACATCCAAGATCGATACGGTTGTGGGGTTGATTAACCAGATCGCGGGGCAGACGAATCTGCTGGCTCTGAACGCGACCATTGAGGCTGCGCGCGCCGGCGAGGCGGGCAGGGGCTTTGCCATAGTGGCGGCAGAAGTGAAGGCGCTGGCCACGCAGACCGGGCGTGCCACGGAAGAAATCAGCCAGCAGATTGAGCAGGTACAAACCCATGTGAATGATGTGGTGCAGGCTGTCAGCAACGTGGACACCGATGTCGGTAGCATCAGTCGCATCTCGGGTGTTGTGTCAACAGCGGTGACGCAGCAAAGCGCGGCTGTGCAGGAAATTACCCGCCGTATTCAGCAGGCGGTTACGGGATCAGGGCATCTGCAGGAAAGCATGAACGTGCTGGAAAAAGACGCGACTGTGTCCGACCAGATTGCGGGCGATGTGTTAAAGCTTGCCAATAATGTTGGTGCATCGGCGGATAAAATTGCCAGCGAAGTGGATTCTTACATCCACAACATGGTCAACAGCTAGTAATGCCGTTTCAGCAGACCCATAATCTGCTCCAGGTAATACTGATCCATAGTACTGAAATCATCGACCTGATCGCTGTCAACATCCAGCAGCAACTGCGTTTCGCCGTTGATAACCAGCGGTACGACGATTTCCGAGCGTGACAATGAGCTGCAGGCAATATGGCCCGGAAATTTTTCAACATCCGGCACAATGACGGTTTCCTTGCGTGTGGCCGTGGCGCCGCATACGCCGCGGGCAAAGGGAATGATGACGCAGGCCAACGGCCCCTGAAACGGACCAAGGGTCAGGGTTTGCGGTGCCGTCGTGCGGTAAAACCCGACCCAGTGAAAGTTGAAAGCCTGTTTTAAAATAGCGGCGATATTTGCCATGTTGGCGATAGCGTCATCAACGCTGCCCGTAACGGCGGCAATTTGCGGCAGGATCGCTTTGTAAATATCTTCGCGGGTCCCGCCCTGCGGAAGGTGAAGGGCATCGGCCATGCATAACCTCCTTGAAACAGGCTTATAGCCTAAGCGCTGCGGCCACTTGTTGCAACAGGGCAGAGATGGCGGGGTTGTTCATGGCCTGTGGGTGCTGTGAAAGGTTGGGCATTAAGGGGTTTTGTTGGACCTGCAGCACGCAACGGTCGCCCGCTAGAAGCTTGGTCAGATCGGCGGCTATTTGTCCGATAATGCCCGGCCAGTCTTGGGGTGTTGTCTGCCTGTAAAGCCGCAGGCTCGGGTACCAGATGCAGTCCGTTCGCTCCATCAGCCAGCGCCAGTCATGGTCGAACGGCAACATGACCCAGGTCGGTATGTTCAAGGCACCCCCCAGATGCGTGGGCGCAGAATCAACCGTGATCAACAGGTCGAGCGTTTCCATGAGCGCGGCGCTGTCTGCAAAGTCGGCAATATCCGGTGCGGCATCCAGTATGCCCAGAGCCGCAGCATCGCCGCCGCGTTGGAGTGAGATCAGATGTGCGCCAGCAACCTCAACCAGCGGCTGTAAAGATTGCGGCGGCACGGAACGGTTGTGGTCGTTGCGGTGAAGCGGGTTGCCCGCCCAGACAAGGCCGATACGCGGGTCCCTGATGCTGGCGGTTTTGTGCCACCACTTGTCGCGTAAGATAGGGTCTGCGCGCAGATAAGGCGCGCTGCCGCTGTTGGTATGAAACGTGCCCAGATGTGGTAGCGCCTGCAGGTAAAATAACTTGGCCGCTACCTGTGGTGGCAGCGACGTCACAACATTCGGTAATTGCCGCGCGGGGTGGTCGGCTCCCATGGTGTCATGCACATAGATGGTGAAATCCGGCAGGTTGCGTGCCACCAACGTGGCCAACGCCAAGGGTATGCGCAAAACAACATCGCCACCATGCGTGCACAGCTTGCTGCGCAGTTCGTTCACATAACGCAGATAGTGGATCAGGTCACCAAAACCGTAATGGCCAACCAGAATGATGGTCTGGCTTGCATCGCCTTGCCACAGCGGCAGATCCAGATCATCCGTTACAGCATCACTATCGGCCAGCGGTTGTAATGCGTCTTGAAAATGGCCGGTCAGAAATGTTGTATAGGCATAGCCCAACAATGCGCTTTGCCGGAGCGCGGTGCCACGTGTCGCGCGTTCGAAACAAAGTCGCGCCATTTCATACTGTGCGGCGCGGCACAATATTTCGGCAGTGAACAACCATGTTTCGTCGTCGATCACATCGCCATTCAAACAGATTATCATTTGCTCTGCGGCCTGATCCAAAGCGCCTGTTTCCATTTCCGCCAAGGCGCGGTGCAGGGCAAAAGAACGGTTGAGCGGGTCGATGGCGCAAGCCTGCTGCAGGTAGGGTAAAGCCTCTGCCCACCGCCCGCGCTCCAACAACAAATAACCGACTTTGTGCCACATTCGAGTGTTGGATGGATCGACGCGCAGGGCCTGCGCCGCTTCGGCAAGTTGATCGGTGGCAGTGTTCGCGACCGTCACCATTCCTGCACTTCCAGACCGCCGCCTATGGCGCGTAGTTGGGTTTTCAGTGCGTCACTGAGTTGCCAGCCGCCCGGCAGTTCCATTTCCGCTTCCTGATGTCCATCCAGATCCAGACACAGGACAATCTTCCCACGACCCGCAGGTGTGCCATCCAGAATGCTTTTCAATGCGGGTAACGGCGACGGTTCATACAGTTTCACGCGTATGCCCTGCGCGGCGCGGCTCGCGGCCTCCGCCAGCGGCTCCATACCGCGTGCGATGTAACGGATATCGGCTTCCTGTCTTTGTTGCGTGTCGCCGGATTGACCGTCTGATGTGCCGCCGCCGCGGTTATTATTCTGCGCATCAACTTCGATAATCAGCGCCTGACCGGCTTCCATGATGTCGCGCTTTGCGGCAAGAAGTTCGGAGAAAATCGTAACCTCAAACGCGCCGCTGGTATCCGACATTTGCATGAAGGCGAATTTGTTGCCGCTTTTGGCCGTGCGTTCCTGTTTCGACAAAACAATACCTGCCAGTTTGAAACGGCTGGGCCCGCCCGCGCGCATGTGTCCCGCGACCATGGAGGCAGGGATGACCTTCATGCGATCCAGCAGGCCGCGGTAATTATCGAGCGGATGCGCGGACAGGTAAAAACCCAATGACTGAAATTCATGTTGCAGGCGGGTCAGATCATCCCATGGCTTGGCGGCAGGCAGGGCAGGGCGCGCACCGCCTGTATGGCCGCCGAACATGTTGACCTGGCCGCTTAGTTTCTCATCAGCCATCTGGTGGCTGTGGCGCAGAATAACCTCGGTGGCGGCAATCACCTGCGCGCGGTTGCGGTTCAGCGCGTCAAACGCGCCCGCCGTCGTCAGGTTTTCCAACTGTTTGCGGTTGATAACGCGCGGGTCGATGCGTTCGGCCAGATCGATCAAATCCTTGAACGGGCCGCCCGCTTCGCGCTCCGCCACCAGACTTTGCATCGCGGCCATACCGACACCCTTAATGGCGGCCAGCGCGTAACGAATGGCCTGCCCACCCGTGGGCGTGCGTTCAATCGCAAAGGCGGGATAGGAATGGTTGATGTCAGGCGGCAGCAGGTACAGGCGTTGCCGCGCCAGTTCTTGGCGGAACACATTGAGTTTATCCGTGTCGCCCATTTCAAAATTCATGGCGGCGGCAAAAAACTCAGCCGGATAATTGGCTTTTAAATATGCGGTCTGGTAGGCGATCAATGCATAGGCCGCCGCGTGCGATTTGTTGAAGCCATAGCCCGCGAATTTATCGATCTGGTCAAAGATCATCCCGGCCTGTTCTTCGGGCACGCCGTTGACACCGGCGCCTTTGATGAAATTCGCGCGCTGCGCTGCCATTTCGGACGCCTTCTTCTTGCCCATCGCGCGGCGCAGAAGGTCGGCGGCGCCCAGGCTGTACCCGGCCAGAAACTGCGCGGCCTGCATGACCTGTTCCTGATAAATCATGATGCCGAATGTGTCTTCGAGGATCGGTTTCAGGATCGGATGCAGATAATCAATTTCTTCTTCGCCGTTTTTACAGCGGATGTATTTGGGGATGTTGTCCATCGGCCCCGGTCGGTACAGGGCGACAAGGGCGATGATGTCTTCGAACCGGTTGGGCTTCAGTTTGCGCAGCACATCGCGCATGCCTGAACTTTCCAGCTGGAACACGCCTGTCGTGTCGCCGCGCGACAGCAGGGCATAAGTGGGCGCATCGTCAAACGGCAGGTGTTCAAGGTCAACATGGCCGCCGTTTTTCTTGACCAGCGCCGCCGCCATTTGCAGCACATCCAGCGTTTTCAGTCCCAGAAAGTCGAATTTGACCAGACCCGCAACTTCGACTGTTTTCATGTTGAACTGCGTCGCGGGCAATTGCGCGTCCGGGTCGCGGTAAAGCGGCACCAGTTCAACCAGTGGCCTGTCGCCGATGACAACGCCTGCCGCGTGGGTGGACGCGTTGCGGTATAGACCTTCCAGTTTGATGGCGATATCCATCATCTGCGCGACCGTCGGGTCATCATCGCGCATTTGCTGGAGCTGCGGCTCGCCCTCGATCGCCTGTGTCAATGTGACAGGGTTCGCGGGGTTGTTCGGCACCAGTTTGCAAATTTTATCGACATAGCCATAAGGCATGCCCAAGACGCGCCCAACGTCGCGCAGGGCGGCGCGCGCCTGCAACTTACCGAAGGTGATGATCTGCGCCACGCGGTCCGCGCCGTATTTCTGCTGGACATAGCCAATGACTTCGTCGCGCCGTTCCTGACAGAAATCGATATCGAAGTCCGGCATGGAAACGCGTTCAGGGTTCAGGAAACGTTCGAACAGCAAGCCAAAGCGCAGCGGGTCCAGGTCGGTGATAAGGAGCGACCACGCGACAACCGACCCCGCGCCCGATCCGCGGCCGGGACCAACCGCGATGCCGTTTTTCTTTGACCATTTGATGAAGTCGGAGACGATCAGGAAGTAACCGGCAAAGCCCATCTGCGTGATGGTCTTTAATTCGAAATCCAGACGTTTGAAATAGGTATCGTGGTCGTTGATGCCTGCGGCATCCAGACGTGCTTTTAATCCGGCCTCGGCCTGTGCGCGCAATTCCTGCGCCTCGTCACGTCCCGCGCCGGTTGAAAAGGCGGGCAAAATAGGTTTACGCGCGGGCGGCATATAGGCGCATCGTTTGGCGATGATGACGGTGTTGTCGCACGCCTCCGGCAGGTCGGCGAACAGGGTCCGCATTTCCGCCGCCGATTTGAAATAATGGTCCTGGGTCAGGTGGCGCCTGTTGGTTTCCGCCAAAACGGTTTTGTCGGAAATGCACAACAGGGCGTCATGCGCTTCGTACATATCGGCATTGCCGAAATAAACATCGTTGGTGGCGACCAGCGGCACATTGTGGCGGTAGGCCAGGTCGATCAGGTCAGCTTCAATTTTCGCCTCAACCGCCGATACGGCGCCGCCATGGTGGCGCGTAACCTCGACATACAACCTGTCCGGGAAGAGGGCGCGCAGTTCATCCAGCGCCGCCTCGGCTGCGGTCATCTGCCCGGCGGCCAGCACATGGCCCAATAACCCGTCGGTGCCGCCCGTCAGCGCCAGCAACCCGCCTGTCAGGGGCGCCAGTTCTTCCAGCGTCACATAGGGGAACGGCCTGTCTTCGGCGACATAGGAACGCGTAACCAGCGCCGACAAATGCCGGTAACCCAGTTCGTTTTGCACCAGAAGAACCAACTGGTCGCAATGGTCGCGCGTCAGGGTTTTCAGCGATGCCTGCTCGGGCCGCAAAACGGCCAACTGGCAACCGATGATGGGTTGAATGCCCGCATCGGCGGCGGCCTGTGAAAATTCCAGCGCGCCGAACAGATTGCCCTTGTCGGTCAGGGCCACCGCCGGCATGTGGTTTTTCAGGCAAAGGTGGATCAGGTCCTGCCGCGCAGGCTTGCCGTCTTTGGGTTTGTCTTCGGTGACGCGAATGGCCCCTTCCGCCAATGAATAGGCGGAATGTACGCGCAGATGGATAAAAGACGGTTCGGGCATAGCGGCAGTTTAGGGATAAACCGCCCGCCACTCAACCTCGCCCATGATAAAAAGAGTCAAAAGCCTGTGGATCAAAACGGAATATCGTCGTCCAGCCCCATCGGTGCGTCGGCGCCGACAGACGGGCCAAAGGCGGGGGCGCTGTCATCCGAAAGGGCGGGGCCGCGGCCGCCGCCTGAGGCACCGTCCAGCATAGTCAATTCGCCGCGATAGGGGCGCAGGACAACCTCAGTTGAATATTTTTCCTGACCGTCCTTGTCGGTCCATTTGCGGGTTTCCAGCTGGCCTTCGACATAAACCTTGGAGCCTTTTTTCAGGAAACGTTCGACAACGCCGACCAGATTTTCATTCAGCACTGAGATGCGGTGCCATTCGGTCTTTTCCTTGCGTTCGCCGCTGCTTTTATCTTTCCACGATTCCGACGTGGCGATGGAGAAACTGGCGACGCGCCCGCCATTCTGAAAACTGCGAATTTCCGGGTCGCGGCCCAGATTGCCGACCAGAATGACCTTGTTAACGCTGCCTGCCATGCGAATCTCCATAGAATGAATTGAGGGGCCACCCTAATCCAAGTCGGGCCCAAAAACCATGCCCTAACCATGCGATAGAAAAAAGAACAAAACAAGTACAAAAAGACTCGCTTTTCAGAACGGCTCGCGGCATAGTGCGGCGCGAGAGGTTGGGCATGACGTTAACACATATACATATCCGCGGCGCGCGCGAACATAATCTGAAAAATGTCGATGTGACCATGCCGCGTGACAAGCTGGTGGTTATTACGGGCCTTTCGGGGTCGGGCAAGTCATCGCTCGCTTTCGACACCATTTATGCCGAGGGGCAGCGTCGCTATGTCGAAAGCCTGTCGGCCTATGCGCGGCAATTTCTGGAGATGCAGCAGAAGCCGGATGTGGATTCTATCGAAGGGCTTTCCCCCGCCATTTCGATTGAACAAAAAACCACGTCGCGCAATCCGCGCTCGACTGTTGGCACAGTGACGGAAATCTATGACTATATGCGCCTGCTGTTCGCGCGTGTGGGCGTACCCTATTCGCCCGCCACGGGACTGCCGATCGAAAGCCAGACCGTGTCGCAGATGGCGGACCGCATTCTGGCCCTGCCGGAGGGAACAAAGCTGATGCTCCTTGCGCCCATCGTGCGCGGACGCAAGGGCGAATACAAAAAAGAATTACAGGAACTGCGTAAACAGGGGTTCCAGCGCGTGAAGATTGATGGCGAGGTTTACGCCATCGAAGACGCGCCCACGCTGAACAAAAAACTGAAACACGACATCGCCGTCGTGGTGGACCGTATCGTTGTGCGGCCTGATCTTGGCCACCGCCTGCCGGATTCCATCGAAACCGCATTGCGTCTTGCCGACGGCATTATGATCGCGGAAAAAGTCGGCGCGGTCGGCGAAGGGGAACAACGCGAGATCACTTTTTCATCGAAATTCGCCTGCCCTGTCAGTGGCTTTACGATTGAGGAGATCGAGCCTCGGCTTTTCTCCTTCAACAATCCGCATGGTGCGTGTCCGGCCTGCGACGGGCTGGGTGAAAAACTGTCTTTCGATCCGGAACTGGTGGTGCCCGATAAGACGTTGAGCCTGTCCGAAGGGGCGATTGCGCCGTGGAAGACATTTTACACGCAGTTACTGACCGCGCTTTGCAAGGCCTATGGCGAGTCGATGGATGAGCCGTGGAAACATCTGTCTGCCGATTTCCGGCAGGCGTTGCTGCATGGCACGGGTACGCGCTCGATCAAGTTCACCTATCACGACGGCAATCATAGCTTCCGCCACGACAAACCATTCGATGGCGTTCTGGCCAACCTCGATCGCCGCTGGAAACAGACGGACAGCGACTGGATGCGCGACGAATTGGCGCGGTATCAATCCAGCAAGGTGTGCGAAGCCTGTAACGGACAACGCCTGAAGCCCGAAGCGCTCGCCGTCAAGATCGGCGGCAAGCATATCAGCGAGGTTTCGGCATTCTCCATTCGCGATGCGGGCGCGTGGTTTGAAAATCTGCCGTGCAAACTGACCGCCAAGCAGAAAGAAATCGCCGCGCGTATTCTGAAAGAAATCAACGAACGTCTGGGCTTCCTGAATAATGTCGGGCTTGAATACCTCACCTTATCGCGGGCGAGCGGCACATTGTCTGGCGGCGAAAGTCAGCGCATACGCCTGGCCTCGCAAATCGGGTCGGGCCTGACGGGCGTTCTGTATGTGCTGGATGAACCCAGTATCGGCCTGCATCAACGTGACAATGACCGGTTGCTGGCGACGCTAAAAAGGTTGCGCGATCTGGGTAATACCGTGTTAGTCGTCGAACATGACGAAGACGCCATTCGCGCCGCCGATTATCTGATTGATATGGGGCCGGGGGCGGGCGTGCATGGCGGGCAGGTGGTCGCGTGCGGCACGCCGGCCGAGGTTCAGAAGAATCCCAACAGCCTGACAGCACAATATCTGAATGGTACGCGGCAAATACCTGTGCCCGCTGAACGGCGCAAGGGTTCCGGCAAAAGCATCGAAGTGCAGGGGGCCAGTGGCAACAATCTGCAAAATATCACGGCGCGTTTCCCGCTCGGCACCTTTACCTGCGTGACGGGCGTGTCGGGTGGCGGTAAATCCACGCTCGTCATCGAAACGCTTTATAAGGCGCTCGCGCGGCAACTGAACGATGCGCATGACCTGCCCGCGCCGCATAAGGCGCTGAAAGGGATCGAGCATATCGATAAAATCGTCGATATCGACCAGTCACCTATTGGCCGCACGCCGCGCTCCAACCCCGCTACTTACACGGGCGCGTTCACGCCCATCCGCGAATGGTTTGCGGGTCTGCCGGAATCCAAGGCGCGCGGTTACGGCCCCGGCCGTTTTTCGTTCAACGTCAAGGGCGGTCGCTGCGAAGCATGCGAAGGCGATGGCGTCATCAAAATTGAAATGCATTTCCTGCCGGATGTGTTCGTGACCTGCGACTCCTGCGACGGCAAACGGTACAATCGTGAAACGCTGGAGGTTCATTATCGCGGCAAATCCATTGCCGATGTGTTGGACATGACGGTTGAAGAGGGCGCTGAGTTCTTTCAGGCCGTGCCGTCCATTCGCGACAAAATGGAAACGCTAAACCGCGTTGGCTTGTCCTATGTCAAAATCGGACAGGCAGCCACCACCCTGTCGGGCGGCGAGGCCCAGCGCGTGAAGCTGGCCAAGGAACTTTCACGCCGTGCCACGGGACGCACGCTCTACATTCTGGATGAACCGACCACGGGCTTGCATGTGGATGACGTGCGGAAACTGCTGGAAGTTCTGCATGTGCTGGTCGACCAGGGCAACACGGTTGTGGTCATCGAACATAATTTGGAAGTTATTAAAACAGCCGATTACATCCTCGACCTCGGTCCCGAAGGCGGCACGGGGGGCGGGCGGATTGTGGCGACGGGTACGCCCGAGGCAATATGTACGGTTGCGGAATCGCACACAGGGCGCTATTTGGCTTCTTACCTGCGCACGGCGCCGGTCAAACCGAACCGCAAGAGAGCCTGAGTTTTATCGCTGATGTCCTGTCCTGTTATTATCCTCGTCGAACCGCAACTGGTTGAAAATATCGGCATGACGGCGCGCGCCATGATGAATTGCGCGTTGACCGAATTGCGCATCGTCAATCCGCGCGACCCCTGGCCGCTGGGCGATGTGCACCATCAGCGCATGATGGCGGCATCATCGGGGGCGGATGACATTCTGCAAAACGCCAAACTGTATGCGACATTGCCCGAGGCTTTGGCTGACCTGAATTACATCTATGCGACCGCGGCGCGGACACATGACATGACCAACCGCATCTTGACGCCACGTACGGCCTTGCCTGAAATGGCGGAACGCATTCAGGGCGGGCAGAAAGTCGGCGTTATGTTCGGACGTGAACGGACCGGCCTGTATAATGATGAGATTGCATTTGCGAACGCCAAGATCACCATACCGTTGAATCCCGCTTTCTCGTCGCTTAATCTGGCGCAGGCTGTCTTGCTGGTCGGCTATGAATGGTATCAGACCCAGAACAACACGCCGGGCAGCCAGCTGCATATGGGGCACACACGCCCTGCCACGCACGAAGAATATCTCTACTTCTATGGCAGGTTAGAAAAGGCGCTAGATGAACGCGGCTTTTTCGTCGCTGAGGATATGCGCCCCACCATGACGCGCAGTCTGCAGAATATGTTGCAACGTGCAGAAATGACCGAACAGGAAGTACGCACATGGCATGGCGTTTTGTCGGCGCTGATCGGCCAGAGGCGCGCCCCTGATGCAGGAGAAAACGGTGACCGGTAAAAATCTTGTTTTCTTGCGCGATTGCCGCGTCAGTTTGAATGTCGGCCTTTATGATCATGAACAAAAAGGCCCGCAGCCTTTGTTGATATCGGTTGAGGCGGAACTCGACAGTCACGAAAGGTTCGACAATATCGACGAAGCAACAACTCTGCGCACGCTGGATTATGACAATCTGTTTCGTTTTGTGACGCAGGAATTGCCCTCGCTTGGGCATATCTATCTTTTGGAATCCGTTGCCGAGAAAATCGCGGATTTCTGCCTGACCACCCCCGCGGCCTTGCGCGTAACGGTTAACGTGGCCAAGGTTTCTATATACGGGAATGGTGCTGCGCCAGGGGTAATTATTGTTCGTGATAAGTAATATATAAATAAACAGTACTGAACTAGTTCGAATTGTACGCACAATATTTAGTCAATTCTAACCATTTGTGTGTAATTTCTAATGGACAATATGTAGAATGCGCAACCAACACCGGCATGTACCCCCATGGAAAACGCGCTTTCCAAATTCTCCATTCTCGTCGTGGACGACGACAGACTGATCCAAAAGCTGATCTTTGATGTCTTGATCAAGCTTGGTTTCGGCAAAATTCACCGCGTTAATGACGCGCATGCTGCGCTGCAACTGCTCGATACGATCGTGATCGACTTCATCATTACGGATTGGCGTATGGGGTCGATGGATGGCGTGACCTTCGCCCGACATGTGCGCGGCTCCATGCGCCCTTATGCCGCCATTCCTATCATTATGCTGACCGGCAATGCTGAAAAAGATCAGGTGGTCAAGGCGCGTGACGCGGGCATCAACGAATACCTCATCAAACCCTTTACCATGAAAGAGCTGTGCCGTCGTATCAACGAGGTGATCGAGCATCCGCGCGAATATGTGATGACCCCGCATTACAGCGGCCCATCACGCCGTCGCCAGAATAGCACCGCACCGCATAACGCCGAGCGTCGCAAGAAACGGCGTGTTTCGGTTGTCAAAGACAGGGATACACTATGGGTGAATTAACTGATGATGGCGTGAAAATTTATGCGCCTGACATGACTTTGAAGAAAAAACTTGGCCCCGGCGTCACGTTTGAAAGCGTGGTGACGCCGCAGGTGATGCAGGCTGCCGAGAAAGTGTTTGCCGATGCGCAGGCGAACATTATGCAAGAGCTGGAAAACGAAATGCAAAGCCTGGTATCCGCTTATGACCAGTTGGGTATAGGCAGTCCACCCACCAAGTTGCAGACCATTGGCGCGCTGGCCTTTGCGGTGAAATCAAAGGCGGGCATTTGCGGTTTCGGGTTTGCCAGCGATCTGGCGCGGTCCCTGAATGTTTATTGCGAAATGGACCATGTCCGGGGTAATCCCCTGACGCCGAGAACCGTCGAAATCATCAGTTGCCACGTGCGCGGGCTGCAACTGATCTTCACGCACAACATGGTCGGTGATGGTGGTGCTGTCGGTGCCGAAATCATGCAGGAACTCGCCCGTTTGACGGACCAGCAGGGGCTAAGCCTCAGCAATAATTCATAATCCGCTTCATTTGCCGCTTGTAAACCCCGCTTTTATGCCTACATCATTCAGGCAAAGGCTGGCCGTACATGGCTAAACCTGCCTTTCGGGGGATTGTGGCATGAATCTTGACCTTTATACCGACCGTTCCAAAGGATTTCTGCAGGCTGCGCAAATGGCGGCCATCGGGCGGCACCATCAACAGGTGCAGGCCTTGCATTTGCTCAAAGTGTTGCTGGATGACCGTGAAGGCCTTGCGTCCGGTCTTATCAAACAGGCGGGCGGTGACCCGGCCCCGGCCTTGGCTGCCACGGATCGTGAACTCGAGCAGATACCCCAGGTGCATGCATCGGGCGCCGCCGATACGCTGCGCATGGCGCCGGACTTTGCGCGCCTTCTGGTTTCCGCCGAGGAGATCGCCAAAAAATCCGGCGACAGTTACGTCACCGCAGAACGGTTGCTGTTGGCGCTTGCCATGGCGGCAGGTTCCCCCGCGCAAAAGGCGCTGGCGACGTCCGGCGTGTCGGCAGAGGCGCTGAACAAAGCCATCAATGATCTGCGCGGTGGCCGCAAGGCAGACAGCGTGAATACCGAAGCCGGTTATGACGCGCTGAAGAAATATGCGCGCGATCTGACGCAGGCCGCCAAGGATGGAAAACTCGACCCCGTTATCGGGCGCGACGAAGAAATCCGCCGCACGATACAGGTTCTGGCTCGTCGTACTAAAAACAATCCGGTCCTGATCGGTGAGCCGGGCGTCGGTAAAACAGCCATTGTCGAAGGTCTGGCGCAGCGCATTTTCCGTGGTGATGTGCCGGAAAGCTTGAAGAATAAGAAACTGCTGTCGCTTGATCTTGGCGCGCTGGTTGCAGGTGCCAAATATCGCGGTGAGTTCGAAGAACGCCTGAAGGCAGTCTTGGGCGAAATTGCGGCAGCCGCCGGGGAGATTGTGGTTTTCATCGACGAATTGCACACGCTGGTCGGTGCCGGGAAAACCGATGGGGCCATGGATGCCTCGAACATGTTAAAGCCCGCCTTGGCGCGCGGTGAACTGCACTGCGTCGGTGCCACGACACTGGATGAATATCGTAAATATATTGAAAAAGACGCGGCATTGGCGCGCCGGTTCCAGCCGGTTTTTGTCAGTCAGCCGACCGTGGAAGACACAATCTCCATCCTACGCGGGCTGAAGGAAAAATACGAACTGCATCATGGCGTGCGCATTACAGACGGCGCGATTGTGGCGGCGGCGACGCTATCGAACCGCTATATCACCGACAGGTTCCTGCCCGATAAAGCGATCGATCTGATCGATGAGGCGGCCGCGCGCCTGCGCATGGCGGTTGACAGCAAGCCTGAGGAGATTGACGAACTTGACCGTCGTATCGTGCAAATGAAGATCGAGCGCGAAGCGTTGAAGCGCGAAACCGATGAGGCGTCGCGCGACCGGTTGGCGAAACTGGAATCCGAACTCGCGCATCTGGAAGAGGAAAGCGCGGGCCTTACGCTGCGCTGGCAGGCTGAAAAGGCGAAATTGAACAGCGCGCAAAAGGTCAAAGAACGTCTGGAGCAGGCGCGCGCGGAATTAGAACAGGCACAGCGCAAGGGCGAATATACCCGTGCGGGTGAGCTGACCTATAGCATCATCCCGGAACTGGAGCGCAGCTTGCAAACGGCGCAAAAGCAGGGTGAAAACACCATGCTGGATGAGGTTGTGAAGGACGGCGATATTGCCGCCGTCGTCAGCCGCTGGACCGGCATACCGGTTGATAAAATGCTGCAGGGCGAACGTGACAAACTGCTGCAGATGGAAAAAATTCTGCAGGGGCGCGTTATCGGTCAGGACGAAGCGGTTGTGGCGGTATCAAACGCGGTGCGTCGCGCGCGTGCCGGGCTGCAGGATCCGAACCGGCCCATCGGCTCATTCCTTTTCCTTGGCCCCACGGGGGTCGGTAAAACGGAATTGACCAAGGCGCTGGCGGCCTTTTTGTTCGATGACGAACAGGCGATGGTCCGCATCGACATGTCCGAATATATGGAAAAGCACGCGGTCGCCCGCCTGATCGGCGCGCCCCCGGGCTATGTCGGTTATGAACAAGGCGGCGCGTTGACCGAAGCGGTTCGCCGTCGGCCGTATCAGGTCATCCTGTTCGACGAAGTCGAAAAGGCGCATCCGGATGTTTTTAATATCCTGCTACAGGTATTGGACGAAGGCCGCCTGACGGACGGGCAGGGGCGCGTGGTGGATTTCAAAAATACGCTGATTATCCTGACATCCAATCTGGGCGCTGAATTTATCGCGCAGGATGCGGCAGATGATCTGGCTCCACGTACGCGCGACATGGTGATGGAGGCGGTGCGCAAGCATTTCCGCCCGGAATTCCTGAACCGGTTGGATGAGATCCTGATTTTCCACCGTCTGACCCGTGGCCACATGGCGGCGATTGTGGAAACGCAGTTACAGCATCTGCGGCGTTTGCTGGAAGGGCATAAAATCATGCTGACGCTGACGCCTGCCGCCATGAACTGGCTGGCGGATGCCGGATTTGACCCTGCTTACGGGGCGCGGCCCTTGAAGCGGGTTATCCAGCGCACGCTGCAGAACCCGCTGGCACAGGAGATTCTGTCCGGCAACATCACGGACGGCCAAAGCGTGGTTGTCGACGCCAATCATGACGGACTTTATTTTGTCCACAGCACGCAGGCGGTTGCTAATCTCTGATTTTAAAGGGATTTTTCCAGTCATTGGGGCGTTTATGCCCCAATTCTTGCTTTTCATGGGGCGCATAACCATTTAAAAGCTAAGCACATTCAAAAGTTACAGGTTTTACAGAAGCATGATCTCCGCCCTCGCTCGCAAGATTTTTGGTTCCCATAATGACCGCGTCCTACGTTCACAAGACGCCATGGTCACGCGGATCAACGCCCTAGAGCCTTCGTTCAAAACGCTGACGGATGCGGAACTGCGCGCCAAGACGGATGAGTTTAAGGCGCGTCTGGCCAAAGGCGAAACGCTGGACGACCTGCTGCCCGAAGCCTTTGCGACGGTGCGCGAAGCGGCGCTGCGCGTTCTGGGCCAACGTCCCTTTGACGTGCAATTGCGTGGTGGCGTCGTTCTGCACAGCGGCAAAATCGCCGAAATGCGTACAGGTGAAGGTAAAACGCTGGTCGCTACTTTACCGGTTTACCTGAACGCCTTGACGGGCCGCGGCGTGCATGTCGTGACGGTAAATGATTACCTCGCTTCGCGCGACAGCAACTGGATGGGTCGCGTCTATGGCTTTCTGGGCCTGACGACGGGATGCATCGTTCATGGTCTGGATGATGATGAACGGCGCGCCGCTTACGCCGCCGACATTACCTATGGCACCAATAACGAATTCGGCTTTGACTATCTGCGCGACAATATGAAGTTCGCGAGCGAAGATCTGGTTCAGCGCGCGTTCAATTTCGCGATCGTTGACGAAGTCGACAGCATCCTGATCGACGAAGCACGCACGCCATTGATCATCTCCGGCCCGACCGAAGATGCGGCAGAACTTTATGTCAGGATCAACGCGCTTATTCCACAACTGGTAGATGCGGATTACGAAAAGGACGAAAAGGCACGCACGGTTGTGTTGACCGAGCAAGGCAACGAATCCATCGAACGCCTGCTGGCGGATGCCGGATTGCTGGCGCCCGGCGCCGGTCTGTATGACCCGCAAAACGTGCATATCGTGCACCATGTGAACCAGGCGCTCCGCGCGCACAAAATGTTCGCCCGCGACGTGGATTACATCGTGAAGGATGACAAGGTCATCATCATCGACGAATTCACGGGCCGCATGATGGATGGCCGCCGTTTTTCAGAAGGCCTGCATCAGGCGTTGGAAGCCAAGGAACATGTCACCATCCAGCGTGAAAACCAGACGCTCGCCTCCATCACGTTCCAGAATTATTTCCGCCTTTATCCAAAGCTCGCGGGCATGACCGGCACCGGCATGACCGAAGCGCCGGAATTTGCCGAGATTTACAGCCTCGAAGTCATCGAAGTACCGACCAACCTGCCCGTACGCCGCGATGATATGCATGACGAAGTCTACGGCACGATGGCCGAAAAATTCGACGCGATCATCAAGCGCATCAATGAATGCCGCAGCCGCAACCAGCCGGTCCTGGTCGGCACCGTGTCGATCGAAAAGTCGGAAATGCTGTCGGAAAAGCTGAAGCAGCACAAAATTCCGCACAATGTTTTGAACGCGCGTTACCATGAACACGAAGCCTCCATCGTGGCGCAGGCGGGCCGCCCGGGCGCCATCACCATTGCCACCAACATGGCGGGCCGTGGTACGGATATTCAGTTGGGCGGCAATCTGGACATGTCGATTGCAACCGAATTAAAGGATGTGACGGACGAAGCCGAACATGCGCGCCGTGCTGAGGAAATCCGCCAGCGTATCGAGGCGGATCGCGCCGTGGTGCGTGCCGCAGGCGGCTTGTTCATCATCGGTACAGAACGCCATGAATCGCGCCGTATCGACAATCAGTTGCGCGGCCGCTCCGGTCGTCAGGGTGACCCGGGCGCGTCGATTTTCTTCCTGTCTTTGGAAGACGATTTGATGCGCATTTTCGGCGCGCATAACCAGACACAGGCCATATTGGCGAAGCTCGGCCTGCGTGACGGTGAGATGATCGCGCATCCGTGGATCACGACCGCGCTTGCCAAGGCGCAGCAAAAAGTCGAGGCACGCAATTTTGATATTCGCAAGAATTTGCTGAAATTCGA
>Ga0213872_10001152_pt1 | contig 17979 bp, 13 predicted proteins | sample VelepicomBERX_R2_FD_160071 | JGI IMG/M metagenome (GOLD analysis project Ga0213872, IMG submission 160071) | Rhizosphere microbial communities from Vellozia epidendroides in rupestrian grasslands, the National Park of Serra do Cipo, Brazil - RX_R2 | ecosystem: Host-associated > Plants > Roots >...
CCGACCAGCAAATCCCATCAGGGACAGCGGTGACAAGCCGCAGCAAAAGTCCGAATGTACGGGTGCAATCGAACCTTCATGCCGTCATCAACTGATTGCTTGGCAAACCGGGGGCGTCCATGTACGGTCATTGGGCTTGGCGAACAGCCACCAGAACGAGAACAACCATGCTCGAACTCACTGGAAAACACATTGCCGACCTGGGCGACGAAGACCTTCGCCTGCTGGTCACCAAGCTGTGCGAGGAAGAGTTGCAGCGCCACGGCCTGCCGGCATCTGCCGTCCTCGCCGGAGGCAACCAGACGGCGAAGGACGGCGGTATCGACGTCGCTGTGCAGCTTGACCTGGCCTCCGTGGACCTCGACTTCATACCGCGGCCGCAGACGGGCTTCCAGGTGAAGTGCGAGGACATGCCGGAAGCGAAGGTGCTCTCAGAAATGCGCCCGGATGGCGCGCTTCGAGATTCCATCAAAGCGCTCATTGCGGCCAAGGGCGCGTACGTGATCGTCTGCTCCAAGGGGACGGTCTCGCAGCTCTTTCTAGGAAAGCGCATCCAGGCCATGCGCACCGCGGTTGCAGACCAGCCGGGAGCCGACGAACTCAAGGTGGACTTCTACGACCGGGATCGCTTGGCACGCTGGGTGCGCCAGTACCCCGGCGTGGAACTGTGGGTGCGCGGCCGCGTCGGCGCGCAGCTTCGTGGCTGGCAGGGATACGCTCCCTGGGCCGGTGGCGCGCCTGACACGGTCTACCTGCACGACGAAACCGCCAGGATGTTCGAGCGCAGGGCTGGCGGTACGCCCACCGCGCTTACCGTGACCTCCGGCATCGACCGAATGCGCGCCGCACTGGGAAAACCAGGTCAGGTTTCTCGCCTCGTGGGCCTGTCCGGCACCGGAAAGACGCGCCTGGTGCAAGCGCTCTTCGAGCCCGTCGAGGGTACGGGCAGCCCGCTGGAGAGGGGCCGACTGCTGTACACGGACTTGGGGCACTCGCCCGATCCCAGCGCACGCGAGATGCTCCTACGCCTTGGAGAATCGGGCCAGCGCGCCATGGTGATCGTGGACAACTGCAACCCAAATGCTCACCGGGCGTTGACGGAGGTGGCTCGCCAATTCCCGGAGCATTTGAGCCTACTGACCGTTGAGTACGACGTCGCCGACGAAGATTCGCCGGAGGCCACCGACGTATTCGAACTCACCCCATCGTCGGGCCCGGTGCTGGAGTCGATCTTGGCGCGCCTGGCACCTCATCTCGACAGCAGCGACAGGATTCGCATCGTGGAGTTCGCCGGTGGCAACGCGCGGATCGCTCTCGCGCTCGCTGGAACGGTAGCAGCTGGCGAGACGCTCGGCACTTTGAACGATGGAGAGCTGTTCCGCAGGCTGTTCAGACAGGGGCAGGCATACGACGAGGGGTTGCTTAGGGCCGCCGAGGCTTGCTCGCTGGTGTACTCCTTTGACGGGGAGGACACCCAGAGCGATGCATCTGAACTTCGCATCATGGGCTCTCTGATCGGCATCAGTGGGCGGGAGCTGTTCCGTCACGTCAGTACTTTGATGCGGCGCGACCTAGTTCAGTCGCGCAGCAAATGGCGTGCGGTGTTGCCCCCGGCGCTTGCCAACCGGCTCGCACGGTCCGCGCTTCAAAGCATCCCCCGGGCAGACATCGTGGACGCTTTCATGTCCAGCGAGCGGCTGCTCGTTTCATTCAGCCGGCGGCTGGAGTACCTGCACGACAGCGAGATCGCCCGGAACATCGCCGCTCGCTGGGTGGAGGACGAGCAGCTGCTTGCCAAACCCGAGCAGCTGAATGACCTGGGGCGCAAGCTCTTCATCAATCTTGCTCCACTGAATCCCAAACAGGTCCTTGGCGCGCTGCAACGGGCCTTCGACGCAGATGGCGGGCAAGAGTTCGTAACGCGGCAACATGGGCACCTGGCCGAGTGGAGCGCGCTGCTACGACATCTGGCCTACGAGCCAGCTAGCTTTGATGCGGCGGCCTCGCTGCTGCTGACGATTGCTGAGCTGGATACGAGCACCTACACGAACTGTCGCGACGCTTGGCACGAGCCCTTCCGAATCGGTCTGTCGGGCACCATGGCGCTACCGACGCAGCGTATGGGAATGCTTGGTCGACTCATGGCCTCAGCCACAGGCCGTCGCCGCGAGCTTGTCTGGGAAGCCATCGAGGCTACGCTCGAAGCCAACTTCATCAACTCATCGCACGACTTCTCGTTCGGCGCTCGACCGCATGGGTACGGATGGGAGCCTTCCAGCCAAGAGGAGGTCGCGGCCTGGTATGTAGAAGCGTTTCGCCTTGTTCGCCTGATGTGGCAGTCGGGCGCCGACGGGCGCGAGCGAGCGTCCAAGGCCCTGGCGAGCCGCTTTCGCGAACTGTGGCACTGCGGCGTGAACAAGCAGCTGGCAGCATTGGCCAGGGAGTTCGCCAGCCAAGCGGGTTGGCCGGCAGGATGGGTGGCGATCAGAACTACGCTGCGCTTTGATTCGGCGGCCATGGACCCTGAGACGTTGTCCGCACTTCGAGAACTCGAGGCAGCTCTGGCGCCGTCCGGGCTGCTGCAAGAGGTTCGCACCTATGCGCTTGGTCATGTGGGTGGATACCTTGACGTGGCAGACGCGCTCGATACCTCGGATGAAGAAGAGGATCAAAACCCAATTGATGCATGGCAGCGGGCCGATGCCAGGGTGACGGCGTTGGGCGAGGCGCTGGCTCGAGACGAAGAAGCGCTTGGCCTTGTGCTACCAGAGCTATTTGCGCAACAAAGTGGCAGGCAGATGCTCCTGGGGCAGGGACTGGGTCGAAGCTCTGACGATCCGCTTCGCCACTGGGCCCTCCTGCGCGAAGCATTTGTGCGGGCTGAAGGTGACCCCTACGTGGGCGTACTGGCCGGCTTTGCTCAGGGGGTGAAGGCGTCGAACCCAGCAGCACACACGGCCATCATCGACGGGCTCCCTGGCGATCCAAAGCTCGAACCCTATTACCCGGCCTTCCTCGGGGCCCCAGCGGACGATGCCGACGCCGACCGGCTGATTGCCGCGATGCACCGGGGCGTGGCGCAGCCGTTCCGATTCACGTTGCGCACAAACCTTCGTGGCGCCTCAGGGCTCTCGCTCGAAAAGTTCTGCGCCGCCGTCGATGCGCTCTCGTCGATGGAGGGAGGTTTGGTCTCGGCCATCGACGAGCTCTACAGCGAGCTGTATCAGTGGAAGCCAAGCGTGGCCGCAGTGCCTGTTGAGCTCAAGCAGCTGGCGCAGGCGCTCCTCAACAAGTTCAGCTTCGACGCTCGCAATCCCAACGCGGCCTATCGTATGAACGAGCTGGCGAAGATGGCATTCGTCGGTGCCGACGCAGCAGATGCGGCCGTCCAGTTTGCGGGTCGCTTCGCAGTGGCGCTGGACGACTACCGGACGCATGGAGACGAGTACGGCGAGCTCGCTTGCACTCTGTTCCGGCTGCAGCCTAAAGCTGCGCTTGAGGCCTTCCTCGCGAAGCCCGTGCAACGAAAGCACTTCGGGTTCCGGGGGCGGTTTGTCGCCAGGCACGGCTCGGTCGTTCAGTGCGCACCCGATGATGTCATCTTGGACTGGGTGCGCAGGGACCCCTCGACCCGCGCCCCGCTGGTCGCATCTGAAATCACAATCGTTTCAACCACAGATGACGGCGCGATGGTCATGGGCTCACTAGCGGCTCATGTGTTGGAAATGGCACCTGACAAGGCCAGCATCTTGGAGGCGTTCGGCAGGAGCTTTTACCCATCTCACTGGTCAGGCAGTCTCGGCCAGACGCTGGCACCGTTCGTCGCCCTCGCAGAAGCCCTTGCGACCCACTCCGATCCTGTCGTGGCTGGTTGGGCCGCGGAGGCGCTAACGTCTATGCGTCGGCGGATTGAACGCGACAAGGATTGGGACGTTCCACGCCAGGAATCGTTTGAATGACTGACGCAGCGCGAAGCCATGCAGCAACTTTTTGAGGTGGTGGGGCTCTGGCCTATCCAAGCTTAAGGGGGATACTCATTGTGTAGGACCGCTCTCGGTGTGAGCCGACGTTGGCCGCTCAACGTCCCAATGTCCGAGACCAGCCTGAACCGGGCGTCGGCGCAATGGTCAGGTCAAGCAGGCACCTAACCAAGTTGCACGTATTGCTAGCCGGCACAGACAGTCAACATGGCTGGAGTCCGCACCGGAGTCAACGAGCCTGGGATTGCTCAAACTTCACTTGAGCCGGCCACCGGTGTCACATCTCCTTTGGCGGCCTAAGTAGGAGCCAAGGCTTGGTGCCGAGTGCCGAGGCCAAGCGCTCAATATTGCCCAACGAAACATTCCATCTGGCCCGTTCGACTGCCGAAACATAGGTACGGTCCAGATCGCATTCCATGGCGAGGTCTTCCTGGGACCAATTCTTGTGCACTCGAAGTAGCCGAACGTTGTAGGCCAGCACTCCTCGAACATCATCAGGAGCTGGCAATTCTGACGGTGGTTTCGGCTTCGCAGACATGACTCAAGCGTGCCGATGTGATAAATTTGCATCTACGGAGTTTGCTTCTCATATACATGCGATAGGTGCGCGAACAGACGCGTCAGGTCTTCACTGCCTGCGGTGTCACAGGAGGCGAGACCTCCCGAGACTGTTGTTCCCTGTAGGAGTCAGCATGCAATACCGTCAAGACCATGGAACCTCCGACTGGCTTGGAAAGGCCCTGTGTCGGAGATATGCCCTCGTCCATTTCACCGATTTTCATTTGTCGGTCCTGAAGAGTGGAGGGCACCACAGCCGACCGTGGTACTGGGCGCTCGCCATGTTTGCTCCCGACGAGTTCGAAATCCTGGGTGCGTGGCCGGCGGATACCAGTGCAGTCGGGTCAATTGCCGAGGATCTGCGGAACCGAGGCATCCTCAGCATCCGCGTGGTATCGATCGCCGACGGACAGAGCACCGTCCCTCAACTTTCCCGCGAGTCCTGGATGACCGCGCTGCAGGATGCAGAACCGCGAGTGCTTGAAATCATTGCGCCGCAATCCATCTCGGGAGAGGCCGTCGAGGGCGTCCCTTCCGCGGCGATCCGATCCGCGTTGAACGCGGCTGCGCGGATTCACGGCAGCCTTGTTCGCAGCGCTCGCTCCAGACCACCATTCGCAAGCGCGGCTGCCGCCTCTGAATTCGTCGCAGACTGGCTCCAAAAGGCTGATCAGCGCCTGTACGAAAGGCGGCGGCCTCCCAGGCCTGTCGTTGCGCACGCCGCCTAGCTGCGGCTGGTTGCCTCGGGCTTCGTCGACATGACCACGACCATCGTCAAGAACTGGCACGCGATCTACTCGCGCGTGCGTTCCGCGCTGATGCGGCGCGGGCGCATGTATCACGAGGCCGAAGACATCTTACAAGACGCCTGGGTCAAGATGGCCTGCTACGAACGTGAGCATCCGATTGAGCAACCGGAAGCCTTCCTGATGCGTATCGCCCTGAACCTGTCGATCGACGCGCACCGTGCTCGCGTCAACCACGGCGAGGAGGTCGCTCTGGAAGATGTGGTCCTGCTTGATACGGCGCCGGGTATCGAGGAGATCGTGCTCGCCCGTGAGCGCGTCGTGCGTCTGGGGCAGTGCCTGGGCCGACTGAACGAAAAGACACGCGAAATCTTCCTGGCCCACCGCATTGACGGTATGTCCTACAAAGCCATCGCACAGCGCCACGGCGTGAGTGTCAGCACCGTAGAAAAACACGTCGCCAAGGCGACGCTGCAACTCTCGACTTGGATGCAGGGGTGGTAAGAGGCGGTGCCCTATGAATTTGGGGCAGGCAGAAAGCTACCGGATTGGTTGGGGATAGTGCCGAGATAGGGGAACGGCTTGCACAGGGACCGTACTCTGGCGTTCGCAGCTCCATCGCTCCAAATCAGAAACCCTCCATCCGACAGCGCGGGAGGACAGGTGGACAGGTGAGGGGAACTGGTGCGCAGCCATGAGGCGGTAGATCGTCGATCTGCCGAGACCTGTCATTTGCCGCACAGCTGCGATGCGCACGAATCGTGAGGCGAGTTGGTCAACGCCGTCGGCTCCGCTAGAGACAAGCATGGGACTCATGGTCAGACCCCGTCAATGACACAGTTTGACTCTAGGCGTGGTCGGGGCGACGTCGGCGATGGTTTTTGCCTTTTATTCAGCGATCCAAAACGAGCAAGACGCGATGCTCGATCTGAATCTTCGCGGCGCGATGCTCGCGCTCCACGAGGGCCCGTCCGACAAACAGCAATTGCTCTAGGCGCCGACAACCCGGCGGCCAGCATCCCGATCAGGTTGGACGCCGCCACCGCCAACGCCATTGCTACATCGATGGCCCCACAGCCCACGGTGCCGAGCGCTGAATTTCAGTAATAACTCATCGTGGGTGGAAGGTCGTACCGGCGCACAGTGGTGCTCATGGCCAGTAGCTCACAATTCCCACGCTCGACACGCCGCGCATCGGATGCAAGTCCCCGGCGCGATCGCGTGATGGTCGACATGCGCAGCCATGGCCCGGCCATCGTTTCGCACGCGCGATTGAGGAAACTTCCCGTATCGGCGCTGATCCGGACCATCCTCGCCGAATGGCTCGTCGCTCATCCCGACGCCGAATCCGCCCAGACAACACCGGACACGTCCAACGACGCCTCCAATCGAAGCAACATCCTTCCGTTGCCGTCAGCCTCCCTGCACAAGGTCACGCTGCGCATCCCCGTCTGTGAAGCGCTTCTGCTCGCTCGTCGCGCACGCTCCGCAGAGATGTCTCAGGGCAACTATGTCGCGCATTTGCTGATGGAAGTGCAGGCGCCGCCCGCAAGCGCAGACCTGCGTGAAGCCAGCGCCGCCTTATTGCGTTCCACGGCGATGCTTGCCGCCCTGTGCGTTGATGTCCAGGCGCTCGCGCAATCGGATGCGCGAAGCTCGCCGCAGGAGAGCGTTCTGCGTGGGTTGCAGACAGATCAGCTGACACACGCGGTTAAACAGCACCTGGCGCTCGCAGCGCCGCTTCTTGCTGCGCTCAAGCCAGCGCGACGAACGCTCCCATCAAGGACTGCGGAGTGAGGATGGCATGGGGACGGTGGTCGACGGCGTGCTTGTGACTTGGGGAGAACGCCTGTTCTACCCCGTCAACCGGATGGTCAAGCCGGGTCCGCAGCCCCGACCCGAAACCCTGTTGCGGCGGCAGGCCGCCGTCATCCGCCGCCGCATCGAATTCACGGTGAAGCGTCGCGCGCCGCAGGTGATGGTCAAGGTGACCGGTGGCGGCCGCGGCATGGGCGCGATTGCCGCGCACTTTCGCTACATCAGCAAGAACGGCCGGCTGGCCTTCGAGGACGACCGCGGCGTTGTGCGGCAGGGCAGGGGAGCACTCATCAACTTGGGCGAGCAATGGCGCTGGGGAGGCTCCAAGATCGAGGAGGTCAGCCGACGCCGTGAAGCCTTCAACTTGATGTTGTCCATGCCTCGTGGCACGAATCCGCAGATCGTGCTGCGCGCTGTGCGAGAGTTTGCCAAGATCGAACTGCAGGACCACCGCTATGTGATGGTGCTGCATGAGCACCAGGAGAACCCGCACGTCCATTTGAGCGTGCGGGCCGAGTCCATGAGTGGCCAGCGCCTCAATCCTCGCAAGGCCGACCTGCACCGCTGGCGCGAAACCTTCGCCGAGCGGCTGCGCGGCTTGGGCGTCGAAGCAGAGGCCACTCGACAAGCCACTCGCGGCGTGTCTCGCCGGCCTGAGCACCTGTGGCAAATCAAGGCCCGGACTGACCTGCGGCTGAAACAGCCTGGTGCGTCAAGCAAGTCTGGCAATGCTTACCGACACAGCCGGACAGAAGCCATGCACGCCTGGGCCAACATCATGCAAGCGCTTCGCTGCTCCGAGGCGCCCACGGACCGTGAACTCGCCGAGCGTATCGGGAGCTTCTTTCAAGACTCGGCGTTCATGAATGAGCTGCGCCGGCTGCAAGCGAATCAGGATCGACCTCACGCTCTGCCTGACGCTGTGCATGCCAACCGATCGCAGCCTACGAGAGCGCTGGAGAGGCGGGTGCGCCCAGCTGCGCCGGCCAACGCGCCCACTCGACGCGGTCCAGACTTCACACGCTGATCGCCAGCGATCTATGGAGCAGCACCTGATACATGTCCGGCCTTTCCGCTCCTGAGGTGCGCAGAGGTATTCCTGCGGGCGCTGGTCGTGACTGACCACAGTGGCACGCTGAGCATGTGAATCTCAGCCTGTTCAGGTCAGCGAGTTACACCACGGCTTGGGACATCACCCCGTTTGCGAGCGAGGGGCCTTGGGATAGGCTAGCCAACAGGCGATCTCCGCCGGCAATGATGCGCAGTCAAGCGTGCTCGAATGGAATCGTAGCCCTGGTCATGGTGCGATCGGGACTGGCCAGGGCAGACCGTCGATTGCCTGCGCCCGACGGGATGAGGCGCGCCGAAGACCGGCGAACGTGAGCGTTACAAAGGTTGCCAGAAGCGATCTATTGAATCGGCGGGTTCGGACTGGCCGGATGTCTTGGATTCACGCTGCGCAACTTCTTTGATTGATACCGCGTTTGGCGGCGATGGAGAGCTAGCTCACCCCACCTCGTGCAAAAACCTCGGAGCCTGCAAGTGCCGGCTGGCCTGCTCATAGGCGTAGCCCATCGCCAGCACGCGCGTGTCCTGCCAGGCTTGGGCGCCAAATGACAGGCCTACCGGCAGCCCGCCCACTGCGCCCATGGGCACCGTCAGGTGCGGGTAGCCAGCCATGGCAAACATCGAGCCAAAGCCGCCACCGGTGAAACGGTCGCCCAGAAAGTGGTCGATGGGCCATGCCAGATTGCCCGTCGGGCCGACGATGGCGTCCAAGCCATGCTCGGCAAACAAGGCGTCTATGCCTTCGGTGCGCGACAGGCGGCGGCAATTGGCCAGGGCCTCGACATAGGCCACTGCATTTAGGCCCTGTGTCGCTTCGGCGGTTTCCAGCGTCTCCTGACCGAAGATGGGCATGGCCTGATCCGCATGCGCCTTGTTCCAAGCAATGACGTCCGCTAGCGTCTGCACCGGCGCATTGTTCTGGTAGGCCGCCAGGTACTTGGCCAGGCCGTCCTTCAGCTCGTGGATCAAGACCTGGAACTCATGCTCGCGAGCCTCCCAGTAGTTCGGAATCACCAGCGGGTCGAGCAGCACCGCTCCCTGCTCGCGCAAGGTGTTCAGGGCCTGCTCGAACAAGGCCGCCACCGCGGGCTGGTCAGGGATGGCCGCACGGATGACACCGATACGCTTGCCTTGCAGGGCATCGGACTTCAGCACCGCGCTGAAGTCTGGCACGGCCGGTGCCTGACTTAGCGTGACCGGATCCATTGCATCTTGACCGGCCATCGCCTGCATCAGCAGCGCTGCATCGCGCACCCGGCGCACGATGGGGCCGGCGGTGTCCTGGCTGGCCGAGATTGGGATGATGCCGGCGCGGCTCAATAGACCGACCGTGGGCTTGAACCCGACCACGCCGCAAGCCTGGGCAGGCGAGCAGATCGAACCGTCGGTCTCGGTGCCGACGGTCAGCGGCGCGAGGCTCGCGGCCGCAGCAACCGCCGAGCCTGAGCTGGAGCCGCTCGGACTGCGGTTCAACACATGGGGGTTGCGGGTCTGGCCGCCGCGGCTGCTCCAGCCGCTGCTGGCCCGGCTGCTGCGGATATTGGCCCACTCGCTCAGATTGGTTTTACCGAGGACGACGGCACCCGCCGCGCGCAGCCGCTCGACGATATGGGCGTCGCGCTGCGCATGCAGGCCGGCCAGGGCCAGCGAGCCAGCGGTAGTGCTCATCTTGTCGGCGGTGGCAATGTTGTCCTTCAGCAGCACGGGGATGCCGTACAACGGACCGCGGCGGTGCGACTCGCTCTTGGCATCCAGCGCGCGGGCCACGGCCAGCGCATCCGGGTTCAGCTCGATCACGGCACGTAACTTCGGGCCGTGCAGATTCAGAGCCTCAATGCGCTTGAGGAAATGCTGCACCAGTTCCACCGAGCTGAGCCGGCCGGCCGTCATTGCCGCCTGCAGCGCTGTGACGTCCATGCCGTCCAACGCCGTGAAGCCAGGAGCGCTGGTAGTGCCAGCCACCGCGGTCGATGCTGTCAGGCTCGATCCGACCAGGGCGCCTGCCGCTGTCGCAAAGCTTCTCCGAGTCATTGGATTGCTCATCGTTCCACCTTTCGTGCTAGATGACTTGGCTGCAGTCTAGGCTGCTCGTTGTTCGTTCGAATGAGAGCATGGTCGCATGTGCTTTCAGCATGAACGCAGAGGGGAAGTGCTAGCCCGGAGGGTCTGCGTGCTCAGCACTCAATATTTGGCTACCGCTGGCGCCCGGTTCGGCTTCACAAGTTTGATCACGCTTTGGGCACTGAGTTGAACGTTGAAGGCTGCAACCGGATCGCGCGAAAATCAAGTCTCACGCGCCCAACTGAGCAAGGCGAATGACGCTGATGGGGTGACAGCGGTCGGGCGCGCGGCTTGGCCCGACGTCTCTTCCCAGCCTGAACCGGCCTCCCAGCACCTGTGGGCAGCTCTGCCAGCGAGTGCTGCAGTTCAGGCCGCTGGCCGGATGAGTCGCCGCCACCTATGCAGGGCACCAGCTGCGGCGAGCCTCGTTAAGCAACCGTCGTTCCCGGCGGCGACACGGCTATGCTGCATCGATAGCTTCAGACCGCATTGGTTGACCCACTGCTGCGAGCAACTGTCGGCTGAGCGCAACTTCTTCTTGGGCTTGCCGCAGGCCTGTCTCGAGTTGCTTTACCCGCAGGGCCTCTAGGTTGAGGCCTATTTGTTGACTGGCAAAGACGAGGGCCTCAATCTCATCGGGACGGTAGGCGTCTCCGCTTGGCTTGTTCCCGAGCGTGACGAAGCCAGCGAGCTCGCCGCCAGGCAACAGCATCGGCAAGGCCCAATCGAATGGAACGGCGCTGTCAACGTCATCGCGAGCGATGGGTTCCCGCTGTGCACGCATCGCCACCAACGCCGCGTCATCCACATCCACTGCGGGAGTCGAATTGGCAGCGGACGGCCCGACCCGTAAGGCGCACTCAAAGTACTTCCCAGAGGCTTGTCGATAGATGGTCACATCAGCCCCAGCCGCGAACCGTGCGACCGCGGCACCAAAGAGCTGAATGAGCGCGTCTGGGTCGCGCACGAAGGGAGCCTGCTTCACGAACGCACGCAGTCGTTCTTCGTTCTCATGCCAACGGTGGAAAAACAATGCTTCAACGGCGTGTTCGAACCGGTGCCGCACCCGATGGAACATGAGGTAGACAGCAAGCGCGATCGCACCGTCCAGATAGACGTTTTTCTCTCGGCTCTCGAAGTGAAGTACATGCTCTACCCCCCATTCGGTGACGCCAAAGGCGACCAGGACCGTCAGACTGGTCACCGAATAAACCAAACCTCGACTGACTACAAAGCCAAGGTCTATTGCCCGGTAGCGGAGCACGGCATAGGCAATAGCCACGTAGCTCACGATCTGCACGAACCGGTTGAACGTGGAATAGTCGATGAAGTAATCCGGCACAAGAAGTCTTATCAACCATGAGCCTGAGCCCGCCAACAACCGCACTAAGAACACTACCAACATCCACAGCAAACGCTGTCGGGACTCACCATACGAGTTCCGCCAACCATCGGCGAGCGCGACGACGACCAGCGCGGAGAGCCCAATGCCAATGAGGGCGCCCATTCCAAAAAGTAGTCGTTCTGGGATATAGAAGCTGAAAACATCCAGGAGGCTCACTAGCGAAAGGACCAACAGTAAGCCTGTGGCCCAAGGTACCAATGCGACCAACCGCCCGCGCCGACCGCTGCCTTCTTCGTTTTGAAAGTAAATCGCAAACAGCAGTGGTGCGATGAAGGAAGGTGTGTACGACAGACAGGTGAATGCTTCAAGACTCCACTGATGTCCAAGCGCCACTCCAGCGTTGAACACTGTCGAAATGAATCCGACAGAGATGAACCGGCAGGCGCGACTGTCGGGTTGTCGCAGGCCGATTAGCACGCCGAATGCCAAGCCCAGCGTCATGCTCGCTACTGTCAGGTCCTCAAACACAGCCGGGTATTCAGGCGTGGTCTGAGGCACCGTAACCACGCTAATGGGCAGTGAGCCTTGCGGGGTCTGAAGGGCAAAGTCAATCCGGGTCTTGGGCGATTCGAATATGCCGAGCCCTCGCCAGCCTTTCAGTTCCAGAACGTCCCCTGGCTTCACGCCTGCCGCGATCAGCGGCGATCCGGGCTGAACTTCGTCGACGATCTGACGGCGGGAAAGGAAGCGCTGTTCGGGGTGGGATTTGAAAAGGAGTCCCGAACGTTGCACTGGACCCAGATAGCGCGGGCACGCAAAAAGCGCGTAGACGAAGAAGGCCACAGCGAGTAGGCCGAGGGCAACGACGAAAGCTCTCCAAGATCCGGAACCGGAGCTGTGATGCACCATGTCGGGTCTCCCCGCAGATTAGCGTTAGGACAACGCCATGATGGTGGGAATCCTGAGGCTAGTCTAGTTGCGGATGCCCAGACCACCGTCCGCCAAGGCGAAGGCGCCGAACGATGCCGATGGCCACGAATGGCGGGTCGGCGCCGAGAAGGACTACCAAGAAGAAGAAATGGCATTGCGCAGAGCGCTTGCCGCTGCCTATAAGGCTCAGAAGTCACGGGAGCGCGACAGGGACATCGAGAGCAATAGCGGATCATCTGCTTCTTGCATCAACGCGGGCATGTGATTGGCCCTGTGCGAAATTGAACCACTGCGAAGCCCCAACCAAGGGTCCGCATGGGGTTGATGCTCCCAGACCTGAGCATTTAAATCGCGAGACTTGAGCTCATTCAGGGAGACAACATGAGCACTTCGTCTGCGGTCGCGCGCCTCAAGGCGTTCGACCCTTCCAGATGGGCTGGCGCTTTGAAGGCGGCTGGTGCTGTCCTGGCGTACATTCCGATGGTTGCAGTTGCGCAAGCGATCAGCCAAGCGGCACCTGTGGCATCGGCCCCTGCGCCAGCCCCGACTATCGTGACGACCTCCAATGCCTTGGGCGGCGTCTTGGAAGTGCTGCTGGGCTATGCCTCACCAGTCCTGGCCGCCATGGCGCTGGTCGGCGCCATTTCCATGGCAATCGTCCAGGTGCTGAAGACGCCGGGACAGACCTACTTCCAGCGGGGAGCCTTTCAGGCCTGGCTCGGGCTAGGGGGCTTTCCGTTTGGTAAGGCGCCCGCCAGTCCGCTGCTCGACGAAGTGCTCTTTTTGTCCATCGGGCAGCGCAAGCATATGAACGTGCTGTGCGGCTTGGATCTGCCCAAGATGATGGGTCAACTTCAAGCGGCTGCCAAAGCGGCATTGGAGAACCCCGATCAGTACAGCTTGTTCTATACCTTCCTGGTTTCGACAGATGTCAAAATGGGTCGTCGTCTGGAGATGACAGATGTCAAGGTGGATCTGAAAGAGCCTACGGCTCCCGAGCCGCTGCCCAAGTCGGTGCAAGACGCTAATCGTCCAAAAGACGCCGACCTATGGGCAATGAGAATCGACCTGAAGCGGCTGAAGGTCGCCAGAGAACGCAGCCTGAATGCAGTTGGTGAGGAGCGCAGTCCAACCCAGGCCGAAGGCGATGGCCTCACGGATGCGCAACTTCATTCCAGGATTTCCAACCAGGTCATGCGCAAGCTGGACGGATTCCAGCTGCGCACGGCCTTCTGGTGGGAAACCACTTGCCAGGTCACTGCAATTGCGATCAGTGTCTCAATTTTCTATTTCGCTTTGGACAGGGTGAACAACGTTGAACTGACAATGCCCGCGAAGCTGATCTACGGTTTCCTGGGCGGCCTTCTGGCCCCGTTCATCAAAGACTTTGCCGGGACGATCAAGGGCCTAGCAAATCGCCCATAAGCGCCTGCCGAGCAAATCAAAATGTCCTCAAGGACCTATTGCACGCTGAGCTTTCGCACGGAGCCGACGGGCGGCGACGTGAGCCCCGACCACTGGCTCAATGACATCGAGGCGTTCAAGCACCAATCGCACTTGATCCTGATGGTCCATGGCTACAACAGCGATGTGCCAGGCACGAACAAGAGCATGGACAACTTCGAGCAGCGAATGGACGCGGCGTGCATGGCGGGCAGAGACTGGCGCGACGGCGCGCAGTGTGTGCGGGTCTACTGGCCCGGAGACGTGGACTGGGGCCTGCTCAGCGTCCTGGGTTACCCACTGACGATCAAACCCGCCGAAGAGTCGGGCAACTTGTTTTCAGAGGCACTCCGCACTCTCACAGCCGGCAACCCGGACCTACGGGTCAGCCTGATCGTTCACTCACTAGGGAATCACTTCACCCTCCAGGCGCTTTCGGGCTTAAACGGGGCGCACGGGCTGGGTCCACGGATCAGTCACATGGTGATGATGGCCGCGGCCGTACCAACAACGCGACTGGCCAAGCAAGGTGATGGAATGAACAGAGGCCTGGACCAGGCCTTGGTCAGTACCGAGACCTCCAGCCTACATACACCGCATGACTGGGTGCTAGCGTTCGCCTTCCCGCCAGGCGAGACAGCTGCCGGCGGCGAGGGGTTTTTCCCGACGGCCCTGGGTCATCAGCATTGGGATGAAGCGCCAAGTGCCTTGAACCAGCAATTCGCGCAACCGACCCAGTCAAGGAAGTACGTCGACCACACGCACTACTGGACAGGCATCAGCGAGAACCAGATGTTCGACTTGTTGGGCGTGCCGGTGACGGTCGCGCGCAGAACCACCGTGATGAATCAGTCTGAGCGGGCGACGCTCGTCAAGGATGATCCACCAAGTCGGGTGACTCAGATGCGCGAAACGCTGGCCCTGTACGAATAGTCGCCAGGTAGCCGGATGGAACTGTCCAACTGAGATCGGTTTCCAACTCCTGAGTCGCCGAGAAGGCCTTGCGTCCGAGTCCGATACGCCGGTCTGTTGCAAGCGCGCCGGAACAATTCACCCGTAGGACAGCGCCAACCCAACCAACATAATCGATTGATCCGTCGAAGGTCCGGTAACGGTCACAGCGGGCGCAGGGATCGCCTACCGCCAATGACTCAGATCAGCCTTAAGCGGGTGCCTGCGCACGGTCACATTCAACCAGAATGCTGCGTGGCCTGGTCAGTGCAGGCCGGCACCGGCGGTCAACGTGAACGGATTGCGCATCTTTCCTGTATTGACCCTTGCACCGCTGTTGCCGGCCTGCGCTTGCTCGGCGGCCTCTGCACCTCCGGCGCCGTTGGAGCTCCCCGGTCAATGCCCCCAAAGCCAGAGCGCGAGACATATGCCCGCCATGAAGGCCGTGCCCATCATCGACAGCAGGATGACCCAACGCTCCCGCGCGGAACTCTGCTGCTCCGCGAGACGCTGCGAGGCCTCTGCCAGGCGCTGGATAGAAACGCTCACCTGCTCGTTGAAAAGTGCCTCCGCCGCCCCGCGCATGGCCTGCGACAGATCCTCAACAGACCGTTTGACCACGGCATGTGCATTGGCGGCGATCATCTTCGCTGTGTCCAGCCGAGCACGCTCGAACATAGCGTCGAGTTGCGCGTCGAAGGCGATCACGTGGGCTGAAAGTTGTTTGCTCAACTGTTGGTGAGCTTCAACAAGAGCCTGTCGGGATGCGTTCATGGTGGGCAGCAGGGTTTGCGCATCGCCCAAGACCTCGCCGAGATCGCCGATCAACTCAGCGATGAGCGCTTCACGCGCAGACACCGATGGCTTCGATGCCGCGTCCAATGCATCATTCAACGACGCATTCATGAGAAATCGCTGCGCACGGCGGCCGAAATCCTCGCAGTGCTCTCGTCCGGGAGGTCCAGAGCCCCGAAGCAGGCGTCCAGCGCAGGAGTCACGCCGATGGCAAGGCGGCGACGCGCCAGACGCCGTGCCAGCCTCACCCGCTCGCCGGTGTCGTTGGCGGCCACGATCTGGGCCTTGAAATCGGTTGGATCGGCCGCCACGGCTTGCAGGTCGTTGCTCTCTCCGTTCATGAGCGCATAGATCTCGTTGTATTCCAGAACGCAATCCAGCGAGAACTGCGCGACCGGCGATTCCCGCAGGAAGGCCAGCAGTGGCTCAAATGCCCGCTTCAGCTCGGCGCGGTCCTCGACCATGTTGAAGACAAGGCGCACGTTGTCGGCGGGGACGCCGAGGCGGGCCAATTCGGCCAATGTGGCCACCGTGTCGCGCTGCTGCTTGCGCGCGGGCACCGTGGGCACGATGAAGAGGTCGAAGTCCTCATGGCTGCCGCGATATCGGCGCATGAGCGCCAGCAAGTCCTCGACATTGCTCGCGCCGATGTCGACGATCACGTCGTCGACGACCTGCAGGTATTCCTGCAGCTCCGCGAACTGGCGGCCGCGGATGACTTGCGCCTCGTCTTCTGCGGCGTTGATGCTCTCGATGGCGATGACGCGGGCACGTGGCAAGCGGGGCGCCAGGAGGTGCCGGGTAATGGTGGATTTGCCGACATTCCCGGAGAAGCTGATGACAGCGATTTTCATGGGAGATCCTTTCCCTGCAGGAGGCAGTTGGTGAAGTGGCCTTCAAAGAACTGGTCGGCGATGTCCAGCCCGTAGCGCTTCCCTTCTATAGACGGTCTGGTGCAACGCGAGTCGGGCTGCGGAGGCAGTGGCGCGGCGTCGCTCGACGAGCTTGCCGAAGCGGGGCCACCAGCTCGCGGCAAGGGGTCGGCGGACGATGCAGAGACGAGCGGCTCCGGGCCGGGGATCGCGGTGGAGGGCCGTGCGGCCTCGCGCTTGACGGTGGTGCGACCGACCGTGACGCCAGCGTCCAGCAGTGCCTGGCGTATCGCTTCAAACGAGTAGCCAGCGGCGCGCAGGCGGTGTATTTCGGCGCTGAAGGCCAGCGCCTTGCGATCGGGCCTGCCCGGGGGCAGCTTGGGTAGCAGGGCCATCGACATCGCCTCCAGAACTCACCCGAATACTTTGCGGCTGATCTGGGGCAAGACGCGCGATGAATTTTTGGAAAGATTCAGCGGTGGGACTGATTGGGACGACGAGCGCGGGATGCAGTCCGCTTTCGGTCCGCGTTTGGTCCACGTTCGAGTTGCACGAGACGCGAGGCACAGACCTCTTGGGTTCGTGTTGGACGATTGGGCCAGAGTCGGTCCGGGTTCAGTCCGGGTTTGGTCAGCCTTTGGGCCACCAACAGCCTGGACCGCCGAAATTCGGCTCCGAACTACCCCGCAGCGAGGCCTGATTCGAGCCAAATCGAGAGCTCAAAAAACTAGTGCAGGATAGGCTGGCCGCCAGCATTTGGAGACCACTTCGCCGGCCATCCCAGGGCGCGTCTTTGCACGAGCGTAAGGCCCGCCAGACAGTGCTGGTCACGACTGCCCCCCGTGCCGGTTGGGCCTGACCGGGTCGCTGCTCATGATACGGGTCAACAGGCCGCACTGCAGCGTCAGGCCCATATTCGCCTGACGTTGCTCACAAGGCGTTCGGGACCACACGTCCGCTCAAGGCGGCACGCCCGGTCGTTCGCGAACTGGGTCCTGAACGGTTGCTCCAGCGGATACCCGCCACTCACGGCCGACGGCGTCGCCCGGCGGCAGTGTGCTCGACATCGGCTCGAGCATGGCGAGGCAGTCGGCATCTCCCGAACGACGCTTTTCGGCTGATACGACCGGCTCTTCCCGACCCATTGCCGTCATAGGTCTTCCCGATTTGGACGCCAGTTTGCTGACGTTCGAGCTGTCGAGAGGTGGCCGCCACTCTGAGCGGACATCGACACTGTCAATCAAGGCGCCACCAATGGCTCTGTTCGGAGCCGGCACCCCTGGGGCTCACCCTGCGTACCGGCTCATCGGGCTCACCCAGCAGGCTCTTCGGGCGAGGGGGGCTCATCAGGCGACAGAAACAACTTGACCCGGCTGGTGGTCCAGGTGGCCACTCCCGTGCCGAAGAAGTCG
>Ga0213872_10001153_pt1 | contig 17971 bp, 18 predicted proteins | sample VelepicomBERX_R2_FD_160071 | JGI IMG/M metagenome (GOLD analysis project Ga0213872, IMG submission 160071) | Rhizosphere microbial communities from Vellozia epidendroides in rupestrian grasslands, the National Park of Serra do Cipo, Brazil - RX_R2 | ecosystem: Host-associated > Plants > Roots >...
GTTCGCAGCCGCGCCGCGCTCCGCGCCGGGGCCGCTGCTGGCGGGAAAACGCATCGCCATCGCCCGCGACGCCGCCTTCTGTTTCCTCTATCAGGCCAATCTCGATTTGCTGGAAGCCATGGGGGCGGAACTGACCTTCTTCTCGCCGCTGGCCGGTGGCCCTGTCCCCGACTGCGACGCTCTTTATCTGCCGGGCGGTTATCCCGAATTGCATCTCGACGCTCTGTCCGGCGCTCTCGACGGGATCGCGATGGATAAACCGACATTGGCCGAGTGCGGCGGCATGCTGGCGCTGCTCGACAGTCTCGATGGGGTGAAGATGGCGGGCGTGCTGCCCGGCCATGCCGTTCTGCAAAAGCGGCTGGTCAATCTCGGCCTGCATTCGGTGACGCTGCCGGAAGGGACCCTGCGCGGCCACACCTTCCACCACTCGCTGTCCGAGGTCGCGCTCGACCCGATCGCGACCTCGGAGCCCAACCGGCTGCAGGGGCGGGGAGAGGCGGTCTATCGTGTCGACCGGCTCACCGCGACCTATATGCATCTCTATTTCGGCTCGAATCCCGAGGCCGTGGCGAAGCTGTTCACCTAAACATTGCATTCCGCGCAGGCTTTGTGTATTGAACCCGCTTCTCGGCGACGGCACCCCTGGAGGCCGTCGTCTCTCTGTCTTTGGAGACTAGAATGAGCGAAGTTGTTTCTCTGAGCGCTGAAACGCGCGATCGGGCCGGTAAAGGGGGCGCCCGAGCCACTCGTCGCGACGGCTTCGTGCCGGGCGTGATCTATGGCAACAAGAAGGCCCCGATTTCCATCGCCGTCTCGCCCCGCGATTTGTGGGTGCAGATGAATACCCCGGGCCTGCGTTCCCGCCTGTTCGACATCACCGTCGGCGGCGCGGTCGAGCGCGTTCTGTGCCGCGACATCCAGAAGCACAAGGTCAGCGGCCAGCCGCTGCATGTCGACTTCCTGCGCGTGTCGGGCGATGCCAAGGTCCACGTCAAGGTGTCGGTCCACTTCAGCAACCAGGACAAGAGCCCGGGCCTGAAGAAGGGCGGCGTCCTGAACATCGTCGCCCACGAGCTGGAAGTCATCGCTCCCGGCAACGCCATTCCGGAAGAGCTGGTGGTCGACCTGGCCGGTCTCGAGATCGGTACCTCGATCCATCTGTCGAACCTGAAGCTGCCGGCTGGCGTTTCGGTCGTCACCCACGAGAAGGACGCGACGATCGCCACGATCGCTGCCCCGACCGTGTCGCTGGCTACCGAGACCGCCGCGGAAACGACCGGCGAAGCCTCGTCGTAATCGATGCGTCTTCTGGTGGGGCTGGGTAATCCCGGCACGGCCTATAGCCGGAACCGCCACAATATCGGGTTCATGGCGGCGGACGAAATCGTCCGCCGCCATAACTTTTCCGGCTGGAAGTCGAAGTTCCAGGGCGAGTTCGCCGAAGGAACCATCGAGGGTGAAAAGGTCCTGGTGCTGAAGCCCGGCACCTTCATGAACCTGTCCGGCCAGTCGGTCGGCGCGGCCGCGACCTTCTACAAGATCGCGCCCGAGGACGTGTTCGTCTTCTATGACGAGCTCGATCTCCTGCCCGCCAAGATGCGTATCAAGAAGGGCGGCGGCTCGGGCGGCCATAACGGCATCAAGAGCCTCGATTCCCACATCGGTCCAGAATACTGGCGCGTGCGTCTCGGCATCGGCCATCCCGGCCACAAGGACCGGGTGCATGGCTATGTGCTGGGCGATTTCGCCAAGGCCGACCAGCCCTGGCTCGAAGCGCTGCTCGACGGAGCCGCGCGCCATCTGCCCCTGCTGCTGGCGGGGAACCACAACGAGTATATGAGCAAGATCGCTCTAGCCATTCCTAAAGCCGGAGAAGCGTGATGGGATTTAATTGCGGAATCGTCGGCCTGCCCAATGTCGGCAAGTCGACCCTGTTCAACGCCCTGACCGCCACCGCGGCGGCCCAGGCGGCCAATTATCCCTTCTGCACCATCGAGCCCAATGTCGGCCGCGTCGCGGTGCCCGATGCCCGCCTCGACAAGCTGGCGGTGGTGGCGAAGTCGGCCAAGATCATCCCGACCCAGCTCGAATTCGTCGACATCGCCGGCCTGGTGCGCGGCGCCTCGAAGGGCGAAGGCCTGGGCAACCAGTTCCTCGCCAATATCCGCGAAGTCGACGCCATCGTCCATGTGCTGCGCTGCTTCGAGGATGGCGACATCACCCATGTCGAGGGCTCGGTCGATCCGGTGCGCGACGCCGAGACCATCGAGACCGAACTGATGCTGGCCGATCTCGATAGCCTGGAGCGCCGCGTCTCCGCCGCCCAGAAGAAGGCGAAGGGCGGCGACAAGGATGCCAAGGCCCAGCTCGACGTGATGGAGCCGGCCCTGGCCGCCCTGCAGGCCGGCAAGCCGGTGCGCAGCGTCGAGTACACCGCCGAAGAGCGCGCCCTGGTCAAGACGCTGGGCCTTTTGACCTCGAAGCCCGTCCTCTATGCCTGCAACGTCGAGGAAGCCTCGGCCGCGACCGGCAACGCCTTCTCCGCGAAGGTCGCTGTGATGGCGAAGAAGCAAGGCGCCGCCCATGTGGTGATCTCGGCCGCCATCGAGGCCGAAGTGGCGCTGCTGTCCGACGAAGCCGAGCGCCAGGAGTTCCTGGAAACGCTGGGCCTGGAGGAAACCGGCCTGGCCCGCGTCATTCGCTCGGGCTACGAGCTTCTGCACCTGATCACCTTCTTCACCGTCGGCCCCAAGGAAGCGCATGCCTGGACCCTACCCAAGGGTCTGAAGGCTCCGCAGGCCGCCGGTGTCATCCACACCGACTTCGAGCGCGGCTTCATTCGCGCCGAGACCATCTCTTACGGCGATTTCGTCGCCTGCGGTTCCGAGGCGGCGGCCAAGGAGCAGGGCAAGATGCGCCTTGAGGGCAAGGAATATCTGGTCCAGGATGGTGACATCTTCCATTTCCTGTTCAACGTCTGAGATCGGGGACGGAACATGGGCGGTACGCCGACTTTCGCCATTCCCCACGCTTTTCTGGGCACCAAGACCGATCCGAAGGACGCCAAGGTCTGCATCGCCGGGGTTCCCTTCGACATCGCGGTGACCAATCGCTCGGGCTCGCGCTTCGGTCCTCATGCGATCCGGCATGCCAGCCGCATGCTGGTCGATGGCGACAATCCGGCCAATTGGCGCGATCCGCTGCATCTGCCGATCGCCGATGTCGGCGATTTCCAGATCTCGCTGGGCAAGATCGAAGAGAGCCTGGACCTGATCGAGAAGCAGGCTTCGGCCTATGATCATCTGGTCACCCTGGGCGGCGATCACACCATCGCGCTTCCGCTGCTGCGCGCGATCGCCAAGAAGCGCGGCCCGGTCGGGCTGATCCATTTCGACGCCCATCTCGATACCTGGCCGGACAATTTCGGCACCGTCTATGCCCATGGTTCGGTGTTCTACCACGCCATCACCGAAGGCCTGGTCGACCCCAAGCGCATGATCCAGATCGGCATCCGCTCGCCTGTCCAGCGCGAGATCTGGGATTGGACCGAGGCGCAGGGCGTCACCATCCTCGACGCCGAATCGGTGCACACCAGCACGCCGGCCGCCATCGCCCAGAAGATCCGCGAGGTGGTGGGCAGCCAGCCGACCTATCTGTCGTTCGACATCGACGCGCTCGATCCGTCGCAGGCGCCGGGCACCGGCACGCCGGAAGTGGGCGGCATGTTCACCTGGCAGGCGATGAGCATCATCAAGAAGCTCGAGGGGCTGAACCTGATCGGCATGGATCTGGTCGAGGTCTGTCCGCCCTACGACATCGCCGAGATCAGCGCGCTGGCCGGTGCGTCGCTGGTGTGGAACTACCTTACTTTGTTCGCCAGGGCCTGATGACGACGCGGCGGCGCCTCCGGCTTCTGGTCGCGGCGCTGCTGATGCTGCAGGATGCCGCCGGCGCCGCGACGCCGGTGGTGACTTGGGTGACGCCGGAGCTGTCGAACGATACCAACAGACTCGGCGATCACTTCCTGTCCTTCCTGATGGGGCGGCTGCCCACCTTCGATCACCACGTGATACCGGGCAGCATCGGGCGGGTCTGGCACGAGATGCAGAGCAATCGCGTCGGCACCTGCGTCTTCAATGCGCTGAAGACCCCCGAGCGCGAGGCCGTCGCGATATTCAGCCGCCGCGCCCTGCTGTGGCCGGCCTATCGTCTCTATTTCCCGGCATCGCGCCGCGCGGCGTTCAGCCCCTATCTTGACGGCGAGGGGCGCGTCGACCTCGGCAAGCTGGTTTCGGCGCCGTTGCATGGCGGGATCACCACCAACCGGGCCTACAATGCGGTGATCGACAAGTTCATCGCCGTGCATAGCAAGGCCGATCACCTCGACAGCCTGCTTTCGCTCCATCAGATCCTGACCTTGCTGCGAGCCGGACGGCTCGATTACGCCTTTGCGACGCCGGCCGACCTTGAATCGTCCGACGGGGTGTTGGATAGCCTGGAAATCGCCGGTTCCGATGCCTGGAATTCCAGTTTCGTCGCCTGCAGCCGCGATCAGATCGGCGTGGCGGTGATCGCGGCGGTCGATCGCCTGTTCGACGACCAGGAGAACTGGGCGGAATATGTCGAGCCGCTGCGCTCGGTCCTCCCGCCCGCCGATTACGCGGTGGTGCTGCGCTCTAGGCCCTAATGTTCCACCGAGTGCGAAACGTGTAGGCTCTTCGGCGTCAGCGCGCCGGCGATCAGCACGATGAGACTCAGCGCCACCGAACAGAGAAACACCACGACGAGCCCGTGATCGAGCGCGCCGGCGATCAGCGGCGAATGCTGGCCCGAGCGCATCAATTCGTCGACGTCGCCCAGATTGGGCGCTTCGCGTGCCACCAGCAGATTGAGCAGCAGGCCCAGCAGCGTCGAGCCGGCGGCCTGGCCCAGGGTGCGCGCCAGATAGAATAGCGTGGTGGCCTGGCCGCGTTCCCGGCCTGGCACGTTGGACTGCACCGCGACGTTGAAAGTGATGCTGTTGATGCCCATGCCGAGGCCGGCGCCGACGCAGGCGGCGTGGATCAGGATCGGCTGGTGCAGCCGGGCGCCCAGCCATAGCAGCACCGCCGCCCCAACCAACCCCGCCGAGGCCCAGACCGCCAGCGAGCGATAGTGGAAGCGGCGCATGACTCGGCTGATCGACATGTTGGCGCAGGTCCAGGCCACCGACAGCAGCCCGATGGCGACGGCGCCCGACATCGGGGCGCCTTCCAGCACGCCGGTCAGATAGGTCGGCACGAAGGCGGTCACCGCCATCAGCTCCGCCCCGCACAGGAAGGCCGACAGCAGGGCGATCCGCACCACCGGGGTGCGCCACAGATCGAGCTGCAGGATGCCGGCGCGCGGGCCCGAATGCTGATGATGCGTGCCGGTTTCCTCGAACCACAGCACCACCACCACGATGACCAGCGCGCCGACCGGCAGCGGCATCCAGAACACGTAGGACCAGCTCAGATGGGTGATCAGCCAGGCACCCATCAGCGGGGCGACGATGGCGGCGAAGCCCCAGATGGCGCTGATATAGCCGAGATAATGCGGGCGCTCGGCCGGGGTGGTGACGTCGCCGATGATGGTGATGGCCAAGGGCGTCATGCCCGCCGCGCCCAGCGCCTGGACGGCGCGGAAGGCGATCAGCGACGGCATGGTGGTGGCCATGCCGCACAGCCAGGATCCGAACAGGAACAGGATCACCGCGGCCAGGAACAGGAATTTGCGGCCCTTATGGTCGGCCAGGCGGCCATAGACCGGCATGGCGAGCGCTGCGACCAGCAGATAGGCGCCGAAGGTCCAGGAGAACAGTTCAAACCCGCCGATCGCGCCGACCACCACCGGCATGATGGCGCCGGTTACCGTTCCTTCCATCGCAGCCATGAAAGCGGAAAGCATCATCGCGGCGAGCACGATCCGTCTCGCCTTGGCACTACTGGACACGGGGGAAACTCCAGGGATTCCAAGTCTTTGCCCCATCATGCCCGAGAAATGTCCTCCTCGGGGAAAATTTAACTTGCATCAGGGGGCCATGGGGTTCATAAGCGCCCCCCTGAGACGCACTTCGCACGTGCCTATGGCGCAGTCCTTAGAAAGCTCCTGACTGGGGTCGACTGTGGTTATGCTACGACGGTCAGGCGTCCTTTTTGGATCCGGTATTTGTGGGCCGGTACCCGAGAGGGAGTTGGACATGGTTGTTGATATCCGCGCCCCGTCGGCCTGGCCGACAGACGCTTTCGAGACGGTTGCGCATTCTTCCCGAAGTAAGCCGGTCACCACCCTGCTGATGTAACAGCAGCGTGGGTTGACTTGTGTGCCGTGGCCTGGGTTTTCCGGGCCGCGAAGGTAATGCCTTTTACCCTGGAAGAATGCCGAAATGTCCCTGATGCAGAAGATTGCTCGCCGCAGCGCCGCCGACGTCGTTCGTGAGATCGAACCCGATGTGCCGCTGATCTGCACCCGCCCCGAAGAGCTGCGCAAGAAGGCGCGTGCCTTCCTCGACGGCTTCCCCGGCGAGGTTCTCTACGCCGTGAAGTGCAACCCGGACACCGAGGTTCTGCGTCATCTGGTCGATGGCGGCATTACCCATTTCGACGCCGCTTCGATGGCCGAGATCCGCCAGGTGCGTTCGGTGCTGCCCGACGCCGTGATCCATTTCATGCATCCGGTGAAGGCCCGTTCGGCGATTCGCTCGGCTTATTTCGAGCATGGCGTGCGCGACTTCGTCCTCGACAGCTTCGCCGAGCTGAACAAGATCCTGGCCGAAACCAAGAACGCCACCGATCTGGTGCTGGTGGTGCGTCTGGCCATGCCCAAGGGCCAGGCCGTTTATGACCTGTCCGGCAAGTTCGGCGCCGCTCCCAATGATGCCGCCGCCTTGCTGAAGGCCTGCGCCAAGGTCGCGGCCAAGGTCGGTCTCTCTTTCCATGTCGGCTCTCAATGCATCGACCCCTCCGCCTATGAGCGAGCCCTCGACCTCACCGGCCAGGTACTCGCCCAGAGCGGCGTGGCGCTCGACGTGCTCGACGTCGGCGGCGGGTTCCCCGTTGCCTACGCCGATGTGCAGCCGCCGCCCCTCTCGCACTTCTTCGCCGCGATCAACCGCGGCGTGGCCAAGCTCGACCTGCCGGCGCATTGCCGCCTGTGGTGCGAGCCGGGCCGCGCTTTGGTGGCCGAGGGCCAGTCGGTCGTGGTTCAGGTGCAGGCCAAGAAAGGCGGGGCGCTCTATATCAATGACGGCGTCTACGGCACCCTGGCCGACGCCGGCGCCGCCGTCGGCCTGCGCTTCCCGATGCGCATGGTGAATTCCAAGCGACAGGGGCGCCTGCGGGCTTTCGAGTTCTTCGGCCCGACCTGCGATTCTGCGGATCGCATGCGGGGTCCGTTCCTGTTGCCGTCCGACATCCAGGTCGGCGACTGGATCGAGATCGGCCAGGTCGGCGCCTATGGCCGCGTGCTGTCGACCGGGTTCAACGGTTTCGATGAAATTTTGCGCGCCACCGTTGACGACCGTCCGCCGGTCGAGGACGTTGGCGCGGTGCTGGTGCCGCTCAAGAGCGTTCGCGCCGCTTAAGGTTTAAAGAGGTAGACTTTATGAAACATGCGACCTTCACTGGCCGCCTGGTCATCATTGGCTTTGGCAGCATCGGACAGGGCGTGCTGCCCCTCATCCTCAAGCATCTGGAAGTCGATCCGGCCAAGGTGACCATCGTCACCGCCGAAGAGCGCGGCCATGGCGTGGCGCGCGAATATGGCGTGCGCTTCGTGCTGAAGCGGCTGACTCCGGCCAATTACAGGGACGTGCTCTCGCCGATGCTGCGCGAGGGCGATTTCGTGGTGAACGTCTCGGTCGACGTCTCCTCGCTGGCGCTGGTCGAGCTGTGCCAGGAGAAGGGCGCCTTCTACATCGACACCTGCATCGAGCCTTGGGCTGGCGGCTACACCGACACCTCGCTGTCGCCGTCGCTGCGCTCGAACTACGCGCTGCGCGAGAAGGCGCTGAAGATGCGTGGGCCAGGCCGTCCGACCGCGGTGATGACCCATGGCGCCAATCCCGGCCTGGTATCGCATCTGACCAAGAAGGCGCTGCTGACCATCGCCGCCGATTCCGGCCTCGCCGTCGCCAAGCCGGCCGACCGCGCCGGCTGGGCCAAGCTGATGCAGACCCTGGGCGTCAAGGTGGTGCACATCGCCGAGCGCGATACCCAGACCACCGCCAAGCCCAAGCCGCCCGGCGAGTTCGTCAATACCTGGTCGGTCGAAGGTTTCGTCGGCGAGGGCCTGCAGCCGGCCGAGCTGGGCTGGGGTTCGCACGAAAAGGAAATGCCGCGCAACGGCTACCGGCACGAGTTCGGCCGCGATTGCGCGATCTATATCGCCCGTCCCGGCGCTTCCGTGCGCGTGCGCAGCTGGACGCCGATGGAAGGCCCGTATCAGGGCTTCCTGATCACCCATTCCGAGGCGATCTCGATCGCCGATTACTTCACCGTGGGCGAGGGCGCCAATCCGGATTTCCGCCCCACCGTGCATTATTCCTACCACCCCTGCGACGAAGCGGTGCTGTCCTTGCACGAACTGGCCGGCAAGGGCTGGCAGTTCACCCAGAAGCCGGTGGTGGCGATGGAAGAGATCGCCGCCGGCAATGACGAGCTGGGCGTGCTGCTGATGGGCCATTCCCAGGGCGCCTATTGGTTCGGTTCGCGCCTGTCGATCGGCGCCGCGCGCCGCCTGGCGCCGCACAACAACGCCACCAGCCTGCAGGTCACCGCCACCGTGCTGGCCGGCATGAGCTGGGCGCTGGAAAATCCGCGCCGCGGCGTGGTCGAGCCGGAAGAGATGGATTTCGAGCGGATTCTCGAACTGGCGGAGCCCTATCTCGGCACGCTGGTCGGCGAATATTCCAACTGGACCCCGCTCGAGCACCGCGCCGAACTGTTCGAGGAAGACCTCGACCGCGAGGATCCCTGGCAGTTCAAGAACTTCCTGGTGATCTAGGGAAAAGCGGTAAAGCCGGGCAGGCCGCGCACGCGGTCAGTCCAGCGGCGCAGGGCCGGATAGGGCAGGCGGGAGATGCCTGCCTGATCCGACATCATTATCTCGGGGAAGCAGCCGATATCGGCGACGGTCGGATGATCGCCGCAGAGGAAGGGCTTTCCTTCCCGTTCGCCGAACCACAGATGCTGGTCGAGTTCGCGGAACAAGGCCGTCTCCGCGGGTGACGCCGCCAGCCGGCGCGCGAAGGCGAACCAGCGGCCATCGGCCTGCCAGTCAGGCGGCGCCAGGCGCGACAGCGCCCGCCAGGCATCCTCGAACCTCTCGCCGTCCGCGACCAGCGCGAGATCCGGCCCATCGCGCAGCTCATAGTCCATGCCGGCCAGATCGAACAGCAGGCGGATGCGATAGGTCTCGCGCGACAGCGAGCTCCCCGACAAGGCGATCACACGGCACCTTCCTCGATGCGGTCACGCAGGCGGGTCAGCAGATCGTCATGCTGGCGGAGTGGAATGGCCGGGTCTATGGACAAGCCGTGGATCACGGTTTGCGTGTCCGAGACCGGTTGCAGAAACAATTTCAGGCCGCTTTGATCCGGCAATTCGGCGGCGACGGCGGACAGCGGCGCCTCGACGAAGACCGCCCGCGCCGGCTGGCAATAGGGCGCGTCGAAAACGGGAATGTTCTCGGGCGCGCCGGCTAGCGTGGTCCAGACCAGGCCATAGCGCTCGACGCTGGGATAGGTCGCGACTCTCGCCGGGATCCCGACGCATTGGCCGCTGCCGCTGGAAAAGCGCCAGCCGTGATATTGGCAGCGCAACTCGGTGCCGAGATTCTCGCCGATGGTCAGGCGTACGCCGCGATGCGGACAGCGATTTTCCCAGACATTGGCGAGGCCGGAATCGTCGCGCCACAAGGCCAGTTCCTGACCGGCCAGGGCGGTGTGGAAGATATGGCGGGGAACGAGATCGCCCGCGCTGGCCACCGGATACCAGGCGCTCATGCCGGGCGATGGCCTATGCTCGGGGACATGGCTTTCCAGGATCGGCTTGAGTGCGGCGAATTCCAGCCGGGCGGCGGCTAGGCCGGCCTCGTCGCGGGCGAGCAAGTGAACAATGCAGCGGTCATTCTCGACCGGTTGGACGAAGAGGCCGGCAGCCGGCTTCCCGCGTATGACGCAATAAGGATGCGGCGGTTCAGCCTTATCGTCGAGAAACGCGTCGAGCACCTGCTGTGCGGGCACATCGATCGACACCGAACCGGCGGCGATCACGGGAAAGGGCAGATCGAACAAAGGCTGCGCAGGCGTGCCCAGGCTGGTCCACACATGGCCGTGCCGGACGCAGACCGGCAAGGCCTTCCCCGACGCGGCCGGCCAGGCGGCGACAATGGTGCCGGCCGGGCGCATCAGGGTCAGATCGGTGCCGAGAAGCCGGGTGGGAACCTCTTGCCCCGGGGACAGGGACTCGAGGGCCGCGACCACATGCCATTCATCCAGTACGACCCGGTCCATCGGCTCCCGACAGCGTTGACATATCTCCTTTAGAAGGAGTAGCGCACGCCCACCGTCGGGTCGAGGTTATTGTTGTGGTAGAAGCCGTTCGCCAAGCCGCCGGCCACCACCGAATACAGGGCGCCGCCATAGGCCTCGAAGCGCTTGGTGATGTGGTAGTCGGCGAACAGGCCGAACACGTCCTCGGTGCCCGAGCAGCTGCTGAAGCTGGAATGGCTGCAGGTGCCGCCATGGAAATTGTTCTGCATGTAGCGGTTCCAGCCGAACACCGCTTCCAGCTTGGAGGTCGCCCAATAGCGGGCGCCGGACCACACCACCTCGAGCTGTTCACCCTGCGCGGCGGTGTTGTTGACCACCGCCGCCTGATATCCGCCGATGCTGATGAAGCCGGTCGGCAAGGGCGAGCTCGCATTGCCGAAATGGATGCGCTCATAGCCGGCATAGAAGGTGGCCTTATCCCAGGCATATTTGGCGTTCAGGCCCCAGGCCATCTGGTCCGACACAGTGACGGACAGCGAATCCCGGATATCGAAGCCGGCGGCCACGGCGGTCTTGACCTGGGCGGCCGACAGAGCGGCGCTGGCGGTCTCGTCCTTTTTTACGGTGTAGACCGCATCCATCGACAGGCCCTGGTAATCGAAGCCGACATCGGCGCCGAAACCAGTGTCGTTGCGGCCCAGCGTGCCGCCGAACTGATACATCAGGCCGACCCGCGCCGGGCCGTAGCTGCCGAGATATTTGATCGAATTGTCCCAGCGCGCCTCTTCGGTGCGGCCGGCGCCGGCAGTGTTGCCCGAGGAACCGATCAGCGAGAAGGCGTTGGCGCGGCCCGACGGGTCGTAATTGGTGAGGGCGTCGCTCTGCAGAGAGTTCTGGCGGCCGAAGGTCAGGGTGCCCCAGGTCTGGTTGCTGACGCCGGCATAGGCGGCGCTGCCGAAGATCTGGCCGGCCAGCGAGGAATCGCTTAGCGAGGTCTGGTTGGCCTGCGCCACGCCGTTATTGGCGGCGATGGTGCCGAGCGCGTCGGTGATGCGGCCATTGATCGGGTTGATCGCGGTTTCCAGCTTGAACAGGCCGGTCCAGCCGTCGCCCAGCTCCTCGGCGCCCTTGAGGCCGACCACCGATTGGTTCAGGCCGCTCTGGATCATCTCCCAGGTGGCGCGGTTGCTGTTCTTTTGGATCACATAGTTGGATCCCAGCGTGCCGCCATTGGTGGGCGGGGCGCCGTGGGTGTCGTAGGTGACGCCGACATCGATCTTGCCGTAGAAGGTGATGCCATTGACCGTGGCGCTATCGTCGCCGGCGAACGCCAAGGCCGGCAAGGCGCAGGCGCCCGCGGCAAGGATGCGTATTGTCTTCATTGATCCCCTCGAAGAAACACGTCTAGGATTTGCCCCTCGCCCTCCGAACGGAGGGTTATGTAGTAAATATATATAACGGTGTGGGATGTCCAATCGGAAGAATGAGCGCGCTGTCGAGGCTTTGCTGACCCTGCGGGGCGAGGGGATGGGCGCGGTGGGGCGCGAGCGCATCGCCATGCTGGAGGCGGCCGCCGAGCATGGCAGCATCACCGCCGCCGCCAAGGCGCTGGGTCTCAGCTACAAGGCGGTGTGGGACGGCATCAACGCCATCAACAATCTGGTGCCGCGGCCGGTGCTGATCGGGCGGGCCGGCGGGGCTGGAGGCGGCGGTGCGGAGCTGACCGAGGAAGGGCGCAAGCTGATCCTGTCCTTCCGTCGCCTGGAGGAGAAATTGTCGCGTATCTCGGTGGCGCTGCTGGAGGAGGGCGACGATCTTCACCCGGATCTGCTGCTGTGGGGCATCGCCATGAAGACCAGCGCCCGCAACGCCTTCCGCTGCACGGTGCGTGAGGTGCGGCGCGAAGCGGTCAATGTCGAGGTGGTGCTCGACGTCACCGATGGGCATGCGCTGACCGCCATCATCACCAATGACAGCGCCGACGATCTCGAACTGGCACCAGGCCGCGAGGTGGTGGCGCTGATCAAGGCCTCGTTCGTCATGCTGGCTCCGGCCGACGAGGCGCCGCGCCGGTCGGGCGGCAATTGCTTCATGGGGGTGGTGGTGAAGCGGATCGACGGCGAGGTCAATGCCGAGATCGTGCTCGACATCGGCGAGGGCAAGACCCTGGCGGCGGTGGTGGCCAAGGCCGATGCCGATCTGCTTCGCCTGACCGTGGGGGAAAAGGCCTGCGCCTTGTTCAGCGCCGGCCATGTCATCCTGGCGGCGGGCTAACCCTGGGACTGGGCGTTGGCGCCGTAGCTTTTGAATTTCTCGATGACGACGTCCATCTCGGCCTCGCCGAGGATGATCGGCTCGCCGATCTGCAAAGCGCGCCAATAGCCCTCGGCCAGGGACTCGACCTCGATCGCCAGCGCCAAGGCACGCTCCAGCGACTTGCCGGCGGCGATCATGCCGTGATTGGCCAGCAGGCAGGCGAAACGCCCGTCCATCGCCGTGACGACATGATCGGACAATTCCTGGGTGCCGTAGGTGGCATAGGGCGCGCAGCGGATGTCGCGTCCGCCCGCCATCGCCACCATGTAGTGAAAGGCCGGAATGCCGCGCCCATGGCTGGCCAGGGCGATGCCGAACGGCGGATGGCCGTGCACGATGGCATTGATTTCCGGCCGCGCGGCATAGATGTCGCGGTGAAAGCGCCATTCCGAGGACGGCTTGCGGGGGCCTGACGGATTGCCCGCCATGTCCATCTCGACGACGTCCTCGGGTGCCAGCGTGCGCGGCGGCATGCCCGACGGCGTCACCAGGAAGCCGGTCTCGGTGCGGAGGCTGATATTGCCCGACGATCCCCGCGTCAAGCCGACCCGCTCCATCTCCAGGCTGGTCTCGATGATCTCCCAGCGGGAACTCATTTCGCCCGTTCCGGATAGAGCCCCGCCAATCCCTCGCGGGAAGCCGCGCAGACGCCGCGTTCGGTGATCAAGGCCGTGACCAGCCGGGCCGGGGTGACGTCGAAGGCGGGGTTGGCGCCGGGCGAGCCGTCCGGAGTCAGCTGGACGGTGATGGTCTGGCCGGATTCGTCTTTGCCGGCGATATGGGTCAGCTCGCGGGCCGAGCGTTCCTCGATCGGAATCTCCTTCACGCCGTCGCGCACGGTCCAGTCGATGGTCGGGCCGGGCAGGCCGACATAGAAGGGAATGCCATTGTCATGGGCCGCCAGCGCCTTGAGATAGGTGCCGATCTTGTTGCAGACGTCGCCATCCGCGGTGGTGCGGTCGGTGCCGACGATCACCGCGTCGACATCGCCATGCTGCATCAGGTGGCCGCCGGCATTGTCGGCGATCACCGTGTGCGGGATGCCCGCCCAGTTCAGTTCGCGCGCGGTCAAGGCGGCGCCCTGGTTACGCGGACGGGTTTCGTCGACCCAGACATGGATCGGAATGCCTTGTTCGGCCGCCTTGTAGACCGGCGCCAGCGCGGTGCCCCAATCGATCGTGGCCAGCCAGCCGGCATTGCAATGGGTCAGGATGTTGAGGCGTTTCGCTCCCGCTGCCTGACGCTTCTTCCAGAGATCGGCGAACAAGGCCGCACCATGGCTGCCGATCGATTCGCAGAGGTCGGAATCCTCGTCGGCCAGGCGGGCGGCTTCCTTGTAGGCCGCTTCGACCCGCTGGGCCGCCGGCAGCGGCAGCAGCAGGGCCAGCATATGATCGACGCCCCAGCGCAGATTGACCGCCGTCGGGCGGGTGCTCATCAGCAACGCCGCCGCCTGTTTCAGCGCCTCGTCGCCGTCATCGGCGCGCGCCGCCAGCGCCATGCCATAGGCCGCCGTCACGCCGATCAAGGGTGCCCCGCGCACCCACATATCCTTGATGGCGCGCGCCGCATCCTCGACGGTTTTCAGCGAGACGATTTGCAGATGGTGCGGCAGGCGGGTCTGGTCGATGATCTCGACTGTGACGCCGTCCTTGGCCAACCACAGCGTGCGATAGGGAATGCCGTCGATCTTCACTTCAGCACCCGCCCGGCGACCGCGTCCAGCTTGGCCTTCATGGCCGGGTCGCGTGCCTCGGGGGCGGTGATCAGCGCGGTCTCCAGCGCGTGATTGCAGCCCTTGGAACAGGGGCCGTGTTCCTTGGCGAGCAAAGGCGTCACCGCCTTGATGAGCGCGCGGGCATTGTCGGCATTGGCGTGCAGGGTGGCGATGATGCTGTCGACCGTCACATGGTCGTGGTCGGGGTGCCAGCAATCGTAATCGGTCACCATCGCCACGGTGGCGTAGCACATCTCGGCTTCGCGGGCCAATTTGGCCTCGGGCATGTTGGTCATGCCGATCACGTCGCAACCCCACGAGCGATAGAGGTTGCTCTCGGCCTGAGTGGAGAATTGCGGCCCTTCCATCACCAGATAGGTGCCGCCCTTCTGGACGGCGAGATTGAGCGAGCTGGCGGCTGCGTGCAGATGCCCGCCCAGGCGGCCGCAGACCGGATTGCCCATGCCGACATGGGCGACCAGGCCGGTGCCGAAGAAGCTCTTTTCGCGGGCGAAGGTGCGGTCGATGAACTGGTCGACGATGACGAAGGTGCCGGGCGGGAGCTGGGCCTTCAGCGAACCCACCGCCGAGACCGACAGGATCTCGGTGACGCCGGCCCGCTTCAGCGCGTCGATATTGGCGCGGTAATTGACTTCGGTCGGGGGAATGCGGTGGCCTCGGCCGTGACGCGGCAGGAACACCAGCTTCTGCCCGTCCAACGTGCCGGTCAGCAGCTGGTCGGACGGTTGTCCGAACGGGCTTTCGACGGTTTCCCACCGCGTATCGACCAGGCCGTCGATCGAATAAAGCCCGCTGCCGCCGATAATGCCGATCACCCGTTCCGCCATGACGCCCTCTTTCATAATCAAGGGGTCCTGGTTAGCCGATGATGGCGGGGCTGTAAACGGCGTTATCCGTACGCTTGCTTTTGATGCTGCGTTGCGCCAACACTAAAAGTTGCAAGGCCAATGCCGGAGCCGGTACTGCGATGCCACAACATCGTCACATCGGCGGGGACTATAATAGATATGCGGGCGGGAAAGGGCTGTCCGGCATGTTCGTCGCGGAGGCTTCAGGATGCATTTTCGTGCTCTCGCCGTGTGTACCGCTGCTTATCCCCTGGCGTTGACCAGCTTTTCCGGCCCGGCCCGTGCCGAGGATTATGCCTTCAAGGTATTCTGCAACGGCAGTCCGGTCGGCTATCACCACGTCCATATCCAGCATGAGGGCGTCGAGACCGACGTCGACATCGACGCCGATATCGACGTCACTCTGGCCGGCCTCGACATCTATCGCTATCGCCACCGCTCCCACGAAGTCTGGCGCGACGGGAAACTGACCGCGCTGCGCTCGGAGACCGACGATGATGGGGATGCCCAGTCGGTCCTGGTGCATCCCGGCGCCGATGGCATGCTGGTGGTGGAAAGCAACCTGGGCAGCCGCGAGGTGCCGCCCGACACCTTGCCGACCAGCCTGTGGAATCCCGAGGTCCTGGAGCGCCGTGAATTGCTGGATACCGAGTCGGGGAGGACCCTCAAAGTCGAGACGGCGCAACTGGCCGATGGCCGTTACCGGATGTCGGGCGACCTGTCCCTGCTGGTCGATTACCGCTCCGGCCATTGGGATGGGCTGCATTTCCGCTATTTCGGCTCGAATGTCGATTTTCGTCCCGATCAATCGATGATGCTGGGGGCGCCGTGAGCACCTTTCCGGCCTGCATCTGGATAACCGGAGGCGGCTCGGGAGTCGGGGCGGCGCTGGCGCGCAAGCTGGCCCAGGAAGGCGAGCATGTGGTGATCAGCGGCCGGGGCGCCGAGGATCTGGCAGAGGTCGCCGCCGGTCAGCCCGGCATCGAGCCCTTTCCCCTCGACACCACCGACAGCTGTGCGGTGCGCAATGGCGTGCAGCGCATCGAGCGGGACATCGCGCCGATCACTTTGGCGGTTCTGACTACGGGCAACGGAGCCCCGGTGCCGCTCAGCGCCTTCGACCGCGAACGCCTGCGCGGCCAGACCGACGCCGGCGTCGGTGGCGCGCTGAACTGCCTGAGCGCGCTGGTGCCGGTCCTGCGCGAGCGCGGCGCGGGACAGGTCGCCATCCTGCCGCCGTCGGGCCGGGGGGCCGGTGCGACGCTGAGGATTCTGGTGGAAACGCTGAGCCGCGACCTGGTCGGCACCGGCATCAAGATCCAGGTGATCGATCCCGATTTGGGCAAGTCGTCATCCGACGTTGCCGCCACGACCCAGGCGGCGGAGGCAATCCTGCGCGGCCTGCGATCCGACACCGTGATGGTGGGCAGGGCAAAGGCCGCGCCCTCGCGATGGCCGCCCTGGTTGAAACGCTTCTTCTCCCATAAATAAAAAGGCCGCCCCATCGCTGAGGCGGCTTTTTTTATTTTAGTCCCTCAGGCGCCGGGCGCGGCTTCCAGCCGCTGGGCTACCGCGCCAAGCTATGTTGCCTGTGTGACAACGGCTGTCGGCAGCGCGGCGGCCGCGAGCGGCCGTGGAACGATTTCCGAGGAAATCGTTCCATCACTTTCCGCCTGAGTTAGTGATCGACGTCCGACCAGACCTTGCGCTTCAGCGCGTAGAACAGGGCGGTCAGCACCACCAGGAAGCCCAGCACCTTGATGCCAAGCGAGTGGCGGGTGTCGAGTTCCGGCTCCGAGGTCCAGTTCAGGAAGGCGGTAATGTCCTTCGCTTCCTGGTCCAGGGTCGCCTTGGTGCCGTCGGTATAGGTCACCGTGTCGTCGCTGAGCGGCTGCGGCATGCCGATGTTATGGCCGGGGAACACCTTGTTGTAGCTCATGCCATCCGGCACGGTGACGCCCGACGGAGCATCCTCGTAGCCGGTCAGGACGGCATAGAGATAATCCGGCCCGCCCTTGCGCGCCTTGACCAGCAGCGACTGATCGGGCGGCAGGGCACCGTTGTTGGCGGCGCGGGCCGCCTGGTCGTTGGCGAAGGGCGGCACGAAGTGATCCGACGCCTTGGCCGGCCGGTCGTACATCTCGCCCTGGTCGTTCGGGCCGTCCTTGACGGTCTTCTCGGCGGCGAACGCCTTGATCTCGTCTTCGGTGAAACCGATGTCGGCCAGGTTGCGGTACGCCACCAGCTTCAGCGAATGACAGGCCGAGCAGACGTCGTGATAGATCTGGAAGCCGCGCTTCAGCTGGGCCTGGTCGTATTTGCCGAACACGCCGAGCCAGGGCCAGTTCTGGTGCGCCAGTTCCGGGCCTTCCTCCGCGAGAACGGGGAGGGCGGCGGCCATGGAGAGAGCCGCCAGAGAGGAGAGGATGAGTTTGCGCATGATTAGTGCTTCTCCATCGGCTTCAGGACCGGCTGGGCGATGCTCTGCGGCAGCGGACGCGGCTTTTCGAGCTTGCCGATGATCCAGAGCAGCGGGAAGAAGGCGAAATAGGC
>Ga0213872_10001154_pt1 | contig 17969 bp, 18 predicted proteins | sample VelepicomBERX_R2_FD_160071 | JGI IMG/M metagenome (GOLD analysis project Ga0213872, IMG submission 160071) | Rhizosphere microbial communities from Vellozia epidendroides in rupestrian grasslands, the National Park of Serra do Cipo, Brazil - RX_R2 | ecosystem: Host-associated > Plants > Roots >...
AGAACATGATCCGCTCCAACGTGGGCCGCTCCTGGATGGCGGTGCGCGATATGGACATGGCGGCGGAAGTGATCGGCATCCGCCTGATGCGCACCAAGCTGCTGGCCTTTGCCGTCAGCTCCTTCTATTGCGGCGTGGCAGGCGCGCTGTATGCCTTTGCTTATCTCGGCACTGTGGAGCCGGAAGCCTATAGCCTCGACCTGTCCTTCCGCATCCTGTTCATGGTAATTATCGGTGGCGTTGGTTCGGTGCTGGGCTCCTTCCTCGGCGCCTTCTTCATCGTGCTGCTGCCGGTGTTCTTGAATCTGCTGGCGCACGGGCTGTCGCTGCCGACCACGGTGGCGTCCAACCTGGAGCTGATGGTGTTTGGCGCCATGATTATCGCGTTCCTGATCGCCGAGCCGCATGGCCTGGCGCGTTTGTGGCAAATCGGTAAAGAGAAACTACGTCTGTGGCCATTCCCCCATTAAAAAAGAGGAGACGAAGTATGAAGAAGTGCATGCAATCTCTCGTATTCGCAGCAGCAGTCGTTGCCACTTCGGCCTGGGCACAGCCTGCGGCTGAACAGTTTGTGGCGCTGCCGTCCTATCGCGTCGGCCCTTATGCGGCGGGCGGTTCCGGCTTCTATGGCGGCATCATCGACTACTTCAACCTGGTCAACATGAATGGCGGCGTGAATGGCGTCAAGATCAGCTGGGAAGAGTGCGAAACCGAATACAACGCCTCGCGCGGCGTGGAATGCTACGAGCGCCTGAAGACCAAGAGCGGCGGCGCTACTTTAGTTGAGCCACTGTCCACCGGTATCGCCTACGGCGTGATCGACCGCCTGGCCACCGACAAGATCCCCATGACCATGATCGGCTACGGCCGTTCGGACGCCGCCAACGGCAAGGTGTTCCCCTACGTCTTCCCGCTGATTACCAGCTACTGGGACCAGGCGGCAGGCATGATCAAGTACCTGGGCGACAAGGTCGGCGGCGTCGACAAGCTGAAAGGGAAGAAGATCGTCCATCTGTACCACGACTCGGCCTTCGGCAAGGAACCCTTGCCGGTGCTGGAGGCGCTGTCCAAGCAGCTGGGCTTTGAGCTGATCAAGATTCCCGTGACGCCACCGGGCAGCGAGCAGCAGTCGCAGTGGCTGCAGATCCGCCAGGCCAATCCGGACTTCGTGATCCTGTGGGGCTGGGGTGTGATGAACTCCGTCGCCATCAAGACTGCGCAGCGCAACGGCTTCCCGCGCGAGAAGATGCTGGGCGTGTGGTGGGCCGGCTCGGAAGAAGACACCGTGCCATCGGGCGACGCCGCCAAGGGCTATAGCGCGATGACCTTCAACACTCCCGGCAATTACCCGGTGATGGACGAGATCCACAAGAAGCTGTACGACGCCGGCAAGGGCAATCTGAGCGACCGCACCCGTGTAGGCTCGGTGTACCACATGCGCGGCGTGTCGGCGGCGATCCTGTGGGTGGAAGCGATGCGCACCGCGCAGGACAAGTTCGGCAAGGGCAAGCCGGTCACCGGCGAGCAGCTGCGCTGGGGCCTGGAGCACCTCAACGTCGATGACGCGCGCCTGAAAGCGGTCGGCGCCTTCGGCATGCTGCCGACTGTGAAGACCAGCTGCGAAGACCACGAGGGTTCCGGCGCCGTCAAAGTCCAGCAGTGGGACGGCAAGAAATGGAACGCCGTCACGCCAAACTGGATCATCGGCGACAAGGCCCTGACCCACAAGCTGGTGGAAGATTCCTCCAACGCCTACGCCGCCGAGAAGAAAATCACGCCAGCCTGCACCAAGTGAAAATACGATGAACGCTATCGCCGACCTTCCTCCGCAGCCTTACCTTTCGGTGAATAACATCGAGGTGATCTACGACCACGTGATCCTCGTGCTGAAAGGCGTGTCGCTGCAAGTCCCGCAAGGGAAGATCGTGGCCCTGCTGGGCGCCAATGGCGCAGGCAAGTCCACCACGCTGAAAACCATCTCCACCCTGCTGCGGGGTGAGCGCGGCGACGTCACCAAGGGCGAAGTCCAGTTCAAGGGCGAACGGGTCGACCAGCTCACACCCAATGAGCTGGTGCGGCGCGGCCTGTCGCAGGTAATGGAGGGGCGCCACTGCTTCGGCCACCTGACCATCGAGGAAAACCTGCTGACCGGCGCCTACACCCGCAACGAATCGCGCGCGGAGCTGAAGGCGTCGCTGGAAAAGGTCTATCACTATTTCCCCCGTTTGAAGGAGCGCCGCGACAGCCAGGCTGGCTACACCTCCGGCGGCGAGCAGCAGATGTGCGCCATCGGCCGCGCGCTGATGGCCAAGCCGACCATGATCCTGCTGGACGAACCTTCGATGGGCATCGCGCCGCAGATCGTGGAAGAGATCTTCGGCATCGTGAAGGACTTGAACCAGAAGGAGAACGTGTCCTTCCTGCTGGCCGAGCAAAACACCAATATCGCCCTGCGCTACGCCGACTTCGGCTACATCCTGGAGAACGGCCGTGTGGTGATGGAGGGCGATGCGCAGGAGCTGGCCAATAACGAAGACGTCAAGGAGTTCTACCTGGGCGTTTCCGGCGGCGGCCGCAAAAGCTTCCGCGACATGAAGTTCTACCGCCGCCGCAAGCGCTGGCTGGCCTGAAAGAACGCTGCATGAATCTGAAAAAAGCCAAAGCCTTGTGCCTCACCTTCCCCGGCGCACAGGAAGACGTCAAATGGGGCGCGGACTTGGTCTACAGCGTCGGCCAGAAAATGTTTGCGGTGACCGGCATGGGCGACGACGCCAGCGGCATCAGCCTGAAGGTCGACGACGAACGCTTCCTGGAGCTGACCGACCGTCCCGGCATCGTGCCATCGCCCTATCTGGCGCGCGCCAAGTGGATCCGCATCGTCGACTTCAAGGCCATCAGCGATGCGGAAGCGGCCGAGCTGCTGAAGCGCTCCTATGAACTGGTATTCGCCAAACTGACCAAGAAGCTGCAACGCGAAATTAGAGGGGAAGCATGAGCATTGATACTCTCGACAGCCTGGAAACCCGCGCCCCACAAGAGCGCGAACGCGACCTGATGGCGCGCCTGCCGCAACTGGTGGCGCGCGCGCAGACGGCGTCCGGCTGGTCCCGCATCCTGACAGACGTTGACGCCAGCAGCATCAATAGCCGCGCAGCGCTGGCGACGCTGCCAGTGACACGCAAGTCGGACCTGCACTACCTGCAGGGCATGGAGCCGCCGCTGGGCGGGCTGAATGCCACGCCGATCGGCCAGCTGTCGCGCGTGTTCATGTCGCCCGGCCCGATCTTCGATCCGGAAGGCCGCCGGCCGGATTACTGGCGCTTCGGCCGTCCTCTCTATGCGGCGGGCGCGCGCGCGGGCGGACTGGTGCAAAATTGTTTTTCCTACCACTTCACGCCGGCAGCCTTTATGGTGGAAGGCGCGGCGGCGCGCATCGGCTGCGCCGTGATCCCGGCCGGAAGCGGGCAAACCGAGATGCAGGTGCAGGCGATTACCGAACTGCGGCCCGATACCTACGCAGGTACACCGTCCTTCCTGAAGATCATCATCGAAAAGGCGCGCGAGATGGGCGCCGATATCAGCAGCATCAAGCAGGCGCTGTTGGGAGCGGAAGCGTTGCCGGAATCGCTGCGCGCCTGGTTTGCGGAACAGGGTATCGCCCATGTCTACCAAACCTATGCCTCGGCCGATGTGGGCAGCATGGCCTATGAAACGCGCAGCGGCGGCAAGCTCAATCCCGGCATGGTGCTGGATGAAGATGTGCTGCTGGAGATTGTCCGTCCCGGCAGCGGCGAGCCCGTAGCGCCGGGCGAAGTGGGCGAGGTGCTGGTCACCCTGTTCAATCCCGACTATCCGCTGATCCGCTTTGCCACCGGCGATTTGTCGGCGGAGCTGGTGGACGCACCGCCCTCCCCCTGCGGCCGCACCAATACCCGCATCCGTGGCTGGATGGGGCGCGCCGACCAGACGACCAAGGTGCGCGCCATGTTCGTCCATCCTTCGCAGGTGAACGAGATCGCGCGGCGCCACCCGGAGATTCTGAAGGCGCGGCTGGTGGTATCAGGCCGCATGGCGCAGGACGTGATGACTTTGCACTGCGAGGTGGACGATCCGCATGGCGCGGCCGCCAGGGCGGCAGCCATCATCGACTCGATCCGCGACCTGACCAAGCTGCGCGGCGAGGTGCAGTTTGCCACCCGCGGCAGCCTGCCCAATGACGGCAAGGTGATCGACGACGTGCGGGAATATGATTAAAACAGTATGTGGTGTAAATCCAACTGTAAGCGCCCAGCTGGGATATGGCGGATAATAGCGGTCTTCCCTTAGTTTTCAGACGTATCAAAAGATCATGCAAGACTTCCACCATAACCGCGCCCGCGCCCTGCTGGAGAACGCGGAGGAGCTGTTCTCCAAGGAGACCGTCAACCAGGCCGTCAGCACCATGGCTGACACCCTGAATGCCCGTTTCGACCATCCCGATGCCGAAGAATTCCCGCTGGTGCTGGGCGTGATGGGCGGCGCCGTCGTCTTTACCGGCAACCTGCTGCCGCAACTGAGCTTCCCGCTCGAATTCGACTACATCCACGTCAGCCGCTACGGCGACGAGGACAAGGGCGGCCAGGTGGTGTGGAAAGTGGTGCCGCGATCGAACGTGGAAGGCCGCGTGGTGATCGTACTGGACGACATCCTGGATGAAGGCGAGACCCTGGCCCACGTCAAACAGCGCCTGCTGGACATGGGCGCCAAGGAAGTGATCCTGGCGGTGTTCGCGGACAAAGCCATCGGCAAGGCCAAGCCGGTCAAGGCCGATATCGTCGGCCTGACCATTCCGAACCGCTTCGTGGTGGGCTTTGGCATGGATGCTTACGGCTACTGGCGCAACCTGCCCGGCCTGTGGGCGATCCAGACCGAAGGTTAAGCAAGGCTTACGGCGCCAGGCCGTAGGTCGCAACGAAGGTGCTCACGCCGTGCGGGTGCTCCTTCTTCCACGCCTCCAGCTCGGGGCGGTAGGACTCCTTAAAGCGTAGCAGCAGCAAGGCCGGTTCCAACTGGTCGGCCTTGTACAGCATCTGCATGGCCAGCAGGCCGGGCTCCTTGAGCTGGGCGCCATTGCCGGCCGCTTCATCGGCCACCTTCATCGCCCTGGTCCATGCCGCCAGATCGGCGGCAAACTGGGAATCCGTGGTTTTGCCGAGGCGCAGATCGTTCCGATAGCTGGCATCGGTCAGCGCCAGCGACATCCACACCGCCAGATCCGCGCTGCCCTTGTCCATCGTGTCGGGGTTGATACTCAGGCTGTACTTGCCGCTGCTATCGAACACGCTGGTGGCTTTCGGCTCCAGCTTGAGGGCGGTCAGCGGTGCACCGGCTTTAGCGCGCAAGCTGGCCAGCTTGTTCCAGCTGGGGCGCTGGTTGGGCTGGGCGGCGATACCCTTGATCAGCACATCCTCCGCTCCGGAGAGGTTGCCCTGCCACGCCAGCGCGTCCGACAGGAAGCGCCAGGCCTGTCCGTTCAGGGGTTCGACCTCGGTCGCCTTGCGGAAGCGCACTTCGGCTTCCGGCCAGTTTTTCTGCGAGAAGAAGCAGTCGCCCGCATAGACCCAGGCGGGCGAATACTGCGGATCGGCCTTGGCCGCCGCTTCGTACTTGGCGCGGGCCTGGTCGTACTGGCCGCTCTGATAGAGGATTTCTCCATCCTGCACCAGCTTCCAGGCTTCCGGCGAGGGTTTGCGCAGCGGCGGCTCCTGGCTGTCTTCCAGCAGGCGCAGGACTTCCTGCGCTATCGGATCGTCCGCCCCGAGGCGCAAGGCCTGACGCGCCGCGCCTTCTGCCTGATGCCGCAGCTTGTCCGCCTGCTCGCCGCTGGCATGCGCTGACGCCATCAACAGCACATTGGCGATATAAGACAAGGGCATGGACGCTTCCGGATCGGCCTTCATGGCCTGGGAATACTTATCCAGCGCAGTCTGGTAGTCGCCCTTGGCCGCCGCCACCGAGCCTTCCTTCATCAGCGGCTGCGCCGCCTCGTTGGGCAGCACGCTCGCCTGGGCTTGAAAAGCGAGAGCGATGGCGCAGGCGAGCAGCAGCTTGTTCATGCAAGGTTCCTGGAAAGTTATATAAAAACCTATCTTGCCGGAAGACTAACTCAGCGCACAGGCTTACTGCTTGCGCATCAGGACTTTCTTGACCCAGCCTTCGCCTTTGCTGGCCTGCACCTTGAAGTAGCCATCGCGCTCTTCGCCCAGATACAGCACTTCGTCAGCCTTGCTCAGCGCGGCCAACGTGACGGCGCCATCCTTGGGCAGCTTCAGCAGCGGCACGTTGGCGATCTTGGGCAGCAGGACATCGCCCTCGTTGGCCGCATTGGCCTGCACGCTGGCGGCGGCATTCTGCTGCGACGACTTGCTCTTGGCCTGCACCAGCGAAGGATTGTCGCGCACTTCGCGCACCAGCTTGTTCCAGTTGTCGAGGAAGGAGGCGGCAATCACTTTGCCCTCGTTGGTGTTGGTGTAGCCGCCGGCGCCGCCCGCCGCGCCGCCGCCGAACAGCGCGCCGCCCAGCGCAAAGTCGGTCTTCTCGGCCTTGCCTTCCACCGCTGCCACCTGGATGCCAGAGCGGGCGTCGACCAGCAGCATGCTGGTTTCCGCTTCCTTGAATTTCAGGCTGCCGGCCAGCGCGCCCAGCATGCGGCCCGCCGAGCCGAACACGCCCAGCATGCCGGCGCTGGCGCCGCCAGCGTTGTTTTCCGCGAAGGTGATGTTAGGCGTCAGCACGAAATCGGCGGTGGCCATCTGGCCTTTGCCCATGTTGGCGTCCTGCTGCAGCATACCGCTATCGGCCAGCTGACGTTCCTGCATCATGTTCTGCATGGCCACGCCACGCTCGATGACCTGGAAGCAGTTCGATTCCTGGATGATCTTGCGGATCACGCCGGTCGGCGAGGCCAGGCCAAAGCCGCGCAGACGGGCGATCAGATCGTTCTGTGGCTCATGGACGGCGATGGTGCCTTTCGGCGCATCGCACTTTTCCAGTTTTACGGCGTCTTCCGCCGACGCGATCATAGGCAGCGCCGTCGCGCCCACCAGCAAAGCAATCACACCCACCTTCATGCCAAGACCTCCACGTTAGTAATTAAGAAAACATGAATGCTAACACGAATTACTTTGTGGAAATCATTACTTAATGAGATATTTTTTTTACAATCTCAGACGGTCACGGGCGGCGGCGTATTCGCGCTTGAGGCGCTCGACCATTTCGGCCACGGTCGGGACGTCGTGCATCAGACCCACGCCCTGGCCGGCGCCCCAGATGTCGCGCCAGGCTTTGGCGCTGCTGGAGCCGAAGTTCATCTTGGTCTTGTCGGCTTCCGGCAGGTCTTCCGGATCGAGGCCCGCGTTGAGAATGGACTTGCGCAGGTAGTTACCATGCACGCCGGTGAACAGGTTGGAATAGATCACGTCCGCCGCCGACGATTCCAGGATCGCTTCGCGGTAGGCTTCGGTGGTGTTGGACTCCTTGGTCGCCAGCCAGCGCGAGCCGATGTAGGCAAAGTCGGCGCCCATGGCCTGCGCCGCCAGCACAGCGTCGCCGGTGGCGATGGCGCCGGACAGGGCGATCGGGCCGTCGTAGAACTTGCGCACCTCGCCCACCAGGGCAAACGGCGACAGGGTGCCCGCATGGCCGCCCGCGCCGCTGGCCACCAGGATCAAGCCATCCACGCCCGCTTCCAGCGCCTTTTGCGCGTGGCGGATCGAGATCACGTCATGCAGCACGATGCCGCCGTAGCTGTGGATGGCGTCCAGCATTTCCTTGGGCGGCGCGCGCAGCGAGGAGATGGTGATCGGCACCTGGTGTTTGACGCAGACTTCCACGTCATGCAGAAGGCGGTCGTTGGACTGGTGGACGATCTGGTTGACGGCGATCGGACCCACTTTCTGCTCGGGATGGGCGGCCTGGTAGTCGGCCAGCTCGGCCTGCAAATCGGTCAGCCAGACGTCCAGCTGCTCGGCCGGACGCGCGTTCAGTGCCGGGAAGGAGCCGACAATGCCCGCCTTGCACTGCGCCGCCACCAGCGCGGGACCGCTGGCGATGAACATCGGCGAAGCAATCACGGGAAGGCTGAGATCTTGCAGTACTTTGGGCAATGCCATGGGTTGTCTCCCTTGTTTTAAGAATTTAGTAAGTACTCACCTTCGATACAGGCCGCGCCAGCGCGCACCAGCTGCTGCACCAGCCAGGCCGCCGTATCGGCCGGGGTCTGGCGCAGGAAGTGCTTGTTGGCGGTCTCGAACACGGGCAGCGCGGCGAGGACATCGGGCACCTCGGCCAGGGCGATGCGCTGGCGTTCCAGCAGCAGGAATTTCATCAGCACCTTGAGCGCGTTCTGGGCGTTGCGCAGCGGGTCGGCGGCCAGGTAGTCGACGCGCGAATAGGCCCGCGCCAGCGCGCCCTGCACGTCGCTGAACGGGGCGCCGTGGCCAGGCACCACCAGCGCGACATCCAGGCTGGCGATCAGGTCCAGCGTGGCGCGCTCCTCGGCAAAGCCGGACTCGCCTTCCAGCTCGGGGAAGATGACGCCGAAGCCGTTTTCCCACAGGGCGTCGGCGGACAACAGTAGCTTCAATTCCGGGCAGTAGAAGATCAGCGAATGGGGATCGTGGCCGGGCGCACCCAGGGCATGCCATTCGCGCCCGGCCAGCATCAGTACGTCGCCAGGCGCGATGGTGGCGTCGAAGCCGAAGCGGTCGCACTGCTGGCCGGTGGCGCGGAAGCTGAGCTGCTCCTGGTCCCAGGCGCGCACCTTTGCCGCTTCATGCACAGGAATCGCGGTATGGCAGCCGTAGTGGGCCTGCAGCAGCGCGTTGCCGCCGCAGTGGTCGGAATGCAGGTGGGTGTTGATCAGGCGATTCAGCGGACGGCCTTGCAGCGCGTGCTGCACCATAGCCAGGGTCTGCGGCGCGTGGATCACGTAGCCGCTGTCGATCAGCACCGCTTCATCGCGGCCGATCAGCAAAGTGTTATTGGACGAGAGCCAACCACGCTCGAAAACCAGGACGTCTTCGGGCAGGCCGCGCATCAGTCTTGTTTGACCAGTTGTTTGCGGCCGGGCAGCTTGGCCCAGACGGCGCGTTTGTAATCGTCGTCCGACTTGGACCAGGCGATGATTTCCTCGATGGTGCGCATGCAGCCGAGGCAGTATTGCCTGTCTTCATCCATCTTGCAGAGGCTGACGCAAGGGGACGGAACGGGAGTGGTCGTTGGTGTCATGCCACCATTATGCCGTGATTCGCTTGACCTGTAAGGTAGAGGGCCTATACTACCATCTACATGGATGGTGTTTAGATGGTGAAAGCACCACAGGAGACTTATGGCCAAGCAAGAGCTGAAGCTGAAAACCAGCGAATCGGAAAAAATCACCATCAACCTGGGTCCAATCGACCTGGGGCAGATTGATTTGCTGGTGCAGGAGGGCTTTTACGCCAACCGCACCGACCTGATCCGCACAGCGATCCGCAACCAGCTGAACGCGCATGCGGACGTCGTCAAGCAGACCGTGGCTCGCAAGAGCCTGGTGCTGGGGATGCAGCATTACTCGCGCGCCGACCTGGAGGAATTGCAGGCGGCGGGCCAGCGCTTGCAGATCCAGGTGCTGGGGTTGGCGAGCATTGCCAGCGACGTTTCGGTGGAGCTGGCAATGGCGACGATCGAATCGATCGTTGTGCTGGGCACGCTGCATGCAAGCGCGGTGATCAAGACGGCGCTGGCAAACCGCATTCGATAACGCTGCGCGGCTGTTCCGCGCGCGGCATTGAGAAGGACAGCCATGAGATTCCATTTACCTTCGCTGGCGCAGCTGCGCGAGCTGCTGGACAAGCATCTGCCGCATAAGCCGCAGCCGGTGCAGCCGCCTGCTGCGGCACCCTCCCCCGCGCCGGAACCCGAGCCGATTCCCCATCCCGCCGCGCAGGCAAGCGCCATGGCGCAGGAGGTGCTTGACCGCATGGGCGTCAAGCTGGACCTGCAGGCGCCGGCCCTCGACATGCAGCATCTGTCGCATTTACCGCACCTGAAGCAGCTACCCGAGCTGATGGCCAGCCTGCCCGCCATGCCGCCGTTCGACCTGTCGAACATGAAGCTGCCGGGCATGCCGCCTTTTGAACCATCGGCTCCGCCGCCGCCCATGCCTGGCGATGCGCGCTTTATCATCGGCAGCTATCGCAACCATGCGGGAGAACGACAGTACAAGCTATATATCCCTTCGTGCTACCACGGCCAGCCCCTGCCGCTGCTGGTGATGCTGCACGGCTGCACGCAGAATCCGGACGATTTCGCCGCCGGGACGCAGATGAACGAGGTGGCGGAGGAGCGCCATTGCTTCGTCGCTTATCCGGAGCAGAACCAGGCCGCCAATCCCAGCAAATGCTGGAACTGGTTCAATGCGATCGACCAGCAGCGCGGGCAAGGCGAGCCCTCCATCATCGCGGGCATCGCGCAGCAGATTATCGATGAGTATCCGGTGATTGAATCGCAGGTATTTGTGGCGGGGCTGTCTGCGGGCGGCGCAATGGCGGTGATTGTAGGGACGCTGTATCCCGATGTCTTTGCGGCGGTGGGCGTGCATTCCGGCCTGCCGTTTGCCTCCGCACGCGATCTGCCCTCCGCGCTGAATGCGATGAAGCTGGGCGCCCGCCTGCCGCAGGCGGGCAATGGCACGCTGCCGATCATCGTCTTCCATGGCGACCGCGATACCACGGTCCATCCTAGCAATGGCGATGCAGTGATTGCGCAAGGGCTGCACGCGCATGCCGATGATGTCAGCGCGCTGGTGGAATCAGGCGCGGTGCCGAACGGCCATCGCTATACGCAGACCACGCACGTCAAGCAGGATGGCACGCCGGTCGGCGAGCATTGGGTGGTGCACGGCGCGGGCCATGCCTGGTCCGGCGGCAGCGCCAGCGGCAGCTACACCGACCAGCGCGGCCCCGACGCCAGCCGCGAGATGATGCGCTTCTTCAAAACCGTCAGCACCTGAAAACCGGGGGCAGTGCCGGCAATCAGACACGGCCAGATCCTGCTCGTGTTGGGGCGCGAAAAAGAAACACTATCCAAACGATGCCATTCGCAAGTCCCAATACGGCGCCGGTCAGCTTGATCCAGTCATCTAGTGCCGGACTGATCAGGGCATCAAACAACCACCCCGTCGCCCAAACAAATTGAAACAACGCTGTGAAATAGAGCAGCTGCCACGGATAGCGCGACACTCTGCCCCGGCGGGCGGTGAAACCACTGAAAATATAGATCGCGGAGCAAACATAAAACAGCACTGCATAGCCAATACCGCTGGACATAAAACATCCTCAGTCAATAGGAAAAATTACCTGACGCAAGCATAGCAGAACGTTAGAAATTAAATAAGACCTAGCGAGCTAGTGCTCCGGATTCGGCACTCTTCTGCGACTTCATCCAAGACACGATCAACACAAGTCCAAGCAGATGCAGAGGGATGCGGAAGATATCGGGAAGCGGCATAACGATCGGGCCAAGGGACCAGAGCGCATCATAGATCGCGTGCAGAGCAATCGGGGCGAGCAGCGTGCCAGTCGCCTGGTACAGCAAGCCGAGCACACAACCCATGACGAATATCTCCGTGGTGCCGACCAGGTACAACGGCTGCGCGCCGTAGTGATACAGGACGAAGAGAATGTTGGAAACCACCAGCGCTTTGGCAAAGCCGAGGCGTCGCGCCAGTAGCGAAAGCAATATGCCGCGATAGAACACTTCTTCACGCAGGGCGACCGCGATGCTGGTCACGGCGAACACTATGCGGGACGTGCGCTCACCGGAATAGCCGCCGTAGAACAGCAAGGGAACCAGCAGGAGCGGCAACAGGCCCGCGAATAGCAGCGGTGTAGCGCGGACGGCTCGGACAGATGTCGGCTGGCATGGCGGCTGGCGCAGCAGGTCGCGAAACAGCAGCCCGTAAGCCGCCAGCGATACCAAACGGCAGGCAGTCACCCACAGTTCCAGTTCGATACCGCTGGCGTGCGCGCGCAGCCAGGTGCGCGTGAAGACCGCGTAGACGATCTCCAGCAGCAGTGCGACGGCGAAGCGCGCCGGCATCAATCCGCTTTGGGGGCGAACAGTTCGACCTTCTTGCGCTTGGCTTCCATGTCTTCGTCGCTGTCGGCGTAGCGCTTGGCGATGGCGTCGAATTCGTCCTGCAGCTCCATGAAGGCGTCCACCATGTCGGGATCAAAATGCTTGCCGCGGCCTTCCAGGATGATACTGACCGCCTTCTCGTGCGGCATGCCGTCCTTGTAGACGCGGCGGCTGATCAGGGCGTCGTAGACATCGGCCACCGCCATCAGGCGCGCGGAGATCGGGATCGCGTCGCCGGACAGGCCTTCCGGATAGCCGCTGCCGTCCCACTTTTCCTGGTGGCCGTAGGCGATCTCCTTGGCGAAGAGGAGGAAGTCGACGCTCAGGCCCAGCTCCTTCTCGGCGGCGATGATGGCGTCACGGCCCAGCGTGGTGTGGGTCTTCATGATCTCCATCTCGTTGCCCACGAAGCGGCCCGGCTTGAGCAGGATGCGGTCGGGGATACCGACCTTGCCGATGTCGTGCAGCGGTGCGGACTTGAACAGCAGCTCGATATTTTTATCGGTCAAAAACTCGCTGAAGCGCGGGTGCGGACGCAGCTTCTCGGCCAGCGCCTTGACGTAGTAGGCGGTGCGGCGAATGTGGTTGCCGGTCTCGCTGTCGCGCGTTTCCGCCAGCGAGGCCATGGTGTGGATGGCCACGTCCTGCAAGGCCTGCACTTCGCGCGTGCGGCGCTCCACCTCTTCTTCGAGGAAGTGGTTGTGGTCCTTGAGGAAGTCGTGCACGCGCTTCATCGACAGCTGGGTCTTGATGCGCGCCAGGACGATCGGTGCGGAGATCGGCTTGGTGATGTAGTCGGCCGCGCCCAGGCTCAGGCCCAGCTGCTCGTCCACCACTTCACTCATGGCGGTCACGAAGATCACCGGGATATCGCGCGTGGCGGGGCTGCCCTTGAGCGCGCGGCAGACGTCGTAGCCGCTCATCCCCGGCATCATGATGTCGAGCAGGATCAGGTCAGGCTTGTTCTCGCCGTTGGCGATCTTCAGCGCGCGCTCGCCGTTGACGGCGACCTTGGTGCGATACTCGCCTTCCAGCACGGCGCACAGCAGATCGATATTGTCCGGCGTATCGTCCACCACGAGGATGGTCGGCTTGGCGATGGCTTCTGTCATGGTGTCCTCTTTTTACAAGCTTATGTTCAGGGCGGCGGCGGCGGCTTTCAGCTCTTCCAGCGCTCCTTCAAAATCGTATTGTCCCAGCAGGCGGCGCAGATTGCGCGCGTATTCGGCCTGCCCTGCAGCCTGCAACTGTTGGCAGGCGTCGTCCATCAGCTTGACGGCGGCGCCGTCGTCCTGCGCCAGCAGACGCGCTATTTCCTTCATCAACGCCGTCAGCTGCTCCATGTCGACCTGGCCGGATGCCGCAGCCGGTGCAGCCGCTGACGCTGACGCGGAAGAGGCGCCGCTGGTCGCCATGGCGATGCGGCCCACCAGGTCGCTCAGCTCCATGCCCATGGTGGTGATGGCGTCTTCGCGCCCGTCCATCACGCCCTGCATCAGCATATGCTCCACGCGCGCGGCCGCATCGGCCATGGCGGTGGCGCCGATATTGCCGGCCAATCCCTTGACAGTATGCGCCTCGCGCGTGGCGGCGGCCAGATCGTTGTTTTCGATGGCGTCGCCAATGCGCTGCATGACGTCGATTTGCGTCTCGACGAATCGCGCCAGCAGCTTGCGCATCAACTTGGCGTTGCCGCCTACGCGCTGCAGCGCCGCTTCCATGCGCAGGCCTGGAATCGACGGCAAAGACTCCTCTTCCACCTCGGCTGGCGCTTCCAGCGCCACAGGATTTTTCACGACGACCCAGCGTGCCAGTGTCTGGAACAGCTGCGCCACGTCGATCGGCTTGGCGATGAAGTCGTTCATGCCCGCTTCCAGGCACTTCTCCTTGTCGCCCACCATGGCGTTGGCGGTCATGGCGATCACGGGCAGGCTGGCGTGGCGCGGATCCTTGCGCAGTTCGCGGGTGGCGTCGTAGCCGTCCATGATCGGCATCTGGCAGTCCATCAGCACGCCGTCGTAGTCGTTGACGGCGATCTTGGCCAGGGCCTTGATGCCGTTACCGGCGACGTCGACACGGATGCCGGCATCGCCCAGGATCTGCTGCGCCACTTCCTGATTGACTTCGTTGTCTTCCACCAGCAGCAGGTAGGCGCCGCGCATGGCCTGCTCGGCGGCCTGGTAGTCTTCCTGGCGGCGCACGCGGCGGCAGCTGCGCAGGTCTTTACCGAAGACTACCGAGATCGAATCCAGCAGGGTCGAGGCGCTGACCGGCTTGTTCAGCGTGGCGCCGACCGGGATATCGCGCAGTTCATCGACCAGCGCGTCGCGGTTGTAGGCGGTGACCATGATGATGGCGGGTGGCTCGGCATTGGCGTCGCTGGCCTGGTTCAACAGGGCCTGCGCCGCCTCGACGCCGCTCATGCCGGGCATCTGCCAGTCCATCAGGACCACGCTGTAGGGCTTGCCCTCGGCGCGTGCCCGTGCCTCCAGATCCAGCGCACGCTGGCCGCTTTCGGCGCAAGAGGCGTTGAACTGCATCGCCGTCAGCATGCTGTGGAAAATTTCGCGGGCGCTGGCGTTATCGTCCACCACCAGCACACGCAGGCCGCTGATATCGGGCAGTGCGGTCTGCACCACGGCGTCCGCCACGCCGAAGCTGGCCGTGAAATAGAAAGTGCTGCCCACACCGGGCGTGCTCTCCAGGCCGATCGCGCCGCCCATCAGCTCCACCAGACGCTTGCTGATGGTGAGGCCAAGGCCGGTGCCGCCGTGGGTGCGGGTGGTCGAGGTGTCGGCCTGCGAGAAGGCCTGGAACAGGCGCGCCTGCTGCTCCGGCGTCAGGCCAGGACCGGTGTCGCGCACGTCGATGCGCAGGCAGATGTTGTCGTCGCCCTTGGACAAGGTGCGGATGGTGACCACCACCTCGCCCTTTTCGGTGAACTTGATGGCGTTGCTGATCAGGTTGACCATCACCTGGCCAAAGCGCAGCGGGTCGCCCACCAGCACCGGCGGCACGGCGGAATCGACATCGAACAGCAGCTCCAGGCCCTTGTCCTGCGCGCGCAGGATGGTCAGATCGGCCACCTGGGCCATCACGTCGTCGACGAAGAACTCCACCCGCTCGAAATTGAGCTTGCCCGCTTCGATCTTGGAGAAGTCGAGGATGTCGTTGATGATGCCCAGCAGGGCCTTGGCGGCCGATTCCACTTTTTCCAGGTAGTTGCGCTGCTTGGGTGTGAGGTCGGTCTGCAGCGCCAGGTGGGTCATGCCGATGATGCCGTTCATCGGCGTGCGGATCTCGTGCGACATATTGGCCAGGAAGTCCGACTTGGCCTTGGTGGCGTCTTCCGCCACCATCACGGCGCGGCGCAGCTCCTGCTCGGCGGCCAGGCTGGCGGTCATCTGCCTGAGCGCGTGCAGCAGATCGCCCGTTTCATCCTTCGAGGTGATTTCGATCACGGAGCTCAGGTCGCCGTTGCCGACCCGCTTGGCGATGGCGATGGCTTCTTCCAGCGGCCGGGTAATGGTCCGCGCCGACAGGGCAAAGCCGATCCCCGCCAGCACGGCGATCAGGCCCAGGCCGGACATCATCATCAGCGAGGAGTCGATGTCGGCGCGCGCGCGCGTGGCGCTGGCCATCACCTGCTTTTCCTGCAGCTTGTCCAGCTGGTGGATCTGGGCCAGCAGATTGTTCAGGGCCGGCAGGGCCATGGTGTCCATATTGTATTTGGCGCCTTCGTGATCCTCCGCTTCCACCATGTCGGCGACGGCGATGAAGGTCTCGTAGTACTTGGCCCTTGCCTGCTTGACGCGCTCGATCTGGGCGCGCGCTTCCGGCGTGGCGTCCAGCTTGGCCAGCTTTTCCAGCTGGGCGTCGATGTCGAACTTGATGGCGTCGATGCGCGCGTAGCTGTCCACGCGCTGCTGGTGGTCCTTCTGGATGATCAAGTTGACGATGCGGGTGGCGGCGTCGCGCGATTCGGTGTCGATCACGTTGATGGCGGCGGCGGCGGCCCAGTCCTGGGTCAGGATATGGTCGCTCTCGGCGCGGATGGCGTAGATACGGCTGACGCCCACCCCGATCACGCCGACCAGCAGCAGGATCTGGATGACGTAGCCGGCACTGAGGCGGGCGCGGATGCGGATGTCGCTAAAACGCATGGCTATTCCCTGAATAAAAGGACAACAGGCAGTGTAACGCGGCTTTCAACCCGCCGCAGCAGGCCGATTGGCAGATGCCGCGGCATCGGCGATCTGCTGGCGCAGGCAATCAGGACACAGGCAGCTGGCGTTGGCGTCCGCGCCGGGGACTGGCAGCGCCGGCGGCAGCGCGGTGCACCAGCAGGGCTGCCCGTCCGAGGGATCGGCCATGGCGCAGGAGAAGGTGGCGCCGCAGCGCGCGCAGGTGCTCATCCGGGCCTCAGTGACGGTGCGGATCGCCGCCTTCATGCGGCGGCGCAGGTGGCGCCGGTGCGTCCAAATCAAGCGGGAAGCCACGCATGGCCTTGCGCAGCAGGTCCATCTGGCCGTTGAACCTGGTGCAGGCGTCGCACACCATCAGGTGCAGGCGCATGCGCGCACGCTCGACCAGCGACAAGTCGCGGTCCAGTCCTTCCGATACCAGCCGGTGTACTTCGCGGCAGGTGGGTTTCAGTCCGGTTTTATGTTCCATGATGGTCTTTGCTCAGGCGCTCTGGCGGTTGCCGAACCAGTTGAGGTCCAGGCATTCGCGCAGGCGCATACGGGCGCGATACAGCAGCACCCAGGCATTAGACGATGTAATCGCCAGTTCCTTACAGATTTCTTCGGTTTCCAGCTCCAGCCACTCGCGCATCATGAAAATGCGGGCGGTCTTGGCGGGCAGCTTCTCCAGGCAGATTTCCAGCACGCGGAAGAAGTCCTTCTGCTCCAGGGTGTGATCCGGCCTACCCCAGGCCAGCGGCTGCTCGCGGGTGTGGCCGTCGGCCAGGAACAGCGCGTCGATGGCGTCGTCCTCGGACTGGTCGTCGGCCGTCTCGATCTGGCGTTCACGCCCGGAAGCGCGCAGGCAGTCGATGATCTTGAACTTGAGGATGCCCGTCACATAGGTGCGCAGGGAGGACTGGCCGGCAAAGCGCTCGGGCTTTTCCAGCACGGCGATCAGGGCGTCCTGCACGGCGTCTTCCGCCAGCGCCTGATTCCGAAGCTGCAACTGTGCAAAACGGACAAGCAAGGGCCGCATGACTTCCAGCTGGCGGTGCAAGGAGTCCGGAGAAGAGGTTTCCATAGTCATAATGTCGGCCAGACTAGCGGATGATCCGGGAAATTACAAAGGAAATTACACGCCGATAGCCTTTATAATGCGTGCCTGAGCACCAGCGCACTGTAAAATCGCATTAATTCTCTTTACCGGACCAGCCATGAGCACACTGAGCAACCTGAATTTGGGCATGAACGATGACCTGACTGCTGTCGCCCCGCAGATCAAGGCGCAGATCCTGGCTGAAGCCCTCCCATACATCCGCAATTACCACGGCAAGACCATCGTCATCAAATACGGCGGCAACGCCATGACCGAAGATCGCCTGAAGCACGGCTTCGCGCGCGACGTCATTCTGCTGAAACTGGTGGGCATGAATCCGGTGGTGGTGCACGGCGGCGGTCCGCAGATCGACAACGCACTGAAAAAAATCGGCAAGCAGGGCACCTTCGTGCAGGGCATGCGTATCACCGACGAAGAAACCATGGAAGTGGTGGAGTGGGTGCTGGGCGGCGAAGTCCAGCAGGACATCGTGATGCTGATTAATCACTACGGCGGCCAGGCTGTGG
>Ga0213872_10001155_pt1 | contig 17968 bp, 10 predicted proteins | sample VelepicomBERX_R2_FD_160071 | JGI IMG/M metagenome (GOLD analysis project Ga0213872, IMG submission 160071) | Rhizosphere microbial communities from Vellozia epidendroides in rupestrian grasslands, the National Park of Serra do Cipo, Brazil - RX_R2 | ecosystem: Host-associated > Plants > Roots >...
TGGTGCCGCGCGATGTCGGCGGCGATCTGGTGCTGCAGGGCGTGGGACGCGGCCAGCGCGTCGCTATCGGGTACGGGTAGAGACATTCCGGCATTGTAGCGAATTGGCGGCCGCCCTTACTAGCTCAGGCTTTTATTGCATTCCAATCCAGTATGACGAATTCACATCACAAGCAGGTAGCGCTGATCACCGGCGCGGGACGCCGCATCGGCCGCGCCATCGCCCTCGGCATGGCGCGCGCGGGCTGGGACGTGGCGCTGCACTACCGCCATTCCGCCGCCGAGGCGCAGGAAGTGGCCGACGCCGTCCGCGCCATGGGCCGCCGCGCCGCCCTGCTCCAGTGCGCGCTGGATGACGAGGCGGCGGTGCGCGCCCTGCTGCCGCGCGCGGTGGCGGCGCTGGGCGCGGTGCACTGCGTGGTCAACAACGCCTCGCTGTTCGACTACGACAGCGCCACCGACTTCAGCCCCGCCAAACTGGACGCGCATATGCGCGCCAACGTGGCCGCGCCGATCCTGCTGGCCCAGGCCCTGCACGCCGCCACGCCGGCCGGCCAGCAGGCCGTGGTGATCAACCTGCTGGACCAGAAACTGTACAATCTCAATCCCGATTTTTTGTCGTACACCCTGTCCAAGGCCGCGCTGCACACCGCCACCACCATGCTGGCGCAGCAGCTGGCGCCGACGGTGCGGGTGGTCGGCGTGGCGCCCGGCATCACCATGGTGTCCGGCGACCAGAGCGAGGCCGGTTTCGCCAAGGCCCATCAGCAAACCCCGCTGGGACGATCCAGCACCCCGGAAGACGTGACGGCGGCCGTGCTGTATGCCGCCACCGCGCGCGCCGTGACCGGCACCACTTTGCTGGTCGACGGCGGCCAGCACCTGCTGCCGCTGCCGCGCGACGTGATGTTTTTAGCTAAATAATTTATATCGTTTTTTAAAAGGCCCTCCATGCAGTCCGCCCTGTTACACCCCAGCCTGAGCGATTGCCGCCGGCTCTTCCTGCGCAACTACGAAGTGATGATCAATATCGGCGTCTACGAGTTCGAAAAGAAGGGCGAGCAGCGCATCCTGGTCAACGTCGACCTGTACATCCCGCTGGCCGTCTCCACCCCGACCCAGGACCACCTGGAAGAAGTGGTCGACTATGACTTCATCCGCGACACCATCGCCAAGCGCATGGCGCAGGGCCACATCCACCTGCAGGAAACCCTGTGCGACGACGTGGTGAAAGCCATGCTGGCGCACCCGCGCGTGCGCGCCGCCTGCGTCTCGACCATGAAGCCGGACGTCTACCCGGACTGCGAAGGCGTGGGCGTGGAAGTATTCCGCATCAAGGAGGCCGTATGAGCGCCGTGCTGAAGGAAGAAAAGATCGCCCACGAGAACAACAAGCTGCACAAGCGCCTGTGCCGCCTGGTGGGCCAGGCCATCGGCGACTTCAACATGATCGAAGACGGCGACAAGGTGATGGTCTGCCTGTCCGGCGGCAAGGACTCCTACGCCCTGCTGGACATCCTGATGACCTTGCGCGAACGCGCGCCGATCCACTTCGACATCGTCGCGGTGAACCTGGACCAGAAGCAGCCCAACTTCCCGGCGCATATCCTGCCGGCCTACCTGACCGAACTGGGTGTGGCCTTCCACATCGAGAACCAGGACACCTACAGCATCGTCAAGCGCCTGATCCCGGAAGGCAAGACCACCTGCTCGCTGTGCTCGCGCCTGCGACGCGGCATCCTGTACCGCGTGGCCGATGAACTGGGCGCCAACAAGATCGCCCTGGGCCACCACCGCGACGACATCCTCGAAACCTTCTTCCTCAACATGTTCTTCGGCGGGAAGCTGAAAGGCATGCCGGCCAAGCTGGTGTCCGACGATGGCAAGCACATGGTGATCCGCCCGATGGCCTATGTGAAGGAAGCCGACACCGAGCGCTACGCCGAAGTGAAGAACTTCCCCATCATCCCGTGCGACCTGTGCGGCTCGCAGGAGAACCTGCAGCGCAAGCAGATCAAGGCCATGATCCGCGACTGGGAAAAGAAATTCCCCGGCCGCGTGGAGAACATCTTCTCGTCGCTGTCGACCGTGGTGCCGTCGCACCTGATGGACCGCGACCTGTTCGGCTTCAAGGACATCAAGGCCGATGGCGTGGAAAATCCGCTGGGCGACATCGCCTTCGACGAAGAGCCCTGCTCGACCCCGTCCACCCTGCCCGGCACCATCCCGCTGCAGTCAATGTGATGCCTTGCTGACCGGGTGCTGGAACAGTTCCAGCGCCGCGAAGGTCAGTGCGCTGACGCCGGCGCGAATGGTCGGTTCGCGGTCCGGCGCAAAGAAGGGGCTGTGCGGGCTTGGCAGCACCGTTCCCGCCGCCTGGGCCTGCGCAAACAGGCCGGGTTCAATCGCCCCCACCCGCAGCTGGATCGAAGGCACGCCCGCCACCCGGCCATACACGCCAAAATCCTCCGATGCCGGAGTGGGCGCGATCTGCTTCACCTTCGCCTCGCCCATCTGGCGCTTGAGCGCCGCTTCCAGCTGGCCCGCCAGCGCCACATCGTTGATCACCACTTCCGTGGCCTCTTTCGGATCGATCACCACCAGCGGTTCGCGCGGCGCACCGCCCGCCGCCGCTTCCGCCTTGGCGATACGGGTGATCGACTCCAGCAGATGCTTCTGCACTTCCGGCTTATAGGAACGCACCGTCAGTTCGATCTTCGCTTCATCAGAAATGATGTTGCGCTTGGTGCCGCCGTGGAAGGTGCCGACCGTGACCACGGCCGGATCGAAGGGATTGATTTCGCGCGCCACAATGCTCTGCAAGGTCACCACCGTGCGCGCCGCGATCAGCAGCGGATCGACCGTGGCGTGCGGGTAGGCGCCGTGGCCGCCCTTGCCATAAAAGGTGATATCGACCGAATTGGACGCTGCCGAGGCGGGACCGGGCACGATGCCGACCACGCCGGCGGGAATGAAGTTGGTGTCGTGAATCCCCAGCACCACGTCCGGCTTTGGGAAGCGGGTCAGCAGGCCGTCGCGCACCATGTCATTGGCGCCGTTCACGGTTTCCTCGGCCGGCTGGCCGATGAACACCAGCGTGCCATGCCACTGGTCTTTGGACTTGGCCAGCAGGGCGGCAGCGCCAGCCCAAGAGGCCATGTGGATGTCATGGCCGCAGGCATGCATCACCGGCACCGTGTTGCCCGCCTTGTCGCGTACCGTAACCGTGCTGGCGTAGGCCAGTTTGGTCTGCTCCTTGACGGGCAAGGCGTCCATGTCGGTGCGGATCATGACGGTGGGGCCGGCGCCGTTTTTCAGCACGCCGACCACGCCATTGCCGCCGATTTTTTCCGTTACCTCGTAGCCGCTGGCGCGCAGCTGCGCGGCCATTTTCGCGGCGGTTTTTTCTTCCTGGTTCGAGAGTTCGGGATTGCGGTGCAGATCGAGGTAGAGCGCGTCCAGCGATGGGTAGATGGCGTCCAGTCCGGCCGGCTGCTGGGCCAGGGCGGGCCACGCCGCCGCCATCATCATCCAGAATGCCGCGCCTTTCGTGCTGAAACGATCCATAGCCGCTCTCCTTCGTGTGAGATGGCGGACAGTATTACATGAAAGAGCGATCGAACCAATCCAGGATGCGGCGATACTCGGCGTCGCGCTGCTCCCAGCCACCGTCGGGCGTCATCAGGCCGTGGTCTGCATTGGGGATGCGGCGCATGGTCACATCGCGGCCCGCCGCCATCAGCTCCGCCGCCAGGACTTCGGCCGATAGAATCGGCGTGTTCACATCCTGCATGCCGCTGACGATGTAGACGCGGGCGCCGGAGTGCAGCAGCTGGCGCGCCGGCGAGGCGCGGAAGAAACCCGACCAGCGCTTGTAAGGATGGCCCCAGGCGATATCCTTCACGCTGTCCGGCTTGGCCAGTATCTGCTGGCGGGTCGCATCCAGTTCATCCAGCTGCTGCTTGATCTCGGCGTCGTTATGGCCGTTGCGATAAGCCGCCACCACGAAGTCGTAATACTGCGTGGTGCCGCTGCCGCCCAGCATGGCCACATTGCGCACGCGCGGATCAGCTTCCGCCAGCGCCGCCGCCACCGCAGCGCCTTCCGATGTCCCCAGCACCAGCACATGCTGCGGGTCGACCCAGGGCTGCTGCAGCGCGTGGTCCAGCACCAGGCGCAGGTCGCGCACCCAGTGCTCCAGCGTGAAGTAGTTATTGAAAGCGTCCGGACAGGCTGTCGCCACGCCAGGCTGCCCACTGGGCGGTTCGGCTGGCGAGAATGGCTTGTTCGCCACCATCACCGCGTACTTGCCTTCCTGCGCCATCGGAACGTAATTGAAGACATACGACACGCGTTTGCCGGGCGTGTCCAGACCGGCGAACGAAGTCCTGCAGCCGGAGCCCTCGATAAACAGCACCAATGGCGCGCGCTGCTTCGGCTTGGACAGGAAGTATTCCACAGTGGGTCCATCCTTCTGCGCCACTCTGTACTGCATCACCGCCGCACTGCCGAATTGATGCGGCACCGCCTCCTGCGCCATCGCGCCGCCTGACATCAGCAGCGCCGCCATCCACCATCGCATCGCTTTGAACAAGCCAGCCTCCTTCGATTGTTCCCGCTCCCCCCACTAGGCAGGCATACCTTCACCCACAGGAGATGAGATGAAAATTGATATCAACGCCCTTAACGACAGCATCGCTGCCACCAAAAAGCAGCAGCAGAACAGCAGCGGCGCCAGCTTTCAGGATGTGCTGGCCGCCGTCCAGAAGTCCACGCCCGAACAAGAGCTGGACAAGTACCTGAAGGAGACGCCCGAACAGCGCATGCGCGACTCCATTCTCAAGCAGCTGGGCATCAGCGAAGAGCAGCTGGCCGCCATGCCTCCAGAACAGCAGAAGGCGATCGAGGACAAGATCGCCCACATCATGAAGGAGAAGATGGACCAGGCGTCCGGCAAAACCTGCCCGCCGGGCGCCAGCGGCGGACTGTCGATCTCCGTTTAGTAGGCCTGAGCCGTGCGCATCACCGGATACAGGTTGAAGCGCTCGTCCCACGAGGAATGGCGGCGCGCGAAGAATTCCAGGCGCGCCTCCGGACTGTTGGCGAAGGCCGGATCGCTGTCGACCTTGCGGCGGTACTCTTCGCGCAGGGCCGGGTCGGCAGCCAGCTGGTCGCGCGCCACCTCTTCCGCCACATAGGCCTCCATATACTCCTTGCGCTCGAAGGCGTTATTGAAGAAGCCCCAGCCCAGCAGGCCATCCGCATCGCGCGGCTCCAGCATGGTCATCACCAGACGCGCTTTCGGCTGGGCGATCGGCACGAACAGCGCTCCCTTGCCCAGCGCGCGGCGTTCATGCTTCCACTCGCCCGTCACCGCCAGCGATTGATGGCCTTCAAAGGAAGCGGCGCCGAACTTGGTGGTGGCGGCGCGGAAGGTCTCCACTTCGGCAAACGCCTGCTCGGTATTCAGCACCTTGAAGCTGATGCCGTGCAGTTTGAGCTTGGCCGACACCCAGGCCGCATGCGCGGCCGGCACCAGGTAGCCGCCCTTCGGCGCGTTCACCACCACGTCCGGCACCACTTCATCGCGCAGCGGAATGGTCCAGGTTTGCGGCTTGCTTTCGTCGTAGCGCGTCATCAGGCCGCCGGAGATGTCCGAATGCTCGCGGGTGTACTCATAGCCCGCAAACTGGATCTGCCTGCTGTTGAAGGTGGTGCGGTAGCTGACCGGGAATTCCTTGCCGCCCATGGCCACGGCGCGCGCGTCGGCTTCCTGCGCGGTCTTCATCCACTCCTTGCCGTGCACCGCCACCTGCTCCATCAGCGAGACGATGGCGTTGTGGGTGATCCTGACGCGGGTCGGATAGTCCTTCCACGAATGGGTTTCCACCAGCATGGCCAGGCGGTTACGCAGCGGGAAGTAGCCGGTCGAGAAGCGCGGCGGCGCCATGCTGTCGACGATGCCGGACGAGGGATCGTCATCCTTGTCGAAGGAGTTGTAGAACGGCGTCGGGTCCGAGCCCTGCTTGCGCAGATCGCCGATCACGCCTTGCTGCAGCGCGCGCCCCGACTGGATCAGTTCCGCGTCGCCGCCGTGCACCGGCTCGACCTGGATCGACACATCGATCTGGAACTTGGCGCCGTCGGTCACGTGCAGGTCGACGTAGGCCAGCGGATCCCAGGCGTTCACCAGCGCCAGCATGGACTGCATCTCCGGCGCATCAGCCTTGACGTAGTCGCGGTTCAGGTTGATGTTCTGCGCCGTGGTGCGCCAGCCCATTTCTTCCGGGCCGCGCTGATTCGGACGGTTCCATTTGCCGAAGCGCTCATGACCATCGACGTTGAACACGGGGACGAACAGTACCACCTGCTTGTCCAGCGCTCCTTGCGCCACCTTATTGTCCAGCGCTTCGCGCAGGGCCAGGAAACCGGCGTCCTTGCCGTCGATCTCGCCGGCGTGGATACCGTCCTGCACCAGCATCACTGGCAGGCCGCGTTTCTTGGCCTGTTCCGCCGTCAGCGCGCCCGTGCGCGAAACCGCCATCGCCAGCATCGGACGGCCTTCCGGCGTGCGGCCGTATTCAAAGCAGCGCACGGCCTTGGGATAAGCCTTCTGGAACTGCGCGCACAGGGCGATCACTTCATCATAGTGGCCGGTACGCTGGAAGCCGGAGCGTTCGGCGACAGTACTCAGTACATTGGCGGGAGCGGAGGCGGCGTGGACGGAGGCCAGCGGCGCGGCCGCGGCAAAGGCAAACAACAGGGCGGATCGGATCATGTGACAGGTTCTCGCTAAGTGTGAACGTGAACAAAAATTATAGTCGTCTTTACAGCATTGCATAGGACCAGCCCCCGCCTGTGGCAAGGAGCCAGTCCTTGCGCATCAGAGCTCACGCACAGAGATCTCGTGAATCGGCGGCCGTACCATCTGCATCGCCGCCCCGGAAATCTGGCGCGACGCATTCGATACCGCGCAGCTGCCCTGGTCGCGATAGTTGAGCGCCGCCGCCAGCAGGCCTTCCTGTGGATCGCCGAGCGCATGAGTCAGATCGTCGTCGACCCGGCAGGTAGGCTGGAAACCGTCGGCATAATCGCCTTCACCCTTGTCGTTGACGCCTTGCGTCTCGATGGCGAAATAAGTGGTGCCGCAATTCGGCGCCGGCACGAAGGCATACGGCTTGCCGCAGGTATCGCCACCGATCAGATTCACTTCCACGCCGACGCCGCGCAAGCTGTTGATGACCGATTCGCTGGCCGAGCAGGTGCCTGCCGTGGTCAGTACGGTGACCCGCTTGAGGCCAAGATAAGGCAATGCCGCGCCGGCTTTCAGCGGCGCCGTCGCCGGGAAGCCGATCGCCGTGTCGCGGAAGCCCATGGGCGCAGGCGCGGCAGTCTTGCCGTTATTGACGACCCGCTCGAACACCTTGCCCTTGGTGGTCTGCGGCCCCGCCACCATGTAGGCCAGCTCGCTGGCGATGGTGAGCAGGCCGCCGCCGTTGTAGCGCATGTCCAGCACCAGGTCGGCCACGCCGGCAGTCTGAAAGTCGCTGAAGGCCTTGGCCAGCTGCGATTCAGCCACACCATTGTGCTCATTGAACTGCAGGTAGCCGACCTTGCCCGTCGGCGTATCCAGCACCTTGGCGTTCTGCACCGACTGGCCGCCCACCGTCTGCGATGTCAGCGTGATGACCTTGAACTGGCCGCCGCTGCTCAGCATCAGCTGATGCTTTTCTCCTGCCGTCGCGGGGAATAGGCCGGCATTGATCAGCGCGGCCGCCCTGGCGCTATTGGCATAAAAGGCGACGGGAACACCATCCACCGACAGCAGCTGGTCGCCACGCTGCAGTCCCGCCAGCGCTGCGGGGGAATCCGGTTCGACCATGGTCAGCTTCCACAGGCGCGGGCGGGAAGGATCGGTGTAGCGCACCAGCGTCACGCCATAGCCGGTACTGGTGCCGCTGCTGGAAAGCGCATCCCATACCGCGCTTGGGTAGGTGAAGTGAAAACGGTCCTTGGGCCGCCCCGACGCAGTAATGGCAGGTGTTTTCAAGGCATTGAAATAGTCGATCGGCGTGTTGAAGCTGGCCGGACTCAGCCCCGCCGGGACTTCCTGATACCAGAGGTAGGACTCGTCGATGAAGGCGTGCACCCACTTCCTCTCATCGTCGCGGGTGCCCTGGCGGTCGATCAGCGGGCTGCCATCCGGCCGGGTGCCGCTGCGCGGATGCTCGCAAAGGCCCATCAGGGTAATCGAATCGGGCAAGGTGGCGGCGGCCGGATTGGCGTCGCCGGACCTGGCGTGCAGCGTCACCGGTGCGGGCGCCGGATCTTGCGGCGCATCGGCGCCGCCGCCACAGCCGGCAAGGGCGGCCAGCGCCGCTGCGGCCAATAAGGAAGGAGCTTTGAAATGCGGTTTGAAGTGCATCGGACGAGGGGCGCGGCCAGAGTTTTCCAGCATGCGATTCTAAAGCGCTGCGCGCCCCTCTTACACAATTATTACAATTGATTACCGCCGAAATGGTAGTTCAGCTCAAGCCAGCCCTGGCGGCCCAGCGGGCTGTAATTGCCCACGGCGTAGTAGGGCCAGCCCGCGCTGTCGTCCTGCTTGATCTTGTTGAACAGGTTGTTCACGCTGGCCGACAGCGTGGTGCGCTTGTTCAGCTGGTAGACCACGCTGGCGTTGACCAGGGTGGTCGGCGTCAGGAAGGCGTCGCCCGCCTGGTTCGGCACCTTGCCATAGCGCTGCACGAACAGGGTGTTGGACCAGTCGCCCTGGTTCCAGGTCAGGCTGACATTCAGCTTGTCGCGCCAGTCGTAGTTGGTCAGATCTTCCAGGTCGTCCTTGAGCTCATCGCCGGCAAACTGGCGCGAGTGCTTGTTCAGGGTCTTGGAGTAGCTCACGTGGCTGACGAACTGGCCATAGTCCCTGGTGCGCAGGACGTACTTGGCGCTGATGTCGATGCCATCCACCTTGGTCGACGCGGCGTTGATCGGGTTGACCAGGATCTGCTTGATTTCGCCCGGCTTGTTGATGGCGTTATCCGGATAGCGCTGGATACGGGCAATCGCATCGGCACACAGTGGCGAAGTCAGGTCGCCCGACATGCGGCAGGTGGCTTCCTGGCGCAGCAGGGTGTCGGCATCTAGGTTGGTGACCAGGTCGTCGATCTTGATATTCCAGTAGTCCACCGTCACGTCAAAGTCGGCGCTGGGCGACCACACCAGGCCCAGGCCCGAGGAGCGGCCCTTTTCCGAACGCAGATCGCGGCTGCCGCTCTGCACATAGTCCGCACCCGGCGAGACATTGGCGAAGTCGCAGCTGGACACCGGCTGGCCCGCCTTGGCGCAGCGGTAGTAGTCGGTGGTCGAAGCGTAGTAGCCGGTGCCGCGCGCCTTGAAGATGTAGTTCATGTCCGGTGCGCGGAAGCTGGTGCCGTAGGTGGCGCGCAGCAGCAGCGGCGTGGCGGGACGCCATTCCAGGCCGGCGTTGTAGGTCGGCTTGCTGTCGTCGCGGCCAGCGAAGCTGTAGCGGTCGTAGCGGCTGGCCAGGGTGGCGTCCAGCGTTTTCACGATCGGCACATTGGCTTCCAAGCCCAGTGCAAAACGCTTGCGCGTACCGGCGGTGACGTCGGCCGGCACCAGGGTGTTGAACAGGCCCGCATTAAAGCCAGGATCCGGCTCGTTGGAGAAGCCCTGCTTGCCCACTTCCGCCACCGTGGCCAGCTTGACCGGGCCGGCCGGCAGGGCGAAGGCTTCGCCGTTGGTGGTGAAGCTCAGGGTATTGGTCCAGGCCTTGTCGTTGCTGCTGGCGGTGCCGGTGATGCTGTTGAATTCAGCGGGCGTGAGACGCTGCGTCAGGCGTGCCGGATCGGGCGCGTAGATGGCGATGCCGTCCGCGTCGGCGCCCAGCTTGGGACCGAGGAAGAAGCTGTCGATATTGGCCAGCGCGCGCGGCACGTGGTTCTGGCTCTTGTACTGCGATACGCTGTAACCCAGCTCGTAGTTCCAGCTGGTGCCCGGCAGTTCGCCGCGCGCGCCGAAGGACAGCGAGCCGGATTGGTCGTCCCAGGTGCGGTTGTAGCGGTTCACGCCGCCGATTTCTTCCGGCGAGATGTAGCGGTTCCAGACTTCATAGGCGCCGCTGTTCTTGTTGAAGAAGTAGCCGTCGGTGGCGGAGGCCGAAGTCCACGACGGACCGCGCGTGTTGTTGGCGCTGCGGTTCTGGCCATACACGGCTTCCGCAAACAGCGTGGTAGTCGGAGTCAGATCGTAGGTCGCGCTGCCGAACAGGTTCTGGCTTTCGTTCTTGGTCTGGGTGGTCCAGTAAGTCGGCGAGACTTTCGGGCTGGCGCAGTAGTTGCCTGCCTTGGCGGTGTACTTGACGGTGCTGCCGCCAAACAGATCGCTCAGCGAGCCGCAGGCATCGCCCGGATCGACGTACTTGCCGGTGTCGAGATTCTTGCGGCCGAGGATACTGGTCGGCGCCACGCCCACCTTGGACGCCATGAAATCGCGGTCGGCGCTCCACAGCGGATCGCGCTGCGACAGCTCGACGCTGAACAGGGTATTCAGCTTGTCGAAGGTTTTACCGCCGGTGAACTGCAGGCGCTGGTCGCTGCCGCCGCCGCGCGAGGTGCCGCCGGCTTTCAGGTTGATGTCGTAGCCGTCGGCCTGTTTTTTCAGGATGATGTTGACCACGCCCGCGATGGCGTCCGAGCCATACACGGCGGAGGCGCCGCCGCTCAGGATCTCGATGCGGTCCACCACGCTGGACGGGATGTTGGCCAGGTTGGTGAAGTTGACTTCACCGTCGTAGGCGACCGGGAAGTCGGCCAGGCGGTGGCCGTTCAGCAGGATCAGGGTGTGGTTCGGCCCCAGGCCGCGCAGGCTGATGGTGTTGGCGGACGGCGTGAAGGTATTGCCGTAGTCGGCGCCGGTGGTAAAGCCGCTGCTCTGGGTCTGGCTGGTCAGCGCATCGAAGACGTTGCGGTAGCCCTGCTTGGCCAGATCTGCGCCGGTGATGATGGTAACGGGCGATGGGCCTTCCAGGCTGGCGCGCGGGATACGCGAGCCGGTGACGACGACAGCGGGCGGGGTGGCCGCATCATCGGCCAGCGCGTGGCTGGCGGCGCTGGCCAGCAGCGCGATCAATGTCAATTTTGTCTTCATTGAGATGGTCCGAAAAGAGAAAGGCCGCCACCTTATCAATTCCCGGACCGAATCAGAACGAATGATTTCTTAGAAGCTTATGCAAAACCGGGGTCAGGTCCGGCAATCGGACCTGACCCCGGTTTTATTTCAGTGCAAAGTAAGGACGCTCGTTGGCAAACAGGACGCGCTGGCTGAATTGGCGCCACTCCTGCGGCGTTTTGGGCCCCAGCAGCACCGTCGCCGCAGCATAGGCGTAAGCGCGCAATTCCAGCGGTACGGCGCCCAGCTGCTGCTCGGCGGCGGCCGGGCTGGCGCCCTTCTGCAGCGCCAGCAGGAAGCGCGCCACCGTGGGATAGTTGACGAACATGGCCTGCGCCGCTTCCAGCGCGGGCCGCGGGTCGGCGCCGCTCTTGATCGCCACCGCCACGTTGAGCCAGGCAGTGGCAGGCGCCAGGCCCTTGTTGGCCGGCAGCGCCCGGGCGCGCGTGGCGAAGCGCTCTGGACGGCCATCCGACGCGGCGATCAGCCGCAGCACGTAAGCCTGCTGCCATTCGTCGCCGACGGTCGCGTTCAAAGCCTGTATGAACTCGCCCCGCTGCAGCTGCGAGTAGGCATGGCGCGGCGAATCGGCCGGGCCATCGCCGCGATCCAGCGCCAGCAGCTCGCGTACGGATGGCGAATCGGCGAACAGCTTGATCGAGTCCGGGTCGCGCCCATCCAGCCGGAACAGGCGCGCCATCTCCACCGAGATCCGGTCCGATTCCTGCGGCAGCTTCCTGCGCACCAGGGCAAGCGCCGGAATCGCCTTGAGCGGCTCGGACGACTCCAGATAGACCCGGCTGGCCGCCAGCGACAGCCAGGGATTGTCCGGCCAGTGCGCCCGCGCCGCCAGCCATTCGCGCGCCACTTCCGGCGAGTTCTCGCGGCAGCGCAAGGCGATGTATTTCATGTCGGGGCTGTCCGGATGGCGCTGGGCGCGGGCCTCGTAAGGCGCGCAGAAGGCGGCATCGCGCTTGCCCTGTGCCAGATCCTGCTGGATGCGCAGCAGCGGGATGCTGTCCGGTGACTCGCGCAGGCGCGCCGCCAGCAGCTCCGGATGGCCGCCGCGCGCGGCAATCTCCAGCCAGCCGGCGGTATTGGTCGCCACCAAAGGATCCCAGCGCGCATGCACCAGTGCTACGCGGGCGCGCTCCTCATCGTTTTCCAACATCTGCAGCTGGCTTTCCGGCGAGGCGCTGTCGATCGCTTCCAGCACCTTGCGCGTGCCCGTGCCCTTTTGCGGCGGCTTGCTGAAGAGGTGGTCGGCATGGCTGGCCATCCAGCGCGGCGCGTGCAGCATGCGGTCCGGCGGCGAACTGGTGCCGCCATACACCGCGGTCCACTCCACCAGCGGGGTGGCGCCAGCCACGTTGTAGACACCGTCCGCGCCCGGTCCCAGCGGGGTGGTGTCGAAGGACTCGATCAGCTCTCCCTGCATGGTGCGTGTCTCGATATGGTAGCTGTGCTGCGCCTTCATACTGAGCGTGGTGTTGCCATGACCCGCAACGCTCACCGGTTTGCCGTCGACGCTGACGCTCACGGTCTGCCACAGGCCGTTGTAGATCACCAGGTCCATGCTGCCCCCAGCCTGCATGCCGAAGCCCAGCATGGCCGAGACGATACCGCCCGCCACCAGCAGCCGCGCCGCGCCAGGCAGGTAGCCGTCCGCACGCTGGAAGCGCGCCCACCAGCCCAGGCGGGTCTGGCGCTCACGCTCGTCGCCTTGCAGCAGCAGCGGATATTCCTTGGGTGCCTGCGAAGGCGCGGGCGCCGCACGCGCGGCGGTCTGCGTGCGCACGTGCATGGCCACCAGGATCTCGGTCAGCAGCAGCTGTTCCAGCGCGCAGCTGCGCAGCAGGTTCAAGGCGCCAGCGGTCTGCTCGACCCAGCCGCCGATGGCATTCATCCACTCGTTGATGTTTTCGCGGCTGGCGGGCGGCAGGCGGAATTCACCCAGCAGCGCCACCCAGCCGTCCGGAATCTCCATGCGCTCCAGCAGCTTCTCGTCCAGCACCAGCTTGGGCGCCTGCTGGTAGATGCGCTGCAGGTAGTCATGCACGCTGTTGGCTTCCACCAGCACCTGCGTCACTTCCTCCGAGCGCGCCTTGGTCCCTGCCGCCGTCACCACCGCGACGGTATTGCGCAGCAGGCCGTGGGCGTCACGCAGATTCGCTTCGCTGTGCTCCGCGTAATGCAGCATACCCAGCAAGCCGTCCAGGTACTCGCTCCAGCCGCCGCCCAGGCGTGCCGCAGCGCTGTGGTGCCAGCTGCGGCAATGCAGATCGTGGCGCTGCAGCTGCTCATTGACCTCCTCCTGCTCCTGCTTGACGCGCGCCAGCGCCGCCGGTAGCTGCGACAGCTTGAACTCTTCGCCGCGCAGGCGCACCACGCCATTCTCCGCTTTCAGCACGCCGGCGATCAGCGCTTCCAGCTGGCCGCGTTCCGAGTCCAGCGCGCGGCGGCGGCGCACCAGGTTCTTCAGCGTCTCCGGATAGAACAGCGCCAGGTCGTCCAGCGGCGCGGCGTGGCCGGGATTGCGCAGCTGTCCTGGCTTGGCCACGCCACGGGTCAGCGCGCGGCCAAAGTACATGCCGCAGTAGCGCTGCTTGAACTGCTCGCGGCGATACATCTTGCCCAGCTTGCGCAGCGACTCTTCCAGCGCCGGGGCTTCCTTGTCCGCCTCGCCCAGCAAGGTGGTGGAGATCTGCTCGCGCAGCTTCTGCGGCGCCTCGAACAGCGACCAGGCGCTGGTGGGATTGATCGGCATCGGCACATAGACCCGCTTGGCGTTGGCCTCGCGCTCGTGGTTGAGCGGGTGGGTCATCCACATGCGCGGCGGCTGCGCCAGTTCGGCCTCGAACACGCGATGCAGCTCGGGCAGGGACTGCGGCAGCTCCGGCGACTTGCCGTATTTTTCATCGTCGAGGATATCGCCCATGCGCGACAGCACGTGCGTCTGCACGGCGAACACGTCGCGTACCGGACGCCCCTCGGCCTTTTCGCTGAAGCAGAAACCGGCCGCGCGCTCCCAGGCATCGTCGGCCGCCTGCAGCTTGTGCAGGGCGTGGACCAGCGCATCGCTGCCGGTCAAGGACACGGCCACCAGGTCGGCCTGCATCTCCATTTCGCGCGACAGCGCGCGCTGCATCAGCACCACCACGCGGAAGGCCGATTCCACCAGCGCGCGGATCGACCAGATGATCAGCTGGATCACCGCCACACCCATGCGCACGCGCAGGTCGATACGTGCCAACCCCTCCAGAAATTCATCGATCTTGTCGCGCCGCGCCACCAGATGGCCGGTGATCTGCTGCGCCAGATAGACCCAGCGCCCCACCGCCATCGAGCGCTGGGCAAAGTGGCCGAATTCATGCGCCAGCACGGCGCGCAGCTCGCCCAGGCTGAGCACATTCACCAGGGCCAGGCCGATCTCCAGGTTTTTCTTCGAGGGGAAGAACAGATTAAGCAGCGACAGGTCGTAGAACACCGCCGCGTTGACGCGCTCCGACAGATACACGCGATGCGGCCGTGGCGCGCCTGCCGCATCGGCCAGCTCGTAGAGGAAGGCAAACAGGCGTGGCTGCTGCTGCGCCGTCACTTCCATCATCCCCTCGTACTTGGCGTTGCGCACAGCGAAGATGGCCTTGAACATGAAGACGGCCAGCAGCAGGGCAATCAGCGCGATGAAAAAGCCCCAGCCGGCGCTCTTGGCGTTGGGGTCGGCCATGAAGGTCAGACGGTAGGCGGTGTAGACGAACCAGCTGGCCAGGCCGAAGTACAGCACCACGAAGGCCAGCAGGCCGGCGACAGCCAGCCGCGCGCTATTTTTATACGAGGACGAAGGCTGCGCCAGCTGGGCCAGCACGGCATCGGGACGTTGAGACGCGGCATCCACAGAGTTGCTCCCGGAAAATTACAAGAAAAACAAATAATATCCCATGAGCAACGATAAAAAAAGGGCGCCTGTAGTAGGCGCCCTCGGGTCGGATCAGCTGAAGTTTAGGCAGCGTGCGCGGCCGGCTTGCCGAAGCCTTCCAGCAGCTTGGCTTCCTTGGCCTTGGCAGCCTTCAGGTGACGCTCCTTGACGTGGCCATAGCCGCGGATGTCTTCCGGGATGCTGGCGATGGCCACCGCCTGCGCCAGGTTCTCGGCATTCAGCTTGGGCAGCAGCGAAGCGATGGTGTTGCGGTACTCGCCGATCAGGGCGCGCTCCATCTTGCGCTCTTCGGTGTAGCCGAAGATGTCCAGCGCGGTGCCGCGCAGGCCTTTGAACTTGGCCAGCACGCCAAACGCCTTCATCATCCACGGACCGAATTCCTGCTTGATCAGCTGACCTTTTGCGTCATGCTTGGCCAGCAGCGGCGGCGCCAGGTGGAACTTCAGCTTCACATCGCCTTCGAACATGCCGGCGACCTTCTGCTGGAAGGCGCCGTCGGTGTACAGGCGCGCCACTTCGTACTCGTCCTTGTAGGCCATCAGCTTGTAGAAGTAGCGGGCCACAGCTTCGGCCAGGCGGGTGCCCTTGCCCAGCTTCGCTTCTTCGGCGCGCACCTGGTCGACGAAGGCCTTGTACTGCGCAGCGTAGGCGCTGTTCTGGTAAGCGGTCAGCAGCTCGACGCGCTTGGTGATGATGTCGTCCAGGGTCTGGATGCGTTTGAACTCGATCACCTTGGCCGGGGTGGTCAGCTTGGTCACCACCGACAGGTCATGCGCAGCGGTGCGGCCCCAGTTGAAGGCGGCCTTGTTGAAGTTGACCGACACGCCATTCAGCTCGATCGCCTTGATGATGGCCGCTTCGCTCAGCGGGACATGGCCTTTCTGGAAGGCGTAGCCCAGCATGAACATATTGGTGGCGATGGAGTCGCCCATCAGCGCGGTGGCGATCTGGCCGGCGTCGACGAAGTCCACGTTGTCCTGGCCGCAGGCGCGCACGATCTCGCCGCGCGAACCGGCGTCCGGGAACTGCCAGTCCGGGTTCTTCACAAACGCCGCAGTGGTCGCGCCGGTCGAGTTGATCATGGCGCGGGTGCGGCCTTCGCCCATGCGCGACAAGGCGTCGCGGCTGGCGGTGACGATCAGGTCGCAGCCGATCACCAGGTCAGCGCTGCCGGTGCCGACGCGGGTCGAGTGCAGGTCGGACTGCTTGTCCGCCAGGCGCACGTGCGACATCACCGGGCCGCCTTTCTGCGCCAGGCCAGACATATCCAGCACGATGGCGCCCTTGCCTTCCACGTGCGCCGCTACAGCCAGGATCTGGCCCACGGTCACCACGCCGGTGCCGCCGATACCGGTGATCAGGATGCCGAACGGCTGTTCAGTCGATGGCAGCGCAGGCATTGGCAGGGTTGGCATCGGCGTATCGCCAGCTGCGGCTTTCTTCGGCTTCTTCAGCGCGCCGCCTTCCACCGTCACGAACGACGGGCAGAAACCGGTGGTGCAGGAGAAGTCCTTGTTGCAGGAGGACTGGTTGATCTGGCGCTTGCGGCCCAGGTCCGTTTCCAGCGGCTCCACCGACAGGCAGTTCGACTGCACCGAGCAGTCGCCGCAGCCTTCGCATACGGCTTCGTTGATCACAGCGCGCTTGGCTGGATCCGGGTACTCATTGCGCTTGCGGCGGCGGCGCTTTTCGGAGGCGCAGGTCTGGTCGTAGATCATGGCCGAGACGCCCGGCTTGTCGCGCAGTTCGCGCTGCACGTCCATCAGCTCGGAGCGGTGGCGCACGGTGACGCCCGGCGCCCAGTTGTAGTCCGACGGGTATTTTTCCGGTTCGTCGGTGACGACGATAATCGGGGTCACGCCTTCCGCCGCGATCTGGCGCGAAATCATGCCCGGATCCAGAGGACCGTCAAAGGTCTGGCCGCCCGTCATGGCGACGGCGTCGTTGAACAGGATCTTGTAGGTGATGTTGACCTTGGCCGCCACCGCCGCGCGGATCGCCAGGATCCCCGAGTGGAAGTAGGTGCCGTCGCCCAGGTTGGTAAACACGTGCTTCTCGTTGGTGAACGGCGCCTGGCCGACCCAGGTCACACCTTCCGCGCCCATGTGGGTGAAGGTCGAGGTCTCGCGGTCCATCCACAGCACCATGTAGTGGCAGCCGATACCGGCCAGCGCGCGTGAACCTTCCGGCACCTTGGTCGAGGAATTGTGCGGGCAGCCGGAGCAGAAGAACGGCGTGCGGTCGGTCTGCGGATTGGCCTTGAGCGGCAGGGTTTTCAGCGCCAACTCTTTGGCTTCCAGGAAGGCGATACGCTCCTTCACACGCGCGGCGACCGGATGGCCGGCGCAGTAGTGCTGGATGCGCGAAGCGATGGCGCGCGCGATCTGCGCCGGGTTCAGCTCATAGGTCGCCGGCAGCAGCCAGTCGCCGTGGCCGGTGTTGCCCTTGTTGCTCCACTCGCCGGTGTCGTCGAACTTGCCGACCACGCGCGGACGCTCGCCGTCCGGCAGGTTGTACAGCTCTTCCTTCAGCGCGTATTCCAGGATCTGGCGCTTTTCCTCCACCACCAGGATCTCGTCCAGGCCCTTGGCGAAGGCGTGCACGCCGTCCGCCTCCAGCGGCCAGGTCATGCCGATCTTGTACAGGCGGATGCCGATGTCGGCGGCGGCTTGTTCGTCGATGCCCAGGTCGGCCAGCGCCTGGCGCGTGTCCAGATACGATTTGCCGGCGGTGATGATGCCGATCTTCGGCTTGGGCGAATCCCAGATGATCTTGTTCAGCTTATTGGCGCGGCAGTAGGCCAGCGCGGCGTACCACTTGAAGCTGTTCATGCGGACTTCCAT
>Ga0213872_10001156_pt1 | contig 17967 bp, 21 predicted proteins | sample VelepicomBERX_R2_FD_160071 | JGI IMG/M metagenome (GOLD analysis project Ga0213872, IMG submission 160071) | Rhizosphere microbial communities from Vellozia epidendroides in rupestrian grasslands, the National Park of Serra do Cipo, Brazil - RX_R2 | ecosystem: Host-associated > Plants > Roots >...
GCGCCTTCGTCTCCATCATGGAGGGCTGCTCCAAGTACTGCTCGTACTGCGTCGTGCCCTACACGCGTGGCGAAGAGGTCTCACGCCCCTTCGAGGACGTACTGACCGAGATCGCCGGGCTGGCCGACCAGGGCGTCATGGAGATCAATCTGCTGGGGCAGAACGTCAACGCCTACCGCGGCAAGATGGCCGACAGCGATGAATACGCGGATTTGGCCCTGCTCCTGGAATACGCGGCCGAGGTTCCCGGCATCCAGCGCCTGCGCTTCACGACCAGCCATCCGAACGAATTCAGCCCGCGCCTGATCGAGGCCTACGCCAAGGTGCCGCAGTTGGTGAACCACCTGCACCTTCCGGTGCAGCATGGCAGCGACCGCATCCTCATGGGCATGAAGCGCGGCTACACGGCGCTGGAGTTCAAGAGCATCGTGAAGAAGCTGCGCGCCATCCGCCCGGACATCCGCATCGCCAGTGACTTCATCGTCGGCTTCCCCGGCGAGACGCAGGAGGACCACGCCAAGCTCATGAAGCTCGTGGAGGACGTGGGCTTCGACGCGAGCTTCAGCTTCATCTTCAGCCCACGCCCCGGCACGCCGGCGGCGAACCTGGAGGACACCACTCCTTACGAGGAGAAGGTGCGCCGCCTGCAGGAGCTGCAGGCCGCCATCGAGGCCCATGCCGTGAAGATCAGCGAGAGCATGGTCGGCAAGGTCGAGAAAATCCTCGTCACCGGCACCTCGCGCAAGGACGCCTCAGAGCTGATGGGCCGCACCGAGTGCAACCGCATCGTCAACTTCAAGGGCCACCCGCGGCTGATGAACCAGTTGATCGACGTGAGGGTCTCCACTGCCTTCGCTCACTCGCTGCGCGGCGAAGTCGTAACGGCCGAGGCTATTTCCGCATCAGCCACCACTGCGGCAATGTGATGCCGACCAGCATGAGCGCATAGCCGCTCATGCGGCCGTCGTGGCCCAGCAGGGCCAGGGCGGCGATCACGGCAACGCTACCGCCCGCGGCGCCCCAGATCGCCAGGCGATGCCAGGCAACGGCCTTCAGGGCGTCCCTCCAGACCAGTTTGGCCATCAGGGCCACGAGCAAGGCCACGCCCCAGGCCGGGGCGAAAAGATTGGCGACGTGCCAAAAGGCTTGGAGCGGACTCATGACGGGCGCGAATCTTACAATCGCCCGATGTCTGTCTTTGCCCTCGGTCTGAACCACCAATCGGCGCCACTCGACCTGCGCGGGCGGTTCGCGTTCACGCTGGAGCAACTGGCCCCGACGCTGCTGTCGTTTCGCGACGGGCTGCGCGCAGGCACGGCGTTAGCGCCCGAAGCCGCGCTGCTCTCCACCTGCAACCGCACCGAGCTCTACGTTGCCGCACCGCCGGCTCTGATGCACCCCACCATCGCCTGGCTGGCCGAAGTGGGTGGCGTGGGCACAAGCAGCCTCATGGATCACGCCTATGTGATGGAAGATGGCGCCGCCGCTCGCCACGCCTTCCGCGTGGCCAGCGGCCTGGACTCCATGGTGCTGGGCGAGCCCCAGATCCTTGGCCAAATGAAGCAGGCGGTCCGGGAAGCGGATCAGGCCGGCATGCTGGGCACGACCCTGCACCAGTTGTTCCAGCGCAGCTTCTCCGTGGCCAAGGAGGTGCGCACCAGCACCGAGATCGGCAGCCATTCGATCAGCATGGCCGCGGCCAGCGTGCGCCTGGCGGCTCAGCTCTTCGAGGACATCTCCAAGATCCGCGTGCTGTTCGTCGGCGCGGGCGAGATGATCGAACTCGTGGCCACGCACTTCGCGGCCAAGGCGCCCAAGAGCCTGGCTGTGGCCAACCGCACGCTGGAGCGTGGCGAGAAGCTGGCTTCGCGCTTCTCGGCCGAGGCAATCCGGCTGGCGGACCTGCCCGAGCGCCTGCATGAATTCGACGCCGTCATCAGCTGCACGGCCTCCACCCTGCCCTTGATCGGCCTGGGCGCCGTGGAGCGGGCCCTCAAGAAGCGCCGCCACCGCCCGATGTTCATGGTCGACCTGGCCGTGCCGCGCGACATCGAGCCCGAGGTGGCCCAGCTCGACGACATCTACCTCTACACCGTGGACGACCTGGCCACGCTCGTGAAGACCGCCGGCGAGAAGCGCCAGGCCGCCGTGGCCCAGGCCGAGGCCATCATCGACGCGGGAGTGCAGAGCTTCGTGCACTGGCTGGACCAGCGCGGCAGCGTGCCCCTGATCCAGGCCCTGAATGCGCAGGCCGACAGCTGGCGTGAGCAAGAAACAGCCCGCGCCCGCAAGCTGCTGGCCCGCGGCGCATCGATCGACGAGGTGCTCGATGCGCTCTCGCGCGGCATCGCCCAAAAGATGCTGCATGGCACGCTGGCCGAACTCCATGCGAGCGACGGCGAGCAGCGCGCACAACTGGCGCAGACCGTTTCGCGCCTCTTCCTGCGCGGCAACAGCCGAGGTCCCTCGGAGCTTTAGCGGCGCTGGTCCTGACCAGCCCAGCCGCATCCCCAAGCTTCCCGAGAGACCCCCATGAAAGACAGCCTGCGCCAGCAGTTCGAACGCCTCGCCTTCCGCCTCAGCGAACTCGACACGATTCTTGCCGACGGCTCGGCCGCCAGCGACATGAAGCGCTACCGCGCGCTGTCGAAGGAGCAGTCGGAGGTCGGAGAGCTCGTCTCGCAATACCGCCGCTACCAGCAGCGCGAGGCCGACCTGAGCGCCGCGCGCGAGATGCTAGAGGATCAGGACATGGCGGACATGGCGCGCGAGGAGATCATCGCGGCCTGCGCCGACATCGCGGCGCTGGACGAATCGCTCCAGCTAGCGCTCCTGCCGCGCGATCCCGACGACGAGCGCAACGCCTTCCTCGAGATCCGCGCCGGCACGGGTGGCGACGAGTCGGCCCTCTTCGCTGGCGACTTGGCCCGCATGTACCTGCGCTTTTGCGAGCGCCAGGGCTGGCGCACCGAGGTCATGTCCGAGAGCGTGTCCGACCTTGGCGGCTACAAGGAGCTGGTGCTGCGCGTGGAGGCTCCAGGCGCCTACGGCAAGCTCAAGTTCGAGTCTGGCGGCCACCGCGTGCAGCGCGTGCCGGCCACTGAGTCACAAGGACGCATCCACACCAGTGCCTGCACCGTGGCCGTGATGCCCGAGCCCGACGAGGCCGAGGAGATCCAGCTCAACCCGGCCGAGCTGCGCATCGACACCTTCCGCGCCAGTGGCGCCGGCGGCCAGCACGTCAACAAGACCGACTCAGCCATCCGCATCACCCACCTGCCCACCGGCCTCGTGGCCGAATGTCAGGACGATCGCAGCCAGCACCGCAACAAGGCCAAGGCCATGGCCGTGCTCGCGGCCCGACTGCGCGAGAAGGACCGCAGCGAGCGTGCCGCCAAGGAGGCCGCCACGCGCAAGGGCTTGATCGGTAGCGGCGACCGCAGCGACCGCATCCGCACCTACAACTTCCCCCAGGGGCGGCTGACCGATCACCGCATCAACCTGACGCTCTACAAGCTCGACGCCATCATGAACGGCGAGCTCGACGAAGTGGTGCGCGCCATGCAGGCCGCGCAGGCCGCCGAGCAACTGGCCTTGCTGGAGGGCCGGTCGTGACCGTGGCCGAGGCGCTGACGCTGGCCCGCAGCCTGGGCGTGGACGCGCTGGACGCCAAGCTGCTGCTGGCCCGCCTGCTGGGGCAGGACCGCGGCTGGTTGATCACGCACGACGATGCGCCGGTCGACGAATCCGCCTTGCGCCCCCTGCTCGAACGTCGTGCCGCAGGTGAACCATTTGCCTACATCGTCGGCGAACAGGAGTTCCACGGCCTGCTTCTAAAGGTAACTCCGGCCACCTTGATCCCGCGGGCGGACACGGAAACCCTCGTGGACTGGGCCCTGGAACTGCTCGTGCCCGGTACGCGCGTGGTCGATCTCGGAACGGGCAGCGGCGCCATCGCGCTCGCGCTCAAGCATCGCAAGCCGACCGTTGAGGTCCATGCCGTAGACCTGAGCGAAGCGGCCCTCGCGGTCGCACAGGCCAACGCAGCGCGGCTGGGCCTGTGCGTGACCTTCCACGCCGGCAGCTGGTTGGCGCCGCTGGCGAGGCAACGTTTCTCGATGATCGTATCCAACCCGCCCTATATCGCCGCAGAGGATCCGCATCTGGACTCCCTGGGGCACGAGCCCATCTCGGCGCTCACGCCCGGCGGTAACGGTCTGTCAGACCTGCAAACCATTGTGCAGGCGGCGCCCGATCACCTGGAGCCCGGCGGATGGCTGCTGCTCGAGCATGGTCATGATCAGGCCGACGCCGTGGCCACCCTGCTCCGGCAACGCGGTTTCAGTACTTTGAGCCTTCGTCGCGACCTGGGCGGCAACCCCCGCGCAAGCGGGGGACGGTGGTTGTAAGCGAAGCAAATCCCTAACATTTCTGCCGCACAAGCCCTGCGGCCAGCAGTAGTATGGCCTCCCTGGGGGTCGCTTTTGCGGCCCCGTACAGAAGTCGAGGAGGCCGCCATGCAACGTCGGGTTCGAACCATCCTGCTCTGTGCTTTGCTCGGCCTGCAGGCCCTGCCATCGTTCGCGGCCGATGGCCTACAGCTGGACGTCAAGCGGGCCGAGCTCGGCAGCTCCCCATGGCAGGCGCGCTTCCAGCTCTCCAACCTGGACGCCGATCGCCTCGGCTCCAAGGTGCTGAGCCTGAACTTGCTCGGCGACTACTACCTGACCAACTCCGGCATGAACGGCGTGAGCGGCGGCCTGCGCGCCACCGGCGGCATGCTGCTAGGGCCGCTCTCGCTGACGCAAAGCAGCGCCGGCCTGGCGCTGGGAGACAGCAGTGTCCACGCCTACAGCCTGGGGCAGCGCTCCCTGCGGCTGGGTAGCGATTTCAATGATCCCGGCGCATCGATGTCCTACATGGGTATCGGCTACACCGGCCATGTCATGCGCGGCGGCCTGTCCTTTTCTGCCGATCTGGGCCTGATGTCAAACCTCGCGCTGAGCGGGCTTCGGCTGGGCAATGCGGCCGCACCGATCGACGAAGTGCTGCGCGACATGCGCTACAAGCCCTTGCTCCAGCTGGGTCTGAGTTACCGCTACTGAAGGGCAAACCCGGACGTCGCGGATAATCGGATTTCAGTTTTTCCGAGGGAAACCAAGAATGAGCGACGTCCAGCAACGCATCGACAGCCTGGTCAAGGGGCACCGCGTGGTGCTCTTCATGAAGGGCACGGCGCAATTTCCCATGTGCGGCTTCTCCGGCCGCGCCATCCAGATCCTCAAGGCCTGTGGCGTCAGCGACCTGACCACCTTCAACGTCCTGGAGGACGAGGGCGTGCGCCAGGGCATCAAGGAATACGCCAACTGGCCGACCATCCCGCAGCTCTACATCAACGGCGAGTTCGTCGGTGGCTCGGACATCATGATGGAGATGTACGAGGCCGGCGAGTTGCAGCAGGCCCTGGCCGCTTGAGCCACAGACTCATCATCGGCATCACCGGTGCTACGGGCGCAGCCTACGGGCTGCGCCTTTTGCGTCGGGGTCGCGAGCTAGGCCTTGAGACGCACCTGATCATCACCCCGGCCGGCGTGCTCAACGTGCACCACGAGCTAGGTTTGGACCGCTCCGCAATGGAGGCTGAGGCGAGCTATGCGCACTCGCCCGGCGACGTCGGCGCCTGCGTGGCCAGTGGCAGCTTCGCCATGGCCGCCATGATCGTGGCTCCCTGCTCCATGAAGAGCCTGGCCGCCATCGCCCACGGCTTCGGCGACAACCTGCTCACGCGCGCCGCCGACGTGACGCTCAAGGAGCGCCGCCGCCTCGTCCTCATGGTTCGCGAAACCCCCTTCAACCTCGCCCACCTGCGAAACATGGTGGCCGTGACCGAGATGGGCGGCATCTGCTTCCCGCCCCTGCCGGCCTTCTATCACCGGCCGCAGAGCTTGGACGAACTCGTCAACGAAAGCTGCGAACGCGTGCTGGAGTTGGCCGGCGTTGCGGGCGCAACGCCCAAGCCTTGGGAAGGGCTCTAGCTACCGTTGCTCGGGCATCAGCCATTGCCGGCGGCAGGCCAGCACGGCATTGGGGTACGCCGCCTGGCCGCGTGAGCCGTTGTAGCGGCCCAGCGCCATGAACATGTCGCCCTTTTCCACGTCCAGGTAGTGACGCAGGATCACGCAGCCGAAACGCAGATTGGTCTGCATGTAGAAGAGGCTCGAATCTTTGCCGTTGCCGATCTGCTGTGCCCAGAAGGGCATGACCTGCATATAGCCGCGCGCGCCGGCCACGCTGATCGCGTACTTGCGAAAGCCGCTTTCCACCTGCACGAGGCCCAGCACCAGCGCCGGCTCCAGGCCGGCGCGCTTGGATTCGTACCAGAGCGTCGCCAGGAACTCGATGCGTGTCTGCGCTTCGGTGAGACGCTTCTTGAGCCGCTCGCTCATTACGCCGAGCCAGCGCAGATAGGCCAGGCGGTCATCGAGATTTTCGAAGCGCGGCTTGGGTGGGGCGCTGTTGGCGATGGCGGCCGAGAGGGCTAGGCGCACGGAGTCTGCCAGCGCCTCCTCACGCTGGGCTCCGGCCCGGGCCTGAAAGGGCAGCGCCGCGGCCAGCGCGACACTCAGTAGGCCGCGACGTTTCAAAGCCGGAGCGCGGCCCTGAGGTGGGCCACCACATCGGCCAGGGCCAGCTTGCTGGCCTCCGCATCTCGGCGGCCCTGGTATTCGACCTGGCCTTCCTTCAAACCGCGGTCGGACAGCACCACGCGGTGCGGCACCCCGATCAACTCCCAGTCCGCGAACATCGCGCCGGGGCGCTCGCCGCGGTCGTCAAGCAACACGTCAACACCCAGCGCCTGCAGCTCCGCATAGAGTTTCTCGGCAGCAAGCCGGACCTCCTCGCTGCGGTCCATGCCGATGGGGCACACGACCACCGTGAAAGGCGCAATCGCATCGGGCCAGATGATGCCGCGGGCATCATTGTTCTGCTCGATAGCGGCGCCGAGAATGCGTGTCACGCCGATGCCGTAGCAGCCCATCTCGAAGGGCTTGGGCTTGCCGGTCTCGTCGAGGAAGGTGGCGTTCATCGCGGCCGAATACTTGGTGCCGAGATAGAACACGTGGCCGACCTCGATGCCACGCTGGATCGCAAGCACGCCCTTGCCGTCTGGCGAGGGATCGCCGGCCACGACGTTGCGAATGTCAGCCACCAGGTCGGGCTCGGGCAGGTCGCGGCCCCAGTTGGTGCCGGTGTAGTGGAAGCCGACCTCATTGGCGCCACAGACGAAGTCGGCCATATTGGCGACGGTGCGGTCGGCGACGATCTTCACGCCCTTGAGGCCCACGGGGCCCAGATAGCCGGCCTTGCAGCCGAACGCGTTCTCGATCTCGCCCGCGGTGGCGAAGCGAAAGCCGCCCTTGAGGCCCTCGATCTTGCCGGCCTTGACCTCGTTCAGCTCGTGATCGCCGCGCACCAGCAGCAGCCAGACCTGCGACTTGACGATCACACCCTTGTCGTCCAGCTCATCGGTGGCGAGCACCAGCGACTTGACGGTCTGCGACAGGGGCAGCCCCAGCAGGGCAGCCACGTCCTCGCAGGTGCTCTTGCCGGGCGTCGGCGTCTTGGCCAGGGCGACACTGGCGTTAGCGCGGACGGACAGCAGCGCCACTGCCTCGGCCAGCTCAATATTGGCGGCGTAGTCGCTGCCGGTCGAGTAGATCAGCGCGTCTTCGCCGGTGTCGGCAATGACTTGGAATTCGTGCGAGCGGTCGCCGCCGATGGCGCCGGTGTCGGCCGCGACGGCGCGATACTCGAGGCCCAACCGGTCGAAGATGCGGCCGTATGCCTTGAACATGTTCTCGTAGGAACGGCCAGCGGATTCCACGTCGCGGTCGAAGGAGTACGCATCCTTCATCGTGAACTCGCGGCCGCGCATCACGCCGAAGCGGGGACGGCGCTCGTCGCGGAACTTGGTCTGGATGTGAAAGAAGTTCTTGGGCAGCTGCTTGTAGGAGCGCAGCTCCTGGCGGGCGATGTCGGTCACCACCTCTTCGCTGGTGGGCTGGACGATGAAATCACGGTCATGCCGGTCCTTCACGCGCAGCAGCTCGGGGCCCATCTTGTCGAAACGGCCGGTTTCTTGCCAGAGCTCGGCCGGCTGGATCACGGGCATCAGCAGCTCAACCGCCCCGGCACGCACCATTTCCTCGCGGATGATGCCTTCCACCTTGCGGATCACGCGCAGGCCCATGGGCATGTAGTTGTAGATGCCGGCCCCTAGGCGCTTGATCATGCCCGCGCGCATCATCAATTGGTGGCTGATGACCTCAGCGTCGGCGGGCGCTTGCCGGAGCGTGGAGACAAAGAACTGGCTGGCTTTCATGGCGAAAAGGCCCGCCGCCGGGAGCTCCGGCGCAGGCATGCAAGGTTGGGGTTAGCGAGGATCACGCCTGAGCGGCGGCCCGATGCAATAATCGAATCAACTAAAAATCGAGGTTGATTATGCTCGACCGTGAAGGCTTCCGGCCCAACGTCGGCATCATCCTGCTCAACCAGCGCAACGAGGTGTTCTGGGGCAAACGCATCAGGACCCATTCTTGGCAGTTCCCGCAAGGGGGCATCAAGCACGGGGAAACGCCAGAGCAGGCGATGTACAGAGAGCTCCACGAGGAAGTGGGGCTGCACAAGGAGCACGTTCGAATCGTTGCTCGAACTCGCGACTGGCTGCGCTATGAGGTGCCCGAGCACTACATCCGCCGCGACGCGCGCGGCCATTACAAGGGCCAGAAGCAGATCTGGTTCCTGCTACAGCTGACAGGCCGCGACAGCGACATGAACCTGCGCGCGACCGATCACCCAGAGTTCGACGCCTGGCGCTGGAACGAGTATTGGGTGCCGCTGGAGGCCGTGATCGAGTTCAAGCGCGGCGTGTACGAGATGGCGCTGACCGAGCTCGCACGCTACCTGCCGCGGCTCAACCATCACAACCGCTACCTGCGCTCCGGGATGCGGCCGGCGCAGCGGCATGGGCACGAGGCACCCCGCCAGGAAGAGCCCGCGCCCGTCCAGCCCGAAGGCGGCGGCGAGTCAGGTCAAGACTAGGTTGGTTCGGTGGATCAGCTCGTGTTCGGCCACATAGCCGAGCACGCGCTCGATCTCGCCGGAAGGCTTGCGGGCGATCAGCCGCGCTTCGGCGCTCGAGTAGTTGGTGAGGCCGCGGGCCAGTTCGCGCCCGGCGGCATTGCGCACGGCCACCACGTCACCGCGATGGAACTCGCCCTGCACCTCGGTCACGCCGATGGGTAGCAGGCTCTTGCCCTCTCCTAGCAGTTTGGCTTCGGCGCCGGCGTCGACGATCAGCGCGCCGCGCAGTTGCAGGTGATCGGCCATCCATTGCTTGCGCGCGGCGAGCTTCTGCGTGCTGGCGCGCAGGTGGGTACCGATCGACTCGCCGGCCGCCAGGCGCAGCAGCACGTCGGGCTCGCGGCCCCAGGCGATCACGGTCGATGCACCTGAGCCGGCCGCGCGCTTGGCGGCCAGGATCTTGGTGATCATGCCACCGCGGCCAATGCTGGAGCCGGCGCCGCCGGCCATGAATTCGAGATCCGGCGTGCCGGCAACAGCCTCGTCGATGAAACGGGCGTTCGGATCCTTGCGCGGATCGGCCGAATACAGGCCCTTCTGGTCCGTCAGGATGATCAGTGCATCGGCCTCGACGAGATTGGCCACCAGGGCGCCCAGCGTGTCGTTGTCACCGAACTTGATCTCGTCATTGACGACGGTGTCGTTCTCGTTGATGACCGGCAGCACCTGGTGGGCCAGCAGGGTCATCAGGGTGGATCGGGCATTCAGGTAGCGTTCGCGGTCGGCCAGGTCGGCGTGGGTCAGCAGCACCTGGGCGCTGCCCATGCCCTGGTCGCGCAGACAGGTCTCGTACATCTGAGCCAAGCCCATCTGGCCCACGGCCGCAGCGGCCTGCAACTCGTGCAACTCCTTGGGCCGAGCCGACCATCCCAGGCGCTTCATGCCCTCGGCGATGGCGCCGCTGGACACCATGATGAGCTCGCGCCCTTCGCGCATGAGGCTCGCCAGTTGGCGGCACCAGTTGGCGATCGCGTCAGCGTCAACGCCCCGGCCTTCGTTGGTGACGAGGCTGGAGCCGACCTTGACGACGATGCGCCGTGCGTCTTTCAAGCCTCGGGCCTCTCGGTGTCGAAGCGCACATCGACTTCGACATGGACCCGCTGCTCGGCCGCAACATGCTCGTAAATCGCGTGGATCAGCGGCTGGCAGCCTTCTCGTGTAAGGGCCGAGATCTCGAAGACCGGGCCCTTCCACTTGTAGCGCTTGACGAAGTCCTTGACGCGTGCCGCGCGCTCGTCTTCGGGGATCATGTCGAGCTTGTTCAGCACCAGCCAGCGCGGCTTGTCGTGCAGGGCCTGGTCGTACTTCTTGAGCTCGCTCACGATAGCCTTGGCTTCCTTAACCGGATCGACCTCGGGGTCGAAGGGCGCCAGATCCACCACGTGCAGCAGCAAACGCGTGCGCTGCAAATGGCGCAGGAACAGATGACCCAGGCCCGCGCCTTCCGAGGCGCCTTCGATCAGGCCGGGGATGTCGGCCACGACGAAGCTCTTTTCCGGGGCCACGCGGACCACGCCGAGGTTCGGATGCAGGGTCGTGAACGGGTAGTCGGCAATCTTGGGCCGCGCGTTGGACACGGCCGTGATCAGCGTGGACTTGCCCGCGTTCGGCTGGCCCAGAAGGCCCACGTCGGCCAACACGCGCAGTTCCAGGCGCAGCTTCTTCGCTTCGCCGGGCCAGCCGGGCGTTTTCTGACGCGGAGCTCGGTTGGTGCTGGTCTTGAAATGCAGATTGCCAAAGCCGCCGTCGCCACCCTTGGCGATCAGCACCTTCTCGCCGGGCTCGAGCAGTTCGGCGATCACGGTCTCGGTTTCGAGGTCCTTGATGATGGTGCCAACCGGCATGCGCAGGATGATGTCGTCGGCCGCCGCGCCGTATTGGTCGGAGCCCCGCCCGGCCTCGCCGTTGCGCGCCTCGTGGCGGCGCGCGTAGCGATAGTCGATCAGGGTGTTGAGATTGAGGTCGCCGACGGCGAAGACGCTGCCGCCTCGGCCGCCGTCGCCCCCGTCCGGTCCGCCGAAGGGGATGAACTTCTCGCGCCGGAAGCTCGCGCAGCCAGCGCCGCCATTGCCGGCGACGACATCAATGGTGGCTTCGTCAACGAACTTCATAACGCGTAATGTTAGTGGAGTAGAAATGGAAAGGCCCCGGAGAACCGGGGCCTTGCATTCGTCATCGGTGAACTTAGACCGGTGTGACGATGACGGTCGAGCGGTTCAGCTCGCCCTTGGTCGCGAAGGACACGGTGCCGTCAATCAGCGCGAACAGCGTGTGGTCCTTGCCCATGCCGACGTTCGTGCCCGCGTGGAACTTGGTACCGCGCTGACGCACGATGATGGAACCTGCCGAGATGGTCTGGCCGCCATAGACCTTCACACCCAGCATCTTCGGTTTGGAGTCGCGGCCGTTCCGTGTGGAACCACCGCCCTTTTTCTGTGCCATGGATCAGCTCCTTGAAACTTGGTTGGCGAAGAAGGATCGCTTAGACGTTGACCGCGCTGATTTCCAGCTCGGTGTAGGTCTGGCGATGGCCCTGGCTCTTCTTGTAGTGCTTGCGACGACGCAGCTTGAAGATGCGCACCTTGTCGTGCTTGCCTTGAGCCACGACGGTGGCCTTCACGCTGGCGCCAGCAACCAAGGGAGCGCCGATCTTGAGTTCCGCGCCGCTTCCGACAGCGAGAACTTCATTGATCACGATCTCTTGGCCAACTTCCGCAGCAATCTGTTCTACCTTGATCTTTTCGCCAGCAGCAACCTTGTATTGCTTGCCACCGGTTTTTATGACCGCGTACATATCAGCCCTTTCAGTGATTACCGCCCAGCCATCTCTCCTCTCGCTCAAGCGAATGGAGAAAAGCCGGACGACGGATTCCACGCCTTGACCGACGCAGAGCCCGCGAGTGTAGCACGCACTCGGGAAAACACCAAATCCGACACCACCGGCTGCGGTCTCGCGGGCCCGCTTCCTATAATCGCGGCCTCTTTCAGAAAGCCCCACGTGCCCCTCGCCACCGCCCATCCCGTCGCGCCTTCCCCCGTCTTTGCCGAGGTGCTGGCCCTGCTGGCCGAACAGATGGGCGAGGTGGATGCCGTCATCCAGCGCCGGCTGACCTCGGACGTCGCCCTGGTCAACCAGATCGCCGGCTACATCGTCCACGCGGGCGGCAAGCGCATGCGGCCCAAGCTGGTGCTGCTGTTCGCCAACGCGCTGGGATGCGACAGCGACGGCCGCTACGAACTGGCGGCCGTGGTCGAATTCATCCACACGGCCACGCTGCTGCACGACGACGTGGTGGACGAATCCATGCTCCGCCGTGGCAAGCAGACCGCCAACGCACTCTTCGGCAACGCTGCCAGCGTGCTCGTGGGCGACTTCCTCTATTCGCGCGCCTTCCAGATGATGGTCTCGGTCAATCGCATTCGCGTGCTCGAGGTGCTGGCCGAGGCCACCAACGTCATCGCCGAGGGCGAGGTCTTGCAGCTGATGAACATGCACGACCCCGACGTCAGCGTAGAAAACTACCTACGCGTCATCCGCTACAAGACCGCCAAGCTCTTCGAAGCCAGCGCGCGGCTCGGTGCCGTCCTCGCAAATGCCGAGCCCCAGATCGAGGAAGCCTGCGCTGCCTACGGTCGTCATCTCGGCACGGCCTTCCAGCTGATCGACGACGTGCTCGACTACGAGAGCGATGCCCAGGCCCTGGGCAAGAACATCGGCGACGACCTGCGCGAGGGCAAGCCCACGCTGCCCTTGCTGATCGCCATGGAACGCGGCACCGCAGAACAGCGCGCGCTGATCCGCCACGCGATCGAGCATGGTGAAGTCGCGCGCCTCGCCGAGATCGTCACCATAGTGCGCCAGACCGGCGCGCTCGACTTCACGCGTGAGGCCGCACGCGACGAGGCGAATGCGGCACGAGCAGTTCTTTCGAAGCTACCACTTAACAAGTGGCAAGAATCCCTGCTAGAATTTGCGGCTCAGTCGGTTGAGCGGTCCTCTTAAGCATTCGGGGCCGCGAAAACGATCGACAACAAATCGGGGTGTAGCTTAGCCTGGTAGAGCGCTACGTTCGGGACGTAGAGGCCGGAGGTTCGAATCCTCTCACCCCGACCAATAAAATCAATGAGTTAGCGCCGTTCAACTCATTGCCTCCAGCCTCTGGGGCCACACGGGGGTTACGCAGAGGCCCTCAGACGAGGGCCTTTTGCTTTGTGCGGCGTGCCACGTCGTCAGGATGCGGCGCCGTGCAAGACCATGCACGCATGCGCCCCATCTCGCCCAGTCGGCGGCCCCAACGCATCGCAACCCTTCAATGAGCATGCCAACAAAACCGCTAGTCCGGAAAGCAGGATTTCTTGCAGTCGTCGAACTACTTCCATTTGTACTTGGCATAGCACTCGTCCTGCTTACCTACGCTTGGTTTGGCGCCAAGGGCGCCGAACTGTGGCTACTGCCAGAGTGGTGGGTCGCCATCGTTTTCATGCAGTTCGATGTGCTCCGAGACGGCGTCCGAAAGCCAGATCCACAATATGGAGATCTCGACGCTACCGCGATCGTGACCATCACTGGCTTGGTGCTTCTAACTTCTTGCGCGTTTCTGATCTTGGAAATCGCGAGACTTCGCGGCTGCCCATCCATCTCCGTCCCTGAGTGGTTCAGCCCTGTTCAATGCGGCTTCCTCTTTGCCTCGACCGCAAATTTCCTCGTGGTCAAATCTTGGGTCAAGCTGCATGAGCTGAAGGAAATTCAGCATAGATTGCAAGCCGCCGACGCGGCGCCAGATGACGCATAGTTTCGCGGCCCATGGTTTGGCCGGCAGACGGGTCAGGGAGTGTCCCGCTTCGATGCGGAAGATGCGAGAGATGGGGGACATTGCGCCGATCGGGAGCGCCAGCTCGCCATCGCTGTGCAAAGGGAACCAATGCCTGGCCAGCCGGCCGCTTCCAAACAAAAAACCCGCCAGTCGGCGGGCCGTCGATAAGGCTCAATCGATGTCAGCGCTTGGGGAGAAAGCGATCTGCCATGACCTTCTCAAAACCCGCACGTTCGGTGTCGCTCCATGCCTCCGGGATGTCCGGACATGGCGCAATCATCTTGACGTCACCGTTCATGATCTGTTCGGCCATCTGACGGATCCCAGGATCATTCATCGCGTCCTTCACGGGAACGCATTGAGTCGAAATCTCCGCTCCTGTGTTGGTCTTCACCATGATGTACCCCTTACTCTGAAGTGAGCCACTGATGCTCTTTGGATCGCAGCTATCTGCCTCGGCAAGATTGTTCGCCCCGGTCCCAGCGTTATAGAACATAACCGATCCGCCAGAGCATACATCCTTCAATTTAGCTGATTCCACTGCCGTTTTTGCGCAGCTGTTAACAAGCCAGCAGGCCTTGGCATGCACTTTTCCACTGCCGGCGAAAGCGGCATCGGCCGCGAAATCAATTGGTCCCAGCGAGTAGATCAGCTTCTTAGCATCAAGATCAACGATCATTGCCGCAATCCCGTTGCTCGACGGAACTGCCTGAGTCGGCGCAGCGAGCCACGCCTTCCATTGCCCGATCACACCGCTGTCGCCGGCAAAGATGATGCCCGTATCACCTCGGGCGACGATTTTGGCAAACGATGTGTCGTCTACGAAAAAGAACGCCGCCCCGTCGGGCGATCCCCACGACCAGCGCGAATCCGAAGCAAGCAGGCAAATCCTTCCGTCGAAGACGTTCGTTGTCATTCTCTCCCCTAAAGAATCCGAGTCGTCAAATCAAAGCGTGCGGTTGTATCACAAAGTTGCCAAGCCCCCGCTTCACAACGCCTGAGGCCGGGTCGCCTGGGCGCCCAAGGGAAATAATGCCCTCCCTCCCGGCTAGTGCCGTCGAAGTGCTCTAGCTTTTAGCTATCGCGAGCAGCCGACGATTTCATTCTCGGTGTGCAGACTGCCAATCCTCGAGCTCGCACTTGCCGCTGTGATGAACAGGGGAGTTCTCCGAGATCACCGCACTGCGCACTGCATCGCCCTTGGCCATCACGGCAACGACCATTTCGTACCGCGCGGAAGTCAGGCCCGTGAATCGAATGCGAAGCACCGCCGAGCGTTCGGCCCCGTACTGCCAAGCCCGATCCCAGGGGGATCCCACGATGTCGGTCTGCTGGAAGTTGGCGGTGTGGTGATAGCACTTGAGGATGCCCTTGGACAGGTCGACGAGACTGCCCTGCATCTTGGCCACGTCGACCGCGCCGGGCTTGGTGGCAGTCTGGACAGCGGACGCGGCCAGGTCAGGATTCTTCGCGAGCGCTGACACCAGCAGTGCGATCGGAAACATGCAATCTCCCTTGTTGTTGGAATGGCCGATCTACTTCGCTGCGCTGCAGCCATCGGGCGGTGGAATGTACCGCCTCGTATGACGCCGCTCAGCGTCGGCTGTCGCGCCGCTGCGTCGCGCTGCCTACCTAGAATCGATGCTCCAAGGGAGGCTGCCGTGTCCACGTACGTGATCCACTCGATAACCGAAGAGAACGGCGAAGTTGCGCTGGCCGACATCCGAATGGTGGTTCGAACCGCAAGACCCGATCAATTCGGCCTTGACGACGGCGAAGTGATGGCCTTTCACGACGTTGCGTCGCTGATTCGATTCGGGCACGCCGTGCATGTCGTGCGATGGATCGGCCCAGGCGAATTCGAACCGGGCAGCCGCGTAGGCATCAAGCCAGGCCAGATCGAACATCTTCTTAGCGTCGATGCCCACGGCGTCCCGAATGGCGATTTGATGGCTTTGCCGCGACTGAGGATGTGATCGACGGCCCTGCCGCGGACGGACTACCGAGCGAATTGAATCTCGGACAGGTCCCCAATCCCCAGTTCCGCCTCCCGCTTTATGAGCGGTCTTTGCGCGTTCCGGGGAACTGGGGACCCTTTGTTTATGCAATACCGGTCCGTGGTCTCATCCCGTCGCCGTGCCCAGAATCGGTCGCTCATCAATCAGCGCCTTCATGCTGAACTTGCCATTTACCAGCGGTTGACCGAAGGCCATTCCATTGAGCGCCGGCACCCGAAATTGTGAATCTTCCCAATGTGCTGCTCTGTCTCGTTCCGCCGCAAACATTGCCCGATGGAATACCGCCAGCCATCGCGGCGAATTGTGTTTGCTGGAGTTACTGGGCCACCAACTCGCGTGCGGCATTCATTCGCCACTTCGCCTTTCTACTGTCTCGCGAGCACGGCCACCGTGTGGCTGATCGTTTTACCGGCGTAGTCGTCGGACCAGTCAGAGCCCACGTGCAATAGCTTCCAGCCGTGCGTCTTGAGCATGTGGTTGACCGAGCCGTCCCAATTCGAGCCACCAATGCGCTGGGATCGGCAAACGGGGCAGTTCTTTTCCACGAGCGTCGTGATGTAGACGACCTCGTCGGTATCAATTCCATCCATAGGAGTCTTCCTTGATCAACGCAGCGAACATACCATCGCGCCAGCGAACAAGATAGGGAGACTAAGCATGATGGAGGTTGACAAGGCGACGCGATGGTCGTTGGGGGCATGGTTGCTGATGTGCGTCGCGATCTCGTTGACAAAAGTTCAGTGGTCCGTGGTCTATCAAGACAAGAATCTGCAAGCCTGGGCGCAGGCCTTTGGCGGTGCAGGGACTATTGCCGTTACGTTCTTCGTGGCCCGGTATCAGGCCCTGCGACAAGAGCGCGCAAGGAGGACTGAAGTCCTGCTGGCTCAGGCGGACCAAATCGAAGCTGTGGCGGAGGTTTGCGGAATGTGCGCACACGTGATCGACAACGTGGGCTTGACCCATTCGAGCCTCGAGGAATTTCGAGACTCGGGCTGTGCGCGATTGGTGAAGTTGCTGAGCGCTGTTGAGGAAATTGATGGCCAGCTGCGCGGCGTATCCGTTTATCAATTGCCCCCCAGCATCGTGGGTAACACGATCACGTTCCTGGCGGCGTTCGGTCACTTCAAGCGAAATGTGCGAAACCTCATCGAAGGGCAGGCGGACATGACAACGCTTGAGTACGAAAACACTATGCAGGCGATTCGGAGCAACGGATCGACCGTCAGAAACGTCAGGCGGAAAATTCTGGACGTGCTTATGCGCAAGGCAAGCTGACAGCTGTTTCATGTCCCCCCGGGCTCTATGCCCGCGACAGGAGGGGGCCGCCTCACTGGCCCCCCGCGTCAGAATATCTGTCGCTTCCATAAATTCATAATGGGGGCGTAGATGAGAGAACGAGTTGGCTCGATACGGACAAGAATTCAAAGACCGAGCGGTAGCGCGCATGCTGCCGCCGGAGAGTGCGCCGCCGGAGGTGGTGGCGCGTGAGATTGGTGTGGGCGTGAGCACGCTAGAGAAGTGGCGCTCGCAGTCCCTGGGTAAGCCGGCTCAAGAGAAGGTGTGGACCGCTGCGGCGCGGCTGCAGGCGGTGATTGCCACGGCGGCGATGGACGAGGTCACGCGCAACGCCTGGTGCCGCGAGAACGGCCTGTACGCGCATCAGCTGCAGCAATGGAAGGACAACGCCACGCAGTCGCTGGCGGCGCCCGAAGAGACGCGTGCAAGCCCATCGCAGACCAAGGCGGATCGGCGCCGCATCAAGGAGCTCGAGCGCGAGCTTCGGCGCAAGGAATCGGCCTTGGCGGAGGCGGCAGCACTGCTGATACTCGCAAAAAAAACCGAGGCGATCTTCCAAAGGAACAAGCAGGGTCAGGACGAATGATCGGCCTGGAAGATCGCCAAGGACATGCCCGCAACATCGAAGCCGCCTGCCAAGCTGGTGCGCGACTGAGCCAAGCTTGCAAGGTCGTCGGTATCGCTGCGCGTACGCT
>Ga0213872_10001157_pt1 | contig 17951 bp, 15 predicted proteins | sample VelepicomBERX_R2_FD_160071 | JGI IMG/M metagenome (GOLD analysis project Ga0213872, IMG submission 160071) | Rhizosphere microbial communities from Vellozia epidendroides in rupestrian grasslands, the National Park of Serra do Cipo, Brazil - RX_R2 | ecosystem: Host-associated > Plants > Roots >...
GTCCCCGCCTTCAACGAAGCAGATGTCTTGCGACTCCGTCTTCTCGTGCACCGGCAGTCCCAACCGCTTGGCGTGCGAGCGCGTTGTCGTCTTGTCGAACTCACCGAGCGGCAACATGAGCATCGAGAGCTGTTCGGGTGTCAACTGCGCGAGCGCGTACGACTGATCTTTCGCATTTGCGGTGCGAAATAAGTGCGGCCCGTCGTCGCGATGCTCCAGCCGCGCATAATGGCCGGTTGCTACGAATTGCGCCCCGAGACGCTGTGCGTATTGCGCGAGCGTGCCAAGCTTCACAAAGTTATTGCACGCGACGCACGGATTGGGCGTACGACCGTTCGCGTAATCGTCCGCGAAACGTTCCATGACGTTTCGGCGAAACGTTTCTTCGAAATTTAGTACGTAATGCGGAATGCCCAGTACCGCCGCGCTGCGTCGCGCGTCGTCGAAATCGTCGATGCCGCAGCAACTTTTTGCATGCGGCGCTTTCGTCGGCGAATACATCTTCATCGTCACGCCGACGACGTCGTAGCCTGCTTCAACCAGCAGTCCGGCCGCGACTGCAGAGTCGACGCCGCCGCTCATTGCAGCGATTACTCGGGGTTTGGGGCTCATACCGTGGCACAGGATAACAGGAATAGGGGCATAACTCCACCCCTCAATGGCAGCATTGGGCGAACGGTTTCGCGCCGCGCGCGAGGCACGCGGCCTCTCCCTCTCCGATGTTGCCGAGCAGATCCGCATTCGTTCGGTCTACCTCGGCGCCATCGAAGACGAGAACTGGACTGCAATCGGCGCGCCGGTTTATACCCGGGGCTTCCTTCGCACGTACGCCCGCTTCCTCGGGCTGGACCCTGAGGAAGTCGTCGGCGAATTCAACCGCGCAACGTCGTCGGGTTCAGCCCCGTCCACGGCCACCGCGCCCGCGCCTTCGTCGATCTCCCGCCTCCACGAGCCGCGCCCGCGCAACCTCTCTCCGCTTATTTGGATCGCCTCGCTTATCGCGGTTGCCCTGGTTGCATTCGTCTTCTACAACGAGTTCACGCTGCACGCGCGGCAAGCCCGAACGGCCGCCCTTCCTTCTAATACTTCTCCGGCACCTGCGGCGGACGCAATGGACGGCGCCGCGCCGGCCGTCTCGCCGAGCATTCTCCCCTCAGCCAATCCGTCGTCCTCGCCCCAGCCGAAGACCTTGGAGGTGCGCCTCTCGGCCGCTTCCTGGATTAGGGTGGCCGTTGACGGCAGTGTTAGCATGGAGGGTACGTTTCCGGCGGGGACCGCTCGCGTGTTCCACGGAAAGAACGCCGTCGTCCGGATCGGCAATGCCGGCGGCGTGGACGTGTTTGTCGATGGAAGAAACCTCGGCAAGCTCGGAGCAGAAGGTGACGTGGTGGAGCGCAGCTTCACCCTCTAACCGTCGAAATGGTTTTTGGCGGCAAGCGATCCGCAACGTGGATCGCTCTTTTTAAGGCAGAGGAAGGTTCATGGCGAGCGAAGCGTCGTTCGATATCGTGTCGCGCATCGATCAACAAGAGTTGGATAACGCGCTCAATCAGGCGCGCAAGGAGATCGAGAACCGGTTCGATTTCAAAAACTCCAAAACGTCGATCGAGAGCGATTCAAAAAAAATCACCGTGGTCTCCGACGACGAGCTGAAGATGAAGAACGTTATCGACGTCATCGAAAGCAAGGCCGTCAAGCGCGGAATCGACATCAAGGCGTTCGATATCGGCGAACTCGAACCGGCGGCCGGCGCCACCGTGCGACGCGTCATCACCCTTCGCAACGGCATCCCGAAAGATAAGAGCAAGCCCTTGATGGAAAAAATCAAGGCGCTGAAGCTCAAGGTCAACGCGCAGTACCAGGACGAGCAGATTCGCGTGACGGGCAAAAACCGCGACGACCTGCAAAAAGTCATCGCCGAACTCAAAGCGATGAACTACGAACTCCCCCTCCAGTTCACGAATTACAGGTAACCCCATGCCGTCCGTCTCGTTCGTTAGTTTAGGCTGCGCCAAAAATCTCGTCGACACCGAAGTTATGATCGCGAAGCTCGGCGCTGCGGGGTACGAACTCGCGCCCGATGCCGAAGGTGCGGATACCGTCGTCATCAATACGTGCGCGTTCATCGATCCGGCAAAAGCGGAATCGACCGAAGTGATTCTCGAGCATGCGCAGCGTAAAGGTCCGGGGCAGCAACTCGTCGTGGCGGGTTGCCTCGCACAGCGGTACGGCGAACAACTGCAGTCGCTCATTCCCGAGGTCGACGGTGTCGTCGGCACCGGCGCGTACGGCAGTATCGTCGAGTTGCTCGACGACGTTCACGCCGGCCGCAAACCCGTGCGACTGGATTTCGAAGCGGAACCCGAGCACGATTTTCTTCCGCGCTTGATCACGACGCCGCAAGCCACCGCGTATCTGAAGGTTGCAGAAGGCTGCGATCATCCGTGCACGTTCTGCATCATTCCGAAACTCCGCGGCGGTTTCCGCAGCCGCAGCATCGAGTCGATCGTGAAAGAGGCGCGCGCGTTGGCCGCGGGCGGCACGAAAGAATTGATTCTGATCGCGCAAGATACGTCAATGTACGGACGCGATCGCGGGATGCGCCGCGGCGGCCTCGCCGCGCTCCTCGAAGAATTGCACGAGGTCGACGGCATTGAGTGGATTCGTTTGCTCTACTTGTATCCCGCAACCGTGGATCGCGAGCTGATCGACACGATGGCACGTCTGCCGAAGATGTGCAAGTACATGGACATGCCGTTGCAGCACGCGCATCCCGACGTGCTGCGCGCGATGCTGCGCCCGAGCAACGGCGAACGATATTTGGAGATCATCAACGACTTCCGCGAACGCGTTCCGGGAGTCACCATGCGCTCGACGTTCATCGTCGGTTTCCCAGGCGAGACTGAGGAACACGTGCGATACCTCGAAGAGTGGATCGGGCGAGCCGAATTGGATCGCGTCGGATTCTTCGAGTACAGCGCGGAGGAGGGCACGCCGGGAGCGGAGCTCGCCGGCAAAGTGCCGGCGCGCGAACGTCGCAAGCGGCTGGTTCGTCTGCGTGAAGCCCAACGGATTGCGTCCGAGCGGGCACGCAGCAAACGCGTCGGTTCGACCGTGCGCGTCCTCGTGGAAGAACGGCGACGTCTGCGAAAGAGCGACCCGTTCCGCGCTGCGCTCGGGCAAGCCGAGGCGTGGTTCGGACGTTCAGAGGGTGAAGCGCCCGGTGTCGACGGTGGAATCTATTTTACGGGCGACGCGCAGATCGGCGATTTCGTCGAGATCACGTTGGACGGTCACGGACCGTTCGATTTCTACGGACACGTCGCGGCCGACGTAAAGGAGCCTGTTTCGGTTGGGTAAGCACTTGGAGCAGCCGCCGGTTTTTACGGAAAAACCTGCACGCAGCACACCTTTGTGGGTTCGACGCACAGCCCTCATCGTCGGGCTCGTGTTCGTCGGCGTCGGCTCGGCACTCGCCGGATTCTCGCTCTTCAAGCACGAGAATCCCGTGCAGATGATTTCGCAGGTGTTCGTCCCGTCACCCGATCAGGTTTTCGGAAAACCGAACGTGCTCGTCCTGATGGAAGGCCTCGACTACGACTATACCGACAACGACGTCGAGTTTTCGAAGAATTCCCGAAGCGACGTCATTAAAGTCGTCAATCTGGACTTCGTGAACAAAGGCGTGTACGTCGTGTCCGTACCGCGCGATATGCTCGCGACGTTTCCGGACGGAAAGCAGTACAAGATCAATCAAGCGCAATCGGACGGCGGTGTCAAAGAGGCCTCGCATGTGATCGCGCAGTTTCTCGACATTCCGGGCTTCGATCGCTATGTCGTGCTTCGCATCGACGCAACGAAGGATCTGATCAACGCCATCGGTGGAGTCGACGTCTACGTCAAAACGTCGGATTGCTTGATGAATCATACCGGTTGTACCGGCGGACACATCGACTACGACGACACGTGGGGACACCTGCACATTCACATGACGGAGGGAATGCATCATCTCGACGGTCCCGCCGCCGTCGGCTACGGACGCTTCCGGCATGACTGGTGCAGCGATCCCTGCCGCATCATGCGCCAGAATCAAGTGATTACCGCCGCCCTCGATAAGCTCAAAGGCGACAAGATGAACACGCTGATTCACGCGGGGAACATTCTTGGCGTCATTCGCCGCGACGTCGACACGAATCTCACGCAGAACGAGCTTTTTTCGCTCGCATCATACTTCTCGGGTTTCTCATCGAAAGACGTGCACTTCACGCAGATCCCGTACACGGGAGATGTCGAGATGCCCGACGGCGACGACTTGATTCCTGATGAAACGCAACTCGCGAGCATCGTTCAGGACAACTTGATCGCTCCCCCGACACCGCAGCCGTCGCCGGACGCAATGGCGCTCGCCGCGATCGCGCCGGCCACGGTGCGCGTTGACATCGAGAACGCGAGCGGAATGACCGGGGCGGCGCGCGCCGTCGCGGATGCGCTCAAGAAAGCCGGATTCGCGATCGGCGATGTCGGCAACGCGGACGTTACCGATCAAGACAAGACCCAAATCCAAGAGCATTCGACCGTAACATTTGCCGGAGCGAAAGTGCGTTCCGCATTGCCTGCGGCGATGCAGAAGACGCCGATTACCGGCGCGCGCGTCCCCACGAGCAGTCCCGCTGCGACGGCAACCACTGCGCCGAGCGACGTGACCGTCTACGTCGGGCGTGATTTAGCAAACGCCGTTATCGCCAAGCGGACCAGTCCGTCGGCGACGCCGTTGTAAGTGAAACGACGCATGCAGACCGTCTTTACGGCGCTTGTCGTTCTCACGCTCGTGTTCGCAGGTACGCGTGAATTCAAGCACATGACCGAACCGACGTCGGCCGTTATCACGCCGCAGATGAACGCGGACGATGAACTCGGCACAGGCGTCGGCGCGCGCGTACACCGCCTTCTCGAAAGAACAACCTCGCATGCCGCGGCCGATCATCCGAAGTTGATCGCGCTGACATTCGACGACGGACCGTATCCGATGTTCACGCCGCTCCTGCTCGACGAGCTGCATGCGCTCAACGTGCCGGCGACGTTCTTTCTTATCGGCCGCGACGCCGAACAATGGCCCGAGCTGGCCCAGCGAATCGAAGCCGACGGCAACGAGATCGCCGATCATACCTATTCACATCCGAATCTCGATCAAGAGACGCCTGCGCAGGTGCGCGACGAGATCACACGCGGCCGTGACGTGTTGTGGAGTCTCGTCCACGATCCGTCGGTGCGCACGATGATGCGTCCGCCGCACGGACGCTATACGGTACAGACGCTTCAAACCGCGCAGCAGATGGGTTACGACGTCGTGCTGTGGACTGACGACACGGGTGATTGGCGCACGGTGACTGCGGAGACTATCGAAAACGGCGTGGTGAAAAATGCTACGAGCCCGGACATTGTGCTCATGCACAGCGGCAAACTCGCGACGGTGCAGGCGATTCCGGCGATTGTCGACCGGTTTCGGCGCGCCGGGTACACGTTTGTTACCGCCGGCGAATTGCTGCGGCGGGTAACTCCGTATGCGGTAAACCACGCACCACACGACAAGCGGGTGTCCGCCGACTGAACCACAGAAGGAATCCTTGTGCCTCGTCAGATTATCGACACGGAATCCAGTAAGCCGGCCTACCAGCGCCGGCTTGCGATCCGTTGGATCATCGCGATCATGTTGATCGTAATTATTGTATTTTTCGCCTTCGAATATCTCAAGGCGTCGCACCATTCCGTACCCGTCGGGTTGGCTGTTCCAGGAAAAGCGGCCCGCCTATCCAACCTGGGACTGCTTTCCTCGAGGAGAATTTATGCTGCGTAGGCTTGCTATTGGTCTAGCGGGACTTGCCGCTACGGCGATTACGGTCGCCGGGTGCGCGTCCGGCGGCGCCAACCAAACACTTTCCGTCGGTCCGTCGTTCGCACCGCAAAGTTTGTATGCGACGAACGCGACGCAGAACGGAATCAGCATCTACACGAGCGCGAGCGGCGGCGGCCCGTCGTATCAAATTTCAACGGGCGGCTCTGGCGGCGGTCTTAATGGCCCCCAGTATCTCGCGTTCGATAATTCAGCCGACATCTTCTCGACCAACTGGCAGCCGAGCCTCAAAGCGGGCGGCATCGTCGAAATCAAAGCGCAGGCGACCGGGAACGTCATTCCGTTCAATACGTTCAGTTATGGAACGACGCATCCGCGCGGCATCGCCGGCTACTCGACGACGACGTCGGGTACGACCACCAACTTTCTCGTGACGGCCGTGGTCGATCCGACGCAACCGGCAACGTTCTCAAATCAGCTGCAGCTCTTCAATGCCGGCGTCTTAGGCGCGGCGATCGAAACGGTCGCGGGCCCGAACACCGGGTTGAACGTTCCGAGCGGCGTAGCGGTCGATGCGAACCACAACATCTACGTGACGAACCTTCAAGGCGCATCCGTCGAGGAATTCACGATTCCCACCCCGTCGCCGACCCCCTCACCGACGGCAACTGCGTCGCCGACCGCGACCCCGACGCCGACGGCGACGCCGACCGGCGCAACCGCAAGCCCGTCACCGACTCCGTCGCCGACCGCAACGCCGGTCAACATCCCGCCGGTGAAGACGTTAACGACCGATATCGGCCAGCCGACGGGAGTCGCCCTCGACGGCAGCGGCAACCTCTACGTCAGCGACCAGGCATCGACGGCCTGCAGCCCCGCTTGTCCCGCGATCCTGGTCTTCGCGAGCGGCAGCACGACGCCGACCTTTATCGCCGGGAGCAATACAAAACTCTTCTCGCCGACCGATGTTAAAGTTGATAGCTCCGGAAAGATCTACGTCGCGGATTCGACCTCGTCCGGCGCAGGCGTTATTTACGTCTTCGCTGCGGGCGCGACCGGAAACGTGGCTCCTGCTACCACGTTCACGTCACCGGGTACTGTGATCGGCCTTGGCCTAGCGCCGTAAGCGAGGAACACCGTTCGAACGCATGTCGACCGCCTGAGCGCGCTGGCGAATCTCGCCGATGCGTCAACGCCGCAAGCGAAGGCGTCGGCGGTCGCGCGCGGTGCGCTGGCGTGCGTGTCGAACGCAACGGCGACGGCGCTGATCTTTAACGACGACACGGTCGTCAGTGCAACGGAGCCGGAGGGCTTCGCCGGATTCGCCCTGCGTGACGGATCCGCCGAACTCCGCCGGCTCTTTCTTCACGCGCTTGCACGGTTCGGCGACGGCGCGCTGTCATACGTTCCGCGCGATCAGCAGCGCGCGTTCGTCGGCGTAAGCAGCTCGATCGGCGAACGCGACGTGATCTTCGCGCCGTTGATTGCGGGCGGAAGAACCCTCGGCGTTGTTGCGGTTCTTCTCGATCGCGAGCCGGACGAAGACGAGCGCCGCGAACTCGCGGCGTTCTGTAATGTCGTAACGCGGATACTCGATACGGAGCGCGCACTCGTTGCGGCGCGCAGGCAGTCCCGCGACAGCCAGCTGCTCACCATGGTCAACGAGAGGCTGCACAAGTCGCTCGATCGACGCGACGTGCTCTTCGGCATCGTCGAAGGCGTTCGCGCGGCATTTTCCGCCGATCGGTGTTTCGTGTACGAGCGCATGCCCGACGGAGAACACGCAGTCGTGGTTGCGGCGGCGGCGCGTGGTGCGGCGACCGGCGCACCGAAGCGCGCCGTCCCCCTCGATGCGGACTTGCGAAAGGTCTTCGGAGGGCTCACCGTCCGCCGCGACGAGTTTGACGGTTCCGACGTCTACGGAACGAGCGCGCGCAGCGCAATGGCGCTGCCGTTCGTTGTCGATGGGCGCGTCGAAGATGCGCTCGTTCTCGCCTTCGATCGTCCGGCCGGTTTCGACGATGCCGACATCGCCGCGCTACGATCGCTCGCGTTTCACGTAGGCCTAGCACTTTCGAATGCGCGCTTGTACGAACGCGAACGCGCGCGGCGCGCGCAGGCTGAATCGCTCGAGCGCGTCGTACGAATTTTGCGCGACACGCAGTACGTCGATGAAGTTTCGCTCGTTTTCGTCGTAACGGTCTCGCACGAACTCCCGTTGGACTGTGCGGCGTACGCGCTCGAGGGCGAGTCGCTCGTCCGTAAGGCGATGCGGATTCGCGAGCCGCGTGGATTCGAGCCGGCCATGACCGTAGAACGCTCGATTCTCGAGCCGTTTCTGGTCGTCGACGAACCGTCCGATGCATCGCTGCTTCCGCGCATTGCTCGCGACGCGCTCTTCGACGGTCGCGACGGTGTCATCGTTCCGATTCGCATGGAAGGTGCGCTGTGGGGGTGCTTCATCGTGCGTGGTGCGGACGGGGGCCTCGACTGGCCGCCGGAAGAACGCGCGACGTTTTTCCGCACGCTCGGGTCGCATCTCGAAATCGCGCTTGCAAACGCGCATGCGTACGAGCGCGAGCTGCGCCGCGCTCAAGAACGTGAGACGCTCGCCGAAGCGGCGCGCACGATTCTCAGTCACACGGCGATCGGTTCGCTTGCAGACGTGATGTCCCGTCTCGCAGGAACGCTCGTCCACGCCGAGCGCGCGTGCGTTTTACGGTGGAACGGCGAACGCTACGCAATGGTCGGCTCGTTCGGTGACGGCATCGACGAAACGATCCAAGCGAGCGGAATCGATCTCGTGCACCGCGCGGAACGCCTAGCGACGATCGTCCGGGACGAACGCCGCGTGCAGCGTCTGATCGACGGTCCGGGGTACGTGGTTATTCCGTTGACACAAACGGCTGCGGGCGGCGGCGAAGCGATCGATGCGTTTTTGCTGGTCGGACGCAGCGCCGGTGAACGGTTCAATCGCGACGAGTTGCGCATCATGCAGGAACTCGGGGCGCTGCTCTCACTCGCGTTGCGCAATCTCGAATTGTATGAAGCGATGGGTTTTGCGAATCGCGCGTTGCAAGAGTCGAGTTCGTTCAAAGACGATCTGCTCGCGATGCTCGCGCACGATTTCAAAGGGCCGCTCACTGTGATTCTCGGCTACTGCGAGCTGCTGCTCGAATCGAGCGACGAGCGTCGCGATGAGATCGAAACGGTCTACTCGCAAACGAAGCGCCTGGTTCGGCTCTCGGAAGATGCGCTCGTACTTGCGCAAACGCAAGCCGAAGGGTTCTCGCTTGCCCGCACGGTCGTTGATGTGGGCGCCTTCGTCGCCGAATGCTGCAACGCAACCGCAGCGAACAACCCGCGGTTAGAGGTAGCTGTCCCCGCCGGCCCGATCCCGGTCGATCTGGACCCGCACCGCTTCCGCCACGTTCTCGACAACCTCGTTTCGAATGCGCTGAAGTATTCGAGCGATCAGGTTCGCGTCGACGTCTTCAAGGACGGCGATCGCGCCATCATCGAGGTGAGCGACCGCGGCATCGGTATACCGGCAGCCGAACAAGACGCACTTTTCACGCGCTTCGGGCGAGCGAGCAACGCGCTGGATAAGGGCATTACCGGATCGGGTATCGGTCTGTACGTCGCACGAAAGATCGTCGAAGTGCATCGTGGTACGATCTCGGTACGGTCAAAAGAAAATGAAGGGGCAACCTTCATCGTCTCGTTGCCGATCCTGGGCGACTAAAGCACCTCGAAAGCAATAGAAACACTTATTCCCGGAGAACGTTACTAACTCGTATGGCATTCCTTAAGGCGCTTTTTGACGGCAACGAGCGCGAAATTTCACGGCTGCGTCGCACTGCCGACCGAGTCAACGCGCTCGAACCGGAGATGGAGGCGCTCTCCGATGACGCGCTTCGTGCGAAAACGGAAGAGTTTCGCGGCCGTCTAGCTGCGGGCGAGCTCCTGGACGATCTACTTCCCGAAGCGTTCGCTGCCGTGCGCGAAGCCGGCAAGCGCGTGCTCGGCATGCGTCACTTCGACGTGCAGATCATGGGTGGCCAGGTCCTGTTTGAAGGCCGGATCGCCGAAATGAAGACGGGCGAAGGTAAGACGCTCGTTGCGACGCTGCCGGTCTACGCGCGCGCACTCGAAGGCCGCGGCGTTCACGTCGTTACCGTGAACGACTATCTCGCGCGTCGCGACGCCGAGTGGATGGGGCCCCTCTATCAGTTCCTGGGACTGACCATCGGCGTCATTCAGCATGGTCTGACGCCTCCCGAACGGCGCGCGCAGTACGCGTGTGACGTTACGTATGTCACGAACAACGAAGTGGGCTTCGATTATCTGCGCGACAATATGGCGTGGCAGATGGAAGATCTCGTGCAGCGGGAACTCTACTTCGCGCTCGTCGACGAAGTCGATTCCATTCTCGTTGACGAAGCGCGTACGCCGCTCATTATCAGCGGCCCGTCGCAAGAGTCGACGGAACTCTATGAAAAATTCGCGCAGATTATTCCGCGGCTGAAGAAAGAAGAAGACTTCACCGTCGACCAAAAGGCGCATGCCGTTCCGATCACCGAAGCCGGTGTCGCGAAGGTCGAGAAGATGCTCGGCATCACGAATCTCTACGATCAGCGCAACATCGAGCTCGCGCACCAGTTGAACGCAGCGCTGAAGGCGTGGAATCTGTTCCACAAAGATCAGCAGTACATCGTCAAGGACGGTGAAGTGATCATCGTCGATGAGTTCACCGGCCGTCTGATGCACGGACGCCGGTACTCCGATGGTATTCATCAAGCGATAGAAGCGAAGGAAGGCATCAAAGTTCGCGGCGAGGATCAAACGCTCGCAACGATCACCTTCCAGAATCTTTTCCGTCTCTACGATCATCTTGCCGGTATGACGGGTACGGCGAAGACCGAAGAGCGAGAATTCCGCGACATCTACGGTCTCGACGTCGTCGTCGTTCCGACGAATCGGCCGATGGCGCGTAAAGACAACTCCGACATCGTCTACAAGTCGGAGAAAGCGAAGTTCGACGCGGTCGTCAACGAGATCATCGCCGAGCACAGCAAAGGCCGTCCCGTGCTGGTCGGCACGCGCTCGATTGAGAAGAGCGAATTGCTCGCTGCGATGCTGCGCCGCAAGGGCGTCGAATGCAACGTGCTCAACGCGAAGTACCACGAGCAGGAAGCCGAGATCGTCAAAGATGCCGGCCAAGAAGGCCAAGTCACGATCGCAACCAACATGGCGGGTCGCGGCACCGACATCAAGCTCGGTGCGGGCGTCGCCGAGAAGGGCGGCTTGCACATCATCGGTACGGAGCGCCATGAATCGCGCCGCATCGACAACCAGCTGCGCGGCCGTTCGGGGCGTCAAGGCGACACGGGTTCGACGCGCTTTTACGTGTCGCTCGAAGACGAAGTGATGCGCCTCTTCGGCGGCGATCGCATGACGAACATCATGGATCGCGTCGGTTTTACCGACGAGCAGCCGATAGAATCCGGCCTTGTCACGAAGTCGATCGAGCGCGCGCAGAGCAAGGTCGAGAATCACAACTACGAGATTCGTAAGCATGTCCTCGAATACGACGACGTGATGAACAAGCAGCGCGAGATCATCTACGCCGATCGCCGCGCAATTCTCGAAGGCAATTTTGATTCGCGGACGTTCATGTTGCAGTCGCTCGAGGCAAAGATCGACGAAGCCGTCGACAACAACGCGCCCGAGAACGCGCACGCGAGCGAGTGGGATTACAACGAGATGCTTGCGATGCTCGATCAGGTTTGGCCGGTGAAGCAAGAGCTGAGCGCCGATGACCTGCGCGGCAAAGACCGCGAAGAGATTCGCCGTATCCTCAACGAACACGCGCGCACGGCATATGAAGCGAAAGAAGCGGAAGTTACGCCGGAGATTCTGCGCGTGGTCGAGCAGCGGTATCTGTTGCTGCCGATTATCGATCGCCAATGGGTCGACCATCTGTACGTGATGGATCACTTGAAGACCGGTATCGGCTTGCGCGGATACGGTCAAAAAGATCCGCGCGTCGAGTATGAAAAAGAGGCCTACGAGATCTTCGAGTCGCTGAAGAACAATATCGCGGACGAAGCGATCAAAGGCGTCTTCCGCGTCGTGATCGAGCACGGTCCGCCGCCGGATCAAGTGCAGCAACAACAGCAGCAGATGCCGCAATTCGAACCGATTCCCGCCGGCGCGATGGTTCCGCAAGCCGCGCCGGAAGGGCGGTTGTCGTCGCGCGAAGCGGAGCAATTGCTCGGACCGATGCCGGGAGCAAACCGGCGTCCGCAACAGATGCATACGAATCTCGGCGACGGCGAATCGGCGAAACCGGTGCGTCACGCGGATAAAGTCGGGCGCAACGATCTCTGCCCGTGCGGCAGCGGCAAGAAGTACAAAAAATGCCACGGAGCCGCCAACACGTAGCATTCGCCTGATACCTTAAGCGGCCGCCTGTACCGGGTACAAGCGGAGCATGAAGACGATATTGACCGCACTGCTCTTCCTTGCCGCGGCCGGCCCGGCGGCGGCTGCTTCATCGTGCATCGTACCGTCCGTCGCCACTGCCAACGTTGTCAACGTCACGCGCGACGGCAATCTCAGTCACTATCGCGTTGCGATAAACATTACCAACGCGACGGGAGGTACGCAGGCGAGCAACACCTTGCAGTTCGTCGACATCTATCACGATCGTCAGAAACTCGATGCAATCGGGATTCCGCCGCTGCATCCGAACGGATCGTACAAAGCGTACTACACGTTCACACGGTCCAGCGACGCCGGCGACGGAACGACGAAGTTGCATCTGCCGATACGCATGGTCCAACCCGTGTGTACCGCGACCGCGCCGGCGGCGACGGTCACGTTCTAGCCCGTCTGATAGTAGCGGTACAAGTCGAAATCTTTGTCGCGTTGGAATCCGAGCGACTCGTAGAAGCGCACGAGGTGCGGTTCGCGATGCGGAATTTCGACCATAATGCTACGCGATGAGTTTTCGTTCGCAAACGTTTGAGCCGCGGCGACGAGTGTTCTGCCGAGTCGTTGCTTTCGGTACTCCGGCGCGACGTAAAGGTCGCTCAGAAACCAAATCCTAGCCGCGTGCCAAGATGAGAAGAGCGGATAAAGCGTTAGAAAACCGGTTGCGGTTTTGGCCTCGAACGACATAAAGAACACCGCGTCGCCTTTTTGCAGGCGCTCCGTCAGGAATTCGCGTGACCCTGCGGGCGTAGCGCCTGCGAAAAACGACCGGTATGCGTCGAAAAGCGGAACGAGGCTTTCAACGTCGGCAAGTACCGCTTGGCGGATCATCATGCTGCCGCCTTCGCGCTCCCGCGCTCCGCTTCCCTAACGATTAATCGAAGTCCAGTCCGTTGTAGTTCGTGTAGCGATCGTGCCAGCGTTCACGTACGGGCATCGGGAGCGGTGCCGCGGTCGCCGAATTCGGGCCGTTGACGAGTGCCCCGCCGAGATCGACGTTGTTTGCCGAGGTATTGACGTCAATGCCCGTTCCGTTCGAACGCATCGTCGTCGTGATGTTTCCACCGGTGCCGTTATTGCAGGTTATTACCAGCGATCCGTCTTGATTGCGCTGAACGAACTGGCCGTTGCCGAGGTCCTCGCTCGCTCCTGGCTGTAGCGCGAAGCTGTTGCCGAATTGCGAGATATTGACGTGTCCGCTGTTGTCCATCGTTACCGAGGTCGCGCCGTCGTTCGTAGTGACCGTTGCCGATTGGTTGTACGTTACGCCGTTCGCCGCCGGCGCGGTCGTTTGCGTCGAGAGTTGATAGCTGCCCGGAATCGAATCGGAATGGAGCAAGTCGGGTTGACTTCCCATGTTGTTCCAGGTCTGCCCGTTGAACGAGAGATGCGGATCGCCGACGGATCCGCCGCTTGCATTTTGAAAGTATTGCTCGCCGGAGTTTTGGCCTCCGAAAAATTGCTGCAGCATTTGATAAAGCTGCTGCAAAAGATTTTGCGAAGGCGGTACTCCGTAGCCGGAATGCCACGGATTTTGATAGTACTGGCTTCGGAAAAAATCGCCGGCATTCGCTCCGGGCCCATCGAGCGGTCCGGAAATGTCCGGCAAAGGCTGCCCTCCGAACTGCGGCTGCGCGAACGACAAATCGAGCGGGCGCTCCTGCACTGGGAAATTCATTGAAAAAACCTCCGACCTTCTATCCCTCCGGCGGTTGCCGCGGCAAGGGACGATCGTAGCGGCCGAGAATCCGGCTTGCGCAATGAGCGACACTCAAGTTAGCACGATCAACCGCCTCGACGACCGCCTCACGACGCTCAAGGAGCGTCTTTGACTACGCAGGCCAGACCCGTAAGCTAAGCGAGCTCGACGAACGCTCGCGTGCCGAAGGCTTTTGGAACGACCCGGACGCAGCGCAACGGACGATGAAAGAGCTCGCCGATCTGCGCGACGAGGTTGCGCGTATGGACGGTGTCGAGCGCGCCTTGCGTGACGCGCGCGAGCTGATCGAACTCTTCGGCGACGATGAAGCTGCGTCGCATGAAGTCGACGGCAATCTTTCTCAGGCATCCGCCGTGCTCGATGAATTGGAGATGGCGGCCAACTTCGACGGCGAGTTCGACTCGCACGGAGCGATCGTTAGTATTTTTGCAGGTGCGGGCGGGGTCGATGCGGCCGATTGGACGCAGATGCTGCTGCGCATGTATCTGCGTTGGGCCGATCAAAAACACTTCGCGACGCAGATCGTCGATGAATCCCCCGCAGAAGAAGCGGGATTGAAATCGGTGACGTTCTTCGTGCGCGGACGCAATGCATACGGTATGCTCGAAAGCGAGCGCGGCGTCCACCGGCTCGTGCGACTGTCGCCGTTTGACGCGGCCCATCGCCGTCATACATCGTTTGCGGCCGTCGACGTCATTCCGGAGATCGAAGCCGGCGAAGACGTCGACGTCGAGATCAAACCGGACGAATTGCGCTTCGAAACGTTCAAGTCCGGCGGCGCAGGCGGTCAATACGTCAATAAGACGGAATCCGCCGTGCGGATCGTTCACATCCCGACCAATATTATCGTGGCCTCGCAACAGGAGCGCTCGCAGGCGCAGAACCGCGACGTCGCGATGAATATTTTGCGCGCGAAACTCGTGCAGCGCGCCGCCGAAGAACGCAGTGCAAAGCTCGCCGAATTGCGCGGCGAACGTCAGGCGAACGAGTGGGGATCGCAGATCCGATCGTACGTGCTCCAGCCGTATCAGCTGGTCAAAGACCATCGAACGAACGTCGAAACGGGGAACGCGCAGGGCGTGCTCGACGGTGACATCGACACGTTCATTTGGCCGTACTTGCAGCAGCGGCGGACGCTCGTACAGTCCTGATGCGCGATCGCTTCCCGTGGATTCTCGCGCTGATCTATGCGGCGCTGTTCACGTGGCTTGGATCGATACGCTATAACGTCCACAGAAATTTCGTAGATTTCGGCATCTTCGCGCAGACCGTTGCGAGCGTGTTCGGATGCTTCTGCAATGCGATCGAGGGGAGCCACTGGGCTTTTCACTTCTCGCCCATTCTCTATATCGTGGGCGCGATCGTGTACGTCTGGCATTCGCCGCTAGCGCTGATCGCCGTATCGGCGATCGGCGGTGCGCTTGCCATCCCGCCGGTGTACGCGCTGGTCTTACGTCGCGGCGATCGAACGATCGCGCGGTACGCAGCGCTTACGGTGTTCCTCTACCCTCCGCTGCAAGGCTTGACGTTCAACGATTTTCACGAGAATGCACTCGCACCGGCGGCGGTGCTCTGGGCCTTTTGGGCGTTCGATGCCGGGCGCTTGACGTTCGCCGTGTTCGCTGCGCTGATTGCGATGTGCATCAAGGAAGATCAGGCGATCTTCATGGCCATCGCCGGCGGCGCCGCTGCGTGGGTCTATCGAGGCACGGCGCGCGCGACGGCGGGCACGCTCGTCGCGGTCTGCGGCGTTGTTCTTGCGGCCGTATTTTTCTGCGTCATTCAACCGCATGCCGCCGCGAACCCGAACTGGCAGCCCGTTCGCTTCTATGCATGGTCGAGTGGAGATCTGCAGACGCTCGTTCCTCGCGGGATTGCCGAACGGCTCGGGTTTATTATTCTCGTCTTTCTGCCGCTCTTGTTTCTGCCGTTTCGTTCGAGCGTGATCTGGCTTGCAGCCGCTCCATTTGCAGAAGTCTTACTCTCCCGCATGTCGACGACATACACGACGGGTTCGCACTATGCCGGAGCTTGGATTGGATATGTGCTTGCCGCGTTCGCGTATGCTGTTCGCAATCTGCCGCTCGTGCGCGTTCGTTCGCTCGTTATCGCGTGCTGCGTATTGTGCGTCGTTGAGCTTGCGATCGCAAATCCGCTCCACCCCGGCATGAATCTGCGCGCCTGGCAGCCGCGTGACGTCGCACTGGATCGCGCGCTTTCACGGCTCCCGTCCGATATTCCGGTCGCAACTCAGGAGGAAGCTTACACGCATCTTGCGTTGGACGATCCAAACGCGCGCTTGTTGCCCGAGGATGCGCGAGATCCGCTCGATGCGTGTTTCGTGCTTGTCGACCGGGCCTTCCCGGATTCGCCGCGCTTGCAAGAGTACGCCGCTGCGTTCGCCCAGCTCGTAGCAGCGCACAGGTATGCGCTGGTGGAGCAGCAAGACTCGATTGAACTCTACCGCCGCAAAGGATCGTGCCGCTAGAGTAACTCGCCGAGTGCGCGCGAGATCTCGCGCGGCCATCCGTTCTCGGCCCGAATCGCGCGATACGGCGCGGCCCAGGGCGCCCAGCGCGCGGTTTGCAATGCATACTGCGCAATCGGCGGAAACACGGCAACCGTCGGCGTGCCGACCATTCCTGCAACGTGGACGGCTCCCGAATCGGGAGCGATGAGCGCGCGCGCACCGGCGATCGCCTCTTTCCAGGGCTCGAGCGTCGCATACCGGTCGACCGCGATACCGCTTGCCGCAGCGACTCTCCGCGCATACGCGGCCTCACTTTCCGGCGCAATCGGATGCACTTCGCCGGCGTTTCCCGCCGCGCGAAGCGCCGCGACGACATCCTCGAGCGCGATCCCTAATCGCTGCCATTTATCGCTCACTTGAAACGCGATGCGCGAGCTGCGCGAAGGTTCGCGTTCCAGTATCAACGGGCGTAGGCGTGCTGCATCGCGCGTCGGCGTTGCGTGATCGCCGAGAAGGCTGCGTCCAAGTTCGAAGAGGACGTCGCACTCGTGCGGTGCAGCGGGATCGAGACCTGCGCTCCGGACGACGACTCGATTCACGTGCGTTCGCGCCCACAACGATTTGAGCGGCTTTCCCCAGCCGTTGATGAAGCCGACGCGCTCCGGCGCACCAATTCCACGCGCGAGGCGGTAGCCGCCCGGATCTTCGGTTGCGACGAGTACGTTCGTGTACGCGTTAGGCCGAAGATGCTCCGCAAATTCATCGATCGCGCGCAGGTTCTCCCGTGTGCTCGACCGCAGGGCAAACGGCGCGATGTAGACCGCACGTGCGGCACGTGATGAAAAGATGTGTGCGTTCACGCCGCGGAGCACGAGATCGACCGGTATCGAGCGCTCGCGCAAGGCGGCGAGTAGCGGTGTAAGTGCGAGCGCGTCGCCGATTGCATCCAGGCGGATCACGAGGACCGACGGTGAAGTCTGCGGCATGGTGCTTGGATGATTGCCCCGCACGACGTGGTCACCTTCAGCGAACTCGACGGCGTCCGAATCGTTCGCCGGTACGGGTACGTTTCGGGAATCGCGTCGCGCCCGCGCAACCGTCTGCGCTCGACATTCCGCAGTCTTGGGATGCTGATCGGTGTCTCACCGAACGAATTTCTCTCCGACGCGGAGCACTTGCGAAACGAAGCGCTCGAAGGCGTCTACAAACGCGCAACGGCGCTCGGAGCCAATGCGGTTATCGGGCTCAGTTTTCACGTGTCCGAAGGTGCCGACGGTTCGTGCAAAGTCGTGGCGTTCGGCGAAGCCGTATTGACGGCGCCGGAAGAAGGCGCGGCGCATGCTTGAAGAGCGGGCGCGACGGGCGCGCTTACTCGAACATGGCGCCGGTGTCGCGGCTGCATGTCGCAAGTG
>Ga0213872_10001158_pt1 | contig 17932 bp, 16 predicted proteins | sample VelepicomBERX_R2_FD_160071 | JGI IMG/M metagenome (GOLD analysis project Ga0213872, IMG submission 160071) | Rhizosphere microbial communities from Vellozia epidendroides in rupestrian grasslands, the National Park of Serra do Cipo, Brazil - RX_R2 | ecosystem: Host-associated > Plants > Roots >...
GTGAGCTGTCCAAGAAGTATACGTGGCCGTTTTGCCAGGCATCGATACGCTTGGCTGCCATGCCGGGCGGCGTGGATTTGACCGAATACGATTCTGTGACGTTCGAGATTGCCTATAGCGGGCCGGGGTCGCATACCGTGCGTTTTTACCTGCGTAATTTCGAACCGGGTATTTCCAATCAGGCCGATGTCGGATCCCTGAAGGTCAACGAAGTGGAATTCCCCATCCCTGAAAGCGGCACCATCACCGTGCCGATCAAGTTCTTCCGCGTGGCTTCGTGGTGGGCGACCAACTACAAGGTTCCCTTGACCAGCACCGACATGCGCATCGACAACGTGCCTTTCGTCGAAATGTCGACCGGTTCGCTGGTGCAGCCGGGTTCACACCGTATAGAAATCAAGTCCGTCTATTTTTCCGGAAAATGGATCAGTCAAGCGCAGCTGGTCATGGCCTTGCTGGGCGCATGGGTCATGTTCGGCGCCAGTTGGCTGATACTCGCCTTGCAGTATTTTCGCTTCAATATGCTGGAAAGCAGGTCGCGCGAAGTCTACCTGCAGTCCATCAACCAGGCTTTGCAGCTGGAAACCGAAGAGCTTGCCGGGCAGGCGCGCACGGATCCGCTTACCGGAGCCCTCAATCGTGAGGGCTTGCGCGAGTTCCTGATGACGCAGTGGCAGGGGCGGATTCCCGCCGATTCGCCGCTGACGGTCATTTTTGCCGATCTCGATCATTTCAAGCAAATCAACGACATGCATGGCCATTCGGTCGGGGACGTGGTTTTGCAGGAGTTCGCCAGGCTGGTGCAAACCGCAATCCGTACCCATGACCGCCTGGTGCGGTGGGGCGGCGAGGAATTCCTGATCGTGTGTCAGGACACGTGTACCGAGCAAGGACGGGCGTTGGCGGAGAAGTTGCGTGCCGACATTGTCCAGTCTGCCTGGCCCGAGAAGCTGCGGGTTACTTGTTCATTCGGTGTCACCATGCACCGCGCCAACGAAGATATCGGCGCCATGATCGCTCGGGCCGATGGCGCGCTTTATCAGGCGAAGAATGCCGGACGCAACCGGGTAAGCGCTATTTAGAAACTTAAAAAATGCGCCTGGTGTTGTTGCTGAGGGCGGCTATCCGCCTAGCCAGGCACATTTTGTGAGAGTTTCTAAGAATTGTGGCTATAGCGTCTTGAGATAGCCGCGTATTCCCGCCAGCAGCATTTCGACCGACATTGCCGTCAGGATCAGCCCCATCAAGCGCTCGAACGCGGTCATCACGCGCGGCCCCAGCGCGCGTTGCATGCGCTCCGCGCTCAGCAGCACCAACAGCGACACGGCGGCCGAAGCCGCCAAGGCAAAGGCGTGTACCAGCATGTCGGTCACGTCGTTCGAAGAAAACAGCAGCACGGTCGCCAACGCCGATGGGCCCGCAATAGCAGGGATCGCCAGCGGCACGATGAATGGTTCCGATTCGCCATGGGAATCGGCGTCGCCCATGATGCCGCCCGGCTGCGGGAAAATCATGCGCAGTGCGATCAGGAACAGGATCACGCCGCCGCCTATGCGCAGCGATATCTCGGACAATTGCAGCGCTTCCAGGAAACGGCGGCCGAAGAACATGAACAGCAGCAGCAGCGCAAAGGCGATCGCGCATTCGCGCACCACGACGCGCCAGCGCCGCTCGGGAGCGACGTTGACCAGGGCGCTGACGAAAATGGGTACGTTGCCGAACGGGTCGGTCACCAGGACCAGCAGGACGAATGCCTGGAAAAAGCTTTTAGTCATGACTTGTTTTCTCGACCGGTGAAAAGGCGAAGGGCTTTGGAGGCAACAGGCAAGATTGTAACGCGCTATGGGCTGCCAAGGTCTTTGCATGGCCGCGCTGTGATAATCTGCTGGCAAATCTCAAATCAGTTTTCAAGGAACAGCATGAGTGCATTTGCAGAAGACATCCAGAAATTCAACGGCATCTACAAGCTACCCGTCAACCAGCGGCCGACCCTGAGCACCGAGGACATCGGCGTACCCGTGGTCGAGCGTCTGCAGGCCTTCAAGCACATCCTGGCCGAAGAGCTGGACGAGATCGACGAAATCATCGACGCCGCCGGCAAGGACACGGCACCTGTCCAGGTACTGACCATGCTGGCCGACCTGCTCGGCGACATCCAGGTTTATTGCGCCTCGGAGATGGCGAAATTCGGCTTGCCCCTCGACCAGGTGTTGGCAGTCATCATGCAGTCGAATTTTTCCAAGCTCGGCGCCGACGGCAAACCGATCTACGACGAACGTGGCAAGGTGCAGAAGGGGCCGAATTACTGGAAGCCCGAGCCCAAGATCCAGGCGCTACTGGAAGAACGTTTGAAATAAAACACCCGGCAGGAAGCAATCGACCCGAAAGCGCCCATGGGCAAACTGCTTGCCATCGACGGCCTCGGCATCGTCCGCCGCGTCTACCAGGCCAATCCCGATCCCGATACGCCGGAAAAGGCCGAATCGGCTCTGCGTTTTGCGCAACTGTCTTTCCGCAAGCTGCTCACCCTGCATCAGCCCAGCCACGTATTGGCCGCCTTCGATCATGGTGGGCCTACCTGGCGCCATGACCTCTATCCGCGCTACAAGGAAGGCCGCGAACAGATGCCGGAACCGCTGCGGGCCGGTCTGCCCGGCTTTTACGCCAAACTGGAAGAAATCGGTTTGAAGGCGGTGTCGCCGGTCGGGGTGGAAGCCGACGACGCCATCGCCACCGGTGTGCTGCGCTGGCTCAACGAGCAGCGCGGCGAGGCCGTGGTCGTTTCTACCGACAAGGATTTGCATCAACTGGTCGCGCACGGTGCCCGAGTGTGGGATCATTTCAAGGGCGAATGGCATGACCGCGCCTGGGTGGAAAAGAAGTTCGGCGTCGAGCCGGAGCGATTGACCGACCTGATCGCCCTGATGGGGGATGCTGCCGACGGCATTCCCGGTGTGGCCAAGATCGGCATCAAGACCGCCGCCCGGTTGCTGCAGGCCTACGGCAGCCTGGAGGGCGTCATGGCCGGCGCTGGCATTCTGATGGATCCCATGGGAGAACGCTTGCGCCGCGACCGCGACCAAGCCTTCCTGTCGCGCCAGCTGGCGCAACTCAAGGACGATGTGCAACTGGGCGTTACCTGGAACATGCTGGCCTTCGATGTGCGCTGGATTGCGTGAGGATTTTGCCAAATCTAAATATGCATGAGGGCGGATTTTCGCGTAGCATGCACCCCATAACGAAACGCTCAGACAAGCCACAATCGAACGCGAACCAATCTCTAGAGACCCCACGGAGCAGACATGTTGATCACCGAGCCGAAGAAAAAATCGCGTCGCCGTTTCCTGTTGGGTGGGCTGGGCGTTGCGGGAGCTCTGGTGGTCGGCTGGGGCGTGATGCCGCCGCGCCAGCGCCTCAACGCCAACCAGCCGCTGCCAACCGAAAATGGCGAAGTGGCGTTGAACGGCTGGATCAAGATCGGCAAGGACGGTACCGTAACCGTGGCGATGCCGCGTGCGGAAATGGGCCAGGGTGTGCATACGGCGCTGCCGATGCTGGTGGCCGAAGAAATGGATGTGCCGTTGACCTCGGTGCGGATCGTGCAGTCGCCGATCGACAAGATCTACGGTAACGTTGCCATGCTGCCGGACGGCTTGCCCTTCCATCCGGACGACAATGGCATGGTCAAGCGCAGTGCCCAGTGGCTGACCGCCAAGATGGCGCGCGAACTCGGGTTGATCGTCACCGGCGGCTCATCGAGCGTCAAGGATGCCTGGAGGCCGATGCGCGAAGCGGGCGCCACGGCGCGCGCCATGCTGGTCGGCGTGGCGGCCAAGCAATGGCGCGTGGCGCCAGGCGAATGCCAGACTGCCGACGGCGCCGTTACCCATGCCAGCGGCAAGCGCGCCGGCTATGGCGAGCTGGCGGCGCAGGCGGCAGGCACCGTTCCCGGCGAAATCAAATTGAAGGACCCCAAGGATTTCAAGCTGATCGGTACACCGCAATTGCGTCGTGACAGCGCCGCCAAGGTGAATGGCAGCGCCGGCTTCGGCATTGATGCGCGCCCCGAAGGCTTGGTCTATGCCGCACTGAAAATGTCGCCCACGGTGGGCGGCTCGGTGCAGAAATTCGATGTCGCCACAGTGCAGGGCATGCCGGGCGTGCTGCACGTGGTCGATTTTTCCGCCAAGAGCGACAAGGCTGGGGTGGCGGTTGTCGCCAAGACCTTCTGGCAAGCCAAGCAAGCCGCGGCGGCTTTGCCGATTACCTGGAACCCCGGCCCCAATGCCGGCCTTTCCAGCGAAGGCATATTCAAGGAGCTGGCTGCCAAGCTCGATGATGAATCCGGCTTCGCCTACTACAAGAAGGGCGACCTCGACGCCGGCAAGGGCGCAGCCCAGACCATCAAGGCCGAGTACCGCGCGCCTTTCCTGGCGCACGCGACCATGGAGCCGATCAACTGCACAGCCTTGGTCAAGGACGGCAAGGTGACACTGTGGCTCCCGACCCAGGCGCTTGGCGTCGTGCCGATGGCGGCGTCCAAGGTGGCAGGCGTCAAGCCCGAGGATGTAACGGTGCATGTGACTTACCTGGGCGGCGGCTTCGGCCGGCGGCTGGAAATGGACATGGTGACGCAAGCCGTCGCCATTGCCATGCAGACCGGCGGCGCGCCGGTGCAGCTGATCTGGACGCGCGAAGAGGACATGACGCACGACATGTACCGTCCGATCGCGCTGGCGCGTTTTTCCGCCGCGCTCGATGCGGCCGGCAACGTGCTCGCCTACGACAATAAATCGGCCGGCGGCTCGATCACCACGCAGGTGCTGACGCGCACCTTCGGGATTCCCGGCGGCGGACCGGACAAGACCACCGCCGAGGGCGAATACGACATGCCCTACGAATTTCCGAACCAGCGTATCGCTCACGTCATCGTGCCGACCCCGGTGCCGCTCGGTTACTGGCGCTCGGTCGGGCACTCGCACAACGCCTTTTTCAAGGAAAGCTTCATCGACGAGATCGCCCATGCGGCGAACAAGGATCCAGTCGAATACCGGCGCAGTCTGCTGGCCAATCACCCGCGCTTCCTTGCGGCATTGAACGCGGCGGTCGAAAAAGCCGGCCAGCCGCAAGAAGGGCACGCCCTGGGCGTGGCGCTGCACCGTTCTTTCGGTAGCATCGTCGCGCAAGTGGCCGAGGTGTCGATCGAGAGCAACGACATCAAGGTCCATAAGGTGACCTGCGCGGTCGATTGCGGTATCGCCGTCAATCCCAACATCATCGAGCAGCAAATCCAGTCCGCCATCGTGTTCGGTCTCAGTGCAGCCTTGTACGGCGAGATCGTGTTCAAGGACGGCAAGGTCGAGCAGCAGAATTTCGACAGCTACCAGGTCGTGCGCATGAACCAGGCGCCGGAAGTCGAGGTGATCGTCATCAAGAGCGCCGAACCGCCGGAAGGCATAGGCGAACCGGGCCTGCCGCCGATTGCGCCTGCGGTTGCCAACGCCGTGTTCAAACTGACCGGCAAGCGGCTGCGCAGCCTGCCGCTGAGATTGGCCTGACAAGTTTTGGACGCCGCGCAGCTGCCGGTTACCGGGAGCCCGCGTCGCTTAGGAGAGGCGTTTGCGCAAACTGTAGTTGCGTTGCCAATCTTTTCGGTCTTCGGAAGTTCCCGCTTCCTGCGCCAACTCACCGATACTTTTCCCTAGTTGGGCCTTCAAAACCAGGTCGGCTTGCCGCAAATCCGGCAATACGGTGCCGAAGAAACTGACGATCCCGCTTTGCTGCATCAACAGCGTCGGAAAATTATCGACGTCGATGTCACCGACCAGATCGGCTTCGTCCTCGATGTCTATCCATACGAAGCGCTGCTCGGGATGCATGGCGGCCAATTCGGCAAACCTGCTCTTGTAGGCGGAGCAGGTATCGCACCAGGCGGCGCACAGGCAGGCGACTACGCAGGCATCTTCTGCGAGCCACTGCGCGAGTGTGGCGCGATTGCCGGAATTGAGAATCAGGTGGTTCATAGTCCGCTATTTTACCTTGAGCGGTGCCGGAAGCCCCGGCGGTCTGCCGGTTCCGGTTGGCCGCTCAGTTGGCCGCTTATGTGGCCGCTCAGTTGCTCGTTTGTCTGGCGGCTCAAGGTAAAATACGTCTATGCCTACGATACTCGCCATCGAAACCTCGTCCGAACTTGCTTCCGCAGCGTTGCTGCAGGATGGACGCATGCTTATGCGCGAATCGGCTGGAGTGCATACGCATTCGCAAACTATTTTGCCTATGGTGCAGGGAGTGCTGACGGAGGCCGGCGTCGCGCTTACGCAATGCGACGCCATCGCCTTCGGCTGTGGTCCCGGTTCGTTCACCGGTGTGCGCACTGCCTGCGGCATTGCCCAGGGGCTGGCCTTTGGCGCCTCGCTGCCGGTCATTCCCGTGGTGACCTTGCTGGCTATGGCCGAAGCTTGCCGCGAAGCCGGCGATTCACGTGACGTACTGGCCGTGCTGGACGCGCGCATGGGCGAGGTGTATTGGGCGCAGTATCGCTTCCAGGACGAACAAACGGGTTGGCAGGCTGTGGCGGAGCCGACCCTGTCTGCGGCTTCCGCAGTGCAGGCGGACGGCAGAGTGATCGCCTGCGGCAATGGCTTGTCCGCTTATGCCGATGATTTCGCGCGTTTCGACTTTGCCGACAGCGCGTTACCCATGATCATGCCGCGCGCGGCCCAGGTGGCATGGCTGGCGCAAGCGGCCTTTGCCAGAGGCGAAATACTGTCCGCACGCGACGCCCAACCGCTCTATTTGCGCAACAAGGTGGCGCTGACCACGGCTGAGCGTATGGCCAATGCGGCGGGGGTGGCGGCATGAGCGCGCTGCCCGGCCCGGATTCGAGAGCCATCGCGCTTTCCTTTGCGCCCATGCAGGTGGAGGACTTGGATGAGGTGATGGCAATCGAGAGCGTCGCCTATCCCTTTCCCTGGACGCACGGGAATTTCCTCGACTCGCTGTATAGCGGCTATGAGATGTCTGCCGTGCGCTTGCCCTCCGGACTGCTGGTCGGCTATTACCTGCTGATGCTGTCGGTAGACGAGGCGCATCTGCTTAACATCACCGTAAGGCCCGAATTGCAGGGACGTGGCTTCGGGCGCCGGATGCTCGATCACATGGTGGAAGTGGCGCGCGCGCATAAGATGCAATCGGTTTTGCTGGAAGTGCGGCCCTCGAACGACCAGGCAGTGATGGTTTATGAGCGCTACGGTTTTGCCGGTATCGGCGTGCGCAGGGCTTACTATCCGGCAGGCGACAACAAGCGCGAAGACGCGATCGTGATGAGGCTGGTGCTATGACGGATCGCAATACCGTGTTCCTGCAGGAAATGGGCCTGGGTCCACTATGGCGGCAGCGTCCGCCGGCGGTGGATCCAACTGAAGTGCCGCAGGGCGATCAAGCTGCAGAGTCTCCAATCGAAGTATTGCCAAGTGCTGCACCAACCCCGATTGCCGAGAGTGCTGGGCTGTCCGTCTCCGCAATGAATTGGGCGCAGCTGAAAGCCGCCGTGGCCGCTTGCCGGCAATGCGGCTTGTGCGAGAAGCGCACCAACACGGTATTCGGTGTCGGCGACGAACAAGCCAAGTGGCTGTTCATCGGCGAAGGGCCGGGGCGCAACGAGGACAAGCAGGGTGAGCCTTTCGTCGGTCCGGCCGGCAAGCTGCTCGACAACATGTTGCTGGCGCTCGGCTTGAAACGCGGCGCCAATGCCTATATCGCCAATATCGTCAAATGCCGCCCCACCGACCCCGGCGGCAAGGACCGGCCGCCGGAGGCGATCGAAGCCGATGCCTGCATGCCTTTCCTGGACAGACAGATTGCCTTGATCCAGCCGTCCATCATCGTCGCGCTCGGCAAGACCGCAGCCTTGTCGCTGTTGAAGCTCGACCCGGCCACGCCGGTATCCAGCCTGCGCGGCAAGGTGCACCGTTACGGCAATTTGCCGCTGGTCGTCACCTATCACCCGGCTTATCTGTTGCGCAATCTGCCCGACAAGCGCAAGAGCTGGGACGATCTATGCCTGGCGATGCGCATTTATGCCGACGCCAGCGCATAATTTTCAGGAAGCGTTTCATCGGCGGCGCGGCCATTTGAAAGACCCGCATGTGCGGGCGCTCGCTTGGCTGCTCGATTCCCCCGATTTGCTCGATGCGCAGGCGCCGCAATGGCAGGGCAAGGTTGCGACACTGTTCGGCCACCACGGCGAAGCGGCCGATGCCTGGTTGACTGAACTCGATGCCGATCCTTCGGCTCTGCATGCGATACTGGATAGCCATCCTTTCGCGCGCCTGGGCCGCTATGCCGAGCAATTGATGGCCTTCTTTTTCCGGCGCCTCGGCGTGCTGTATGCGCATGGTGTCCAAGTCGGCACCGATCAAACTGTCGGCGAATTCGACTTTCTGCTATGGCATACGGATTCGGCCGGCGCGCGCACTTTGCTGCACTGGGAGTTTGCCACCAAGTTCTATCTGTTCGAGGCGAACCAGGCGCAGCGGCAATCGGGTGGCGACGCGGAGTACCTGGTCGGCCCCAATCTGGCCGATACGCTGGGCGCGAAGATGCGCAAAATTCTGGTGCGGCAATTGTCCCTTTCGGAACACCCGGCCGCGCAAGCGCATTTGCCGCAGGCGATCGATGCTGCGCAAGCCTTGATCAAAGGCTGGCTGTTTTATCGACACGATGATTTCCCGTCACCGGCTACGCTCGGCGTCTCGACGGATCACTGTCGCGGATTTTGGATGACGCTCGACGAAGCGGCGAGCCTGCGGGGCGAATGCTTCCTGATCCTGCCGCGCCTGAGCTGGCTGGCGCCGGCTTGCGCTCAACCGGATGCTTGTCTTAATCAGGAACAGTTACGCGCGGCGCTGGACATGCATTTCGCGGTCGATGCTGCTGCGGTAATGGTGGCTACGCTCGATACCGCAGGCGAAACAGGGATGGCGCTGGAGAGCGAACGGACGTTTATCGTGCCGAACGACTGGCGCGGCCGTGCCGCGGCCGGTATTTCCGTGAAATGAAAAATTAGTGCCTGTGCTCGCCGATCAAGGCGACCGTGTCGAACTGGCGTTGGTTGTCGGCATGCCAGCGCATCACCAGCAGCATTACGCCTGCAATCGTCAGGCCGAACAGCACGATGACAAAATTGACGTTCAGGTTCAGCCAGACCATGCCGGCGTAGAGCACCAGCATCAGCAGAATCGATACGTTCTCGTTGAAATTCTGTACCGCAATCGAATGGCCCGCGCTCATCAGCACGTAGCCGCGGTGCTGAAGCAGGGCATTCATCGGCACCACGAAATAGCCGGATAGCGCGCCAATCACGATCAATAGCGGGTAGGCGATGCGCTCGCTATGGACTACGGTCATGGAAACCACCACCAGGCCCATGATGACACCCATGGGCATGACGGTCAGCGAGCGTTTGAGCGGCACGAAATGAGCCGCCGCGGTGGCGCCCAAGGCGACGCCGAGCGCCACCACGCCTTGCAGGAAGGCGGCGCGGTCCAGCGCCATATGCAAGGATTTCTCGGCCCACTTCAGCACGATGAATTGCAAGGCTGCGCCGGCGCCCCAGAACAAGGTCGTCACTGCGAGCGAAATCTGGCCCAGCTTATCGGTCCAAAGGGTGGTGCAGCATTCGGCAAAATCGACGATCAGCTTGATCGGGCTGTGTTGCTGATCCTTGTAGCGGGCGCAGGTGTCGGGGATAAACAGGTTGAAGCCTGCTGCGATCACGTAGGCGCTCATGATGACGTAGATTGCCGTTTCGCTGGCAGCCTCGGCGCCGGGGATGGGGATGGGAATGCCGAGCTTCATGAACATTTCCGCCACCTGCGGATTGACCAGCCAGCCGCCCAGCACGGTCCCGAAGATGATCGATAGCACCGTCAAGCCTTCGATCCAGCCATTGGCGGCAACCAGTTTCTCGGCCGGCAGCAGCTCGGTCAGGATGCCGTACTTGGCAGGCGAATAGGCGGCTGCGCCGAATCCGACCACGCCGTAGGCAATCAAGGGATGGACGTTGACGAAAATCAGGGCGCAGCCGAGGATCTTGATCAGGTTGGTCACGAACATGACCCGACCCTTGGGGTAGGCATCGGCAAAGGCGCCGACGAAGGCCGCCAGCAAGACATAGGACAGGACGAAAAACAACTTCAGCAACGGCGTCATCCATGCCGGTGACTTGAGTACGGTCAGCAGTGCGATGCAGGCAATTAATAGTGCATTGTCCGCCAGCGACGAAAAAAACTGCGCCGCCATGATGGTGTAAAAGCCGCGATTCATCCGCATTGATTCGTTAACCCAGTGTAGCCAGTGTGCCTAGGGGAAGCTTTATACCACGAAAATGTTGCAAACCGGCTCTGACGGATCCTTTGCGTCCGGTAAAATGGCGCTGATTGAAATGACGAAAAAGCAAATATGCCGAGACCGATCCTTGCCACAATTGACATTGCTGCGATGCGACACAATCTTGCTGTTGCGCGGCAGCATGCGCCGCAAGCCAAGGTGTGGGCGGTGGTTAAGGCCAATGCCTACGGACACGGGCTGGAGCGCGGCATGCGCGCTTTTGCCGATGCCGACGGTTTGGGGCTGATCGAAATCGATGGCGCTGTGCGCTTGCGCGAAATGGGATGGCAAAAGCCTGTTTTGCTGCTGGAAGGTTTTTTTCACGCCGAAGACCTGGACGTGCTGATCCGCCACGAGCTGCAGACCGCAGTGCATTGCGATGAACAGATCGCCATGCTCGAGCGCGCCAGCTCAGTTGCCAACTCGGCCACGCCACCGGGCCTGGACGTGCATTTGAAAATGAATAGCGGCATGAACCGCCTCGGCTTTGCCCCGTCGGCATACCGCGCGGCGTATGCGCGCCTGCGGGCAATTCCCCATGTGCGCAATATCAGCCTGATGACGCATTTTGCCAATGCCGACGACGGCGAGAACGCGATCATGTCCTGCGCGGAACAGATTCGCCGCTTTCATGAGGCCAGCAGCGGGTTGGCGGGCGAGCGCAGCCTCTCGAATTCGGCGGGAGATTTGCTGCACGAGGGTGCCGCCGCCGACTGGGTGCGTCCCGGTATCATGCTGTACGGCGGTACGCCGGGTGGCAAGACGGCCGAGGAATTCGGCCTGTTGCCGGCCATGACGCTGACCAGTGAAATCATCGGCGTGCAAGAGCTTGCTGTAGGCGACGCGGTCGGCTACGGCAGCCGTTTCGTCGCCGCACATCCTATGCGCATCGGTGTGGTGGCTTGCGGCTATGCCGACGGCTATCCGCGTCACGCACCGACCGGTACGCCGGTATTGGTCGACGGCGTGCGCACGCGCACGGTCGGACAAGTATCGATGGATATGATTACCGTCGACCTCGGTGCGATCCCGAACGCGGGTGTCGGCAGCCAGGTGGTGCTGTGGGGAAAGGGATTGCCGATTGACGACGTGGCTCATGCCGCCGGCACGATCGGCTATGAATTGATGTGCGCGCTGGCGCAGCGCGTGCGCGTGGTAGAGGCTTGAACGAGACCTGAACTGATGGCAAAGACGGCGGCGAAGGCCAAGACCAATTACACCTGCACCGAATGCGGCGGCATTTCGAATAAGTGGGCCGGGCAGTGCCCGGCTTGCGGGCAATGGAACACTCTGGTGGAAACACTAGTGGAGGTCGGCGGCGGCAACCGCTTTTCCACGCAATATCAGGGTCTGGCGCAAAGCGCGCCGGTGTTGAGCCTGGCCGACATCGAGGCGACTGACGTGCCGCGCTTCGGCACCGGCATCGAGGAGTTCGACCGCGTGCTGGGCGGCGGCCTGGTGGCGGGCGGCGTGGTGCTGATCGGCGGCGACCCCGGCATCGGCAAATCGACGCTGCTGCTGCAGGCGCTGGCCAACATGGCGCGCGAGAAAAAAGTCTTGTACATCAGCGGCGAAGAGTCGGGTGCGCAAATTGCGCTGCGCGCCAAGCGCTTGGCGGTCGATGCCGGCGATTTGAAGCTGCAGGCCGAAATTCAGCTCGAAAAAATCCTCAATACCCTGGCCGATTACAAGCCCGAGGTTGCCGTGATCGACTCGATCCAGACCTTGTATTCGGATGCCTTGAGTTCCGCGCCCGGATCGGTGGCGCAGGTGCGCGAATGCGCGGCGCAGCTTACGCGCGTGGCCAAGCAGTCCGGCATCACCGTCATCATGGTCGGCCATGTCACGAAAGAGGGCGCGCTGGCCGGTCCGCGTGTGCTCGAGCACATCGTCGATTCGGTACTTTATTTCGAGGGTGATACCCATTCAAGTTTCCGTCTGGTGCGCGCGATCAAGAACCGCTTCGGCGCGGTCAATGAACTCGGCGTCTTCGCCATGACCGAGAAAGGCTTGAAGGGGGTATCCAATCCTTCGGCTCTGTTCCTGTCGCAACACGACAATCCGGTGCCGGGCTCCTGTGTGATGGTGACCCAGGAAGGCACACGCCCGCTGCTGGTGGAAATCCAGGCGCTGGTCGATGCCTCACCACTGCCCAATGCGCGCCGGCTGTCGGTCGGCCTGGAGCAAAACCGCCTGGCCATGCTGCTGGCGGTGCTGCACCGGCATGCCGGCATTGCCGCGTTCGATCAGGACGTGTTCATCAATGCCGTCGGCGGTGTCAAGATCACCGAACCGGCTGCCGACCTGGCAGTGCTGTTGGCGATTCATTCCTCGATGCGCAGCAAGCCTTTGCCGCGCGGCTTGGTGGTGTTCGGCGAAGTCGGCTTGGCCGGCGAGATCCGCCCGGCGCCGCGCGGACAGGAACGTCTGCGCGAGGCCGCCAAACTCGGCTTCTCGATTGCACTGATTCCGAAAGCGAATGCGCCTAAACAAAAGATCGAAGGCATGACCATCATCGCCGTCGAGCGCATTGACGAAGCTATGACGCGCGTGCGCGAGTGCGAATAAGGAACTTCAGGCGGCCAGCAATTGTGCTGCCTGGATTCCGCTGCGCACCGCCGCTTCCAGCGTCGCCGGATAATCGCCTGCTGTGTAGTCGCCGGCCAACACTAATTCCGGCAGACCGAGGTCGTTTGACGGACGCCGCAACCCGGGCGTGCAAGCGAAAGTGGCGCGCTTTTCCGAGATGACCTTGCTCCATGCCGGCTGCGCCAGCTCAGGCATATTCAAGACGTGGGCCAACTGTGCTGCAATTGCCGCAGCTAGCGCATGTTGATCCAATTCCACCGCCGCGCTTGACGCGCTGACCACCACCGCGAGTATGCCGGCCTGCGCCGGGTCGAGTTGGCCGCGATCGAATACAAACTGGCCCCATGCGCCTGTTTGGGTGTCGTCGATCAATGCAAAGAATGGGCGCGCCAATCGCGTCTCTGGCGCATAGCGCAGATAGCAGGTGGTGATCGGCTCGTATTCGAAGGCGTGCAGGCTTGTTGTGTCGGTTAAATCCCGGAGCAGCTCGGCGGCATGCGCGGCTTGCGTCGCCAGAACCACGCCGTCGAATTCGCGTTGCGTGGCATGTGCTACCGCTTCGTCTCCGGACAAAATGACACGCCAGGCTGCATCGGTACGGATAAGGCCGGCCACATTGGCTCCGTACAATACCGCGCTGCCTTGCTGTTCGATATAACGTGCCGCGTGTTGCGGAAACAGTTCAGTCAGATCGACGCGCGGCAGCAGCATGTCGGACGCCGCGCGCTTTGCACCGAGACTGTCGCGCAAGACGTTCAGGAACACCTGGGCCGAAGCGCGTTCCGGGGGTGTGTTCAGAGCGGCCAGGCAGAGCGGACGCCACATCAGCTTGATCAGATTATCTGTCTGGCCGAAGCGCTCCAGCAATTCGCATACGCTGCAATCGGCATGCATGCGCCATTCCATCCAGCGCGCAGTGGTGGAAAAACGGGCCAGAGACAACTTGTCGGCCTTGCTCAAGCCGCGCGCACCGAGCAGACCAAACAGCATATGCCAGGGCGCCGGCAGGCGCGGCGTGACGAAATGCATGCCCTCGTCATGTGAATGAGTTGCGGGATAGGGCATCTGCAGCGGCAGGCGCAACAGGGTTTCGTCGGTGTCGATGCCGACCGTACGCATCAGCGCCAGGCTATCGCGATAGGCGCCCAGCAGGATATGCTGTCCGTTATCGAGCATGCGGCCATCGAGCTTGACGCCACGCGCCCGGCCTCCCAGGGTGCGGGCGCTTTCAAACAGGGTGACTGTGCAGCCGGCCTTGCTGAGTTCAACTGCGGCGGCGCAGCCGGACCAGCCACCGCCGATGACTGCTATTTGGCGGCGCTTGTCTTCTTTACCCGAAAACATAAGTCTTCCACGCCAACCACAGCTTGCGGATAGGCGTGAGTGAAATACGCTGGTTCAGGACGTGGAAGCCGTCGCTTTCAATTTCGGTCAGGAGCGAACGATAGATGGCAGCCATCATCAGGCCCGGGCGCTGCGCGCGCCGGTCGGCCGCAGGCAGCAGGGCAAAGGCTGCATCGTACAAAGCTTGCGCGCGCTCGACCTGGAATTGCATGAGCTTGACGAAATTATCGCTATGGCGTCCATTGAGAACGTCGGCCGCCGTCACGTTGAACTGCTGCAGCTCATTGACCGGCAAATAGATACGGCCCTTGCGGGCGTCTTCGCCGACGTCGCGGATGATATTGGTCATCTGGAACGCCAGGCCTAATTTTTCCGCGTATTGCAGCGTCTCGGGGCGCGTGCTGCCGAAAATGCCGGCTGACAGAATACCGACCACGCCGGCGACATGCCAGCAATAGCGCTGCAGGCCGGCGAAGTCCAGGTAGCGGGTCTGGTCGAGATCCATTTCCATGCCGTCGACGATGGCCAGCAGGTGTTTCACATCGATGGAAAACGGCTGCAGGTGAGGCAGCAGGGCCTGGGTCACCGGATGCGTCGGATTGCCGGCTTGCATGGCGCCGATTTCCTTGCGCCACCAAGCCAGCTTGGTACGGGCTACCGCCGCATCGGTGCACTCGTCAACCGTATCGTCAACCTCGCGGCAAAATGCATATAGGGCCGTGATGGCGCGGCGGCGCTCCGCCGGCAAGAACAGGAAGCTGTAGTAAAAGCTGGAACCGCTCTGCGCGGCTTTTTGTTGGCAATAGTCGTCGGGGGACATGGATCAAAGCAGAAACTGGAGCGCGAAACCGATGGCTGAAAAGAAGCAAGCCGCTATCCTAACCGACTTATGGGCTTGCCGACAAACAAGAGTCGCGGAATCGGCCGGACTAATGGCGTCCGGCTTGCTCGGCATGGGATGTGGACCCTGTATGGCCGTCGGGCAATATGCGCCGCCTTAGCCGGCCATGGACGTATCGGACACTGGCAAATTATGCAGTGCCAGCTCCGCGATTCGGTGACACAATGATGCAAGAATAAATTTGTTTCACGATTTGATCGGTGCCCATCGGCTCCTTTGGATCGGCTCCTCCGGTATCGACCCGTTTCGAGAAGGCGAATGCCATGATTTCGACTTTGCTCGTTGTCGACGACTCCAAGAGTTCACGCAAGGTGAACACCGCGTATATGCGCGAATTGCTGGGCGATGGGGTTACCTACCTGGAAGCCGCCGGCGGCCAGGAAGCCCTGACCATCCTCGAAGAACGGCCGGTCGATGCAGTTTTGCTCGATCTGACCATGCCGGGCATGAGCGGTTACGACGTGCTGGCCGAAATGCAGCGCCGCAAGATGCGCGCGCTGCGCGTCGTGATCAGCGCCGACGTGCAAAAGCAGACGCGCGAACGCGTATCTGCGTTGGGTGCGTCCGGCTTTCTCCCCAAGCCGCTGAAGATCGAAAGCTTGCGAGAGGTGTTTGCCGATCTCGAATTGCTCGGTCCCCAGGAGCTGTTTACCGAAGATGAGCGTGATCAGCTTGGCGAGATCGTGAATATCGCGATGGGCAAGGCAGGGGCGACGCTGGCAGAAGCCTTTTCCGGTTTCGTGAATCTGCGCGTACCGGAAATACGGGCAGTCGGCGCCGCCGCCGCGCATGCAACGCGAGAGCGTCTGATGCGCGAACACGAGAGGGTGAGCGTGTTGCACCAGGAATTTTTCGGCGAATTGTCCGGCGATATCGCCGTCATCTACGGGCCGGCCAGTTATGCGGCCTTGCGCGAAGTGCTGGGCTTCGACGATCGCGACGGCGATGGCCGGCGCCAGCGAGAAGAACTGTTGCTGGAGCTGGGCAATGCGCTTTCCAGTACTTGCATCCTCGAGATCAGCACCTTGCTGAATTTACGCACCGGCATGCGGGCGCCGCGCATTCTGGCTTTTGATGCGCCTTGCGAGGAAGCATTGCGCCGCCTGTTCGGCGAGCTGCAGGCCTGGAACGGTCAGACTCTGCTGATCGACATTATTTTTCACCTTGAATCGCATGACGTTCCTTTCGAATTGATGATTGCACTGCCCGCGGCCTGCCTGAACGAGGTCAAGCGTGCGCTGGCTCAACAGTCTTAGTTAGCGAAATCATGGACAATCGCGGTCCGGTGGATTTTCCCAATATCGTCGCCAGCCTGTTGACGGTAGGTATCGTGGTGGTCGACCGATGTTTCAACGTGCTGATGTGGAACCGCTTCATGGAACTGAACAGCAATTTCCGTTCCGAGGATGTGGTGGGTCACAACATATTCGATTTTTTCCCTGAATTGAATCGTAACTGGCTGGAAAAGAAAATCCGCAGTTGCCTGATCTTGAAGACCGCGTCGTTCAGTTCCTGGAAACAGCGTCCCTACCTGTTTCGTTTCAAGCCATCGCCGGCGCTCTCCGGTGAATCGGAATTTATGTATCAGGATGCCTCGATTTTTCCTGTGTATGACGCGAACGGCATTGTCCAGGGGGCATGCATCACCATTCACGACACTACCGAAGTGGCGGAAGCGCTGCGGCTGCTTGATCGCACTATGGACCAGGCACTCGATCTTGAGGAGTTGAACCGGCGCGACGGCCTTACCGGCCTGTATAACCGCAAGTTTTTCGACGAGCAGATCACCCAGGAAATCCTCAGTGCGCGCCGCTACAAGTGGCCCTTGGCGCTGGCGATGATAGACATCGACAACTTCAAGGATGTCAACGACAACTATGGGCACGTGGTGGGCGATGCGGTATTGCATGGCCTGGCATTGTGCCTGCAAGGTATGCTGCGCAGCTCGGATACATTGTGCCGTTATGGCGGGGAAGAATTCGCGCTGATTCTTCCGCAAATCAGTCCCCAGAATTCAAATGTATTGATGGAGCGCCTGCGCAAGGCGATTCAAGCCATGCAGGTCGATGCAAGCGGCGGACCGGTCAAGGTCACCATCAGCGTCGGCATTGCCAGCTTGGACGATAGCCTGAGCGCCGGGCAATTGGTCGTGCACGCGGACGAGGCGCTTTATCAGTCCAAGCATGGAGGACGCAATCGCGTGACGGCATACTCGGAGCAGCGCGAAGCCGTGCTCCACTGACGCAGAACAGGGTTTCGTCGGCCGCCAGCTCCTTTCAAGCCCGCATCCACAGTGCTCGCCAGGCCATCCGCAGGTAGTCGCGCTTGTTGAGGACCGGACGGCGCCGGAACACGTCGCAATCGGCTTCCGCGATTTTTTCCAGGATACGCAGTCCGCCTTGCACAACCAGCCGCAATTCCCAGCCGATTCTGCCGGGCAGGCGCAAGGCCAGCGGAACGCCGCCGGCCATCATGCTGCGCGCGCGCGCGATCTGGAATTGCATCAATGCGCGAAATGCGGCGTCGACTTCGGCGCGGGCAAGCTGAGCCTCGGTGACCGCAAAACGTGCCATATCTTCCTGCGGCAGGTAAATGCGCGCCTTTTCCCAATCGACCGCGACGTCCTGCCAGAAATTGATCAGCTGCAGGGCCGAGCAGATGGCGTCCGAAGCGCGCAGATTGTCCGGCGTAGCAGCGCCGTACAGGTGC